>Ga0075365_10000209_pt1 | contig 19648 bp, 21 predicted proteins | sample EndMetdeltDD1765_FD_71387 | JGI IMG/M metagenome (GOLD analysis project Ga0075365, IMG submission 71387) | Populus endosphere microbial communities from Tennessee, USA - Endosphere MetaG P. deltoides DD176-5 | ecosystem: Host-associated > Plants > Roots > Endosphere | place: USA: Tennessee... | reverse complement strand
GCTGTAGATGGAGTAATACTTACAGGTACATCAAAAACGATATCACCAGTAATGCTATTGCCGGGATTAATGTCATCGCTGTATGGATCGCCGAGTTCATATTGCGCTGCGCGACCTGTTGCTGCGGGGTCATAATCATAGCGTTGTCCTTTATCGTTGAGGAGATACTGATTGTACGGACGAATGCTATTTGAACTATCGCCAGTATTGGTTACGGTAATGTTAAGGCGGCAGAATTGACCTTGCGCATCCGCGGAATAATGCAATACACCGTTGTCAAAGCTTATTTGTTTCTCCCCACATTTGAAGGAGTTGACTACGAAACTAAAGCCAGCGTCACTTGATGATTGACCGATTTTTGCCGGTTGCCCAATAGTCTCAGGATTCTGTTCAGGCGGATTTGCAATCATGGCGCTGACGACTCCAACCCCACCGAAAATCACCAAAATCAAAAATAGCGCACCACCGATACCCATCGGTCGACGCTGACGTTTTTGTATTTTTACGTTTGACTCCTGCTTTTTTAGAGAGTCACTATTCGCTTTTTGCTCGATCGTTTTCCCGTCTCTCATTGAGTTCTCTACGCTCCTTTTGCGTGTTAAGACCGATGGAAACAAAAAACCGACCACCGGCTGAGCTTACGCCCCGCAGCCCTTTCGAGTTGCGACTACGCGAATAGTTACCGATGATCGGATTAACATTCGCGTAGATTTGATGACCATACCTTCCTTGCGGTGGCTCTAGATCGGGGTAGCAGAGCTACTCGGCTTTAATTATAAGGGTAGCGACATAAAACGCAAAACACGAAAAACAGAGGGCTAGAATCGTTGTAGAAAACGTAAATGAGTATAGGTGCGTTTTTACCGGTCAAACCGCTTATACGGCCTCTCAAGACGTCAGGGGCGATACCACCCAGTATTTATAGGTCAAATTATATCAGCGCTACGCTACATATAGCGTTTTTCCTCAAAAAACGTGTAGACAGACGCTATATGTGTGCATATACTAGCGATAAAGAAAGGCTAGATTCGAGCGCTTGAGAGAGGTGCAAGAGTTGAAGTATGTGATGCGTGGGAGCGTGTTGCGCAAAGTATGAAGGTGTATTCCGGCTTATACGAATCTCTCATAAATATCATTAATCCACACAAGGAGTGGTTCACTTTATGATGCCAAATAATAATTATGGATGACGTGATAATATTCTATCCGCAGAATACTCAGGCAGCCGTTTACTACACGTTCAAAAATCCGAAATTAAATACTACCGTGTATTTAGTGAAAGTATCAATCAACGATATAGGAGTATACATTAATAGCATTACTGTTCAGCCTTCGACTAAGAAGCCGGACGAACTATGGGTTCAGTCACCCAGATTCAATATACGAGGCAGGTGGGTATGGCCACTTCAAATGCAGAAAAACAGTCCATTATGGCAACTAATAGAAAGACTTGCACTTGAAGCAGTGGCGGAGTACTCAGAAGGAAGCGTTGATGATGCGCAAATCTCCGCCACTGAAGGGGCATTCGTGAAGCCAAAAAGTGAGTTTCTATAATAGATGCGAAGAAGCTATATGCCTATATAAGTATATAGAAACAAAAATATAGAAACATATATAGGTTTTTAGATACTTAAGAGTTTCCTTTTAAGAAAAGGAGGAAGTTTACTTATGACCGAGTCAGAGGCATTAGAGTTTGTACAGGATTTGAATCAAGCAATACTGAGAAGTGAAGAATTGATAAATGATTTAACCAGTCAATTAGCTCATATTAATAATCATATTACACAATTAACCACTTTGTTTAACAAGTAAAACCAATATAATTGATTAAGTTCACGCATTTAGTAGCGTAAGCGAAGCAATTTGCATGCGACTAAATGCGTGTAAAAGGAGGCTATTTAAATGCCGAAGCGAGTTGAAAAACAAAATTATCCATATCTGCTGACGGTTGGAGAAGTGGCAGAGAGGCTTAGGGTGAGCAAGTGGACTATATACCAATTAATAAGATTAAACGAATTGAAGACACTCACAATAACAAGTCGGAGATTTGTAGCGTCTGATGATTTAGCGAGTTTTATTGAGCAGCGTAAGGAGGCGAGCGAGTGAGGCGAAGGCGAGGCGATGGGACTGTGTACAAACGAAAAGAGGGTCGATATGAAGCTGCTATCTATGTAAATACTCCACAAGGAATAAGACGCGTGAGAAGGTACGCGCCTACTCGTAGCGCGGCCGAATCAATATTGGTGGAACTGAGAAATAAAAACCTAAACGGAATATTAACTAGCTCAAAAGAACAAAAGTTCGGCGACTATCTTGATTACTGGTTGTTAAAAATTAAACCATCAATTCGCTTAAGTACTTATTACAGCTATGAGGCTACTGTGCGACTATATCTCAAGCCTGGACTTGGGCAAAAATTACTGACGAGATTGAATGTATCCGACGTGCAGATGTTTTTAGACGAACAGGGTAGGTTGGGAAAATCAAGCCGCAATCTACAAAAAATGAGGATGGTGATCTCGTCGGCTCTTTCTATGGCGAACAGAGAGGAAAGATTGACTCGAAATGTTGCACGTTATGTTAAAACTCCAACCTACAGATCCAAAGAGGTAGAGCCGTGGAGCTTGGGTGAACTTCGTCAGTTCTTGGCCTACTCTACCTCCCATAGATTCCATGCCATCTTTGTAATAATGGCTCTTTATGGTCTGCGATCCGGCGAGGCTTTGGGGTTGTCTTGGGCGGACATCGATTTTGATAATGATGTGCTGTATGTTCACCGACAAGTGCAATATCGAGAAGGAAAATACGAGTACACTGATGTGAAAACTCAAGCCGGCCGTAGGAAGCTACCACTATTAGCAATGGTGAAAAGTGCTATCTCTGCTTTAAATAGGAATAGCTTAGGACCCCTTCCGGATTTGATTTTCAAAACAGAGACGGGTCTTCCGATTGACGGTGGTAACCTACGAAAAGCATTAAAAAGACTAAGTAAGGATGCGGAATTGCCTGTCATTACGCCACATCACTTGAGACACACGGCAGCAACTACCTTGAAAGATCTCGGCATTCCGGCTAAAGATACGCAATCAATTCTCGGTCATGCCCATGTATCTACGACTATGCAAATTTACCAACATGCAAATATTGATGGTAAATCAAAAGCGCTCGAACAATACGAGCGCCAAATCATTGATGTAAGTGCCTGTAGCCGTCAAGTTGAGCCGTCAGGCGATATAAACGCACTTAAAAATATAAATAATTACCTTGGTAGCAGCGACAAGGATCGAACTTGTGACCTTAGGCTTATGAGTCCTACGCTCTAACCAACTGAGCTACGCTGCCATTTACTGGTTGATTGTAGCAAATTATTACGGGGTTTTCCAGTGGTATACTAAAGAAATGAAGATAAGCCTGCCGCGGATGGCTCCGCAACTAAGTGATGCGACGTTAGAGGAGCTGCTTGACGGTGACTTGGAAGACGCAGTTTTGCAGAATGCTGACGCGACGAATTGTCTTGTGCAGAGCCTGAATATGTCGGGTGTGCAGCTGGAAAAGATGACATTGACGGCTGCTCAATTAGAGAGGGTCGGGGCGCGGGATTTTGTAGCGAAACGCACTGATTTTTCGGCGGCGCACATGGTCAACGGTGCTTTTAACCGTGCGGAGTTTGGTAACTGCCGCATGACGGGTGTGGATTTTAGCCGGACTTCCCTGCACGACGTGACATTCCGTGATTGCAAATTGGATATGGCGAACTTTCGGTTTGCCGACTTGCGCCGGGTGAAGTTTGTGGATTGTACATTTGTTGAGACGGATTTTTTGAGCGCGACGCTTCGTGACGTGATGTTTGAATCTTGCACGTTAGAAAGAACGGTATTTGACCAAGCGAAGTGCAAGGCGGTAGATCTGCGCAGTTCGCAGCTGGATGAAATCGTGGGTTGGACATCGCTAAAAGGTGCGATTATTGATAGTGTGCAGTTGGTGGCGATTGCGCCGTATTTGGCAAGTGAAGCCGGAATAACTGTCCGCTAAAATGACGAGCCCCTCCACCGCGGGTGCGGAGGAGGGGTGCTCGCGTCAGAACTGGACCTGGAAGCGATCGCCGTCTCCTTCGAGAGTGACGGCTTTGCCCAGGAGCGGAAGGTCGTCTGGTTTGAAGACCTCACCAGTTATGAGGTCGATCTTGATGATGACCGGGTCGTGGCCGAGGCGGAGGCAGCTGATCTCGACGTAGTCGTTGGTCATCCTGTGACAGGACATCCCACCGCCTGTCGTCCAGATTTTGATGCCGTCACCGTCCCAGACCTGGGGGCCGACCGGCATCGGTTCGCCGTCGCCCGCGACTCTTATTGCGTCCATTGCGCACCTTCCTGCTCGATAACGCGAACACTGTGCCGTGCGGCGCAGTATCGACAGTATACTGGCAAACGGTTAAAAAAGATAGCATGACATATATTTTGGTTTAAGCCACATGACGTGCGTTGCGGTTTGTTATATACTAAAAGTACTTCCACGCGATACACACTAGCCTCTGGCAAAGCGTCCCTCGCGATAGGATCATTCATCGTCTTCGGATTCTCGTTAGAAACGGACAAGAACACGGGCGAACAATTCAAAATCGTTTCTCAATAACTAATTTGAGGATTTTTGATATGAATGACGAATTTTTTTTGAACGAACGGATTGAGGTGATTGCGAGGTTTGGCGACGGATTAAACCCGTGTCGGCCGGTGCGGTTTCGGCGGGCGAACGGTAGGGAGGTGGAAATCACCGAGATTGGGCTGCGGCATCCCGACAATAAGGGGCTGCGTACCGTGCATATGTTTGATGTGACGGATGGCGGTACGGACTACCGGTTGGAATTTGATACCGAGCGCCTCACTTGGCACTTAACCTGCGAAATGGATCACTATGAATCAGCAGTATAATGACGAACGTCCGCTTATTATGCATATCGATCTGAATTCATGCTTTGCGACGGTCGAACAGCAGGCGCGGCCAATGTTACGCGGCCGTCCTGTTGTAATTGTTAATCGTCGGACGGAGAATACGGGTATCGTAACCGCCAGCTACGAGGCAAAGAAATACGGAGCGGGGGTGGGAATGAAACTCAAAGAGGCAAGAAAGCTGATCCCCGGACTGGTTGCGCTCGAGAGTGATCCGCCAAAGTACCGCTACGTGTACCACAAGTTAATGGACATCATGAAACGCTACTCGGCGCATATCACCATGAAAAGTATTGACGAGGGGGTTATCGATTTTCATCAAACGACCGATGCAATCCGGGGGCGGGATTTGATAGACATTGGCTACGAGATGAAGCAGGCACTGCGCGACGAGATAGGGATCGCGATGCGCTGTAACGTCGGCATCGCGCCCAATAGGTTTTTGGCCAAGACTGCAGCAAGTCTGCATAAGCCGGACGGGCTGGATGTGATCGATCATACGAACCTGCGCCAGACGCTCGAAACGCTGAAGCTGACGGAACTTACGGGTATTGCCGGTCGTAACGAAGCCCGGCTTAATGCCGTGGGAATTTACACGCCGCTGGAGTTTTTGGACGCCGATGTCGCGACGCTTCGCAAAATCGTATTCAAGAGTGTACTAGGCGAGCAGTGGCACCAACGGTTGCGGGGTTGGGAAGTGGACGACGTATTTTACGACGTTAAAACGGTAGGGCGGCAATACGTTTTGGAATCGCGTGATCTGAGTCGGCAACAAGTTTTACAACGTTTGCATCATTTATGCGAATCGGTCGGGCATAGAATGCGTTCGCAAAACAAGGTGGCTCGCGGGGTACTGGTGTACGCAAAGACCGAGGACCGGGGATACTGGCATCAACGTCGGATGTGCCCGCTTCCCTTTTTTAGCAATCAGGCAATTTATGCGCAGGCCGCCCTGCTCTTCGCTTCCCTGCCCGACTGCCAGATTCGTGAGATCGGCGTCAGTTGTTATCAGCTTGAGGACGGCGTCAACGACCAGCTTAGCCTCTTTGGAGACCAGCTGGCCCGTGAGCAACAAGTGACGGACGCGATCGATGAAATCAATAAGCGTTTTGGAGACCGGACGATTCACGCTGCCGACACACTGGGGACGGGTATTTATGTGAAACAAAAGGTTCCATTTGGCAGTACGCGATATCTGTAAAATGGTATAATGCAGGTACTATGCGGTGGACATATACGAGAGAAAGCGCGCGCGGTTTTACGATTGTCGAACTTTTGATTGTTATTGTCGTCATTGCCTTGTTGGCTTCTATCGCTGTTGTGTCGTATAGCGGCATTCAAAAAAGAGCGCGGATCGCTATCCGTCAGAGTGACTTGCAAGAGGTGCTAAAGCATGTTGAGTTATACAAAGTACAGAACGGCGAATATCCAAAAACTACTGACAATCCGCAGTCCAACTGGAAAGCGATTGACGTGCGTACGGATGATAATTGCACGAATGGCTCGAGTCAGCAGGACTGGGTGCCGGGCATCATCGATGCGCTTCCACAAAGCACTCCTTCTACTGGTGCTAATGGCGAGATCGGCTGTTATTTGTATGCCAGCAACGGCACACAGTATGTCCTTTCCGCTTGGAACATGCTAGATTCGCCGCAAACGTCCCTGCTGTATCGGCGGCTTGGCTTTCGGCAATTTCAAACCGACTCTTCCACGCAGTTTTACACCTGTAACGACAACGTCATAGGCGGAGCGAACGGCGGATATAACAGTGATCGGGATTATTACAAACATTCGTTGACGCTTTCAAACATAACAACGTGCAATGAAACGCCACCCCCGGGCGCGTAGCAAAAAAGTGGTATAATTTGGGCATGATTGGTGGGGGAATGTCACGGTGATTTCAAGGAATAAGGGTTTCACGATTGTCGAGTTGTTGATCGTTATTGTTATTATTGCGATCTTGGCTGCAATTACGGTGGTGGCATATAACGGCATACAGTCACGAGCGCGTCAGTCGCAGCTGCAGTCGGATATTGCGAACGTCAACAAGCAAATCTTAGCGTATCATGCAATAAACGGCAGCTATCCTTTTACGGCAGCCAACCTGAATCCGGACTGGGGTACGGTGACCGGTCGAACGGATGCGAACTGTCCTATTGGCACTCAGGACGCTGATTGGGTGCCAAATATTGAAAATGCATTGCCGCAAAGCCCCGATTCGAAAGGTGTAGGCGGATTTCGGGGCTGTTATATCTATGCGAGTGATGGGACGAATTATGTACTCTCGGCTTGGAATATGAACACCGAGCCACAAAAGACGACAATGTATCGTCGACTTGGCTTTCGCGAGATGGATGGGTTGATAGACCATAACAACGTGTTCTTTGTTTGCAATAATTCTGCGCTTGGAGGTGGAACCTACAATCAAGCGAATGATTACTATAAACACTCGCTCACTATTTCAAATATAACAACGTGCAACGAAACGCCACCATCAGGCGCGTAGGGTATATACTAAATATATGAACAAGCGGATTATCTTGTTTGGCGCGACAATCGGCGGGATTGCGGGCGGGTATGCGCCGGTACTGTTTGGTGATACTGATTTTCTGGATGGCTGGAGTATATTGGGTGGTTTAATAGGCGGTTTGGTCGGCATCTGGCTGGGCGCACGTCTTTCGAAACGGTTAGGGTAATATGAAGTATCTGGTGGCGGTTAGCGGGGGGATTGATTCGGTTGTGCTGCTGGATATGCTTGTAAATGACAACCAGCACGAGCTGATCGTGGCGCATTTCGATCATGGCATCAGGGAAGATTCGGCAGATGACGCGCGGTTTGTACATGGCCTGGCAGAACATTACGGACTTCCCTTCGTGTCTGCTCGTGAGGAGCTAGGGAAGGACGCGGGCGAAAACCTGGCCAGGCAACGACGCTACGCATTTTTGCACGGACAAGCCAAAAAATACAGGGCAGTGATCGCGACGGCACATCACGGTGATGACATTATCGAGTCGATTGCAATCAACCTCATTCGGGGTACGGGTTGGCGCGGGTTAGCGGTCATGGATACGCCGGGAATTGTCCGTCCCCTGCTCCACCTGACCAAAGGTGAGATACGGCAGTACGGGTTGGCGCATCGCCTTGAATGGGTTGAGGACAGCACTAATGCGGGCGATCAGTATTTGCGCAACCGTCTGCGGCGTCGGATTACTATGCTGCTTTCAAACAAGAGCCAGCGGGCGTTATTGGAGCTGCGGTTACAGCAGCGGGAACTACGGAGCAAGATCGAAAAGGAGATTCGTCAGCATATCCGTGAAGACGGCGTATATGACCGGTATCCTTTGATACAGATTGACAGTGAGACGGCGTGCGAACTACTTCGAAACATGGTTGCGGCAAAAAACGGTGCCTTGCCAACCAGGCCGCAGGCGGAGCGTGCACTGCTGGCGATTAAGACCGCACGGCCGGGCACAATCTGTGATATTGGCACGGGAGTAACGCTACGTTTTTCAGAGAGAACTTTTATTGTCCAGTCCCCTTAAAAAGTGCTATTATTTATAGAGTGGGATTTTCTTACATGAACTGTACCTGAGGAGGATAACTGATTTTTTATGGCAAATAAGCAACAAACACCGAAAAAGAAGATGAACAACGTCGTACGACTGAGCCTCTTCTGGGCTATTTTAGTATTGATCGTGTTGACGGTCATTGCATTTACCTCGCCGCAAACTACGCTAAAGGATGTTGCGATTTCCGAAGTTATCACCCGCGCGAACGCTGGCGAGATCAGCAAGATGGAGGGTAACGGTAACGACATCAAGGTAACGCCAAAGGGCCAGGACAAGCCGACCGAAAAGACCTACGTTCAAGGTGGTGTGAGTACGCTGCTAAAGGACGATTTGCTGACAAAAGAAGCGAAAGCGACCGTATCTGATAGTGCTCCGTCTGAAACTGGGGCGACGCTTTGGAACCTTGCGATTATAATCGTGCCTGTCCTGCTGATTGCCGCTTTCTTTATGTTCATGATGCGCCAGGCACAGGGACAGAACAACCAGGCTATGGGCTTTGGCAAATCAAAAGCGAAGCTCTACGGTATTGACAAGGAAAAGGTGACGTTTGCTGACATCGCCGGTAACGACGCTGCCAAGCAAGACCTCGAAGAAGTTGTCGATTTCCTTAAGCACCCTAAAAAGTACGAGCAACTCGGTGCGAAAATTCCAAAGGGCGTGCTACTAGTCGGTAACCCTGGTACGGGTAAAACACTCCTTGCGCGCGCGGTGGCGGGTGAAGCGAACGTGCCATTCTTCTCGATCTCGGGTTCCGAATTCGTTGAAATGTTTGTTGGTGTTGGTGCCAGCCGTGTACGCGACCTGTTCGCCAAAGCTAAAAAGAACGCTCCAGCGATTATCTTTATCGACGAAATTGACGCTGTTGGCCGCAAGCGCGGTAGCGGCATGGGCGGCGGCCACGATGAACGCGAGCAGACGCTCAACCAGATTTTGGTAGAGATGGACGGATTTGAGACAGGGACGAATGTTATCGTTTTGGCGGCTACTAACCGTTCTGATGTGCTTGACCCTGCCCTGCTTCGTCCTGGTCGTTTCGACCGCCGCACGAACATCATGCTCCCAGAACGCAAAGACCGCGAAGAGATTTTGAAGGTACACTTCAAGAAAAAACCGACCGACGAGACCGTCGACATTGACGCACTCGCTGCAAAAACTGCCGGATCATCCGGTGCCGATCTTGCGAACATGGCAAACGAGGCAGCGATCGTCGCGGCCCGCCGTAACGCAAAAAAGATCAGCAACAAAGACCTTACCGAGGCATTTGAAAAAGTTGCCATTGGCCCAGAGCGCAAAGCGAAGGTCATGAATGAAAAGGAAAAGGAGATGACCGCGTATCATGAGGCTGGCCATGCGCTTGTCGGACATGTCTTGCCTGATAGCGACCCTGTTCACAAGGTGACGATCATTCCTCGTGGCGGCACTGGCGGCGTGACATGGTTCTTGCCACCAGAAGACAAAAGTTACACGAATGTCTACGAATTCAAAGACATCCTGGCACGTGCCATGGGTGGCCGTGTTGCCGAGAAAATTCTTTACGGAGATGACGGTATCACAACCGGTGCTGGATCTGACCTGCGCAAAGCGACCGAGATTGCCCGTGACATGATCATCGAGCAAGGTATGGGAAGCAAGCTTCGTGATCAGGTATTCCACGAAGACAACGGCGGCATGATGTTTGAGCGTATGGCTCGTGGCGAACGTCCATACAGCGACGACACTGCCCGCGAGATTGACAAAGAAGTCGAAGCGCTCATTAAGGAAGCTGCCCGTCGCGCCGAATTGGTCATCACCCAAAACCGCGACAGTCTGGACGCACTCGTCAAAGAACTGCTTGTCGACGAGACTGTCGAAGAGGATACCGTTGTCCGTATTTTCAAGAACGCCAAGCTTCCAGCAGGAGCCAAGCTACACTAAGCGAGGTAATGCCATATGGGCCGAGTAAAAAGCGCCGTCGCCAAAGCCAATCAGAAACTAACGATCCAGCATGCAGCCGCTCTGCTTGCTGGATCTATGCTGATATCTAGCCTGCTTGGGTTCTTTCGTGATCGTTTGCTTAACGCGGCATACCTCCCTAATCTGGCTGCCGGAACGCATGGTTATCCGGTAGGTATCGACGCTTACACGGTGGCGTTTACTATTCCGGATTTCATGTTTGTGATTTTGGTATCTGGGGCGCTTAGTGTGACGTTTATTCCGGTATTTAATCAGCGTCTTGCAACAGGAAATAAAAAATCCGCCTGGGAACTGTCGACCAGCATGGTGAATTTTATGGCGCTAGTAACGCTAGTAGCCAGTATTTTGATTATTATCTTTGCAGAGCCGCTCGTGCGGTATGTGGTCGGTCCGGGTCTTGATGAGTCTGGGCGCAACTTGGCGATTAGTATGATGCGCGTGATTGCGGTCAACCCGTTCTTGTTCGCGGTGGCGACGGTGATCGCGAGCATGCAGCAGGCGGTCGGGCGGTTTACGTTTTACGCCCTGGCGCCAACCATCTATAACATAGGTATTATTGTCGGTGTCGTCTGGTTTACGGGCGGCATCAATATCTTTGGTTGGCAGATTTTCGAAGGCGGAATTATGGGTGTGGCGCTCGGTGTCGTGTTTGGTTCGATTTTGCAATTACTGGTAAGTTCGATCGGACTCTTTGGGCTTGGGTTTGATTACCAGTTTAAGATTTTTTGGAAGAACAAAGGGTTTCGTCAGGTATTGCGATTGCTCCCGCCGCGTTCGATGGACCAAGGTGCGGACTATTTGAACAGTATCGTGGAGATGAACCTTGCATCACGCATGGCAGCTGGAACGGTACGCGCGTACCAGCAGGCAACAACGTTGCATCTTGCGCCGATTAACCTGATAGGCGTGGCGATTTCGACTGCCGCTTTTCCAAAGATGACGGAACGCCTTAGCCAGGGGCGGCCGGACTTGTTTAAAAACGAACTTCAGTCGGTTTTGCGCGTGATTATTTGGTTGGCGCTACCAGTTGCGACAATCACCTTCTTTACTCGTGGCTATCTTGTTAACTTCATTAAAAATGGTGGTGACGCGCTTATGGCGGGGCTTTTAGGTGCGCTTGCCGTAGCGATCCTGTTCCGTTCGATCTACTATATCGCTGCACGAAGTTTTTACGCCCAGCAGGATACGAAAACTCCGCTCTATATCTCTATCTTTGCGATCGCGCTTAATATTTTGCTGGCGATTTGGTTTACGATGGCACTCGACATGGGTGCGTATGGACTGGCTTGGGCGCAATCGTTGGTTGCCATGGTGGAAGTATTTATTCTGTTTGCGATCATGGCGCGCCGTATTCCAAAACTATTTGACCGTGTGTTTGCCAGCGCCGTTGCTCGAATGGCAAGCGCTACTGGTCTGATGGCGATCGTGAGTTATATCAGTGTGCAGTTATTCCAGCTGCAAAATACCGACCAAAGCTTTTTGGCGACGTTCCCAAAGTTTATCGCGATTGTTGCGCTGAGTTTTGTGACCTACGTGTTTGTCAGCCGGCTTTTCAAACTGGGTGAGGCGAACCCGATCATTAACCGTGCCCGATCATTCTTCTTTGGACGCGCAAGTTAAAAAATGGTATAATCTACCTCTGAACTATGAACCAACAACAGATTAGAAATTTTTGTATTATTGCACACATCGACCATGGCAAGTCGACGCTTGCTGACCGTATGCTTGAAATGACGGGAACGGTGCAAAAGCGTGACATGAAATCGCAGCACCTGGACAGCATGGATCTGGAGCGCGAAAAGGGAATCACCATCAAGCTTGCGCCCGTGCGCATGCAGTACAAAGGACTCGATCTTAACCTTATCGATACCCCAGGTCATGTGGACTTCAGCTACGAAGTCTCGCGCAGCTTGGAAGCCTGCGAAGGCGCGATCCTGGTCGTTGACGCGAGCCAAGGAATCCAGGCGCAGACGCTTGCTAACGTGTATCTTGCCCTGGCGGCTGACCTGACGATCATTCCGGTGCTCAACAAGATTGACTTGCCTGCTGCCGATGTTCCACGCGTTTCAGCCGAGATTATTAATCTGCTTGGCTGTGATGAAAGTGACATCCTAAAGATCAGTGCGAAAACGGGTGCCGGAGTTCCTGAGGTGCTTGATGCTGTTGTCGATCGTATTGCGCCGCCGCAGGGTGAGCCTGAACAGCCGACCCGTGGGCTTATTTTTGACAGCTACTATGACGATTATCGCGGTGTGATTTTATACATGCGTGTGGTCGATGGCGCCATTAAAAAAGGCGACACGATCGAGATGCTTGCGACTGGTGCAAGCGGATTGGCGCTGGAAGTTGGCGCGCTTAGCCCGACAATGAAGGCGGAAGCTGATATTAGCACGGGAGAGATCGGCTACATTGTGACCAACCTCAAGACGACGCGTGACGCGAAGGTGGGTGATACGGTTACGGTGAAGCGGGCTCATGCTACCGAGATGCTGCCTGGCTACAAGAACGTCAAACCGTTTGTGTATGCAGGTTTCTTCCCTGTTTCCAACGAAGATTACAACGAGCTCAAAGACGCAGTAGAGAAATTGAGTCTGAGTGACTCTGCCCTGCAGTTCGAGCCGGAGAATTCGCCGGTTCTTGGCTTTGGTGTACGCATTGGCTTTTTGGGCTTGCTGCACATGGACATTATCCGCGAACGGCTAGAGCGCGAGTACGACCTGGATCTGGTCGTAACGAATCCGTCAACTGACTACCAAATTACACTCAGCAATGGGGAAGAAATCGATATTAAATCCGCCAGTGAATTGCCTGACGTTTCAAAGATAGCTGAAATCCGCGAGCCGTGGATCAAAGGTGAGATTATCGTTCCAAAAGATTACATAGGTAACGTGATCCAGCTGGTAGTGTCTAAGCGTGGTATCCAAAAGAACCTCAGCTATATCGATGAACGTGCGCTGATCAGCTTTGACGCGCCCCTGGCTAACCTGTTGACCGACTTTTACGACCAGCTTAAGTCCGTCACAAGCGGCTACGGAAGCTTTAACTACGAACTCGATTCTTACATTGCCGAGGATCTTGTGAAGGTAGACTTTTACGTCGCTGGTGAGATCGTTGACGCGCTTTCCGTGATGGCGCACCGCTCGGAGTCCCAATCGCTTGGTCGTGTGACCGTCGATAAGCTAAAAGAAGTCATCCCACGTCAGAATTTCCAGGTAGCGCTTCAGGCGGCGATCGGCGGTAAGTTCATCGCTCGTGCTGACCTCTCGGCATATCGCAAAGATGTGACAACTGGATTATATGGCGGCGACGTTTCGCGCAAAAAGAAAGTCCTTGCCAAGCAGGCAAAAGGCAAGAAGCGCATGAAACGTTTTGGAAAAGTCGACATTCCATCCGAAGCGTTTACCGTGATGCTAAAGCGCGACTAGCTTCGCGTAGCGGTCATCAAAAGACGGGCAAGGATTGTTTCGATAACTTCGTGTTTTTCAGCGTCGCTGTTCACCTCGATCAGTAGACCCATACCGCGGTAGACCTCAATAACGGGCAGTGTCTTCTCTTTGAATTCATTAATGCGCGTCTCAAGTACGTGCTGTGCGTCGTCGGCGCGCTGTCCACGGTCGCCTTTTTCTTGTGACTTTGCCCAGCGCCTATGAAGCGTTTCTTCCGACACGTGAAGGTAAATGACCGCTTTGGTTGGGTGGCTGCTTGCTTTGGTTGCCTCTAGAACACCTTGTTCTTCTCCGATCCAGCGACCAACCGAGCTTAGAACAAGCGGTCGATCGTTAAATTCTGGCTTGCTCAGGAACGGCGTAACGATACGAAGGTATTCGTCGGTAGGGAAAAGCATGCCGGCGTCCAGGCTTTTTTTGAGCTCAGGCGGAATGGTGCTGTTACGCAGGATATCGCCGCCGCCTAAAAGCGGGGCATCGAGGATTTCAGAGAGCGTCCCGCCATGTGTGTCTTTTCCGGCGAACGGCAACCCGAAGATATTTATCGACCCGCTTCCAAGCCAGGATTTGATTGCCGCAAGGTGTTCTTTGGAGATGAGGTCGTCGATCATGCGTATAGTATATATCACCGTTTACCTCATATCAAACCCTGGCACTCTGGTTGAATGAGTGCCAAAACGTGCTAAAATAATGGTATGACAGAACGCCAAGCCGCCATTCTTGCCGCAATTATCGAACAGTACGCAGAAGTCGCCGTTCCCGTAGGGAGCGTAATGCTTGCCAAATTGTTCGGCGTTTCTTCGGCCACGATTCGTAGCGAGATGGTCCGCCTAGAGGAAATGGGTTTGATTGCACAACCACACACCAGCGCTGGGCGAATTCCTACCGACCAGGGGTATAGATTTTATGTGAATGCTCTGACGGCTGCGGGCGAAGGTGAGCAGCCAATGCTCGACCGCGGCGCACGCGCGATTGAGGCGCGCGTCCAGACGCATGGTGATCGTGCGGATCGTGCCATCCGTAGCGCCGTTGATAGCCTTGTGGATTTGACGCAGAATCTTGGCATTGCAACCATTGGTGACCAGCTGTACATGAGTGGCATCGGCAACTTGTTTAGCCAACCGGAATTTACGCAGGGCAATCACACGCAAGCGGTCGCGCGCCTTCTTGATAATCTTGAGCCTTGGCTGCGCGAGGCTGCGCCAAACGAGCCGCTTAACGTGTACATCGGTGCCGAAAACCCTATTGGCAAAACCAGCGGTGCCAGCCTGATCATCAGCCGGTTCCGCTCGCCATATTCCGACCGCAGCTACATCGGCGTCCTTGGTCCGACCCGCCAGAGTTACGGCAAAGTCATGCGACTTGTCCGTCATGCCGGCGCAATGTTAGAAGAAGTGCTATAAGGAGAAAACATGCCTAAAACCCCAAAAAAAGATGACGACCTACAGCAACAGCTTGCAGAGCTGACACAGGATTTGCAGCGTACCCGCGCGGACTTTGAAAACTACCGCAAGCGCGTCGAGCAGGAAAAGATCGCCGCACGCGAAGTAGGCCAGATGTCGGCTATTTTAAAGCTGTTGCCGGTTATCGACAATATCGAACGTGCTGTCGGTCACTTGCCGCAGGATCTTCAGGACAACAAATGGGCGCAAGGCGTCGCAGGGCTGACCAAAAACCTGGAAAAATCTCTGGATGGACTTAACTTAAAGCGCATTGACGCGTCTGAGGGCGTTGAATTCAATCCCGAATTACATGAGGCGATTCAGTTTGACGAAGAAGCAGCAGGTGAACGTGAGGTCATTGCTGAAGAACTGCAGCCAGGCTATCTGCTAAATGGCAAGCCGCTCCGCCATGCGATGGTAAAGGTAACGCGTGCTTAGTTTTGCGCGCGCTTTTTGCGAAGTAATTTCTTAACGAGCAGGATGGCTCCTGCGATAATAAGCGCTAGTCCAAGCGCAACTGGAATAATGATGTTGTAGCCCGTGTCGGCGAGGCCCCCGCTTGGATTTTTGGCGGGTGATCCGCCCTCGCCGGTCGAGGTCGTTGCGCACTCCGCGTTGTTGTAAGAGCCTGCGCCATAGGCGTTACAGTCGTAGTTGGCTGCGAACAGTGTGAGAGGGGTGGTGTTTGTAGGTGTATATTGCATTTTTACCATGACCGCTTTATAGTTAACACTATATAGTAAGAAAAGCGCTATAGCAAGTGAGGGAAATACACATGGTAGTAACACAATTCGCGGATTTTTTGGGCCTTGGTGCACCAGAACTGTTGATTATCTTGGCTATTATTTTGCTACTCTTCGGTGGAAGCAAGCTACCGCAGCTGTCACGAAGTATTGGCACGTCAATCAAAGAGCTACGAAAGGGCATTGACGATGGTTCCAAGGGGAAAGAAGCAAAGTCACCAGCCAAAGAAGCCGAAAAATAGCCACGACTCCATAGATAAGCCGCAGGATATCCAGACGTTCACGCATCACATACGTGAACTTCGTCGGAGGCTTTTTTGGTCTGTCGTACTGAGCGTCGTCATCGGGTCGCTCGTCTATTACTATCATGACTTTTTCATCAAGATCGTCATGACGCCGCTTCATGGGCAAAAACTTATCTATCTGAACCCTGGGGGCGGCTTCTCTTTTATTTTCATGGTGACGTTTTATATCACCATGTTGTTCGCGCTGCCCTTTATGCTGTATCAGATATACGCATTCATCCGGCCGGCAATTCCAAAACATACCAGTATGCTTTCGTTAAAAGTTGGCCTGGCAGCGATGGTGCTGATGGCTTGCGGCGCAACCTTCGGCTACTTGTACGCCGTACCTGCAGGGCTGAACTTTCTAAATAACTTTGCGAATGAGTATGTGATGCCTTCGCTGACCGCCGATTCATACCTGAGTTTCGTTTTGGGGTATGTGCTGGGTATTGGAATTCTCTTCGAGTTGCCTCTGTTGTTGCTGTTCTGGCACTGGATCCGCCCGATAACGCCAAAGGGATTGCTGAACTCCGAGCGGTTCGTGATTGTCGGCGCGTTCATCGCTGCCGCCGTCTTGTCGCCCTCGCCCGATGCGCTGACGCAGACAATCATCGCGGTGCCGATAATTATCGTGTATCAGTTTGGCGTGATTGCTGTTCTCGTCACTATTCGCAAGACCCGGCGCATGGAAAAGGCAGCGGCGGTGAAAAATGCGCCTGCCCCTTTGGTTGAGGAAACTCGGGAGCTACTCGTTGCTCCGGTGTCAAAACCTGTGCCAACTCCTGTCGTGGCTATAAAGCCGACGCCACGTAGAGCAGTATCTATGGACGGCATGACGAACCCCACTCAGCAAATGAAAAAGCCTCAAGTGGTACGACCGGCGCGCGTCACTGCTCCTTCTCGTGAGTCCCTGCTTGTTCCTCGACGCAAGCGCGTTATTAGTGATTTTGGTCCAGTTCGCCGTTCTGCTATTGACACCAACCAGTAGTATTGGTTACGCTAATAGTAGACGACCTTCAAAAACAAAAAAGGAATAAAGATATGAAGAACGAAATCGATTCTTTGTTGCAAAAAGAGATGGACCGCAAGGCCTTTCTTAAGCATGTCGGTGCGGGATTTATCGCACTCACCGGTATCGCTGCGCTCTTAAAGACGCTTAACGGCGTAGGTCAGCCTAGTCGCCCAAGCGTTGGTTACGGCAGCTCGACGTATGGCGGGAACAAAAAGCCGCGCCAGACCAGTTAACGGCAGTTGACAGGGCTCGGATTCTACAAATTAGCACTCTTGACATGAGAGTGCTAATTTTTTACACTAAAAATATTGGCAATCTACATATCAGAGTGCTAAAATATATGCAGATATAGTTTGACATTTATTAACAGGAGGAAACTTTTAATGGGTAAAATCATCGGAATCGACCTTGGTACGACTAACAGCGCATTTGCGTACATGGTCGCCGGCAAACCCGAAGTCATTGCAAACGCAGAAGGTAATCGCACAACGCCATCAGTAGTTGCGATTAACAAAAATGGCGAACGACTTGTGGGTCAGGTAGCGCAGCGACAGCGCGTAACGAACGCAAAAAATACTATCTACGGCGTAAAGCGCCTTATTGGTCGTAAGTTCAGCGACGACGAAGTCCAAAAAGACCTCGACATCATGCCATACGAAATTGTACAGGCAAACGGCGGCGTCAAGGTAAAACTTGGCGACAAAGAATACAGTCCAGAAGAAGTGAGCGCCATGATCCTTTCAAAGATCAAAGCCGACGCCGAGGCCTTTCTGGGCGAAAAGGTGTCAGAAGCTGTCATTACCGTTCCTGCGTACTTTGACGACTCGCAGCGCCAAGCAACCAAGGATGCCGGCAAGATCGCTGGCCTCGAGGTAAAGCGTATCATCAACGAGCCAACCGCGGCTGCGCTTGCCTACGGCCTAGAAGGCAAAAAAGACGAAAAGATCGTCGTCTTCGACCTTGGCGGTGGTACGTTCGACGTTTCCGTCCTTGAACTTGGCGATGGCGTCTTTGAAGTTCGTTCAACGCACGGTGACACGCACCTTGGTGGTGAAGACTTTGACAACCGTATCGTCAACCACTTCCTGGATGTCTTCAAGCAGCAAGAAGGAATCGACCTCAAGAACGACAAGGCTGCCATGCAACGCTTGAAGGACGAGGCTGAAAAAGCAAAGAAAGAGCTCTCAAGTACGCCTGAATACGAGATCAACCTGCCATTTATCACGGCGGATGCAGACGGTCCAAAGCACTTCGAGTACAAGCTGACCCGCAGCAAGCTGGAAGACCTCGTAAAGGACTTGATCGACCGTTTGGCAGAGCCTGTACAAAAAGCCCTCAAGGATGCTGAAATGTCAGCGGGAGACATCGACGAAATCGTTCTTGTGGGTGGTATGACCCGTATGCCGGCAGTCGTCGAAAAAGTGAAGGCGATCTTTGGCAAAGACCCTCTAAAGGGCGTAAATCCTGACGAAGTCGTTGCTGTCGGCGCGGCTATTCAGGGTGGTGTGCTTGCCGGTGACGTCAAGGACGTATTGCTGCTCGATGTGACACCGCTTTCTCTCGGTATCGAAACGATGGGCGGCGTGACAACCAAACTGATCGAGCGCAACAGCACCGTTCCGACCAGCAAATCCGAGACCTTCTCTACGGCAGCTGACAACCAGCCGCAAGTTGAAATCCACGTTCTTCAGGGTGAGCGCGAAATGGCGAGTGACAACAAGTCACTCGGTCGTTTCCAGCTTGACGGTATCGCACCGGCACCTCGCGGCGTTCCACAGATTGAGGTGACTTTTAACCTGGATGCGAACGGTATTCTTAACGTGACCGCCAAAGACAAGGGAACCGGCAAAGAGCAGTCGATTACCATTCAGGACAGCGGCAACATGAGCAAGGAAGAGATTGAAAAGGCGCAAAAAGAGGCCGAGGCTCATGCTGATGAAGACAAGAAGAAACGCGACGCCGTCGATGCCCGCAACACGCTTGAGAACGCCATCTACCAGGCTGAAAAAATGCCAGACGAGTACAAAGACAAGATCTCAGAGGATGATGTCAAAGTAATCAAAGACGCTGTCGAAGAAGCTAAGAAGCATAAAGACAGTAGCGACAAGGACGAACTCGAAGCGGCAGCAAAAGCCCTTAACGATGCCATCATGCCAATCGGCGCAAAGATGTACGAAGCGGCAAGCAAAGAAGCTGAAACTCCTGCTGACAAGGCGGATGATGCAAAGGCCGACGAGCCTGTCGAAGGCGAA
>Ga0075365_10000208_pt1 | contig 19673 bp, 11 predicted proteins | sample EndMetdeltDD1765_FD_71387 | JGI IMG/M metagenome (GOLD analysis project Ga0075365, IMG submission 71387) | Populus endosphere microbial communities from Tennessee, USA - Endosphere MetaG P. deltoides DD176-5 | ecosystem: Host-associated > Plants > Roots > Endosphere | place: USA: Tennessee... | reverse complement strand
ATCCCGCGGCGGCCTGGCTCGTCGAATCGGGGCGCGTGGACGTGTTCTCGGTGCAGCTCGCCGACGGGCAACCGATCGGCGCCCGCACGCATTTCTGCTCGGTGGCGGAGGGCCACCTGCTCGCCGGCATGCCGGTCGAGCGATCGGGCGCGGGGCACGGTCTGCTCGCCGTCGGCTTGATGCACGCGCAGCTGCGGGCGTTTCCGCTGGCGCGGCTGCGCGAGCTCGCGTCCGACCCCTCGTCGCGACCGGCCGTCGCGCGGCTGCTCGACGGCTGGATCGCCGCGGTGTCGGCCGGCGCGTCGCGCGACATCAATCCGCGCACCGACGTCCTGGTGTCGGGCGACACGAACGAGACGATCGCCGCCTGGCGCCGCTTCCGCTCGTCCTACGGTGTGCAATGGCTCGACGCCGGCGGCGGCGACCTGCTGTTTGTCGGCATGGAGGAAGTCGCGGGCGTCGGCCGGGCCTGTCTGTTCCCGGTGACCCAGGATGCGTGGCTGCAGACGCAGACGACGGTCGCCGTCACCGCGCGCGGCACCGCCGATGCCGTCACTGACGACGGCCTGTGGCGCGGGTTCGAGCTCTTCGGCGAGACGGTCTGCCGCTGCGAGGCGCTGAACCGGCGGCTGAGCAACGTCGACGACTACAACCGGGCGCGCGATCGCATCGACGGCAGCAAGCGCCAGGTCCGCTCGGCGCTGGTCGAACTGGCCGGCGTGCTCGAACAGGTCTCGGACCAGTTCGACAGCCCGGTTGCCCATCCGCTGTTCCTCGCCTGCCACGTGGTCGGCCGCCATCAGTCGATCGCCATCACGGCGCCGCCCGAGATCGCCCGCGGCGAGACCGTGGCCGATCCCTTCGACGCGATCGCGCGGGCGTCGCGGGTCAGGACGCGCCGCGTGTCGCTGACGGCAGGGTGGTGGCAGCGTGACGGCGGACCGTTTGTCGCCTTTCTCGCCGACGGCCATCATCCGGTCGCGCTGCTGCCCGTGTCACCGCGCGCCTACGAGCTGCACGATCCGCGCGATCGGAGCCGGCGCCGGGTGACGGCGGGCATCGCCGCCGCGCTCGAGCCCGCCGGCCACACCCTGTACCGCTCGTTCAAGGACGATGCGGTGAGCGGGTGGGAGCTGTTGACGTTCGGCGTCAAGGGGCGCGGCCGCGACGTGGCCCGGCTGGTGGCGGCCGGTACGGCCGGCGGTCTGCTGGCGATGCTCCCCGCCCTGGCGATGGCGCTCATCGTCGACCGGCTCGTCCCCGGCGGCCGCACCTCGGAGTTGCTGGATCTCACCCTCGCGCTGGTCGCCGTCGCCGCCGCGATCGCGATGTTCGATCTGCTGCGCGGGTTCACCATGCAGCGCATCGAGGGCTGGATCAACCACGAGCTGCAGTCGGCGCTGATCGACCGGCTGCTCAAACTGCCGCTCCCGTTCTTCCGCGCGTTCAGCGCCGGCGACCTGGCGCAGCGCGCCAATGGCGTCAACCAGATCCGCCAGGCCGTGGCGCGGCTGCTCCTCTCGTCGCTGCTCGGCGAACTCTTCGCCGTCTTCAATCTCGCCCTGCTGTTCTACTTCGACGCCCGTCTGGCGCTGATCGCGTGCGTGCTGATGGCCGCCGCGCTCGCGGTCACGCTGGTCCTCAGCGTGAAACAGGTGCGGCTGCAGCGCCGTCTCGCCGAGCAGCAGGGCCGCGTCGCCGGCTTCGTCCTCCAGATCCTGAGCGGCATTTCCAAGCTGCGCGTGGCCGGCGCCGAGATGCGCGCGTTCGCGATGTGGGCGCGCCGGTTCGCGCGGCAGAAGCAGCTGGCGTTCGATGCCCGCCGCATCGGCAACCAGGTCGCGGCCTTCAACGGGTTCTTCCCGGTGGTCATCATGGCCGTGCTGTTCGGCCTGATGGCGGGCGGGCGCCCGGCGGCGCTGTCGACCGGGCAGTTCCTCGCCTTCATCGCCGCCTTCACCAGCGTCGTCGCCTCGCTCCTGGTGATCACCGGCGGGCTGATCAACATCCTGCAGCTGGTGCCGCTGTTCGAGCGGATGCGTCCGATCCTGCAGGCGGCGCCCGAGGTGGCGCACTCGAGGCCCGCCCCTGGCGTGCTCGCCGGCCGTCTCGAGTTGTCGCGCGTCACCTTCCGCTATTCCCCGGACATGCCGGTGGTGCTCGACGACGTGTCGCTGCACGTGGAGCCGGGAGAGTTCATCGCCATCGTCGGGCAGTCGGGGTCCGGCAAGTCGACGCTGCTGCGCCTGCTGCTCGGATTCGAGCGTCCGCTGAGCGGCGTCGTGCAGTACGACGGCAAGGACCTGCGCGAATTCGACGTGACGGCGGTGCGCCGCCAGATCGGCGTCGTCCTGCAGAGCAGCCGGCTGATGCCGGGGGATCTGTTCGGCAACATCACCGGCTCGCTGCCGCTGACGCTCGACGACGTGTGGCGCGCGGCGCGGATGGCCGGCATCGAGGAGGAGATCCGCGCGATGCCGATGGGCATCCACACGATCATCCCGCCGGGCGGCGGCGGCCTGTCGGGCGGGCAGCAGCAGCGCCTGCTGATCGCCCGCGCCATCGCGTCGCGGCCGCGCATCCTGCTGTTCGACGAGGCGACGAGCACGCTCGACAACCGCACCCAGGCCATCGTCGGCGAGAGCCTCGAGGCGCTGCAGGCGACGCGCGTCGTGATCGCGCACCGGCTCAGCACCATCGTCCGCGCCGACCGCATCTACGTGATGGAAAACGGCCGGTTCGTCCAGACCGGCTCGTATCAGGACCTGGTCGGCCGGCCCGGACCGTTTCGCGACCTGGCGACCCGGCAGCTCACGGGCGAGACCACCGGCAAGCCGGCGGCCTGAGCGGGCCCGCCGAGGCGCGATCCTGTAATATCTACACTTCTTTCATCAAGCCGTCCAGACCCGGTGCCCCGGCAGGGCAAGTACGGCCTGATACCAACTTTTTCCAGGGCCGACTTGTATTCATGCCGGAACCAGACGAGATCGCCTGCGTCGCGCGGTGCCTGAACGGGGACGCTTCGGCGTTCGAGCCGCTCGTGGTGCGCTATCAGCGGGTGCTCTTCACTGTGGCGCTGCGGCTGCTGGGCAACGCCGACGACGCGCGTGACGCGACGCAGAATGCGTTCATCCGGGCCTACGAGCGGCTGGACACCTTCGACCCGTCGCGCCGTTTTTTCAGCTGGATTTATCGGATTACCGTGAACGAGAGCCTGAATTTGCGGCGGGCGCAACGCCCGCACGAACCGCTGCCCGCGACGCTCGAGACGAGCGACGGCACGCTGGATCGCCTCGAGGCGCGCGAGTTGAGCGAGCGCGTCCAGGCGGCCCTGATGACGCTGTCGCCCGAGCATCGTGAAGTGGTGGTGATGCGGCACTTCGCCGATTTGTCGTACGACGAAATCGCCGAAACGCTCGACATTCCGTCGAAGACGGTCAAGTCGCGCCTGTTCTCGGCGCGCCAGCGGCTCGCGCCGCTCCTGGCCGTGGGAGAAGAGCAGTGAACGGGCCTGGATCCGACGGGGAAACCGACGACAGCCTCGACCGGCACCTGGCGCAGGTGGCCCCGGTGGCCCCGCCGCCGGACCTGGCCGCCGCCATCATGGCGCGGGTCGCCGAGAAGGAACGGGACTTTTCCGGATGGCGCCGCTGGCGCCGGGCCCGGCACGCCGCGCGGCTCGCCAACTTTTTGCGAGAGGCGCGTGTAGATAGGAAACGAACACATGATGGGTGGTCCGAGGCCACCCGAAGGGGAGTTGTCGTGGCAAAGAAGGCAATCTGGGCGGTCGCGGGCGTGGGCATCGCCGTCGTGTGCACGTGGGGCTTCCTGGGGTTCCCCCCTGTCGGGCCTGGTTCGGAAGGGGCCATCGGCGCGGCCAACCGGGACCAGACCGCGCAGGTCGGGGCGGCCGACGTCAAGGTCGCGGACGCCCAGGTGCAGCAGTTCATCCAGAGCGACACGTTCGACAAGCTGGTGAAGAATCCCGAGACGCGCGCGTTCCTCGCGCAGGTCGCCTCGAACCAGTCGCTGTCGCAGTCGTTCAGCAATCCCGCGACGGCGGCCGTCCTCAGCAACCCGGCGCTCGTCACGATCCTTTCGAACCCGGCGCTGTCGCAGCAGTTCGCGAACCTGGCCAACGCCCAGGCCTTCAGCAATCCGGCGTTCGCGCAGCTGTTCAGCAACCAGGCGTTCTCGCAGTTGTTCGCCAACCCGGCGTTCGCGCAGTTGTTCGCCAATCCGGCGTTCGCGCAGTTCATGAGCAACCAGTCGATCTCGATGGGGTTCACGACGCCGGCGTTCGCGCAGGCGCTGAGCAATCCCGCCTTCGCCCAGGCGCTGAGCACGAGCAACGGCGCCGCCGCGGCGCTCTCCAATCCGGCGTTGGCGCAGCAGTTGTCGAATCCCGCGCTGTCGCAGCTGTTCAGCAACTCGAACTTCGTGACCGCTCTGTCGAACCCGGCGTTCGCCTCGGTCCTGAGCAACCCGGCGCTGTCGCAGGTGTTCGGCAACAGCAACTTCGTCACGGCGCTCTCGAATCCGGCGTTCGTGCAGCTGTTCAGCAACAGCAACTTCGTCGCGGCGCTCTCGAATCCGGCGAGCGCCCAGCTGTTCAGCAATGCCAACTTCGTGCAGGCGCTCGCGCAGCCCGGCTTCGTGACCGCCTTCTCCGGCGCCAACCTGGCGCTGTCGCAGGCGTTCTCGAATCCGGCGTTCGCGCAGGCGCTGTCGAATCCCGCGCTCGCCCAGGCGTTCTCGAATCCGGCGTTCGCCCAGGCCCTGAGCCATCCGGCGTCGTTCGCGCAGTCCCTGTCACAACAGCAGTAAAACTGCGATACGATCGCGTCACCCTTGGAGACCCTGACCCGGGCGCTGCGACGCGCGTCCGGCCCGCTGCGCGCAGGCCTGATACCGGCACTGGCGATCGCCCTGCTGGCGGCCGGCCGGGCGCCCGCCGCCGCTCAACTGGCGCAGGAAGAGACGCCCGAGCTGCGGCTGGTGTTCGTCGATCCGTCACTCGCCTTCCTCGTCCCGCACGCGACGCGCGCCTTCGAGAACTCGCTGCGGATGCAGCGGGCGATCTTCGGATTCACGCCGCACGAGAAGATCACGGTGCTGCTGGTCGACTTCGCGGACCGCGGCAACGGCGCCGTCTCCGTCGTCCCGCGCACGGTGGTGCAGGTGCAGGTCGCGCCGATCAGCCATCTCTTCGAAACCGTACCGCCGGGCGAGCGCATGAGTTTTCTCATGAACCACGAGCTGGTTCATGCGATGACGATGGACAGCGCGGCGACGCGCGATCGGCTGTTCCGGCGCCTGTTCGCCGGCAAGGTGAATCCGGTCGCCGAGCAGCCCGAGTCGATGCTCTACTTCTACCTGACCGCGCCGCGCGCGGCCGCGCCGGCCTGGTACCTCGAGGGCAGCGCGACCTTCATGGACACCTGGATGGACGGCGGCATCGGGCGGTCGCAGGGCGGCTGGGACGAAATGGTCTTTCGCTCGATGGTGCGCGACGGCGCCCGCTTCTACGATCCGCTGGGGCTCGCGGCGGAAGGGGCCAAGATCGACTTCCAGCAGCGCACCAACGCCTACCTGTACGGCGAGCGGTTCATCTCGTGGCTGGCCTACACCTACTCGCCGCAGAAGCTGGTCGCGTGGCTCGTTCGTAAACCGGGGACGCGCGCCTACTACGCCAGCGAGTTCAAGCAGGTCTACGGCCGATCGCTCGAGTCGGCCTGGGCCGACTGGGTCGCCGCGGAGAAGACCTTCCAGCAGGCGAACCTCGCCGCCATCCGCGCCTATCCGATCACGCCCTACAAGGATCTCTCGCCCCGCGCCCTGGGCTCGGTCTCGCGCGCCTATTTCGACGCGGAATCGAACCGCCTCGTCGCCGCGTTCAACTACCCCGGCGTGCCGGCGCACGTCGGGTCGATCTCGCTGGCCGACGGGTCGCTCCAGCGCTACGTCGACATCAAGGGTCCGCGCCAGGTCGAAGTGGCGTCGATCGCGTGGGATCCGGCCGAGCGGACGGTGTTCTACACCACCGACAACGGGAAGCATCGCGACCTGGTGCGCCTGGATCCGCGCACGCGGCACACCCAGGTCCTGCAGAAGGATCTGCGCGTCGGCGAGCTCGCGTTCGATCGGAGCAGCCGCGCGCTCTACGGCATCCGCCACCTGAACGGCCTCACCACGATCGTGCGCATCCCGCCACCCTACACCGACTGGAAGAGTCTCGTGACGCTCCCCTACGGCGACGTCGTCTACGACCTCGACGTCTCGCCCGACGGCACCCGCATCGCGGCGACGTTCGGCGATCCGACCGGCAAGCAGTCGGTCCGGGTCGTGACTGTCGCGGCGCTCGAGCAGGGGAACGCGACGCCGATCGCCGAGTTCGACTTCGGCGGCGCGGTCGTGCCCGACAGCTTCGTCTTCTCGCCCGACGGCCGCTACCTCTATGGCAGCTCCTACTACACCGGCGCGTCGAACCTGTTCCGCTACGAGATCGAGACCAAGACGATCGAGGCGGTGACCAACGCCGAGACCGGCTTCGTGCGGCCGATCCCGCTCGGCAACGACGAGCTGATCGCGTTCCGCTACACCGGCGCAGGATTCGTTCCCGTGCGCCTGACGGCCACGCCGATCAAGGACGTCAACCCGATCACCTTCTTCGGGCAGAAGACGATCGAGAAGCATCCGATCCTGCGCACCTGGGCCGCCGGCTCGCCGGCGGCGATGCCTTACGAGGAGCTGCCGAAGACGCGATCGGCCTACGGCCTCGCCGGCGGACTCCGGCTCGAGTCGATCTACCCGATCGTCCAGGGCTACAAGAACACGCAGGCGCTGGGCGCGCGCGTGCAGTTCTCGGATCCGGTGATGCTCAACCGCCTGTTCGTCTCGGCGTCCGTCTCTCCGTGGGGCGACCTCGCCGGGCGCGAACGGACGCACCTCCACTTCGACTATCAGCGCTACGACTGGCACGCGGTGGCGGCGTGGAATGACGGTGATTTCTTCGACCTGTTCGGGCCGACGAAGATGAGCCGCAAGGGCTACAACCTGTCGCTCGGACACACCAGCACCGTCGTCTTCGACGAGCCTCGCATCGTCACGCTGAAGCTCGAGGGCGCCATCCAGGGCAACCTCGATCAGCTGCCGGAGTACCAGAACGTGGCGGTGAAGGTCGACCGCCTCGTCTCGTTCAGGGCCGATCTGCAGTCGAGCGACGTCCACTCCTCGATCGGCAACGTCGACGACGAGAGAGGGACGCTGTGGTCGGCGGTGGCGCGAGCCGACTACGTGAACCAGGACCTGTTCCTGAAGGTGCACGGCACCTACGATCTGTCGCTGGGGATGCCCCTGCCTCACTCCTCGGTCTGGCTGCGCAGCGCCGCCGGCTTCTCGCCGCAGCGGCGGAGCGAACCGTTCGCCAACTTCTTCTTCGGCGCCTTCGGCAACAACTACGTCGATCACCGCAGCGAGAAGCAGTATCGCGACTACGCGAGCTTCCCCGGGGCCGAGATCGACGAGTTCGGCGGACGCAATTTCGTCCGCTCGCTCCTCGAGTGGAACCTGCCGCCGCTCCGGTTCAGCCGCGCCGGGTCACCGGGCGCGCACACGGCCTGGATGCGGCCGGCGGTTTTTGTCGGGGGCCTCGCGACCAATCTCGACAACGCCCGCCTGCGGAATACCGCCGCGACCGCCGGCGCGCAGGTCGACTTCAACCTGACGGTCCTCTCGCAGTTCGACATGATGTTCTCGGCCGGTGGCGGCGTCGCCGTCGCGCGCGACGGGCGGGTGCGGCCGGAAGCGCTCGTCTCGCTGCGCCTGCTCAAATCACCGGGACGCTGATCGCGGGAGGGACGGGAGGGACGCGTGCTGATTGTCGCCGTCGCGCTGCTGCCGGTCATCGCCTTCCTGATCGCGCTGGTCCAGGCCGACAGCTTCAAGCTCGTGCCGGCGCCGATGGTCGCCTGGTCCCTGACGGGCGGCGCCGTGGCCGCGCTCGCCGCGCTCGCGCTGCATCAGGCGCTCTTCGCCGCGACCGGCATCGGCACCGTGCCGTTCGCCCGCTACGTCGCGCCGCTGACGGAGGAGAGCCTCAAGGCCCTGGTGCTCTTCTACCCGCTTCGCCGCCACCGGATCGGCTTCGCCGTGGACGCCGCGATCGTCGGCTTCGCGATCGGGGCCGGCTTCGCGCTCGTCGAGAACGTCGAGTACCTGCGCGCGCTCGACGACCGCTCGATCTGGCTCTGGCTCGTGCGCGGCTTCGGCACCGCGATCCTGCACGGGACGACGACCGCCGTGATCGCCATCGCGGCGAAAACGCTGATCGACTACCGTCCGGGCCGCACGCTCCTGTGGATCCTGCCCGGATGGGCCTTCGCCGTGATCCTGCACTCGGCCTTCAACCACGCGCTGGTCTCGCCGATCCTCGCCGCCGCCATCCTGATCATCGCGCTGCCGCTCGCCGTGCTCGCCGTCTTCGCGCGGAGCGAGCGGGCCACGCAGGACTGGGTGGGCGACGGCCTCGATCTCGACGTCGAGCTGCTGCAGCTGCTCCAGTCCGACCACTTCGGCGCGACGCGTCTCGGACGTTATCTCGAGGACCTGCGCACGCACTTCCCCGGGACGGTCGTCGCCGACATGTTCTGCCTGCTGCAGCTGGAGCTCGAGCTGGCGATCCGGGCCAAGGCGATGCTGATGGCGCGCCAGGCCGGCGTCGACATCGCGGTGGACGAACCGTTCCGGGCCAGGCTGGTCGAGCGCGCGTATCTGACGAAGGCCATCGGGTCGACCGGACGGCTCGCGCTCAGGCCGCTGCAGGCGACGGGCCATCGCGACGAGTGGCACCGCTATCTGCTGGAGCAGGCGTCCCGCGTCGCCGACGCCCGCTCGGGGCAGGCCGGCGGATGGGGACGATGGTGGCGCCGGAAGTCCTGAGGCGGGGTCACTCCTTCCGATAGACCGAGCGCGTCGTGGACGCCGGCCCGCCGAAGACGCCGGCCCGCGTCACTTCCACGATCATCGTCGTCGGCGATTCCAGCGAGAGCGTGCGGGTCAGCTCGGCGGTGAACGGCTTTCCCGCGGCGCGGTCGTCGACGTGAAAGGTGGTCGTGATGACGAGCGCCGATCCGCTCCATTTCGCTCGTGACGACTCGACCTGTTCGCCGCGGCCCATCGACACCGTGTTGCGGCCGTCCGAGCCGTCGAGCGGGTAGGTGAACGTCAGCGGCGGCTGGAGGTCGTAGCGGCTGAACGGGGCGTACTCGACGCGCAGCGCGCCGCCGTCCTGCGCGATGGTGATCGGCGATCCCCACCCGCTGCCCAGGTCCCCGGGCGCCGCCGCTACCGCCGGCCGGCCCGGCACCGCGGGCGTTGCCGCGATGGCGGGCGACTCGAGCGTCCAGCGCCCTGAAAAATCGGCCGCCGGCTGGCCGGTGGGCCCGGCGGGGAGAACGGTTGTGACGCAGAGCACGGCGAACAAGCAACGGCGCATCCGAATCCTCCCTAGAGCTTCGGCGGCAGATAAGGATCCGGCGCGTTGGGCGGCACGTGCGGATACCGGCCCGTCGTGGCGGTGAACTCGTTCACGATCCGATCGGTCACGCTCCGCACCCACGGGTTCGCGTCCTTGACGTCGGTTTCCTCTCTCGGATCGGACAGCAGATGGAACAGCCGCATCAGCGGCGCGACCGGCGGCCCGCCGGCTTCCGGCGCATACACGTAGTGCAGCTTCCAGTCGTGCCACTTCACCGCGCGCAGCTGCGCGTTGGCGTAGAGGAGTACCGACTCGCGGTTCGAGGCGGCCTGCTTCCCTTCGAAGAAGGGCAGCTGGTTGACGCCGTCGATGGCGCGATCGTGCGGCAGGATGTCGGCGCCGACGGCGGCCGCGAGGGTCGGGAAGATGTCGATCTGGTGGACCAGCTCGTTGGTCACGCGGCCCGCCGGGATCCTCGCCGGCCAGCGGATCAGGCAGGGCGTGCGGATGCCCCCTTCCATCACGCTGTTGTAGTAGCCCGTCCAGGGACCTGGCGATCCGCGCCACGGCCGGCGCCCTTCGGCGCCGTTGTCGGTACACCACATCACGATCGTGTCGCGCGTGACGCCGAGCCGATCGATGGCGTCGAGGACGCGGCCGACGTTGAAGTCCACGTCCGCCATCGCGTCGGCGATGTCGCCGGCGCCGGTCTTCCCCGCGAAGTCGGGATGCGTCAGCGTCGGGAAATGCAGCTGCGTCATCGGGTAGTAGACGAAGAACGGCTTCCCGCCGCGGGCGCTGCGCTCCATGAACTCGACGGTCTTGTCGGCTGATTCGCGATCGATCGTCCGGCGCGTCTCCAGGTTGAACGGCTTGACGTTGCGCGGCGGCGATCCGGTCCGGCCCTCCCAGATGAACGACGTGTCCGGCGCCGTCTGGCCCTGCGCGATCGTCGTCTGCGCTTCGTTGCTGGTGCGCGGGATCCCGTAGTACTCGTCGAAGCCCTGCTGCGACGGATTCCTGTTCTCCGGCCGATCGCCGCCGAGATGCCACTTGCCGAAGAGCCCCGTGGCGTAGCCGGCCGACCGCAGACCTTCGGCGATGGTGACCTCCCACAGCGTCATGCCGGCGCCCTGCGTCGCGCCGGTCCGGATGGCGTAGCGTCCGGTCATCAGCGCCGCGCGCGAGACGGTACACGAGAACTCGACGTTGAAGTTGTTCAACCGGAGGCCTTCGGCCGCGAGGCGATCCAGGCGCGGCGTAATCGGGCCGCGGACCCCGCCGTAGACGTTGACCTCCCCCCACCCCAGGTTGTCGGGAAACATCAGGACGATGTTCGGCCGCGACGGGGGAGCGGGCTGTTCGTTGGCGACGCCGCGCGCACCCTGCCAGAGAACGAGGCACGCGCCGGCCACGGCCAGGGAGCGCAGGGGTCTGTTCATGATCGGGCGCGATTCTACACCCGAAGCTCATATACAATCTCCGGCCACCATGCCAAGAACAACGTGGCGGACATGCGTTCCTGCACTGATCCTGGTCGTCCTGTCGAACGGCTGCCGCACCGCGCATCCCGAGGCCAGCCAGGCGGGCGCTCGTGTCGCGGCAGGGGCGTGGCTGATGCCCGCCGACGTCGGCGGCGCCGGCACCGACGAGGATTGGCTCCGTTTCGGGTGGGACTCGTTCGTGGCCGTGAACTGGCCCGCCGACAATCGATGGCCCGCGCCGGGTGACGGCGGCAGGCCCGACAAGACCACGACGATCGGCGATCCCAGGGCGGCGGCGCGCCCGGCGGTGTGGCAGACCTACCTCGCGCCGGGACAGGTGTTTCGCAACAACGGACAGGACCCAGGCGACTGGAACAATCCGGCGGTACCCTTCACGATCACGGCCGATCCTCGCGATCCCACCAGACGAATCCCCGTCGTCGGCGGCTTCGGAGAGAAGTCGATCTACTTCCTCAACCAGAATCCTGTCATCGGCCTGATGCTGTTCGACCTCGCGACCACGCCGAATCCGGTCGTCGATCAGCAGGGCAACTACGTCCTGCTCGAGGTCCGCCTGAACCAGAGCGAGTTCGAGTACTTCAAGAGAACCCGGTACTACGACGCGTGTCTGCAGCTCCAAAGTTCCGGCGGGCCCGCGCCAGCCTTCGAGTACCTGCCCGACACCGGTTCGCCGGCGCTTCCCGACTGGGCCCGGCAGGGCGCCGTGGAAATCAAGACCAGCTGGCGGATCCTCGACCCGGCGCGAGACATTCCGGCACGCTACTTCACGACGCGGACCTCGTACCTGAAGCCGAACGGACAGGTCTCCGAGCCCGTGACGCTGGGACTGGTCGGCATGCACATCCTGCGCAACACGCCGCAGAGCAAGAGCACCTGGGCGTGGGTCACCTTCGAGCACGTCGACAATGTCAGGATCCTCGACCGGCCCGTTCCGACAAGACCTGACGGCCGGCCGCTCTCGCCATCATTCAATCCCGGCCCTGCCGGCGCCGAACCGGCCTACGCCTTTGGCTTCGACACCACCGGCCGCTTCGACTACAGCCTGCTCTCGAGTGCCGCTGCGTACTACAACCCGGTCACCAGCCCCGCGATGCTCAGCCAGGGCGACGTCATCCCGCGCAATCCGCCGGATCGGCCGGTCAACCTCTCCCGCGTCGTCCCGATGCGCGACGCCGTCAAGAAGATCAACGCGGAGTACCAAGCGAAGCTGCAGGGGACCGTGTGGCAGTACTACGAGATGATCGACGTGCTGTACCCGACCGCCACCGGTCTCAGCGAGGTGAAGAGACCGGACGACTCCTCGTGGAGTCCCAAGCGCTTCACCAACACGCCGGCCATGATCAACGTCACGATGGAGAGCTATCTGGCCTACAAGTTCTCGACGTGGAGCCTGGACAATTGTCAGAGCTGCCACTACGACGCCAAGCCTCAACTGCCCAATCCCTCGTCACCCGTCACGCCGCCGCAGGTGTTCAGCTACCTGTACCGCCGCGCCACGCCGAGCCGGCCGGTTGGTCCAGGCGGCACCTGCATGCCGCGGCGCTGATCGTCTGATGCGAAGGATGCGCCGCCGCGCTACTGCTGCCGGAGCGCAATCATCGGATCGATGCGCGACGCGCGACGCGCGGGAACGAAGCAGGCCAGTGCGGCGACACCCACGAGAAGCAGGGACACCGCGACAGCCGTCGGGACGTAGTCGGGTTGGAAGCCGTAGAGCAGCGTTGTCAGCAGGCGTGACGCGATCGCCGCAAGGACGAGGCCCATGGCGAGCCCGGTGAGCGTCAGCGCCAGGCCCCGCCTGCCGAAGGCGATCATGATCTCGCGAGAGGTCGCGCCCAACGCCATGCGGACGCCGATCTCGCTCGTGCGCTGCGTGACGGCGTAGGAGAGCACGCCGTAGATGCCCAGCGAGGCGAGCAGCAGCGCCAGCACGGCGAAGGCGCCCAACAGCGCCGTGCTCTGCGACGACGTCGACAACTGCTGCCCGACGATCTCCTCCATCGTCCGGATCCGCGCCAGCGGCTGATCCTTGTCGAGCGACCAGATCGCCTGGCGGACCGCCGGGACGATTGACGTCGGATCGACCGAGGTTCGAACGACGATGCCGGCGTTCAGATCGCCGATCTGATCGCATTGCTCGTAGACGCGATAGACCGCCGGCCGCGCTTCATTCAGCACGCCGCTTTCGGGAATCTGCCTCACCACGCCGACAATCGTGTACCAGTGGCCCTTGTCGCCCAGCGATCCGAACTTGAAGCGCTGCCCCAGCGGTGAGCGGCCGGGGAAATGGCGGTTGGCAAACGGCTCGTTGACGATCGCCACCGGCGCATCGGACAGCCGATCGGACGCGTCGAAGGCTCTCCCTTCGCGCAGCTGCGCCCCGACCGTGGCGAAGTAGCCGCGGCTCACGTTCCGGATCAGCGCGACCTGGCCGGCGATCCGATCCCGCGATTGCCCCTCCAGCAGATAGAACGTCGCGTTGGCGAAGTTGGTGAACGGGATGATGTTGATCGATCCGGCGCTGATCACGCCGGGAATCGCCCGGACCTTTTCCACTTCGGCATTGATGAAGGCGACGCGGCGGTCGAATTCCTTGTAGCGGAACACCGGCGTCTCGAAGGTCAGCAGCCTCTCGCGCTGCATGCCGAGATCGGTGCTGCGCAGGTGCTGGAAGGTCTGCAGGAGCAGGCCGCCGCACGTCAACAGGACCACCGCGAGCGCGGTTTCCACGACGATCAGCGAATGCTGGAACCAGTGGCTGCGCGCGCCCGTCGTGCCGCGGCCGGCGCCGCGGAGCGCGTCCTGCGGCGCGACCCGGGATCCGCGCCAGGCCGGCGCGAGCCCGAACGTCAACGCCGCGGCGATCGCCGCGGCCGCGGAAAACCCGAGCACGCGCCAGTCGAGAGAGAGCCGGCCGCCGCCGATCGCCTCCGGCACCAGGCTCTCGAGAAACCGCATCGCGGGCAGCGCGATCGCGAGTCCGGCCAGCGTGCCGCATGCCGCGAGCACCAGGCTTTCGGCGAGGAACTGCAAGACCAGCCGGCCGCGGCCCGCCCCGAGTGCGACGCGCACCGCGACTTCCCGCGCCCGCGCCGAGCCGCGCGACAGCAGCAGATTCGTCAGGTTGACGCAGGCGATGAGGAGCAGCGCGCCCGAGGCGGTCAGGAGCAGGGTGAGCGCGGTCTGCGTCTTGCCCGCCATCTCGTCCCGCAACGGCTCGACGATTACCGGGTGCGGACCGCGGAAATCCTTCGCCGTGACCTGCAGGCTCAGGGCCGCCATCGACTGCCTGGCCTGCTCGAGCGTGACTCCCGGCTTGATTCGCGCGACGATCTGGGCGTCGTGCCAGGTGAAGTTCCGCCGCATCCACGGCGGGAACGACGCCGGCATCCAGATGTCGATGTCGCGCGACGGCATGAAGTAGAAGTGGCGCGGCATCACGCCGATCACTTCGTGCAGCTCGTCGTTGACCGCGATCCGGCGTCCGACGATGTCGGCGGCGCCGCCGAAGCGGCGCTGCCACAGGTCGTGGCTGATCAGCACGACGCGGGCGCCGTTGTTGTCTTCGTCCTCGCTGAAGACGCGTCCGGCCGCCGGCTGCACGCCGAGCACGCTCCAGAAGTTCCACGTGACCTTGCGCGCGGGCACCTGTTCGGGTGGACCGTCGCCCGAGAGCGTGGTGTCGGCCCCCTGGCTGGAGGCGAGATCCGAGAAGACGGTATTGAGCCGGCGCCACTCGATCCATTCCGCGGGCGTGGGGTTGTGCCTCGTCGTGACGTCCGTTTCGCCCATCGCGTCCCAGATCATCACCAGGCGGTCCGCCTCGGCGTAGGGCAGGGGACGGAGCAGCACCACGTCGAAGGCGCTGAACATCGCGGTCACGCCGCCGATGCCGAGCGCGAGCGTGGCGATCGCGATCGCCGAGAACGCCGGGTCGCGGCGGACCTGGCGCGCGCCGTAGCGGAGATCGCGTCCGGCCGCGTCGAGCCAGGCGCCGGGGCGCACGATCCGCACGCGCTCCTTCGCCTGCGCCATCCCGCCGACCTGGAGCAGGGCCAGACGGCGGGCTTCGGCCGGCGTGGCGCCGTCCCGGACATGGTCGGCGGCGGCCATCTCGACGAACGTCTGCAGCTCCTCGTCCAGGTCGGCCTCGGCCCTGGTGCGCCTGGCGAACCAGCGCACTCCGGCCGTCAGACGGTGCAGGACCTTCATGCCCCCTCCAGCACGCTCGTCACCGCGAACGAGACGCGACTCCAGCGCTCGCGATGCTGCTCGAGCTGACGGCGGCCGGCCGCCGTGAGGCGGTAGTACTTGGCGCGCCGGTTCTTCTCGGTGGCCCGCCATTCCGCTTTCAGCCGTCCGTCCTGCTCCAGGCGGTAGAGCGACGGAAAGAGCGATCCCGGATTGACCTGGAACTGGTCGTGACTGAGGACGGCGAGCCGCTGCGAGATCCCGTAGCCGTGCATCGGCTCGCGGACGAGGATGGTCAGGATCATCAGGTCGAGCGTGCCCTGGGGGATGTCGAGCTTCTCCACGCCACTCCTTTAGGGTCTCTAAATGAAGGAGTGGCGATGGTGCCACGGCTCATTTAGGGTGTCAAGAGGAGTGGGACGAAGGCGGGCAAGCGTCGACGCGCCCCGCCGGTATCACTTGCCGGCGGACCGCTTGTCCTGATCCGCGAAGGCCTGCGCGATCGTCACCGCGACCGACGACAGGTCCGCGAACGAGGTGTTGGTCATCACCGCGACGACGATGCCGCGATCGGGCAGGATGATGAATGACGTCGCGCCGCCGATGAAGAACTCGCCGTCGTGGCCCACCTGCCGCGTCGCGCCGCCCGCGATCGACGCCGTCTCCAGGTCCCAGCCCAGGCCATAGCCGGTCTCCCGGCCCGAGGCCAGCTGCTGCGACGTCTGGAGGATCGTGACGGTGGCGGGCTGCAGCAGCGTGCCGCCGGTCATCGCCAGGCCGAAGCGCACCAGGTCGGACGGCGTCGACAGGAAGGCGCCGGCTCCCGCGAAGCAGCCGTAGTCTCCCTCGCGCGCCGGTTCCGGGCCGTAGCGCGGATCGCCGCCGAACCGCGGGTAGTAGAACGTCGCGCGATCCGCGACCGGTTCGGCCAGCGAGTCGGGCGTCGTGTCGGCCATGCCCAGCGGCTTGAAGATCTGCGTGCGCATGAAGGTGAAGAACGGCTCGCCGGCAGCGCTCTCGACCGCCGCGCTCACGACGATCCAGCCGTAGGTCGAATACCGGTATTGGGTGCCCGGCTCGAATTGCAGCGGACGTTCGGCAAACGCCTGCAACGCGTCGGCGGTCCGCTCGCAGCGCTCTGAGAAGAGCGGATCCTCGTCACCGCCGTCTGGTCTGACGCCGGCGACGTGTCCCATCAGGTGGCGCAAGGTGACGGGCCACTGTTTCTCCGGGAACGCCGGCACCGCCGTCTGAATCTCGGCGTCGAGGTGCAGGCGCCCTTTCTCCACCAGAAGGCCGACCGCGGCCGAGGTGAGCGCCATCGACGCGCCTCCGGTCCTGAAGCGCATCCCCGGTCCGACCGTCACGCGTTTGTCGAGATCCGCGAAGCCAAAGCCTTCGGCCCACACGAGGTCGCCCGCGGCGCCGACGGCGACGGACAGTCCCGGCAGATTCTGTGTCGTCAGGCCGGCACGGGCCACGTGCCGCGCCTGTTCCACCGCGCCGGCCCACCGCGGCGACGGGGACCACTGCGTCGCGGAGGGCACGGTCGTCGGGTCCGAATGCAGCGGCGTGGCCGTCGCATTCACGTAGAGATACAGGCCGGCGGCGAACGCGGCCAGCAGAGCGGGAGGAATGGCGATCAGCGCCAGCCACTTCTGTTTGCGACTCGTCGGGACGTGGACATCAGCCAGGACTCATAAACTTTGCATTGTAAAGTTCATGTTGTCAAGGGCGCAGGTCAACGTGGCCCGCCGGCCGGCGTGCGGCGCTCGAGGTCGATGAGCGGCGCGGTCAGGCGCAGCCGCGACAGCTTCACGACGCCGGTGATCGGGCGCGCGTCGCCCGCGAACGTGACGGCGCCCCGATTCAGCGTGCGTTCGCGCCGCTGGATGGCGCAGCAGCCGCCGTCGCCGTTCCCGCTCTGGCCTCCGTCGACGCTGACGAAGCGATCGCCGTCGCGCTCGACGACCGTGAAGACGTGCTGGCTGTTCCCCGCGTTGATGAAGATGGCGTCGCCCGGCTGCGGATTGGCGCGGTCCAGATCCGCCCGCGTGCGGACCGCCTCCAGCGCGCCCGAGAGCTCGGCGTAGCGCCGGAGCGCGGTCATGACCGTGCCGGGGCGATAGGGCGGGTCGAGGAGCCGAATCGGGCCCCCGGCCGCGTCGGTGAAGACGTCGCGTGCGCCGAGCAGCCGCCACAGCGACCGGACCACCAGGCCGCACGACGACAGGACGCACTGGCCGCCCACCTTGGGGCAGGTGCGCAGGCCGCGCCTCATCTCGTCGGATTCGTTCCAGGCCACGGCGTCGATGTAGGCGTCGCGCCGGCCGCGCGGCTCGTCGCGGATGCCGAGGTCCTCCATCTTGCGCACCATCTCGGCGGCCTTGTCCGCCAGCGACGTGCGGAACGCGAGCGGATCGCCGGCCATGATCGTCGTGGCGCGGAAGTCGAGGATGTGCGGCGCGACCGCGCGCGGCACTTCCGCCGCGGCTTGATCCTCGGCGAAGGTGCCGCCGACGGCTTCCGCGCGGCCCCCGCCGGCGCGCTGGCGGCCGATCGACTCGAGGCCCGCGTGAACGGCGCGGGCGGTTGCCGCCTGACTGCGCAGGCGCTCGCTCAGGCTCGGACACGGATCGGTCAGCGTGGCCACGGCGTCGCCGACGTGCGCCAGTTTCTCCGCGACCGTGTTCCACTGGCGTAGCGCCCGCAACAGCGGCTGCAGGCAGCCCGAGAACCGCACGAACGCCGACAACAGCACGGCGGTCAGCACGAAGGTATCGCGATCCGGGTTCTGTCGATCGAGCGCCGGAATCCCGGCGGCGCGGATCTGCGCCAGGCCTGGCGCGAGCCACACCGACGACACATCCAGGATCACCTGCTGCATGTGCGGCCAGACGACGGCGTCGCGGAAGCGACCGGCCAGATCGCGGCGGAACGCCGGCGCGAAGCCGGCCTGGTCCGGGACCCCGGTCTGGAAGAACCGGTAGTTGCGGACCATGTCCCCGGGCAGGCTGCGCAGCGTCGCCTCCGCAGGCGTGCCCGTGTTGATCGTCAGCACGAACGCATCGGCGGCGCTGGGCGTGGGTCCGCCCGGATCGAAACGGAGACGCCAGCCGAGACCGCCGAACGCCTGCTCGAACAGCGTCCGGTCGTCGATCATCAGGCGCCACAGGAAGCGGAACACCGGCTGCACGCTGTCGTTGGCGGGCACGGTCACGTTGAACTGGATCGGACCGAGGCTGATCCCGGCCTGCGCGTCCCACGCGTTGATGCTCTCCAGCTTTCCCTCCGCCTCGCTGATCACGGGCAGGTAGCAATCCGGCTCGACGATCGGGAGGACCGGAACCGGCAGCGTGACGCCGTTGACGACACCGCCGCGGTCGGCCGGCGGGCTGCCGCGGTTGACGCGGGTAACCGGGAACGCGGCGGCGCCGTTCTGGGCCAGCAGCAGCTGGAGCGCCGGCGTCGACAAGGCGTCGAGCTGAGCGCGGCTGAAGCCGAGGCCGGTCACCCGCGCGAGCGCCCCGATCGTGCGGCGGCGGTGCGCGGTCTGCATCGCGGCCGGGAGCGCGTAGAGATCGCGCAGCTTCGGCACGACGACCCATCGCCGACGCTGCGCCTCCGTGATGCCCGCGGCGCCCCCGCGGAGCGCCGGGAAGTAGACCGCGACGTTGCCGCCCGTCGCGAGCACCAGCGCGCACAGATCGGCCGCGCGGGCCTGACAATCGATCACCGGCGGGAGGGTCGAGGGAAGCGGCGTGGCGCCGGCGGACGGCGTCCAGGCGCTGAGCCGCACTTCGCCGGGCGCGTAGAGCGAGCCGCGGATCGCGAAGGAGCGGCCGGACCCGAGCGCCCACCGCAAGCCGGTCTCGAGATCGGGCCGTCGCTCGTCGCCCGTCGCAGGCACCGTGATGGCGAGGCGTACGCCGCCGACCGTGGCCTCACCCAGGTCGGCCGGCGCGGTCTGCTCGAACGACGACTCGTCCTCGCGAAGCCTCGGATAGCCGAGACGCGGGCGCGCCGCCGGCCGCCCGATCAGGTCCGCGAAGAATAGATCGGCGTCATGCCGTTCCCGTCGTGATACCAGGCCAAATCCGCGCACGAACCCCATCACTGCCACCTCCGGCTCGCGAATGCTGTTCTACCAACGGCATGCTAGATGCGGGCGTGGCGCTGGTCTGTGGGATGGCGCACAGACCGTCCGAGCGGGTGATCCACTGCGATCCGGGACATGGCGCGACAGTACGGGGCGTGATGAGCTTGCCGGGACAGCCATCCTCGATCCATTCTGGCGTCGTCGCACATGAACCGTTGAAAGGAGCTGGGCCGTGCGAGCGAACTCTTCACCTAGTGCGTTGGCGCGGGCCGCGCGCCGGCTGCCTGCCGCGGCGGCGCTGTTCCTCGTCCTGACGGCCGTGCAGGCAGGTTGCGAAAGCGGCCCGACGACACCCTCGACACGTGCCCTCGCGACGTTTCAGGTGGGCGGGGAACAGTTC
>Ga0075365_10000207_pt1 | contig 19675 bp, 19 predicted proteins | sample EndMetdeltDD1765_FD_71387 | JGI IMG/M metagenome (GOLD analysis project Ga0075365, IMG submission 71387) | Populus endosphere microbial communities from Tennessee, USA - Endosphere MetaG P. deltoides DD176-5 | ecosystem: Host-associated > Plants > Roots > Endosphere | place: USA: Tennessee... | reverse complement strand
CGTCGATCGCCGGGCGCTGGTTGGCCGCGAACAGGTCCGACTGCAGGAAGATCTGGCCGTCGGTGATCGAGATGACGTTGGTCGGGATGAACGCCGAGACGTCGTTGGCCTTGGTCTCGATGATCGGCAGGCCGGTCATCGAGCCCTTGCCCATCTCGTCGGACAGCTTCGCGCAGCGCTCGAGGAGCCGGCTGTGCAGGTAGAACACGTCACCCGGGTAGGCCTCGCGGCCCGGCGGGCGGCGCAGCAGCAGCGACACGGCGCGGTAGGCCTCGGCCTGCTTGGTCAGGTCGTCGAAGACGATGAGGACGTGCTTGCCCTCGTACATCCAGTGCTGGCCGATGGCCGAGCCGGTGTAGGGGGCGAGGTACTTGAAGCCCGCGGAGTCGGACGCGGGGGCGGCGACGATGGTGGTGTACTCCAGCGCGCCGGCCTCCTCGAGGGCGCCACGCACGGAGGCGATGGTCGAGCCCTTCTGGCCGATGGCGACGTAGATGCAGCGGACCTGCTTCTCCGGGTCGCCGGTCTCCCAGTACTGCTTCTGGTTGATGATCGTGTCGATGGCGACCGTGGTCTTGCCGGTCGCGCGGTCGCCGATGATCAGCTGGCGCTGGCCGCGGCCGATCGGCGTCATGGCGTCGATCGCCTTGATGCCGGTCGCGAGCGGCTCGTGCACCGACTTGCGCTGGACCACCGACGGCGCCTGGAGCTCCAGGGCGCGACGGCCGCTGGTCTCGATGTCGCCGAGGCCGTCGATCGCGTTGCCGAGCGGGTCGACCACGCGGCCGAGGTAGCCGTCGCCGACGGGCACGGAGAGCACCTCGCCGGTCCGGCGGACCGTCTGGCCCTCCTCGATCTTGTCGAAGTCACCGAGGACGACGGCGCCGATCTCGCGGGTGTCGAGGTTCAGGGCCAGGCCCAGGGTGCCGTCCTCGAACTCGAGCAGCTCGTTGGCCATCGCCGAGGGCAGCCCGCTGATGCGCGCGATGCCGTCGCCGGCCTCCGCGACCGCGCCGACCTCTTCCTTGCTGGCCGCCTCGGGCTGGTAGTCGGCGACGTACTTCTGCAGCGCGTCGCGGATGTCCTCCGGACGGATGGAGAGCTCCGTCATCGTGATGCCTTCTCTCTTGTCTCTACTGACGTAAGGGTGGAGTGGGGTCAGCCCACGAGCCGGCGGCGCGCGTCGTCGAGCCGGCTGGAGACCGTCCCGTCGATGACGTCGTCACCGATCTCGACGCGGATGCCGCCGAGCACGCTCGGGTCGACGACGAGGTTGAGGTGGACCGGTCGGCCGTACTGGGAGGACAGCGCCTGCTCGAGGCGCCCCCGCTCCGCGTCCGACAGCTCCCGAGCGGCGCGGACGGTGGCGACGCCCTGCCCGTGCACCTCGGCTGCGATCTTCTGGTACTCGTTCAGCGCGGCGCCCACCGTGCGGTGGGTGCCGGAGAGCGACTGCACGGCCAGCGTGATGGTGGCCGGCAGCGCCTTGCCGTCGAGCAGCCCGTGCAGCAGGGCGCTCTTGTCGTCGATCGAGCGGGCCGGGTCCGAGAGCGCGTCGCGCAGCTCGGGGTTGGCCTTGACGACCTGGGCGAAGGCGAACAGCTCGTCCGAGAGCCGGCCGCCGTCCTGACCCGCCGAGCGGACCGCGGCGACGACGCTGAGGTTCTCCAGCGTGTCGGCGAGGTCGCGGGCCACGGTCCAGCGGCTGGCCACGGCCGTCCGGAGCACCGTGAGGGTCCCTGCGTCGACCTTGCCGTCGAAGACCTGCTGGACGAGCCCGGTCTTGGCGTCGGCCGGGATCGAGCCGTCGGTCGCGAACCGTCGCAGTGCCCCTTCGGAGCGCAGCGTGGTCGCGACGGAGAACAGCTCGCCGGCGACCGTCGCTGCCGACGCTCCGCCGCTGGAGAGCACGCTCTCCAGCTCCGTGGTCAGCGCCGCGAAGGCGTCGGCCGAGGCACCGCGCAGGCTCATCAGTTGACCCCGCTCCCGGGCGTGCCGGCCTCGAGGTCGGCGAGGAACCGCTCGACGACGCGCGACTGGCGCTCGTCGTCGTCGAGGCTCTCGCCCACGATGCGGCCGGCCAGGGTGGTGGCCAGGGTGCCGACCTCGGCCCGCAGCGAGGTGATCGCCTGCTGGCGCTCCGCCTCGATCTGCGCCTTGCCGTGGTCGACGATCCGGGCCGCCTCGGTCTGGGCCTGCTCGCGCATCTCGGCCACGATGGTGGCGCCCTGCTCGCGCGCCTCCTCGCGGATCCGAGCGGCCTCGTGCCGCGCGTCGGCGAGCTGCTTCTCCAGCTCGGCGAGCTTGGCGTCGGCCTCGGCCTGCTTGGTCTCGGCCGCGGCCAGACCGCCTTCGATGGCCTTGGTGCGCTCGGTGTAGATCTCCTCGAACTTCGGCGCCACGAACTTCTTGACGGCGAAGAACAGGAGGCCGAACACCACGAGCGAGAGAACGATCTCGACCGTGTGCGGGAGGAGAGGGTTCAGCTCACCCGCCGCGAGGGGGACGAGTTGTGTCTGCATGGGCAGGTCCTTCCGGGTCCTACGTCAGTCGGACCGGTCAGAGGACGAACGCGAGGGCGATGCCGATGATCGCGAGCGCCTCGGCGAGCGCGAAGCCCAGGATGGCGATCGACTGCAGGCGGCTCTGGGCCTCCGGCTGGCGAGCGACACCGCTGATGTAGGCGGCGAAGATCAGACCGATACCGACACCAGGGCCGATAGCAGCCAGGCCGTAACCGATCATGTTGAGGTTGCCGTCCACGGCGATTTCCTTTCGGTTGTTTCTACTTCAGGAGGTGTAACTGGGGTGGTGCGGTGGAGATCAGTGCTCGTCCGCGAGCGCGCCCTGGATGTACATGGCGTTCAGCAGGACGAAGACGTAGGCCTGGAGGAACTGGATCAGGATCTCCAGGAAGGCGACCAGGAGGAAGAGCACCCAGGCCAGGACGCCGACCGGCGCGTAGGCGCCGCCCATCTCGACGATGAGGTACTCGCCGCCGAGGGCGAAGAGGATCAGCAGCAGGTGGCCGGCGAACATGTTGCAGAAGAGTCGCAGCGCCAGGGTCACCGGCCGGACCAGGATGTTCGACATGAACTCCAGCGGCACCAGCAGCAGGAGCATCGGGCCGCCGATGCCCGACGGGACGCACTGCAGCTTGAGGTAGCCGAAGAAGCCGTGCTTCTTGATGCCGACCGCGTTGTAGATGACCCAGCTCATCACCGCCAGCCCGTAGACCATCCCCGAGCGGGAGAAGGTCGGGAACTGGATGAAGGGGATCGTCGCGAACAGGTTGTTCAGCAGGATGAAGAAGAACAGCGTGAAGAGGTACGGCACGAACTTCGCGAAGTCGTGGCTGCCGATGATGTCGCGGCCCAGGGAGTTGCGGGCGAAGCCGTACGCCTCCTCGCCGACGAACTGCAGCTTGCCGGGCACCATCGCCCGCTTGCGCGAGGCCATGTAGAAGAACACGAACAGCACGACGGCCGAGACGATGATCTGCAGCATCGGCTTGGTGAAGCCGGCGACGAAGTCCTGGCCGAACATCGAGAACGTGTCGTGGCCGCCGCCGATGGCGGGGAGGTCGAAGTCCGCCGGGCCGGGGGCGTGGAAGGACTCGTCGCCGCTGCCGCCCTCTTCGCTGGCGCGGATGATGACGCTGCCGATGCCGCTCACCGTGTCTCCTGAATCTGCGTCGCTGCCGGGTTCATCGCTGGTCCTCGTCCTGCGGATCGTCGTCCGGGATCTGGAAGCGCTTGTAGGTCTGGTACGTGCCGAGTGCCGCACCCGCGATGATCCCGATCGCCACCAGGAACGTCGTCCCCAGCCAGCGGTCGAGACCCCAGCCGATCAGGCCGTACAGCAGCACGCCGGACACGAGGTACCCGAAGGCGTTCCAGGGGTCGCCCTGATGCCGGTTGGGGTCGCGTTGCCCTGCGGGGGGTTCGTGCGGAGCCATCGCGCCCCGGACAATAGCAGCCACGGGTCACGACCGATCACCCCCCTGCTCCGGGCGTCCGGAGCCGCTGGTGACGGGCTCCGCGACGCCCGTCGCGGGCAGGTCGTAGACCGGGATCCGCATCCGGGTCGTCAGGACCACCTGGGCGCTCAGCCACACGAAGGTGCCCGCGATGACCACGCCGGCGAGCCACTCGCGATCGAGGGTGTCGTCGAGCAGGCCGGAGCCGGACAGGGCGGCGAACACCAGCCCCATCAGCACCACCTGCAGGGTGTAGGTCAGCAGGGCGACCATCAGCGAGGCCGCGGGCATCAGACCGGTCACCGTGTTCACGACGCTCGAGCCGAAGCCGAGGACCGCGAGCACCAGGACGGTGCCGACCAGGGCGCCGTACGCCGCGGCGGAGCCGTCGACGAGCGCTCCCACGAGGGTGGCGCCGACTCCGAGACCGAGCGCCGCCAGACCTGCTCCGGCCAGGACGCGTGTCCCGCTGGAGCGAGGGTCCTGCTTCGACCTGGTCGTCATGTCGGCGGCCCGTCCGTGGAGGTGTGCGGAGTGCGGTGGCGAGCCCCCTCAGGGGCGCTCGTGAAAACTATCACAAAGTCCCGGGACCGCTGAATCCCACCGGTCCGAGAGGCTCAGGCGTCGTCTTCGAGGGCCTCCAGGACCCGCGGCTTGTGCAGCACCGGGAGCACGAACGTGAGCAGCACCGTCACCGCGGTCATCGCCCCCAGCGAGACCCACATGGCGGTCCCCGCGTAGAGGCTGGCCAGCACCGTCCCGAACGCCACCAGCGCCGCCCACATCCACATGATCGCCACGGCCCGGCGCTGGGAGTGGCCGATCTCGAGGAGGCGGTGGTGCAGATGCTGCTTGTCGGGGGCGAACGGCGAGCGTCCGGCGCGGGTACGGCGTACGACGGCCAGCACCAGGTCGAGCATCGGGACCAGCAGGATCGAGACCGGGAGCAGCAGCGGCAGCAGGGTGGGCACCAGGCTGGCCGTGGCGCCGGAGCCGCCCTGGGTCAGCTCGGAGCCGGAGAACTGGCCGGTCAGGGTGATCGCGCTGGCCGAGAGGACCAGGCCGATCAGCATCGAGCCGCTGTCGCCCATGAACAGCCGCGCCGGGTGGAAGTTGTGGACCAGGAAGCCGATGCAGGCACCGGCGAGCGCGACGCTGAGCAGGGCCGCGGTGGTGGCCCGCGGGGCGCTGTTGAGCCGGGTGAGCTCGTAGCAGAAGGTGAAGAAGGCCAGGGCGCCCACGCCGACCACGCCGGCCGCGAGCCCGTCGAGACCGTCGACGAAGTTGACGGCGTTCACCGTGGCGACGACGACGAAGCCGGTCAGCAGCGCCCCCTGGGTCGGGTCCAGGGCGAACTGCTGGCCGTCGGTCCAGGGGAAGAAGACGTACTGGATCTGGAAGCCGATCAGGAAGGCCGCGGCCAGCACCTGGCCGCCGAGCTTGGTCAGCGCGTCCAGCTCGAAGAGGTCGTCGAGCACCCCGACCGCGCAGATCAGCGCGCCCGCGATCAGCACGACGCCCGCGTCGCGGAAGACGAGCGGACCGCCCTGGGACAGGAACGGCAGCTCGCGTGCCACGAGGTACGCCGCCAGCAGCCCGCCGAGCATGGCCAGCCCGCCGAGGTAGGGGATCGGCTCGTCGTGGACGTCCCGGTCGCGCACCTGGGCGACCGCACCGGTGCGGAGCGCGATCTCCCGGGCCACCACGGTCAGCAGGTAGGTGACCGCCGCGGCGACGAGGAAGACCAGGACGTACTCCCGCAACCGCTACCCCTCGTCCGTGAGGGTGGCGCCGAGCGGCTCCAGGGCCGCGTTGAGGGTGGTGAGGTCGAGGGCACCGTGCCGCAGGATCCGGCCCTGGTCGCCCGTGCAGTCGACGATCGTCGAGGCCCGGCCGCCCGGGGACGGGCCGTCGTCGACGACGACCTCGACGGCCTCGCCGAGCATCTCGGCCGCCTGGTCGGCGTCGGTCGCCGCCGGCATGCCGGTCTTGTTGGCCGAGCTCACCGCCAGCGGGCCGGTGCGCTCCAGGATCTCCAGGGCCACCGGGTGGTCGGGCATCCGCACGGCCACGGTGCCACGGGTGTCGCCGATGTCCCACTGCAGGGAGCTCTGCTGGCGGCACACGAGGGTGAGTGGGCCGGGCCAGAACGCCTCGACCAGGGCCCGCGCGTAGCCCGGCACCTGGGTGGCGAGCGCGTCCAGGGTGGTCGCGGAGCTGACCAGCACCGGCGGCGGCATCTCGCGCCCGCGGCCCTTGGCGGCCAGCAGCGCGCGGACCGCCTCGGGGTCGAAGGCGTCGGCACCGACCCCGTAGACGGTGTCGGTGGGCAGCACGACGAGCTCGCCACGCTGGACCGCCAGCGCGGCGGCCTCGATGGCGGCCTCGCGCTCGTCGTCGGAGGAGGTGGAGTGGCGTTCGGTCACGGCAGCATCACCAGGTTCGTCACAGGGCTCATCGTGCCAGCCGCGCGGTCAGGAACCGCGCCCGACCTGCCAGGTCGTCGTGGTCGCGCACGTCGCGCCAACGACCGGCGCGGGCGAAGACGCCGGGGGCCGACTCCCCCTGCACGTCGGCGTGCTCGGCACCGACCACGCCGCCGGGCCGCAGCAGCAGCGCCGCCCGCTCCTCCAGGACGCGCATCGCGTCCAGGCCGTCGTCCCCGGAGAACAGGGCCAGGTGCGGGTCGTGGTCGCGCGCCTCGGCGGCGACGGACTCCCACGCCTCGAGCGGGATGTACGGCGGGTTGCACACGACCACGTCCACCCGGCCCGCCAGCTCGTCGAAGGCGGTCGCCATGTCGCCGTGCCGCAGCTCGACCCCGGTGCCGGCCAGGTTGCGCTCGGCCCAGGCGTGCGCGGCCGGGTCCAGCTCGACGGCGTGCACCCGGGCACCGGGAACCTCGTCGGCCAGCGCCTTCGCGACCGCACCGGAGCCGGTGCACAGGTCGACGACGACGCACTCCTCCCCCGCGGCCAGCCGCTCCTCGGCGCGCGCGATCGCCCAGCCGGCGAGCAGCTCGGTCTCGGGTCGCGGCACGAACACCCCCGGGCCCACCTGCAGCTCGACGTGGCGGAACCAGGCCACCCCGGTCAGGTGCTGCAGCGGCTCGCGGGCCGCCCGGCGGGCCAGCAGCTCGTCGTACTCGGCCACCGCGCTGACGGCCACCTCCTCGACCAGGAACAGCCGCGGCCGCTCCACGCCCAGCACGTGGGCGAGCAGGATCGCCGCATCGTGGTCGGGGCTGGCGACGCCGGCGGCGGCGAGCCGGCCGGTCGCCGCGCGGAGCAGCTCGCGCGCCGACGTCGGCGCGGTCACTGGTCCAGGGCTTCCAGCCGGGCGGCCAGGTCGGCCTCCACGCTGGAGGAGATGACCGGCTGCAGATCGCCGTCGAGGACCTGGTCGAGGTTGTAGGCCTTGTAGCCGGTGCGGTGGTCGGAGATCCGGTTCTCCGGGAAGTTGTAGGTGCGGATCCGCTCGGAGCGGTCGACGGTGCGGACCTGGCTGCGGCGTACGTCGCCGGCCTCCGCGTCGGCCTTCTCCTGAGCCGCGGCGAGGATCCTGGCCCGCAGGATGCGCATCGCCTGCTCCTTGTTCTGCAGCTGGCTCTTCTCGTTCTGGCAGCTGGCCACGATGCCGGTCGGGACGTGGGTGATCCGGACCGCGGAGTCGGTCGTGTTGACGCTCTGGCCGCCGGGGCCGCTGCTGCGGTAGACGTCGATGCGCAGGTCGTTGTCGTTGATCTCCACGTCGATCTGCTCCGCCTCGGGGACGACCACCACGCCGGCGGCGCTGGTGTGCACCCGGCCCTGCGACTCGGTGACCGGCACCCGCTGGACGCGGTGCACGCCGCCCTCGAACTTCAGCAGGGCGAACGGCGCCTCCCCGGGCTCGGGGGTCCCCTTGGCCTTCACCGCGACGGTGACCGACTTGTAGCCGCCCAGGTCGGACTCGGTGGCGTCGATGAGCTCGACCTTCCAGCCCCGGGTCTCGGCGTACCGGGTGTACATGCGCAGCAGGTCGCCGGCGAACAGCGCCGACTCCTCGCCGCCCTCCCCCGACTTCACCTCGAGGATCGCGTCCTTCTCGTCCGCGGGGTCGCGCGGCACCAGCAGCCGCCGGAGCCGCTCCTCGGCCTCGTGGCGCCGTACGACGAGGGACTCGGCCTCCTCGGCGAACGCCGGGTCCTCCCCGGCCAGCTCGCGCGCCGCCTCGACGTCGTCGCCGAGCTGCTGCCAGTGCCGCCAGGCGCCGATGATCGACGAGAGCGCGGCGTAGCGCTGGTTGAGCCGCTTGGCCAGCCGGGCGTCGGCGTGCGTCTCCGGAGCAGCGAGCTGCTGCTCGAGCTCCCCGTGCTCGGCGAGCATCCCCTCGACGGCCTCGAACATCGACGGCACCTCCCGGTCGTTCGAACCTGGACAAATGACGAGCGCCGGTCCCCGCCACAGGGCGGGGACCGGCGCTCGGGAACAGCTACTTCTTGTTGGCCTGGGCCTTGGCGTAGCGGGCCTCGAAGCGGGCGACGCGGCCGCCGGTGTCGAGGATCTTCTGCTTGCCGGTGTAGAACGGGTGGCACTGCGAGCACACGTCGGACTTGATGACGCCGGACGTCACGGTGCTGCGGGTGGTGAACGACGCGCCACAGGTGCAGGTCACCTGGGTCTCGACGTACTCGGGGTGGATATCGGTCTTCATGGTGGTTTCCTCTCAGTCGCCGGGTCGCCTCCGCGCCGTGCGGAGAGCGTGAACCGGAACCAGCGCACAAGTGTGCCACCGACTCGAACGTCGCGGTAATCGCCGGCATTCCCCACCGGCCGCGCCGTCAGGTCGTGCCGGGGAGCTCCATGATCCGCGCGAGCGGCGAGGGGTCCTCGGCGTGCAGCCGGAGCCGGATCACGACCGAGGTCCCGTCCTGCTCCGTCGACTCGATGCGGACGTCGCCCGCGTGCTTGTCCACGATCGTCTGCACGATGCGGATGCCGAGCCCCGTGCCGGCGATCTCGTTGGTGACGGCGTTCGAGGCCCGGAAGAAGCGGGTGCCGAGCCGCTCGACCTCAGCCGCCGGGATCCCGATGCCGTGGTCGGTGATCGTCACCGACACCAGGCCCGCCTCGGACGCGACCACCACCTCGACGTGCCCGCCGTCGTGGCTGAACTTCACCGCGTTGCTCAAGACGTTGAGGAAGGCACGGTGCAGCATCGCCCGGTCGGCCAGCACCGGCATCGGGCGCTCGGGGGCGGTGACGGCCAGCTCGATGCCCCGCCCGGCGGCGGTGATACGGACGTCGGTGACCGCGTCGCGCAGGACCTGGCTGACGTCGACCGCCTCCAGGTCGGTGCTGCGGTTCTCGGCCTTCGAGAGCGTGAGCAGGTCGTCGATGAGCGCCCGGAGCCGCGAGACGTTGCGGCGCGTCGCCACGAGCATCCGCTCGTGCCGCGGGTGCATGGTGTCCTCGAACTCCTCGGCCACCATCTCCAGGTAGCCGCTGATGGTGGTCAGCGGCGTGCGCAGCTCGTGGGAGACGTTGGAGACGAAGTCGTCCTTCGCGGTGTCCAGGGTGCGCAGCTCGTGCTGGATCCGGTGCTCGACGGCCCGCGCCCGGGCCTGGCCCTCCGCGAAGTCGTTGAGCGCGGAGGCGACCGCCCGCACCTCCTTGGGCCCGGTGCCGCGAGCCCGGACGTCGGGCTCGTTGCGGGCCATCTTCTGCACCACGGTCTCCAGCTCGATGAGCGGCGCGGACAGCTCGCTGAGCAGCCGGGCCCGGGCCCGCGAGACCCCCAGCCAGGCGAAGCCGGCCACCAGGAGGATGGCCAGGATGGTGCCGCGGAAGCGCCAGGAGGCGTCGTCGCTGGCGGCGCGGATCCGCTGGTCGAACGCGGCCTGGGTGGCGACGTGGGTCTCGACCACCGTCTCGAAGGTCGCCTCCCCGAGGTCGAACTGCTCCTGGCTGAAGGTCCCGGGTCCACCGGGCGCGGCCACCAGCGGGTCGGCGTACTGGGTGATCCAGGCCCGGGCGGCCTCCTCCTGCTTGGTCACCAGGATGTCGAGCTGGGCGTCGCCCGCGGCGAACTCCCGGACCCGCTGCTGGTCACCGGGGAGCCGTTGGAGGAGCTGCTGGTAGGTGTTGCGGCTGTCCTCGACGCCGCTGCGCGACCACGCCCCCGCAGCGCTCTCCAGGGAGGTCAGGTCGAGCAGCACGTCCTGGTTGGCCGCGGCCGCCGGTTGCAGCTCGTCGGTGAGCCGGTCGACCGAGCGGGTCGAGAGCACCACGCCGATGATGCCGATCAGCGCCATCACGCCGACCAGGACACCGAGGCGGAAGATGACCGGGGCCACCAGCCGAGCGACCGGGCGACCGCCGCCGGTCAGCGGCGCCGCCTTCCCCGGCGCGCGGGGATGGATGCCGGACTGCACCGGCGGGGCCACCGCGCCGCCCTACTGGGAGCGCGAGAGGAGGGCCTCGACGCGCGAGGCCAGCTCCCGGGGGCTGAACGGCTTGGTGATGTAGTCGTCGGCGCCGGAGTCGAACCCGGTCTCCACATCGGACTCCTGCGCGCGGGCGGTCAGCAGGATCACCGGGAGGTCGGCCAGGCCGGGATCGGCCCGGATCGCGCGGATGGCGTCGAGCCCGGAGACCCCCGGCATCATCACGTCGAGCACGGCGAGGTCCGGGCGCTCGGCCTGGCACGCCTCGATGGCGGCCTGTCCGTCCGAGACCGCCGTGATGTCGTGCCCGAGGGTCGAGAGCTTGAACTCGACGAGCTCCCGGATGTCGACGTCGTCGTCCGCGACCAGGATCCGTGCCACGTCCCTGTTCCTCCCTGCCTTGATCCTCGCGCTTGCCCCCTGCGCGACGGCCTCGCCCCGCAGCCTAGCCGCAAGCCGGGGCCGTCAGGCCCGCAATGGACAAGCGTCAGTCGTCGTCGCCGGCCGTCGGCGTGGTCTTCTGCACCTGGAGCAGGAACTCGTAGTTGCTCTGCGTCTTCTTCAGCCGCCCCAGCAACAACTCGTGGGCCTGCTGCCCCTCGAGCGGGGAGAGCACCCGACGCAGCTTCCAGACGATCGCCAGCTCCTCCTCGGTGAGCAGCAGCTCCTCGCGGCGGGTGCCGGAGGAGACCGCGTCCACGGCGGGGTAGAGCCGCTGGTCGGCGAGGTCGCGCCGCAGCCGCAGCTCCATGTTCCCGGTGCCCTTGAACTCCTCGAAGATGACCTCGTCCATCTTCGAGCCACTCTCGACCAGCGCGGTCGCCACGATCGTCAGCGAGCCACCGTTCTCGACGTTGCGTGCCGCACCGAAGAACCTCTTCGGCGGGTACAGCGCGGCCGAGTCCACGCCACCGGAGAGGATCCGGCCGCTGGCCGGGGTCGAGAGGTTGTAGGCCCGCCCCAGCCGGGTGATGCCGTCGAGGAGCACGACCACGTCGTGACCGAGCTCGACGAGTCGCTTGGCCCGCTCGATGGCCAGCTCGGCCACCATCGTGTGGTCGGCCGGCGGCCGGTCGAAGGTCGAGGAGATGACCTCGCCCTTCACCGAGCGCTCGAAGTCGACGACCTCCTCGGGCCGCTCGTCGACCAGGACCACCATCAGGTGGCACTCCGGGTTGTTCGCGGCGATGGAGGCGGCGATGGACTGCAGCACCATCGTCTTGCCGGCCTTCGCGGGCGAGACGATCAGGCCGCGCTGACCCTTGCCGATCGGCGCGGTGATGTCGATGACCCGCCCGATCAGGTTGTCGGGGCCGGTCTCCAGCCGCAGCCGCTCCGCGGGATGCAGCGGGGTCAGCTTGTCGAAGTCCACCCGGTGCTTCGACGTCTCGGGGTCGGCCCCGTTGACGCTGTCGATGCGCACCATCGGGTTGAACTTCTCCTTGCGCTCGCCCTCACGGGGCTGGCGCACCTGCCCGACGACGGCGTCGCCCCGGCGCAGCCCGAACTTCCGGACCATCGAGAGCGACACGTAGACGTCGTCGGTGCCCGGGAGGTAGCCGCTGGTGCGGACGAAGGCGTAGTTGTCGAGCACGTCGAGGATGCCGGCCGCCGGCACCAGGACGTCGTCCTCGAGGATCGTCGTGTCGGGCTCGTTGCGGCCCCGGGGCGGCGCGTCCGTGGAGCGCGCCGCAGCGGCGGGCCGGTCGCGGTCCCGGCCCCGCCGCCGGCGGTTGCGGCCGCGGCCCTCGCCGTCGGCGTCACCGTCCTGCTCGCGGTTCTGCTGGTCGCGGTTCTGCTGGTCGCGGCCCTGCTGGTCGCGGCCCTGCTGGTCGCGGTTCTGCTGGTCGCGGTTCTGCTGGTCGCGGTTCTGCTGGTCCCGGTTCTGCTGGTCCCGGTTCTGCTGGTCGCGGCCCTGCTGGTCCCGGTTCTGCTGGTCGCGGCCCTGCTGGTCGCGGCCCTGCTGGTCGCGGCCCTGCTGGTCGCGGCCCTGCTGCTCCCGGCCCTGCTGCTCCCGGTTCTGCTGCTCCCGGTTCTGCTGCTCCCGGTTCTGCTGGCCGCGTTCGCGCTGCTGGCCGCGGTCGGGCCGCTCCTCCGGCTCGGCCCGCTCCTGGCGGTCCTCGACGGGCGGGTCCTGCTTGGCCTGCTTGGCCTGGCGCGCCTGGCGCGGCTTGCGGTCGGCCTTCGGCGGCTCCGTCGGCTCGGCGGCGACCGGGAGCTCGGGCTGCTCGTCCGCCTCCGCGCGGGCGGACTTCGCCCGGGCGGGCCGCTGCCGGGCCGGCCTCTCCTGCGCCGGCTTCTCCTGCGCCGGGGCGGCACCGCTGCCCGACCCACCGCTCTGGGCGGCCTTGATGGCCTCCACGAGCTGGGCCTTCTTCATGCTGCCGGCGCCCGCGACGCCCAGGCCACCGGCCAGGGACTTCAGGTCGGCGAGGAGCATGGAGTTGAGTCCCCCACCGCGCTTCTTCGGGGCAGCGGTCGAGGATTCGATGGTCTCCGTCACGTGAGGTCCTTTTCACGTATCAGTGCCCCGGCCGCACATCGCGGGCCGTCGGCTGCTGGTCGGTCCCCTGCGGCACGGAGGACCGTGCGGGAGAGGAAGGGTGGCGCGCGAGGCGCTAACGCCGGGCTGAGCGGCGCGCGGCCAATGTATCACCCGCGCGAACGGCCGTACGACGAACCTCGGTTCCCCGCTCAGTCGACCCGCGCGCCCGCCACGTCCACGGCCAGCCGGTGCCGGCTCCACCCGTCGGGACAGCGCCCGAGGAGCTCCTCGACCCCGGCCACGTCGCCCAGGTCGCAGAAGGCCAGCACCGTCGGACCGGCGCCCGAGACGACCGCCGGCACGCCGTCGGCGCGCAGCGCGGTGACCAGGTCGAGCGAGGCCGGCATCGCCGGACGGCGGTACTCCTGGTGCAGGTAGTCGCGGGTCGCGACGAGCAGGTGCTCCGGGCTGGCGGCCAGCGCCGCCACCAGCAGCGCCGCCCGCCCCGCGTCGGCGGCGGCGTCGGCGTGCGGGACCTGCGCCGGCAGCAGCCCGCGGGCCACCTCGGTCGAGACCGGCTCGGCCGGCACGAGCACCACGGCACCGACCGACGGGTGCACCGGCGAGCCCACGGCGTACCACCGGTCCGCCTCGCGGCCGGAGATCACGAAGCCGCCGAGCAGCGCCGGGGCGACGTTGTCGGGATGCCCCTCGAGGTCGGCGGCCAGACGGAGCACGGCGTCGTCGTCGAGGCGCTCGGCGCCGTCGGCCACCAACGCCCGGGCCAGGACCAGCCCGCCGACGATCGCGGCCGAGGAGGATCCGAGCCCGCGGGCGTGCGGGATGACGTTGTCGCAGGTCAGCCGCAGGCCGGGCGGCTGCTCGCCCAGGGCCGCGAAAGCCGTGCGCATCGCGCGGACGACGAGGTGCGACTCGTCCAGGGGCACGACGCCCGCGCCGGCCCCCCGCACCTCGACCACCAGCCCGTCGGCGAGCACCTCGCCCTCGAGCCGGTCGCGCAGGTCGAGCGCCAGGCCGAGCGAGTCGAAGCCGGGTCCGAGGTTGGCCGACGTGGCCGGCACCGAGACCCGGACCGGGCCGTCGACGAAGCCGCTCACCTCAGGCCGGCGGCCTCGGCCGCCGCGGTGACGTCCGCGTCGACGACCGTGTCGACCAGCGGTCCGAAGCCCTCCAGCGCGGTGGCGGTGTCCTTCAACCCGTGCCCGGTGACCGTGATGACCAGCTGCTTGCCGGCGTACGACTCCCCCGCCGCGAGCTGCTGGAGCAGGCCGGCGACGCCGGCCGCCGAGGCGGGCTCGACGAAGACGCCGTCGTGGCTGGCGAGGTCGCGCTGGGCGGCGAGGATCTGGTCGTCGGTGACCGACTCGAACGAGCCGCCCGACTCGTCACGGGCCGCCTCGGCGAGCTTCCACGAGGCGGGGTTGCCGATCCGGATCGCGGTCGCGCGGGTCTCGGGGTCGGGGAACGGCTCGCCGGTGACCAGCGGGGCGGCGCCCTCGGCCTGGAAGCCGCGCATCACGGGCCGGCGGGTGGCCAGCCCGAGGTCGGCGTACTGCCCGTAGCCGAGCCAGTACGCCGAGATGTTGCCGGCGTTGCCGACCGGCAGCAGGTGGTAGTCGGGCGCGTCCCCGAGGAAGTCGCAGATCTCGAAGGCCGCGGTCTTCTGACCCTCGAGCCGGACCGGGTTGACCGAGTTGACCAGCGCGACGGGGTAGTCCCAGGCGAGGCCCTTGGCCATCGCCAGGCAGTCGTCGAAGTTGCCCCGGACCATGATCACCTGGGCGCCGTGCAGGATCGCCTGGGCCATCTTGCCGGCCGCGATCTTGCCCTCCGGCACCAGGACCAGAGGCTTGAGTCCGGCCTTGGCGGCGTAGGCCGCCATCGACGCCGACGTGTTGCCGGTGGAGGCGCAGACGACGGCCTCGGCGCCGTCGTGCTTGGCCACGCTGATGGCCGCGGTCATGCCGCGGTCCTTGAACGAGCCGGTCGGGTTGTCGCCCTCGACCTTCAGCCAGACCTCGCCGCGGGTGACGCCGGAGAGCCACTCGGAGTGCACGAGCGGCGTGCCGCCCTCGCGCAGCGTGACCGCCGCGGTGCCCTCGGGGATCTCCAGCAGGTGGCGGTACTCCTCGATGACCCCACGCCACTGGTGGGTCCGGACTGCGGTGGTCACTCTGCTTCTCCTTCGACGCGCATCACCGAGGTGACCTCGCGGACGATCTCCATGCCCCGCAGGTGCTCGACGGTGGCGCTGAGCTGGGCGTCGGTCGCCTCGTGGGAGACCACGACGAGCTGGGCGTCGAGGTCGCGGCCCTCCTGGCGGACCGTCTGGATGGACACGTCGTGCTCGGCGAAGGCCAGCGCGACCTGGGCGAGCACGCCCGCGCGATCCTCGACGTCGATGGCGACGTGGTAGCGGGTGCGGGTCTCCCCCATCGGCAGCACCGTGCGGTCGGCGTACGCCGACTCACCGACGCCGCGGGTGCCGGCGAGCACGTTGCGGGCCACGGTGACCAGGTCGCCGAGCACGGCGGACGCGGTCGGCGAGCCGCCGGCGCCGGGGCCGTAGAACATCAGCTGGCCGGCGGCCTCGGACTCGACGAAGACCGCGTTGTAGGCCTCGCGGACGCTGGCCAGCGGGTGCGAGCGCGGGATCATCGCCGGGTGGACCCGGACGGCGACCGCGTCGTCCTTCAGCTCGCAGATCGCGAGCAGCTTGACCACGGCGCCCATGTCCCGGGCCGACTGGACGTCGGCCGCGGTGACCTCGGAGATGCCCTCGCGGTGCACGTCGGAGGCGGTCACCCGGGAGTGGAAGGCCAGGGAGGCCAGGATGGCGGCCTTCGCGGCGGCGTCGAAGCCCTCGACGTCGGCCGTCGGGTCGGCCTCGGCGTACCCGAGCTCCTGGGCCTCCTCCAGCGCCTCGGCGAACCCGCTGCCGGCAGTGTCCATCTTGTCGAGGATGAAGTTGGTGGTGCCGTTGACGATGCCGAGCACCCGGGTGACCCGGTCACCGGCCAGCGACTCGCGCAGCGGGCGCAGGATCGGGATCGCGCCCGCCACCGCCGCCTCGTAGTAGAGGTCGCGGCCGTGCTTCTCGGCGGCCTCGAACAGCGTCGGGCCGTCCTCGGCCAGCAGCGCCTTGTTGGCGGTGACCACGCTCGCGCCGTTCTCGAGCGCGGCGAGGATCAGCGACCGGGCCGGCTCGATGCCGCCGATCACCTCGACCACCAGGTCGACGTCCGCGCGGCTCACCAGGCCCGCCGCGTCGGTGGTCAGCAGGCCGGCGGGCACCTCCACGTCACGCGGCGCGTCCAGGCGTCGTACGGCGACGCCGACGAGCTCGACCCGTGCCCCCACCCGGGCCGCCAGGTCGGCGGCCTGCTCCTCGAGCAGCCGCACCACCTGGGAGCCGACCGAGCCGCAGCCCAGTACGGCGACCCTGAGGGCCTTGTCGCTCTCCATCACGCATCACCCATGTCCGTTGCCAACAGGTCGTCCTCAGTCTCGCGGCGCACGACGACGCGCGCGACCCCGTCCCGCACCGCGACCACCGGGGGCCGCAGCGCGTGGTTGTAGTTGGAGGCCATCGACCGGCAGTAGGCGCCGGTGCCCGGCACCGCCAGCAGGTCGCCCGGCGCGACGTCGCCCGGCAGGAACTCGTCCTTGACCACGATGTCGCCGGCCTCGCAGTGCTTGCCGACCACCCGCGCCAGCACCGGCGGCGCCGTGGAGGCGCGCGAGGCGACGGTGCAGGAGTAGTCGGCGTCGTAGAGGGCGGTGCGGATGTTGTCGCTCATCCCGCCGTCGACGCTGACGTAGGTCCGCACCGCTCCCCCGTCGAGGCGGACCGGCTTGACGGTGCCGACGGTGTAGACGGTGCACATCGCCGGACCGACGATCGCCCGGCCGGGCTCGATCGAGAGCCGCGGCTCGGGGATGCCGAGCGCCCGGCACTCGTGCTCGACGATCTTCGACATCTCGGTCGCCAGCTGCGCGGGGTCGGACGGGTCGTCCTGGGTCGTGTAGGCGATGCCGAACCCGCCGCCGAGGTCCATCTCGGGCATCGTCACGCCCAGCTCCTCGGAGACCCGTGCGTGCAGCGCGAGCACCCGCCGGGCCGCGACCTCGAAGCCGGAGGAGTCGAAGATCTGGCTGCCGATGTGGGAGTGCAGGCCGAGCAGCTCCAGCCCCGGCGCCACCTGGACCAGGCGCACCGCCTCGAAGGCGTCGCCGGAGGTGATCGAGAAGCCGAACTTCTGGTCCTCGTGGGCGGTGGCGATGTACTCGTGCGTGTGAGCCTCGACCCCGGCGGTGACCCGGACCATCACGCGGGCGGTGAGGCCCGCGTCGGCGACGATCATGGCCAGCCGCTCGATCTCGGCGAAGGAGTCGACGACGATCCGGCCCACGCCCGCGGCGACCGCCCGGCGCAGCTCGGTCACCGTCTTGTTGTTGCCGTGGTAGCCGATCCGGGCCGGGTCGAAGCCGGCCCGCAGCGCGACGGTGAGCTCACCGTTGGAGCAGACGTCGAGGCAGAGCCCCTCCTCCTTGACCCACGCCGCGACCGCGGTGCACAGGAACGCCTTGCCGGCGTAGAAGACGTCGTACGCCGAGAACGCGTCGCGGAAGGCCCGGGCCCGCAGCCGGAAGTCGTCCTCGTCGAGGACGTACGCCGGGGTGTTGTGCTCGGCGACCAGGTCGGCGACGGCCAGCCCGCCGACGTGCAGCTCGCCGTCGACCTTGTGCGCGGTCGAGGACCACAGGTGCGGGACGAGGTCGTTGGGATCGGCGGGCTCGCGGAGCCAGGAGGGCCCGCGCAGGGCGCCGGGCGCGTGGGCCCAGCCGGCTTCGTGCGACATGGCTACATCCGCTCCGGAGCGCTCACGCCGAGCAGGTCGAGGCCGTTGGCGAACACGACCCGGGTCGCGGCGACCAGCGCCAGCCGGGCCCGGTGCAGCTCGTTGGGCTCCTCGTCGCCCATCGGCAGCACCCGGCAGTTGTCGTAGAAGCGGTGGTAGATGCCGGCGGTGTCCTCGAGGTAGCGGGCCACCCGGTGCGGCTCGCGAAGCTCGGCCGCACTGGCCACGACCCGTGGGAGCTCGGCGAGCGCGCGCAGCAGCTCGCCCTCCTTCTCGTGGGTCAGCAGCTCCATCGACTCCCCCGGCTCGAGGCCGAGGTCGGCGGCGTTGCGCAGGATCCCCGACACCCGGGCGTGGACGTACTGGACGTAGTAGACCGGGTTGGCGCTGTCGGCCTTGGTCCACAGGTCCAGGTCGAGGTCGATGTTGGAGTCGGAGCTGTAGCGGGCCAGGGCGTAGCGGGCCGCGTCCTTGCCGATCGCGCCGACCAGGTCCTCGAGGGTGATGACGGTGCCGGCGCGCTTCGACATCCGGACCGGCTCGCCGTCCTTGACCAGGTTGACCATCTGGCCGATCAGGATCTCGAGGTTCTCCCCCGGCCGGTCGCCGAACGCGGCACACATGGCCATCATCCGGCCGACGTACCCGTGGTGGTCGGCGCCGAGCATGATCAGGCAGCGGTCGAAGCCGCGCTCGCGCTTGTCCAGGTAGTAGGCCAGGTCGCCGGAGATGTAGGCGCCCTGCCCGTCGGACTTGATGATCACCCGGTCCTTGTCGTCACCGAACTGCTCGGTGCGCAGCCACACGGCGCCCTCGGACTCGTAGGTGTTGCCCATCTCGGTGAGCCGCGCGACGGCCCGGTCGACGGCACCGCTGCGGTGCAGGTCGTCCTCGTGGAAGTAGACGTCGAAGTCGACCCCGAAGTCGTGCAGGCTGGTCTTGATCTCGGCGAACATCATGTCGACGCCGACGGAGCGGAAGACCTCCTGCGCCTGCTCGTCGGCCAGCCCAGTGACGTCCGGGCGCTGCGCGACGACGGCGGCGGCGATGTCGTGGATGTACTGCCCGCCGTAGCCGTCCTCGGGCGCCGGCTCGCCCTTCGCGCTGGCCAGCAGGGACCGGCTGAACCGGTCGATCTGGGCACCGTGGTCGTTGAAGTAGTACTCCCGGGTGACGTCCGCCCCGGTCAGGGTGAAGATCCGACCGAGGGCGTCCCCGACCGCGGCCCAGCGGACCCCGCCGATGTGGATCGGCCCGGTCGGGTTGGCGGAGACGAACTCCAGGTTGATCTTCTCACCGGCGAACGCGTCGTTGGCGCCGTACGACGCTCCGGCCGCCAGGATGTCGAGTGCGACCTGGCCCTGCGCGCCGGCCTCGACGGTGATGTTGAGAAACCCCGGCCCGGCGATCTCCACGGCGCCGATCCCGTCGGTCGCGGTCAGCCCGGCGGCGACTAGCTCGGCGAGGGCCCGCGGGTTGGTCCCGGCCTTCTTGGCCAGCTGCAGCGCCACGTTCGTGGCGTAGTCGCCATGTCCCTTCTGCCGGGGTCGCTCCACGGTCACGCTGGTCGGGACGCCGTCCGGGAGGGCGAGCGCGCCCCCGTCGGTCAGGGTCGTCAGGACGTCGACGATCGCGGTGGAGAGCTGCTCGGGAGTCACCGACCCAGCGTATCGGCGGGTCCCGGTCGCGCCCGCATCGATATCGGACGTGGGACGGACGGCCCGATTGCGTGCCGGTCGCCGGTCGGTTGTAAGGTGACGCAGTCCCAGCGGTCAGCCGCGGGCAGCGCCTCCGTAGCTCAGGGGATAGAGCACTGGTTTCCGGTACCAGGTGCCGCAGGTTCGAATCCTGCCGGGGGCACACCACCACGTCAGCACCACGCCGGCCCTGGGCCGGCCGGC
>Ga0075365_10000205_pt1 | contig 19712 bp, 17 predicted proteins | sample EndMetdeltDD1765_FD_71387 | JGI IMG/M metagenome (GOLD analysis project Ga0075365, IMG submission 71387) | Populus endosphere microbial communities from Tennessee, USA - Endosphere MetaG P. deltoides DD176-5 | ecosystem: Host-associated > Plants > Roots > Endosphere | place: USA: Tennessee... | reverse complement strand
GATCGGCATTGACCTTGTACTGACGGACGAAATTTCGGGTTACGATAAAGCGTTTAACCTCGGACCTGTCGCGATCGGCCGCCAGGCTATCGAGCGTGAAATTGCCGACTTTGTCTCCGATAATTTGCGTGATCGTGGGCGATTTCGGATCGAAGCCAATTTTGACGAGATAAGCGATGGTGTCTGGCTGCAATTCGGCGGCCAATCCGGCAGCGGAAAGGCCAATCGTGAAAGTCAGTGCCATGACAGTGCGTCGCACGATGTGTCCCCTCACTCGAGACAGGTCCGAGCCGATCCGACTTCCGGTCTACGCCCAATTGGCGGCATCGTAACGGCCCAAACGAGTGCTTCATAGAGGCCAAAATCCGATCTTCGCAAACGCGGGCGGATGTCCGAGTCGGGTCAAATCTTGCCGGTCTGCCGTCGACAAACGCACGGCAAGGCTCCTGGTCCCGCCGCGACGCGAAACTGGGCACTGGCAGTTATGACCATGTCTATGACTTCACGGGCAATGCCGTGCTTCAACGAGTTCAACACCGGGGCCGCTAATGCGGCTTGCCGGGCGCCCCGTCGTCCGGTGCGCTGGCCGTCTCACCCTCGCCCACCAGGCGCGTGCGACGCAGCGCGCCGCTCTGCTCCAGGATCGGATAGGCGACGGATGCGATGTGCGCCGCGATCCGCTTCAAGTCGCGGGCGATGTCGATGTGCAGCGAGCTGGTCTCGATGCTCTGCGTCCGCCCCTCGCGCAGCCGCCGCAAGTGGTTGTCGGTCGCGGCCTGCTCGAGGTCGCGCATGCGATCCTTGGCGGCCAGCAGCATGCGCGCCGAGTTCTGGTCGCCCAGCATGAACACGCTGGTGGCGAGCCGCAGGTCGTCGAGCAGGCTCTGGTGCATGCCGGCGATCTCCTGCAGGCCCTCCTCCGAGAACGACAGCCGCTGCCTGATCTTCTTGGCGGCGATCTCGCGTAGGCTCTTGTCGAGAATGTCGCCCACGTGCTCCAGGTTGATGGTGAAGGCGAGGATGTCCGAGCAGCGCTTGGCGTCGGTCTCGGTCAGACCATCTTCCCGGCTCACCGCGGTCAGGTGCAACTTCACGGCGTTGTGCAGGCGATCGAGCGTGTCGTCCATCGCCGCCAGCTTGGCCAGCAGCTTGCGATCGTCGTTCTGCAGGGCTTCGAGAAACATGCGCAGCATGGACTCGACGATGTCGACCATGCGCAGCACTTCGCGAGCCGCATCCGCCAATGCGATGGTCGGCGTGCCGAGCGCCGCCGCGTTGATGTATTGCGGTCGCGCCGGATCGTTGGAGACCGGCGCCGATGGCAGCATTTGCGTGCACAGCTTGGCCAGCGGGTCCAGCAGGCCGATGAAGATCAGGGCGAGCACCAGGTTGAACAGGGTGTGGAAGTCCGCCACCTGCCGGGCGGGACTCGCCTCGAGCGCAGCCATCGCCTGCGTCAGCCACGGCAGCAGCGGAATGGCGACGACACAGCCGGCACCGCGCACGACCAGGTTGCCGAGTGCCAGGCGCTTGGCCGCGGTGCTGGTGCCGGCCGCGAAGTACTGCGGAATGACGCCGCCGAGGTTGGCGCCCAGCACCAGGGCCAGCGCGGCATCGGGTGGCACGATGTGCTGCGCCGCCAACGTCATGATCAGGATCACCACGGCCACGCTCGAATAGGCCGCCCAGGTCAGCAGCGCCGCGATCGCCACGTCGATGACCGGATCGCCGGACACCATCGCGAACAGGCCACGTAGCGCCTTGGCCTTTTCCACGGGCTCGATGGTGGTGATGATCAGGCTCAACGCCAGCAGAATGAGACCGATGCCGATGCCGACCCGGCCCAGGTCGCGCGTGCGCGTCTTGCCGCCCTTGTTGAAGGCGATCAGTCCCCCCAGCACGAACAGTGGCGCCAGCGCCGCGACGTTGAACGTCAGCAGCTGCACGATCAGCGTCGTGCCGACATTGGCGCCGAGCGTCACGGCCAGCGCCGGCACCAGCGTCATGAAGCCGGTGGCGATGAAGCTGGTGGTCATCAGGGCGGTGGCGGTGCTGCTCTGCAGCAGGGCCGTGATGCCCATGCCCGCCAGGAAGGCCTTCCAGCGGCTGTTGAGGCCGACGCCCAGCATCTGCCGCAGGTTGCCGCCGTAGGCGCGCACGATGCCCGAGTGCACCATGTGCATGCCCCACAGCAGCAGCGCCACGAAGCCTGCGAGCTGAAGCAGTATGGAGGTTGCCGGCATTGGCTGGCCTTCCCTCGTTACAAAAGTGTCAAACGGCAGTAAGCCGAACCCGCGGTCACCGCAAGCCGTTCCTTCCTGTGCTCGACTGGACAATTGCGCAGCTGCAGCGCAAAAAGCTGGACGATCGGGGTGCGGTGCCGGACAATTGCGGCACTGCGGGGACCAAGGAGACGGCAATGGATAGCGTGTGGTTCGTGGCTTGGAAGGCGATGCGCATCGTCAGGTGGGCGCTGTGGCTTGGCTACATTGGCTACAGCCTGTACTTCATCTCCGACCGGGCGCCGCACCTCACGCAGTTCGGCCACCTCAAGCACTCCGCGGAAATCTTCATGTTCGGACTGCCCTTGGCTGCCGTGTTCGCAGGCTTCATGGAGCTGGCGCTGCGCGGACGGTTGAGCGAGCCCATGAGCCACGCCGGTCGCTGAGCTCTGCGAAAACGGCCAGGCAGCAGCGAGGCGCGCTGCGTGCCTTGCACGAGGCGGTCAATACATCCCGCGGCGCGCCATCTCGGCACCCTGCCGCTCGCTTTCCTCCTGCGACAGCCCCTCGACCTGATCGGCGAGCATCGTGCCGTAGCTCGGCAGCATCGACCGGTTGACGTGTTTCGATGGGTCCCAGAGCGCCGCGCGGTTGACGGCCTTGGCACAGTGCAGGTAGGCCTCGCGTACCTCGATCAGCAGCCCGAACTTGGGTGCGCGACCCTGCACGGCCGACGCCGCCAGCACGCCCGCATCGTTCGTCACCCGCGCCAGGCCGTTGATGCGCAGCACCTCCGACATGCCGGGCACCATGAACAGCATGCCGATGCGCGGATTGGCGAAAACGTTGGCATAGCTGTCGAACCGGTTGTTGCCGATGCGGTCGGGCAGCAGGATGTGGCGGTCGTCCAGCACGCGCACGAAGCCGGCCGGATCGCCGCGCGGGGAGACGTCCGCGCCATCCGCTCCTTGCGTGCCGATCACGCAGAAGGTGGCGTGCTGCAGGATGGTCCGGCAGTGCTTGTCGAGCCGGCGCAGCACCTTGCCGGTTGCCCGCGACATGGGCTTGGGATGAGCCTCCCGCACCGTGTCCATGGCCGCGACATAGCTGATTGAGCTTGGATCGAACTCCGGTTCGCTCATGGCGTTGCGTCCCTTGCCTGCCCCTGCTGCCGGCGAGACGGAAGCGTCAGACCTTCCGCAGCAGCTGCAGCATCATGCCGTCGTACTGGAAGTCGGCGTACTGGTGGTAGAGGTAATTGCGGTCCCTGAACTCCTTTTGCGACTTGTAGATCGCCGCAAAGGCCTCGTTGGACCCCATCAGGCCGGCATAGTGCTCCTGCGCCGCCCCATACATGGTCTGCACGATCTGCGGCGAGAACACCGAGACGTTGACGCCCGAGGCTACCAGCCGCAGCAGCGCCTCCGAGTTCTTGGTGTCGTAGTGCGCCAGCATGCTGGTCGTGGTTGCCTGCGCCGCCACTTCCACCGCCTTCTTGTAGAGCGGCGGCAGCTCCGCCCACTTGGCCGTGTTGGCGATCACGTGGAATACGGTGCCGCCCTCCTGCCAGCCGGGGGTGTAGTAGTTCTTGGCGACTTTGCTCAAGCCCAGCTTCTCGTCGTCGTAGGGACCGATGTACTCGACGGCATCGATCGCCCCGCGTTCGAGCGCCGGATAGATGTCGCCCGGCGCGATCTGCTGCGGCACCACGCCGACACGTGTGGCGATGGCGCCCGCCAGACCGGCGATGCGCATCTTGAGGCCCTTCAGATCGTCCGTGGTGTTGATAGGCGTGCGGAACCAGCCGCCCCACTGCATGCCGGTATTGCCGCACGGGAAGCCGATGACGTTGTGCTTGGCCAGGAAGCCGTTGAACATGTCGTTGCCGCCCGCGTGATAGAACCAGCCGTGCTGCTGGCGCGGGTTGAGCATGAACGGCACCGCTGCCCCCAGCGCGAACGTCGGATCCTTGCCGACGTAGAACAGCATGCCGGTGTAGGCCATCTCGACGGCGCCGCTCTGCACCGAGTCGAGCGCCTGCAGACCGGGCACGATCTCGCCGGCGGAGAACTGCTGGATCTGGAAGCGGCCTTCCGTCAACTCGGACACGTAGCGGCTGAACAGCTCGCCGGCACCGTAGGTGATGTCGAGGGTCTTGGTGAAGCTCGACGTCATGCGCCAGCGGATCTGTGGCGCACTCTGGGCAATGGCTGGGGCACTGATCAGCGTGCCTGCCGCTGCGCCCGCGCCGAGTTTCAAAAGTGTTCTTCTGTGCATGACTTGCCTCACCGAACTGACACCGACTCTACCGTGACGTCAGCAAGCCATGTGCCAGATCTGCGAATTGCGGCGCCGTACGCGAAACGCATCTTGGCGTCGGCACACCAGGCAGGCCGAGGGCAGATCGTGGGCAGTGGCCGCGCCCTTCGTGCCCAACCGCGCGGCAGTTTCCAAATTGCGGCGGCTTGCGCCGGCCGGTGTTTGCCGTGACTATTCGCGGCATGAAGCAGCGCCATGAGCCGTCGCGGTTCGGCATCGTCATCTACGAGGACGTCGAGCCGATCGATATCGGTGGCACGGTCGGCGTCGTCTCGATGGCGCGCCGGGTGCTGCCGGCCATCGAGAGCGTCACCATCGCCGCACGACCGGGCATCGTACGCCTGGCCGGCGGCCTCTCCGTGGTGGCCGGCTTCGGCTTCGCCGATCATCCGCCTTGCGACTGTTTCGTGGTGTGCGGCGGGCCAGGCTGGCAGGCACAGATCAGCGATCCGGACATGCTGGCATTCCTGCGCCGCTTGCCCGCCGGCGCCGCCGCCTCGGTTTGCACGGGCGGTCTCATCCTCGCTGCGGCCGGTCTCCTCGACGGACGACGTGCAACCACGCGCCGGCACGCCGCCGGCGCTGAGCCCGCCGCGCCCCTCACCCGTCTCGGCACGCTCGCTGCGGCCGTCGAGCCTGTCGAAGCGGCCATTGTCGAGGATCGCGGCGTCGTCACCAGCGGTGGCGTCTCGCTGGCCATCGACGGCATGCTCTACCTGATCGGCCGCCTCTACGGGGAAGCAGCACGCGACGAGATTGCCCGGCTCATCGAATACGACCGCGCCTTCCAGGCAAATCGAGCCGCACTCGGCCACTCCATCTCATGATAGTCTCCGCGCGTTCAGGCCGGGTTCAGCCGAACCCTTTAGATTGCGCGACGTCGATAGTGTAGGCCGCAGACTGCCATGCAAAATTCCGATCGAGGCGCCGCGGGCCTGCTTTCACTAAGACTGTCCGCACTATGGCGTGTTGCCCACGTCGCTGCGCAATCGCGCACGCACCTCGTGGTGTTGGCTTGCAGCGCAGCCGTAGCGGCCATCGCCTTCTATTTCTGGTTCATGGAAGGCTGCGGACCGGTCGAGATTGCGTTCGCGACCGCCATCTCGCTCGCCGTTGCCGCTGCTATTGCCTTCGTGTGTCGCCGGGTTCTGCCAGCTCTCGCCCTCACCATGGCGATGATCGGCGTCGTCGCGGTGATCTCCTCCGCCAAGCAGCAGGTGCGCGAGACGATCCTGCATGCTTATGACGTCGTCGCCGTTCTCAAATCCGGCCTCGGCCTGCACGAGACCTGGCACGACTACCGCGACACGCTGCTTGGCGTGACCATTGCAGTCGTTGCCGCCGGCGCCGCGACCTGGCTCGCCACGCTTATCGACAAAGCTCGTGTTCCACGCCGGTGGTCTGCTTGCTGCTTCATCCTGCTGGCGGGCCTGGCCTGGGCCGCCGACCAGGAGCGCGGGCCGCGGCGTCACACGGAGTTCTATTTCGAGAACGCCTACGTCAGCAATTTCTATTCCTCCTGGTCGGAGACGGCGCGCGCGCTGTGGCGCGGCACCCTGATCGAAGCGGATCGACCCGGCCCGACGTCGTCGCAAATCCTCTCGCTCGTGCCGCCGGCGACCTGCACGCCGACGGCCAAAGCGCCGCACATCATTCTGATCCATCACGAGTCGGCGGTGCAGCCATCCCTGTTCCCCGCGCTCGACTACGACCGCAGCCTCGATGCCTTCTTCCGCTCCGCCGACGGCAGGTTCAACAAGCTGCGCGTCGAGACGTTCGGCGGCGCGTCCTGGCTCACCGAATTCTCGGTCCTGACCGGCGTTGCCACTCAGTCGTTCGCCGGCATGAACCAGCTCGCGCAGCAGGTCATGACCGGCGGCATACGGGACAGCCTGCCGCAGACCTTGGCTCGCTGCGGATACCGCAATGTTATGTTCTATCCGATGCTTCGCCACTTCCTCGGCGCCGGCCGCTTCTTCGACTCGGTCGGCTTCGACAAGATCTTCGACGCCAAGGCTCAACAAGCCAAGCTGCCGAACGAGCGCGACCGCTTCTACTACGCCAACGCGCTCGATGAGATCGGCCGACACCTGCAGTCCTCGTCGCAGCGGCTGTTCCTGTACGTGCAGACCATGGCCACCCACGGTCCCTACGACTACGCCTACAGCCCGGAGGTCGCGGTGCCTGGCGGCGGGCCCGGCACACCGCCCGAGACCGGCGAATACCTGCGGCGCCTGGCCATGTCCCGCATGGACTACACCTTCCTGCGTTCGGAGTTGACGCGTCGCTTTCCCGGCGAAGCCTTCCTGATCGTGCGCTACGGTGATCACCAGCCTACGGCCGTGCAGAGCCTGCTCGGATTCGGCGACGACGCATCCATCGAGGACATCATGGCGAGCGGCAACGAGGCGGCCCGCGTCACCTACTACGCCATCGACGCCGTGCGCTATCGCCCGCCATCGGTGCCGGCGGTCGAAAAGCTCGATGTCGCCTACCTGGGCGCCGTCGTTCTGGAATCCGCGGACGTGCCGCTGCCGCCGTCCTACCGCGAGCGCAAGCGGCTGATGATGCTGTGCAACGGCCGCTATCACGACTGCCCGGAGCAGCAGCAGATCCTGCGCTTCCACCGCAGCCTGATCGACGCCGGCCTCATCAAGGCCTTCTAAGGTCTTTTTGATTCTGATCGATCCGCGCCATCGTCGCTGCCACGAGCCTGGCTCGCCCTTTACGTCCGCCACGCCACCCACGCATAGTGCCGGCCCAGCAGGAGCACCGAGCGTATGCAAGCCGACGCAGCCCACCGTCCCACCGCCGTGCCTTGGCCGCCCATTCTGTTTGCTGGCGCGCTCGGCGCTGCGATCCTGCTGGGCCGCCTCTTTCCACTGTCCTGGCCCGGCGTGGACGATACGGCAGCACAGGTGGTGGGCTACGCGTTCGGCTTGGCCGGGCTGGCGCTGACCGCCTGGGGGCTCATCACCCTGTATCGCGCCAACACCAACATCCTGCCGCACAAAGGCGCCGACCGCCTGATCACGCGAGGCGCCTTCCGCTTTCGCCGCAATCCGATCTACATGGGCGAGGCATTGCTGCTGCTGGGCTTGGCGCAGGCATCGGCCAACATCTGGTTCGCCATCATGGCGCCGGTGTTCGCTCTTGCTATTCTGGGGCTGGCGATTCTCCCGGAGGAGCGCCATCTGGAGGCGCGCTTCGGCGAGGACTACCTGGATTATAAAGCCCGCACGCGGCGCTGGTTCTGAAGACGGTCGGTCATGGCGCGAGACGAGCGCGACGAAGAGCAGGAATTTCTGGCGGAGCTGGCGGCCCGCACCGGCCGCAGCCTCGCGGACTGGATGGCGGCCATCACCGCCCAGGGCTTCGCCGACAAGAACGAGACCATCGACTGGCTGCGGCGCGAGGGCTTCCCGTTCGCGCGCGCCTCCTGGCTGGAGCGCATCCACTCCAACGGCGGGCGTCCGATCTACGAGCACGCAGCCCCGCGCAGGCCCGAGGCCGAGACGCCGGTCGCACCTGCCAGGCCCGTCATCCGCAAGGTCGAGGCCCAGAAGCCGCTCGGCACCGACGAGGCGGCGCTGTACGAAAAGCTGCTGGCCGCCGGCAAGGGCTATCGCCCGCTCTACCTGATGCTCGAGGCGGAGATGCGCAAGGCGTTGCCCGGCCTGCTGATCCTGCCCCGGACCAGCTACCTCTCGATCGGCGCGCCCAAGGAGTTCGCGGCCGTCACCTTGCACAGCGCCGAGGTGCGCCTCGGGCTCGATCTGGGCGACCGCCCGTTCGACCCGCAACTGCAGAAATCCAAGCTCAAGGGCCCCGGCACGGCCATCACCCACATGGTTATTCTGACCGACGCTCGGCAGGTGGATGGCACCCTGCTGGCCCTGCTGTCCGCGGCCAATGCCAGGGTGAACACCTAGGTAATCCGGGCACCATGGAAAAGCCCCAATCCGCACCCCATCTCATTGGTAATTAAGGGAGGTGCGGGGTTATGCACATCATCGCTCGCGGTTCGGTTTCCGCGCTGGCTCTCGGCCTCGCGGCAGGCACATTCGCGGCCGCCGCCGTGGCCCAGACGGCCAGCCGCGACGGCATCGGCGACCTGCTGAAGCGCCCGGCCGACGCCACGCAATTGGCCCAGTCGCAAGCCGGCGGCCAGAAGGCTGTGCCCGGTGCATCGACAACCACCGGCCCCACGCAAGCCGCGCCGGACAAGGCCGCTCCCGAAAAAGACGTGCGCGAGGGCGACCCCGGCTACGAGCAGGCGCAGCGCCTGATGAAGGCGGTCGACGCCATCCTGCAGGACACCGCCAAGAATCGCGGCGAGGCCAAGAAGCTGCCCGCCGAGGGCGACTTCCTCATGAAGCCGCTGTGGACGGAGACGCGCGAGGACCGCGAGAAAAAGATTCGCGACCTGCTCGACGCGGCCATGGGCATCGTCACCGACGTGCCCGTCGTAGATGTGCAGAAGAAGATCGAAGGCCTGCGCAAGAACATCCGCGAACTCGACGACCGCATCGTCAAGCTGCGCGAGAAGCAGATCAGTGCGCCCAAGGACGGCATGCTGCCGGGCTACATCACCGATACGGTCGACAGCCTGGGCAAGGACATCGAGGAGTCCAAGAAGCGCATCGAGGGCAACCGCGAGGAGATCGCCAAGGCCAAGAGCGAGATCCAGGCGGCGCTCAACAAGGCCGGCATCCAGCTGGCACCCGAGCAGGTCGACCTGCTGCTCGACAGCGTGCTCTCGGGCGACCTCGTGCGCCTGGTGGCGGTGTTCAATTCCGCCAAGCTGATCGACGGCCAGCTCGCGCGCTTGATGAGCGCCTCCGGCGAGAACATCGGCGCCGCGCGCAAGTATTTCGCCATGCATGCCGCTCTGTTTGCGCTGCTCGTGCACGCGCAGGACATGCTGGTTGGCAAGATCGACAAGCAGTATCTGCCCAAGCTGTCCGCCATCGAGCAGGACGTCCGCACGGCCCGTAACAAGACGGCCGAGCTGTTGCGCGCGGAAAATCGTGAGGACCAGAAGCGGGTGCTGGAAAGCAACCGCGAGAGCCAGAAACTGGCCGAGGATGCCGCCAAGGGCTACCGGCGCTACCTGCTGCAGCAGCGCGAGCAGATCGCCAAGGCGCGCCAGCGCGCGACGCATGATCTGAAGATCGCCGACAACACGTTCGAGACGGTGGAGGCGAGCTTCCAGCTGCGCAACCTGATGAAGGATTCCTCCTCGTCCTTCGAGGCGATCCAGAAGCTCGAGGCGCCGACCTTCGACCAGATCTTCAAGAACGAAGAGCTGCGGCGCGAGTTCGAGAACCTCACCCGCAAGCTCGACGGCCCGACCAGCTAGGCTACCTGTCATCCCGGAACGCGCGCCAGCGCGTATCCGGGACCCAGCCTCGAATTGCTGCGGTGATATCTCTGGATCCCGGATATTGGCTTGTGCCAATTCCGGGATGACACCCTTAGTATTTCTTCGGCCCTTCCGCCGCGCGCGTCAGCTCCGCGTCGATGTCGAGCGTCTTGCAATTGCGTGCGGCCAGGTTGCGGTTGTAGGCGTCGAGCTTGGCCCGCTCGCGCGCCTGCGTCGCCCGATAATCCGCGGCGACCGTCGAGCCCTGCATGATGATCGGCACGGTCTTGTGGGCCTGCTCGGCCGTGTTCGAGGCACCGCCCGGGCGGGTTGCGGCGTCGCGTAGGCGGTTGATGGTGATCTTCATCGAGCCGGTCATGCGCTTGCAGTCCATGGCCAGCTCGTCCTTGCTCATCTCGTAGTGGCCGTCTTCCTTCATATCGCCCCTCGACAGGGCCTTGCCGAGCTTCTTTTTCATGTCGGCGGCGGCCTTGCGGTCCGCGGCCTTGGTCTCGGCGGTCTGGTCCGCCGACCACACCTTGGCGACCGGCAGGGCTACGACGAGCGCCGTCAGCACAAGGGCAGCGGCACTGAGCGAAAGACGTTTATGCATGGGCACCACGCTGTTAGAATCGGATCCAGACTACCCACCCAAACGTGGCGAGGCGAGGGCTTCCAGAGCGGAGCCCAACGTTGGCCCACAGCTGCCCTGTATATGGAGGACGCCGGTGCCGCAGAAGATCACCACAAGCTCGAAATCCCTGGTCGAGGCGGCCAAGAGCCAGATCGAGGAGATCACCGCAGCGGACGCCATCAAGCTTGCTGGCCGCGATGACGTCGTGCTGGTCGACATCCGCGATCCGCGCGAGCTGGAGCGCGACGGCAAGGTGCCGGGCGCCTTCCACATGACGCGCGGCATGCTGGAGTTCTGGATCGATCCCGAGAGCGTCTACTTCAAGCCCATCTTCGGCCAGGACAAGAAGTTCGTGTTCTTCTGCGCCGGCGGCATGCGTTCTGTGCTCGCCACCAAGACGGCGCAGGATATGGGCCTCAAGCCCGTCGCCCATATCATCGGCGGCTTCAAGGCCTGGAAGGAAGCCGGTGGGCCCGTCGAGCCTGGCGCGCCCAAGAAATAGGAGCTGGCATGGACACCAAGCAATATCCCGTCACCCGCACCGACGCCGAGTGGCGCAAGCTGCTGACGCCCGAGCAGTACGAGATCATGCGCAAGCATGGCACCGAGGCACCCGGCAGCTGCGCGCTCAATTTCGAGAAGCGCGCCGGCACGTTCAGTTGCGCCGGCTGCAACCAGCCGCTGTTCGTCTCCAAGAGGAAATTCGAAAGCGGCACGGGCTGGCCCAGCTTCAACGATCCGGTGGCAGGCTCGGTGGAGACGACGGAGGACCGCAGCTACGGCATGCTCCGCATCGAGGCGCACTGCAGCCGTTGCGGCAGCCATCTGGGTCACGTGTTCGACGACGGCCCGCCGCCGACAGGTCTGCGCTACTGCATCAACGGCGTGGCCATGACGTTTCAGCCGGAGTGATGTGTGTCATCCCGGAAATTTGCGGCGGCAAGATTTCCAGGCAAGAAGGAGCGCTTTTCGTCTGCGTCGTCAGGCCCTTCTCCCCTTGGGGAGAAGGTGGCCCGAAGGGCCGGATGAGGGGGCCTTCCTCTCGGGGCGGGAAGCCAGTGGCCCCTCACCAGTTCGGCCAGATGACTTACGACCGCTCCATTTGGGTCAGGAGCGAGATTGCACGTCTCTCCTGGCGGCCGTAAGTCATGGCCTCACGTCCTCTCCCCCGAGGGGAGAGGGGACAAGTGAGGTGCAAGAATGCCGAAGATCAATACGTCCGTTTCCACCTCGTCCGCCGAGTTCAAGGTCAACGCGGCGGCCATGCAGGCGCTTGTTGCCGACCTCGCGCAAAAGCGCCTGGAGGCCGGATCGGGCGGTCCCGACAAGTTGAAAGAGCGGCACGCATCGCGCGGCAAGCTGCTGCCGCGGGATCGCGTCATGCGCCTGATTGATCCCGGCTCGCCCTTCCTCGAGCTGTCGCCGATGGCGGCTTACGGCATGTATACGAAGGACATCCATGGCGCCGGCATCATCACCGGCGTGGGCCGTATCTCGGGCCGCGAGTGCGTGATCGTCTGCAACGATGCCACCATCAAGGGCGGCACCTACTTCCCGATGACCGTCAAGAAGCACGTGCGCGCGCAGGAGGTGGCCCGTGAGAACCGGCTGCCGTGCGTCTACCTGGTCGACAGCGGCGGCGCCAACCTGCCGCAGCACACCGAAGTGTTCCCCGACCGCGAGCACTTCGGCCGCATCTTCTACAACCAGGCGACGCTGTCCTCGCTCGGCATTCCGCAGATCGCCAGCGTGATGGGCTCCTGCACGGCCGGCGGCGCCTACGTGCCGGCCATGTCGGATGAATCGATCATCGTGCGCCGGCAGGGCACCATCTTCCTCGGCGGCCCGCCGCTGGTGAAGGCGGCCACCGGCGAGAGCGTCAGCGCCGAGGAGTTGGGCGGCGCCGAGGTGCACACGCGGCAATCGGGCGTCGCCGACCACTACGCCTTGAACGACGAGCACGCGCTGGAGATCGTGCGCGGCATCGTCTCCAATCTGAACACGGTGAAGACGGTCGACATCGCGCTGCGCGAACCGCGTCCTCCCCTCTACGATCCGGCCGAGCTCGATGGCGTGGTGCCGGCCTCGCTGATGACGCAGTACGACACGCGCGAGATCATCGCCCGCCTGGTCGACGCCAGCGAGATGGACGAGTTCAAGGCCAACTACGCGACCACGCTGGTCACCGGCTTCGCCCACATCGAGGGCATCCCGGTCGCCATCCTGGCCAACAACGGCATCCTCTACTCGGAGACGGCGCTGAAAGCCGCGCACTTCATCGAGCTGGCCTGCCAGCGGCGCATTCCGCTGCTGTTCCTGCAGAACATCACCGGCTTCATGGTCGGCAAGGCGGCCGAAGCCGGCGGCATCGCCAAGGACGGCGCCAAGATGGTCACCGCCGTCGCCTGCGCCCAGGTGCCGAAGATCACCGTCATCATCGGCGGCTCATATGGAGCCGGCAATTACGCCATGTGCGGGCGCGCCTACTCACCCCGCTTCCTGTTCACCTGGCCGAACGCGCGCATCTCGGTGATGGGCGGCCCGCAGGCCGCCGGCGTGCTGGCCACCGTGCGCCGCGACAACATCGAGGCCGAAGGCAAGACCTGGAGCGCCGAGGAGGAAGCCGCCTTCAAGAAGCCCGTGCTGGAGAACTTCGAGCGCGAAGGCCACCCCTATTTCGCCACCGCCCGCCTCTGGGACGACGGCATCATCGCACCGAGCGAGACGCGCCGCGTGGTGGCGCTGGCGCTGTCGGCCAGCCTCAACGCGCCGATTCCGCCGCCGCGGTTCGGTGTGTTTCGGATGTAGGTTGGGTTAGGGCGAAGCCCGTAACCCGACACATTGTAGGCTTCTGGTGTCGGGTTACGCGCTGACGCGCTAACCCAACCTACGCTACTCTCGGCCGCAATGCTTCCAAGGATCTCCCGAATGCTGCAATGCCTGTTGCCAGTCGTATGGGTGGCGATGCTGGCTGCGGCCCTCGCAGCACCCGCGCACGCCGACGACGCGCGCGACTGCGTCCAGGCGAGGGACGCTGCGACCTCGATCAAGGCCTGCACCGAGCTGATCCGTCAGCAGCCCGCCAACATCGTCGCCTACAATCATCGTGGCAACGGCCATCGCGCGGCCGGCAACTACGACCTGGCCATCGCTGACTTCGCCAAGGCGCTCCAGATCGATTCCGGCTTTGCGCCGGCCTACAACGGTCGCTGCACTGCCTATACGATGAAGGGCGACTACGACGCGGCCATCGCCGATTGCAGCAAGGCCATCGAGCTGAATCCGAAGTATGCCGCCGCTTATTTCAATCGGGCCATCGCCAGCGGCCGCAAGGGCGACTTCGAGCGCGCCATTGCCGACCACAGCCAGGCGATCGGCTTCAATCCCAAGTATGCCAAGGCCTACAACGGCCGGGCCTGGGCGCATCTGAAAGGCGGCAACAAGGTCGCGGCCCTGGCCGACGTGCAGAAGGCGCTCGAGCTGGCGGCCGACGATGCCGCCGCGCTCGACACCCGCGCGCATGTCTTCGAAGCGATGGGCAAGCGCAACGAGGCGATCGCCGACTTCCGCCAGGCGCTGCTGAAGGAGCCGACGCTGCAATCGAGCCTCGACGGCCTGAAGCGCCTGAAAGCCAAGCCATGAGCGAGGCGTGCTGGTAATATCGTCATTCCCGCCAAGCGAAGCGCTGAGCGGGAATCCAGCGGCGAATGGCATGCTGGAATGTCGGGCTGGATTCCCGCTCAGCGCGCTAACGCGCTAGGCGGGAATGACGACGTCTAACGACTCACGCTGCCGGCTTGCTCTCGGCGGCGACGGCGGCCGTCTTAGCCTTGGCCAACGCCAGCGCTGCCACGTAGTCGGGCTTGCCGGAGCCGAGCAGCGGCACACTCTCGACCAGCAGCACCTCGGCCGGCACCACCAGCTCGGGCGCGCCTTTGCCGCGGGCGTGGCGCAGGAACAACTCGCGGGTGACCTTGCCATCCGTCGCCATCAGCACGATCCGCTCGCCCTTGCGTTGGTCCGGCAGGGCGACGGCGACCAGGGCAAGCGTCGGCCAGATCTCGGACGCCAGCGCCTCCACCGCCGACAGCGACACCATCTCGCCGCCGATCTTGGCGAAGCGCTTGGCGCGCCCCTTGATGGTGATGAACCCCTGCGGATCGATGGCGACGATGTCGCCGGTATCGTGCCAGCCGTCCGCCGGCGCTTCCAGTACGCCCGGGTTCTCGGTGCGGTAGTAGCCGAGCATGACGTTCGGCCCCTTCACGAACAGCCGGCCACCCTCGGGAATGCCGGCGACCGGCTCCAGCCGCGCCTGCATCAGCGGTGATAGGCGGCCGACCGTGCCCGACCGGTTGGCGATCGGCGTGTTCATGGCCAGCACCGGCGCCGTCTCCGTGACGCCATAGCCTTCCAGGATGCGCACGCCGAACTTCTCCATGTAGGTATGGCGCGTCGCATCCTTCACCGCCTCGGCGCCGGCGACGATCAGGCGGATGGTGTGCAGGTCGTAGGGATGGGCGGCACGCGCGTAGCCGCGCAGGAACGTGTCGGTGCCGAACATGATGGTGGCGCGCGTGTCGTAGATCAGCTCCGGCACGATGCGATAGTGCAGCGGTGAGGGGTAGAGGAACACCGGGATGCCGCCCAGCAGCGGCATCAACAGGCCGCCCGTGAGACCGAACGAGTGGAAAACCGGGAGCACGTTGAACACGAGATCCTCGCCGTTGGCGTCGACGCGGGCCAGACATTGCGCGACGTTGGCGAGAATGTTGCGGTGGGACAGCACCACGCCCTTGGGCGTGCCCTCCGAGCCGGAGGTGAACAGGATGGCGGCGGGATCATCCGGCTTGCGCGCCACGCGCTGCCGCGAGCCGGCCAGGAGGCCGGCGATCTTGTCGGCGAGACCGATGCGGCCGCGGATGTCCTCCAGGTAGACGATGTTGACGTCCTGGGCGATCTCCCCGACCAGGCCGACAAGCCGGGCCTTCTCCACGAACGCGCGCGAGGTCAGCACGACCGACACCTTGGCCGCCTTGCAGGCCGCGCGCACGCTGGTGGCGCCGCTCGAGAAATTGATCATCGCCGGCACGCGGCCGATCGATTGCAGGGCGAAGAAAGTGACGGCGACGCCGGCCGAGTTCGGCAGCATCACGCCGACCGCCGCACCCTCTCGAGCGAAGCCTTCGAGCTTGCGGCCCAGCACCTGCGCGCCGAGGATCAGCTTGGCGTAGCTGAGCTTGGTGCCGAGCGGATCGGCCACCGCCGGCTTGCCGGTGTCACGCGTGTGCTTGGCATCGGCGAGTGCCGCAAATAGCGTGCGGTCGCAGCGCGCCGTCTCCACGGCGGTGTCGACCATGATGTCCTGCAGGGCGAGGCCCGCGGCCTGCCGGCGCGTCTTACCCTTCAGCTCGGGGTCGACGCTCAGCTTGCGCGGCGGCAGGAAAGTGACGCGGATCTTGGGGAACAGCGCCTTCTTGATCTGCGACGCTCCCAGGTAGCCGAGGCGCGAGCGCTGCGGGCCCTCGATGCGCACCGGTACCACCCAGGCGTCGGCCCGGTCGGCGATCATGGCCGCGCCGTCGTAGACCTTCATCAGGCTGCCGGTGACGGTGATGCGCCCCTCCGGGAAGATGACGATGGTCTCGCCGGCCTTCACGACATTGACCAGCGTGCGCGTGGCGAGCGGCTTGGTGGGGTCCAGCAAGTGCGCGCGGATCACGCGCAGGAACGGCCTGACCCACCAATTCTCGGCGATCTGGGTGTTGACGGCGAAAGCTGCCTCCTTCGGCAGCACCGAATGCAGGATCGGCCCGTCCAGCAGGCTCATATGGTTGGGTGCGATGACGACGCGCTGCCCGGGTTCTGGAATGTTCTCCAGGCCCGTCACCTCCAACCTAAAAAAAAAGCGGAGCACCTCGCGTCCCATGTCGCGCATGAGGCCCGAGCCCCAGGCGCGCACCACGACCAGCAAGGCGCCGAAGCTGAGCACGCCGAGCGCGGCGAACAATACGCCGAGGCCGACACCCGCGGCCTGCAGGCCGGCCACGATGGCGCCGGCGCCGACCATATAGGCCGCGTTCAGCACATTGACGGCGGCGATCACACGGGCGCGCCGTTCCGGCGGCGCCCAGGACTGCACGGCGGCGAACGAGGGGACGATGTAGAGGCCGCCCGACACCGCCAGGCCGAACATTGAGAGCAGCAGCGCCAGGCCGCCAGGCGACATCAGGACCGCTCCGGGACCAATCGGCTGGCTGCCGGGCGTGGCGCCGACGGCAACCCAACCGACGGCCAGCGAGAACACCCCGATCAGGATGGCGCCGAGCGGAACCAGGGCCAGGTTGGGCTTGCCGTGGCTCGCGCCGGCGGCCAGCGCGGAGCCCAGCGCAATGCCGACCGTGAAGGTGGCCAGGCACAGCGTCACCACGCCCTCGCTGCCGCCTATGCTGTCCTTGACCAGCGCCGGCAGCAGCGACAGCGCCACGAAGCCGACCAGCCAGAACCAGGATACGATATGCGCGCCGCCCCACAGGCGAGGATCGCCCTGCCGCAGCTCGCGCAGCAGCGCAACCGTCGAGGCCCAGGGGTTGCGGGTGATGGCGATGTCGGGCGCGGCGGGCCCCGCCTTGGGAATGGTGCGCGCGAACAACCACGATGTAACGGCCAGCAGTCCAATCACCACGACGACGATGCCGGGACTTTGCGCCTCGGCCACGGCGATGCCGCCGGCGATGGTGCCGATCAGGATGGCGAGGAAGGTGGCGCCTTCGACCAGCGCATTGCCGGCCGACAGCTCGGCGGTGTCGAGCTTCTCCGGCAGCATGCCATATTTGAGCGGGCCGAACAGCGAGGCCAGGATGCCGAACAGACCGAGCGTCAGCATCAGGATCGGCACGGAATGCAGGAAGAAGCCGATGGCGGCCAATCCGGCGACCGGGATCTCGGCCAGCTTCACCCGCTCCGCCACCCAGGCCTTGTCGAAGCGGTCGGCCAGCTCGCCGCCAAGCGCGGAGAAGATGAAAAACGGGGCGATGAAGATGATGCCGGATAGCGTGATCAGCACGCCGGCGTTGCCGCCTGCCGCCTGTCCCGAGCCGGCAATGCCGAACAGGATCAGCATGGCGAGCGCGTTCTTCAGGAAGTTGTCGTTGAGGGCGGAGCAGAACTGGCACCAGAACAGCGGCGCAAACCGCCGCGTCGTCATCAGGCTCTTGAACATGAACATCCCCAATCGGCCCAGGCCGTCCCATCTCGGCCTGGCAACGGCCGCGTTTCACGATACTCCGCATCCTCTTTCAGAATGATGGCCAGAAAAAGAAACGTCGTTCAATTAAACTGAACACGCTGATATCATTGAGGTTGTTGCAACTGCAAATGCAACCGTGGCCCCACCTGGGGTCAGCCCTGGATTTGTCGAACGGCGCAATGGCTGGGGGGGACGACGATGGTCGGCGTCGCGGCGGCCCGCCCAGCAGCTTTGCCGAAGGCGAGCCGGGAAATCCCTTGAAAGGCCGTCCCGCTCGTCGCAGATAGCGGGCATGCAACTCGACGCGACCAAGCGCACCCACGTCCACGTCAACGGCGAGGCGACCGAGACGGCCGCCGCAACCCTTGCTCAGCTGGTCTCGGCGCTTGGGTTTGCCGAGGGCGCAGTCGCCACCGCCCTCAACGGTGAGTTCGTGGCGAGGCATGCGCGTGCCGCCACCCAGCTCTCGCCCGACGACCGCGTCGAAATCGTAGCGCCACGGCAGGGCGGCTGATACGAACGACGGGCCATGAACGCGATCGAACCCATTCAACCCGCCGGCAAGGCGCTCACGCTCTATGGCGTGGAGGTGGCTTCGCGCCTGCTGCTCGGCACGGCGCAGTATCCCTCGCCGCAGGTGATGGCCGGCGCCGTGCAGGCCTCGCGTGCCGGCATCGTCACCGTATCCATCCGGCGTGAGTCGGCGCGGGCCAACACCGGGCAGCGCTTCTTCGAGCTGATCAAGTCGCTCGGCGTGCGCGTGCTGCCCAACACGGCCGGGTGTCGCACGCCGCGCGAGGCGATCACCACGGCGCAGATGGCACGCGAGCTGTTCGGCACCGACTGGGTCAAGCTCGAGGTGATCGGCAACGACGACACCCTGCAGCCGGATCTGTTCGGCCTGGTTGAAGCGGCCGCGGCGCTGAGCAAGGACGGCTTCAAGGTGTTCCCCTACACCACCGAGGATCTGGTGGCGGCGGAGCGGCTGGTCGCTGCCGGCTGCGAGGTCTTGATGCCGTGGGGCGCCCCGATCGGCACCGGCCGCGGCCTCGCCAACCGCTACGCCCTGCGATCGCTGCGCAAGTATTTCGCCAACGTCCCGCTGATCATCGATGCCGGCATCGGTGCGCCCTCGCATGCCGCCGAAGCCATGGAGCTGGGCTTCGACGCCGTGCTGCTGAATACGGCGGTGGCCTCCGCGGCCGATCCGGCGCGCATGGCCCGCGCCTTCGCCATGGCCATCGAGGCCGGCCGTACCGCCTACGAGGCCGGCCTGATGGAGATGCGCGACATGGCGGCCCCATCGACGCCGGTGGCCGGCACGCCGTTCTTCGACCTCGACAAGTCGTGACGCCCCCATGTCAGCGAGACTGCCGGCGGCACCCGACCTCTTCTACCCAATCGCACCCGACCTCGCCTGGCTGAAGCGGCTGGTTCCGCTCGGCGTGCGCACCATCCAGCTGCGCCTCAAGGATGCGCCGCCCGAGCGCGTCCGCCACGAGATCGACGAGAGCCTGCAGGTGTGCGCGCAGCATGGCTGCCAGCTGATCGTCAACGACTACTGGCGCGAAGCCATCGAGTTGGGCGCCGACTACCTCCACCTCGGCCAGGAGGACCTGGCCGCCGCCGACCTGGCCGCCATCCGGGCCAAGGGCATCCGGCTCGGCATCAGCACGCACAGCCCCGAGGAACTGGAGATCGCGCTCGCCGCCCGGCCCGACTACGTGGCGCTGGGCCCCATCTACGAGACCCGCCTCAAGGCCATGCAATGGGCCCCGCAGGGTCTCGGCCGCATCACCGACTGGAAGGCCTGCATCGGCGACCTGCCCTTGGTGGCGATCGGCGGCATCACGCCGGAACGGGCCGGCGGCGTGGCAGCCGCCGGTGCCGACAGCATCGCCGTCATCACCGATTTCTTCACCC
>Ga0075365_10000204_pt1 | contig 19713 bp, 20 predicted proteins | sample EndMetdeltDD1765_FD_71387 | JGI IMG/M metagenome (GOLD analysis project Ga0075365, IMG submission 71387) | Populus endosphere microbial communities from Tennessee, USA - Endosphere MetaG P. deltoides DD176-5 | ecosystem: Host-associated > Plants > Roots > Endosphere | place: USA: Tennessee... | reverse complement strand
GTGCATGGAGAATGTGCTATAATTTTGCTCCCCATGGACAATGTAACAATTATTCGTTCACTCAAAAGAAAATCTGTCTCAATCCAGATCATGCCGGATACAAGCGTAAAGGTTTCGGTGCCTTTCTTTGTGCCGCAATTTCAGGTGAATAGAATGTTGAAAGAGAAAGAGGACTGGATTAAACAAAAGCAGCTGCTCTTGAGAGCACATATGCCAAAAACAAAAGATGATACCGCTCTTTATCTTGGCAAATCTTACCCAATTGAAATACGCCCCAATCAAAAGAATATCATCGAACTGGAGGACAAATTGTATCTCGGCAGTCCTAACAAAAAATATCTCCACAAATACCTCGAGAGTTGGTACAAACAGCAAGCACGTAAACTCATCGTGGAACGAGTGCATCATTATGCCAAGATATCAGGATCGAAGTATAAGACCATTAGTTTGATGAGTGCCACGACACGGTGGGGATCATGCAGTAGTGATAAAAATCTTAACTTCAATTGGAAACTCATCATGGCACCCATTGAAGTACTCGATTATGTCGTCGCTCATGAACTGGCACATCTGACTGAAATGAATCATTCACGAGATTTTTGGGAGAACGTAAGAAAGATGTTTCCACTCTATCGCCAATATCGCACGTGGCTCAAACGACATGGGCATACCTTGACGGTTACCACTTCATAAAGCGGATAAACGAATCGAGACAGCGTTGGTAGTATTTTAAATTCATCTTCGCTCGAGCTTCTTTTGGAGAAAGCCACTCAGAGCCAAAGAATTCTCTTTTATCGATGATAAGTTGAGAAGGAGATGCCTTGACTGCATAGAAGATATCAAAATGCTCACGGCAAATCTGCCGAGGATTATCGACGGTAGCAACTTGAGCCGAGAAGGGACCAAGCAAAGTGATGTCTTCTTTAACGAGTCCAACTTCTTCCCCCAACTCTCGTATTGCTGTATCATTTGGCAACTCTCCTTCTTCAATATGTCCTCCAGGAAAGATCCATGAGTTTGCTTTCTTGTGATGAACGAGCAAAATCTTTTGTGCCTTCTCATCAAATACCACAAGCATCGCAACCGTGTGACTCAGCGGATTTTCAACGCGAAGCAATCTGCCCTGCTTTACTCGATCCATAAAGCGCTGCTGTTCTTCAGGAGTAATAATGTCGGGAGTAAGTGTTGCACGATAAAAAGATTGTAAGGATTGAGGCATCATTGCATTATATAAAATATATTTGGAATATACTATAATAGTCTTCATGCACATGGAACAGCTTATCGGCGATTATAAAATCTTCTTCTCTTATCTCTACAAGCACCTTACTGAAATCGACATTCCTATCGAAGGATTTGCATTAAGTCATCTCAATTATCGCGTGGCAACGATGCATGAATACGAGACTACTCGAGAACGATTAAAAGACTTCTCGAAAGAATTTGTTGAGACGCAATTCAATGGGAGAGCTGTCTCCGTATTTATTTTAAAAGAACCTCTCGTCCTGGCAAAAGGATTTGCTGTGCCATTGATTGAACTCCCAGCTCCTCGAGAAGCACATACCTACCCCACGGGATTGGAACATCTGGGCATCAATGTGGGAGATAAGTTGCCAGAGTTCAAAGAAAAATATAAAGATATCATCACCGGAGTTAAAGATCGAAGACCTTATTGCTATCCCGCATTTATCACCTTTGAAAATGGCATAACAGCCAAATTCTATGAACGAAGCCTGAGAGAAGTCGTCTTGCTGCAAGGTTGGAAATTTGAAAAATTACAATGAAAAAACAAACCACTGGAGTCTATTTAATCAAAGATAACAAAATCCTCTTCCTCGTCCGCAAAAAAGAAAACGACAAAATCCACCAACAAGGAATGTATTTGCCGATTGGTGGACATGTGGAACTTGGTGAAGGCATCGAAGAAGCAACGATCCGAGAAGTGCAAGAAGAATCTGGTATCACGGTTCATTCCCTTGAACTAAAAGGCCTCCTCTACATCCGAAGCCAAAACACCGGAGACTACGACATCATGATGACTGTCTTTACTTCTTCAGACTTTACCGGCGAACCAGTAGCGGGAAATGAAGGCTATTTTGAATGGATCGAATTGGAAAATATCCAAGAAGTAAACCTTTATGAAGGCGACAAGATTTATCTCCAATTGTTACTGAACAGAAATTTCTTCGTGATTGAGTTCTTATATAAAAACTTCGACCTCATTAGCCACAAAATATTACACCTTTCCTGAGTATGATAAAATGCACCGATGGCAAAAGAATGGCTATCATCAGAACAACTGGCAAGACAAAAGACGATACATGGAGTACAGGACCATATCAATAGACTTATACCTGAGGCTACGCCCGAGACATGTGGTTTTCGCATTGGTTCAGCAGCAAATGGAGAAAAGGTGACATTTGCCTTCTTTCCAACAAGAGAAGGAGATAACATAATGATCAATCACACAAGCTCTGGTTTGTTTATGGGAGACAATGGCCCCGAAATCAAAACGGCATTAACTGGATTTGAGCTTGCGGAAAAAATAACTCCTTTGACAAGGATGAAAGCAGTAATGAGAGGAAGAAGCACACTCACACTATCACTGAGGGGCAACCCGGCAAGTGAAGCTGCAGCACAAGCGCTTCTCGATAAATTTGAAAAGATAGAACCTCATGATAGGTATATAACGGACCAAATTACCGAAGGTGATGGAAACATCAGAAAACAAATTATTGAGGATACTGACCATCTATTCGCTACAACAGATCAAATTCCTGGTTATCCATTTCGATATGATAAAGGTGACCATTCCATTCTCGGTCTTCGGATGGATCAAGAGGCAGATCTTTTCTTCTCACAACATAATACGAATAAAGATATTACTATAGCTCTCCAAACTAAAGGAAGTAAGACTCAATATATCTCAAAAGCAGGTGAGCCCCTGATCGTAAACTTTTCTCCAGTTCACACCACTAATCCTGCACAATTTGCAAATTATGAGCAAACACGTGAAGCCTTAGCGTATCTTCAACGTGGCCTTATGAGAGTCATGGTAGAGAGAGATCGGAGTAGATGAGAACTAACGTGCTCCTTTTTTCGCTACAACAAAGGTGAAGTGTCTATCTAAGAGAATATCATTCGATGTGTGAATTGCATGCAAGTTTTCTTGGACTGCTGACGAAGCTTTATAAGCTTTGACAATCTTGTCTTGTTTGTCCACAGGTGCTAAACCAAAAAAATCTCTCAAACCATAGTGCGGAATTACTAGCTTCGTTACTGCAATTTTCCCTCCAGGATATTCACCGAGAAAAGGTTCAGTTATTGCTTGTTCAACCTCTTCACTTGTCCATGAACTTTTTTTTACTTCAAGAAGTGACTGTTCTATCTGTCGCATAGCATCATTCATAGGGGAACTTTCGATAACAATCAATTTTCCCTCATCAGTTAGCATACGACTCAATGCTGAAATTGCTTCGACTTTATCGGGAAGATGGTGCAGTACTAACCTTGCAATTACGACATCTGCACGACCATCCTTCACTCCACTCTGGTAAAGATCAGCCTGCATACGAAGAGCATTGGGAGGTAAAGGTCTTCCCCCTCTCTTTGCTAACATTTCACTAGAATTATCAAATCCAAGTATTTTACCTCCTGGAAGATGAGGAGCTAATGCATCAATAACGGTACTACTCCCTGTCCCAACATCAATAACCGTTTCATTCCCTCGCAAATCTGCAAGCTCAAGCATCTTGTTTACCATAAGAGGATCCGTTGCCCATCGCGGCTCCCATATTTTTGCGTCTTGTGTACGAGGATCACCATGTCTCAATTTTTCAACCATTCGGGAATTATAAGGGATCTGTCTCGAGGAATCAAATTTTGTTTTCTTTTATAAGTTTACTTTGTCGTTCACACTTGGAGATCTCACGACAATTATCGTTGTATCTTCTGAAGTTTCAACATTGGCTACAATTGTCTCGGGCCAAATGACATAAAAGTCTCCCTTCTGTAAAGAGAACTGTTCTCCATTAATCGTCAAATCGATCTTGCCAGAAACAACGATATTTATTTCGACAGATTTGGTGTGGAGATGTTTGTCTCGAGGAGATACTTTCTTATTAGATGTGTCCTGCCATGCAACTTCAACATCATCCGATTGTAAAAGAGGCTCCTGTGCAAAATGCCCAAAGAACCATCCCTTGGTTTTGGCAAAATCATCTACTTTACCAACTTTAAACTTGCCTTTGTGGTCTTCCATGCAAGCAGTATAGCAAACTTTGCTATAATCGACATATGAAATTAGTTAATCCTTCACTACATTATCAAGAACAATACCTGCAAGCATTGGAAGAAGGCAAGACGGAATCAACAACAACTATGCTTAACGCTCCAGCAGAAGGTCAATCTTTTGCAGCGTTTGTGCAAGTACTTATTGATAATGCTAAAGGATTACAGCTTCCTGAAGGATACGTCCCGCAAAGTAACTATTGGCTTATCGATAATGATACCTTTATTGGAAGCGTTTCAATTCGTCATAAGCTTACAGAATTTCTCCTTAAAGAAGGCGGCTCGATTGGTTATTATATCCGTCCTTCAAAAAGAAACTTGGGCTATGGAAGAAAAATTCTAGAGCTAGCACTGTTGGAAGCAAAGAAACTTGGGTTAACAAAAGTACTTATTACCTGTGATGACACAAACATCGGTTCACAGAAAATCATTGAAGCAAATGGGGGCGTACTAGAAAATATTATTGAACTCAAAGAAGGTCATCCCAAAAAGATGCGCTACTGGATTTCTCTCAGCAATTAATGGAGATATGCCTCTAGCTCTTCAGGCGTAATAGGCTGGAGACCTGCTTTGCTGAATTGTAGTGCTCCAGCGATAATTGAATTCTTTACCGCTTCTGTCAATTCTTTTCGTTGTATCAAACCTGCACAGATAGTTGCGAGGACTTGTTCTCCACAGCCTGTTGAATCTTTGTCGGTGGTGTTGGGGATTTTTGGATTGGGGAGATGCAATTTTGTTCCTTTGGTAAAGAAATATGCTCCGTTTTCTCCGTGAGTGATGAGGACGTTTTTGATGCCTTGCTCCATCAGTATTTCAGCAGCAAGTTGTGCCGTATCAATATTTGAAATTGAGATACCTGTTAACATTTTGGTTTCTTGCTCATTTGGTTTGATGAGATAGAGTTTTTGTTTTAATATTTCTTCTTTATCTTTCTCCGCCATACCTCCCGGATCAAGGATCACTTTAAGATTGTATTGATTCGCTGTCTCTATCGCACGGAATGCAGTTTTTATAGGCAGCTCTAATGAAAGAGCCAAAATACCATTGTTCTTCTGTGCAGACGCAAAAAGAGGAAGCGCGTTATCAATATCTCCTTCAGAAAAATCATTACTGGCACCTGAGACAGCACTGGCATTTCTATTACCATGAATATCGATCGAGACTAAAGCGATACTGGGGAATTTTTTACTTTCTTCCAGTGGAGGCATCGTAATATAATCAGTATTGACCCCAGACGCGAGCAACGCATCGTATGGTGGCTTCCATAATCCAAAAGGATCCTGTGAAGTTCTACTGATCATTGCGACAATCTCAGGACCAGTTAAAGCAGCAGTCATCCGCGCAATATTTCCTGACTCCCCTGCCGGACCAATTGCCATATTATCACCAAACACTTTTTCACCTGGTTGCGGAAGATGGGGAAGATTATAAACAACAATATCAGTACTCAACCCGCCCAAAATAATAACTGCAATATTTGTGTGTTTGTCTTGTGCCATATATTTAATACTAGCACAAATAGATTATCTTATTGAGAATAATTCCATGAGGCATCATATAAGATCGGGGTTTGACTGAAATCTGGTGTTGATGTGAGCCAGGTTTTGTAGCGGAAACATGCGGAGGGATTTTGGTAGGTATTGCTGAGATAGTTTCCAAAGGGAATCGCTGCTGAAATGGAGGCACCGACTGAGGTAAAGTAGGTGGCGGCTGTTCCATCAGGCCCGATAAAAGGGAAGGGAGAGATTCCGGTACAGCTACCACTTACTGCTGGCGCTACGGCAACTTGCATCTTGATTGATGAGTTTGTTGGTTGATTGATAGTCGCGACAAGTCGGTTGAATGATACTGAAGAACTCGCGTTAAAGGTTTGTGATTCAAACGTTCCAGAATCGAGATATTCTTGATCAGGACCTCCTTGGATGATTTTTAATTCATTGGACGTCGTGTTCGTAACCATGTAAACAAAATTATCTCCGTCTGCTTCTGAAACAGATGTGAGTCCGTTAAATCCAACATCATAGTTAAGCCCGCCACAATATCCAGGCGTACTTTCAGAGTATGGACTCGTGTTCATATCAAGTACTTGGTATTCCTCTGCATTGTTGGAATTACTCACACCATCTTTCCCTACCAACACAGCCCGCTTACCATTGAGCACCGTTAATGATTTTCTTGGATACATTTCCCCGTTGGCACCAGTCCCTTGATAGTAACCACTTGAAGGACCACTCGATGGAGAACCGGAAAGAAAAGTCGGGCTCGTTTTTGTTGTCGTATTGAGAATATAAAACTGTTTACTATCACTTGTACCATTTGACGAGATATAGGCACGTGTTCCATCAGACTTGGCATAGACAGAATTGGCAGCTTCTTCTGTCCCTGAAGCTGAATTAAAGTCGTAGGAACTAACTTGCTTCCAACTGGCATTACCGCCAGATAGTCTTCCACAACTGTTATTACTTATGGATGGACTTGTACCAGAATCAGGAATACTTGTCGCGTTGATAATCGCAAATTCTGGATTTGTCCCTGCACCGACCGCAGCAAAGATATAATTACTTCCTCCTACTTGGACACCTGAAAGATCGTTTGTTGCAAAGGTTTCAATATTGCCGCCATCCGAGCAGTCATTATGAGCTGGGGTTGCAGTAGTACTCCACGATGCGCCAGTCTCTCCTGCACTATATTTTTTATTAACACCGGGAGAACCTGCTTTACAATCGTACCCATCGAGCTCGATACGACATCCCACTTGATCAAGCCCACTACTCTGAGATTTACTATCAATAGTGCTCAAATCAAATGCATACAAATATCCACCTGATGCGACATACCCGGTGTTGCCAAGAACCGTTAACGCTTTTGATCCATAATCAAAAGGTGCTTGGTCATTTGGCGAGGTAACCGTACCATTATAATTAACTTTGGCTCCGACAAAATCGAGTGAGAAGTCTCGTGAGGTACTGCTCGCGACATTGATTACGCGGATACGGAAGTTTGCATTAGAGAAGTCCGCATCACTCCATGTTCTTCCCCACGTATCAGCTGATCCACCTAACAGATATGATGCATTTGAAGTCGTAAGTGCGCTCGTAGATTTTGCGCTTGTCCACGTCGTCCCACCATCCCAGGAAAGTTGGACGCAAAATTGCGGAGCATTCGAGGTACTATCTGCTTTTCCAATTAGATTCACGGTAATACCATTAATTGTTGCCCCCGAAGGAATTGAGAAATCGTAATCATAAAACCGATGTTTATCTTTATCAGATCCGGTACAACTCGTACCAGTTCCGCTACCACTATTGCTATCCACAGCAAAGGCACCATCTTCAACATACGCACTGGTGGGACTTGTCCCAAACCCATTATTATCTCCTCCTGAATCACTAGCATCAGATGAGGGAAGATTATAAGCACTGCCATAGATTTTGGTGTTAAAGAATGTCCAATATTTATAAATTTTATTTACAGAATCTTGATACGCATCACCACTGCCATTATTAATTTGCACCGCGACAACTTCTTTATCAGGCAAGTCTGTTGCCATAAGAGCATAGGTCTTTCCCGCGGGAGATTTATAATATTTAACATCGTTGGTCTTAAACCCATTGGACAAACCTGTACCAAAAGGAAATGTACCCGAACTATATTTACTCGAATCCATCGTAAACGTCCCTCGTAATGTCGTGGTTGGATAATCAGTATTTGCAACAACATTGAGGTACGCCAATTTAACAGCACTGCTCGAAGCAGGAGCTGTCGCGACAAAAACATCATTTGGTGTCGAAGTATTTGCAGCGGCTGATGCGACGACGGCGACTGGCGGTCCATCAGGTAAATCAATCGTAATTTCATTGTTACTCGCATCTTTTGCGAAAGATGGTGAACACCATTTGGCTTTATTACTTTGGAGTTTTACTTCTCCCCCTGCGGTATTGGTAACTTGGGTTTGAGAAAGCGTCCCTAATTTAAATTCTGCTTCTGTAGACTCAGTATGTGAATAATTAGGAGAGATGCGGGTGAGATACATTTGCGATGCAATCGAAGACGAATAAGGCGAGGTCCAGGAAACAGTGATATATGCTTTCTTAGTCGAAGGATCAACTGTCCCACCTGAGGTGACAATTGCTCCATTACTATCACGAGACACATCACTCACTACGACTTGCCGGGTAAGCCCATTAATCGTTTCAGCCCCACTGGAAAGTGACCAAGCGTTGGAACTGACTGTAGGATGATATGTGCCATTTGTTGAGAAATTACTCCACCCATTGTTGCGAACATATCGGACTGCTTCTTCGGTTTCTTTCAACATTACCGTTGCTTGGAGTCGTTGTTTCTGTTGTACTTTCCCATCTCGCGTAGCAAGAAAACTCGTCGCCAGCGCCGGGAAAAGAAGCGCCGCCAACCCAATCGTCAGCAACAATTCTACGAGCATTTGCCCAGAAAGATTTTTCTTAAATACTTGCATCCATCCTTATTATTACTGTTTACGAAAAAATAGACAAGAATAGATACTATGAAGTGGTATCAGGAAGAAGGCTTACTTGCCAATCACTAGCAACTTTTGTTTCTTGTCGTGTTCCCATCGACGCTAGCTCAGCAACAATGTCTACTATTCTCTGTTCTGGAACAAACAAATCAATGTATGTTCTTCTTGTGCGCTCACCACTTTTTACTAATGCCTCAGAAAGTTCATGTGCTGTAGGTCTGTCCTCAGGATTGTCTTGCATCAAGCGTTCTATTTGTTTAGAAATTTCTCGAAGCTGCGCATTATCATCATCCAAGACATCCGAGGCTGCAGGTAAAACAGCTGTACCAGTTAATTTCTGCATAGCTATATCTGTATCAGACATTCCATCAAAAGGACGTATGCCTGTTATCGACTCCCAAAGGGAAACACCTGCACCATACATATCACTCTCTGAAGTAGATCCTTCTCCATGAAATTGTTCTGGAGCAAGATAGCGAGGGGTACCCGCGATCATTGGATCGTCCGAATCACTGCTCATCTCTGCACTACCAAAGTCAGAGATTTTTGCCCCATTCTCTGCTAACAGAAGATTTGATGGTTTCATATCTTTAAGAACCACACCTTCTCCATGAACTCGTTCCAGCCCTTCAGCGACTTGTACGAACAAAGGTACAGCAATGGAGGGTGGCATTCCTTCCGCAGGAATGAGTTGTGAAAAATCTCCATGTTTTGCAAATTCTAAAATTAAATAAGAATTCTTTTCGGGATCTGGTTCAATCAAGGCATCATAAGGTTTAATAATACCCCGATGATCAGGAAATTTTCTATGAATTATGATCTCATGAGAATCTGTGGGAATACCATCAATTACTCGAGAGGGATTAAGGACTTTTGCGACAACAGGCTCCTTGTTTGGTGAGTTAATAGATTCTGCAAGGTAAACTGTTCCCTGCCCACCTTTTCCAATAGGCTTACCAAATACTCGCCATTGATTACCATCATCGCTCTTTGGCAACATCCCATCTTTTGGGGGACGAAAAAATTCCATATTAAACGTTTCCCCTTTCAAAACCTTCATCATAGGTTCTGTCTTCGGCTACGCCTTGCACTTCATTGAGGAATACTGCAATCGCTTTACTTTTCGGTGCCTTTAATCCTCCTAAATCAATATGCATTGTGTCTTTTGCATCTCTCACTGCTTTATTCAATTGACGTCTCATATGGCCAACACTTTTTTGTCTGTCGGCAGGATTACGCTGTGTACCTTCGAAGATGACTTCAGCAGCTGCCCGATCTTGAGCAGTTGCCTTAACGCCTAAGAAATCAGAATAAGGACGCAGAAAAGAAGCTTGTTTCTCATGAGCAATTTGTGCATTTGTCAGACCACCATAGGGACTAAATCCTGTTGCAGACTCCCAAAGAACGAGCGCGAGACTATAAAGGTCACTTTCAGGTGTTCCCATACCATTTGATCCCTCCTCAAAATGCTCAGGAGCCATAGAAATAGGTGAACCGATAGGGCCAGCTGGATCGACGTAGCCAAAAGGAGCAGCAATACCAAAATCGGTAAGCTTAATTGTGTCATGTGGGGTTCGACGGAAATTGGCACGTTTAATATCTTTTACCGCGATTTCGTTCTCGTGTGCCCATTCAATTGATCGACACATTCTATTGACAGCCGATAACACTGAAGGATCGGACATACCACCTTCAAAAACATCAATAACTAAATCTTTTTCTGCACGTTCTAAAATCATATAGGGATTTTCCCCACCACTTTTAAAATCATGCAGATCAATAACATAAGGACTTTGTAAGCGCTGGTGAATTTCTGCTTCAGTTTTAAATCGAGCTGATGTCGGGTCATGAGGAAGCTTCGCGACCACAGGAACTCCTACTGCATCAACATGCTCCGCGTAATGAACTCTCGCTTGACCACCTTCGGCCAATTTATCCAAGACACGCCAACGATCCCCGGTTTTACCACCGTGAAGAATGATCGATTCAGGATTTGGACGTACAAATTCACTCATATTAAATAAATCTAAAAGGGAATTCTATGAAGTGGTTCCTTCCGCGTCAACCCAAAAATAAATTTGCGGAAGAATTCATGAATTATAGCCTTTTATTCGCGAATTGTCAATACTATAAGACTATAAGTCCATGCGGAACTCAAGCGTTCTTGTAGGATATTTTAGATGGTCAAATTTAATTCTTTTATAGAAATCCTGAGCATCCCGTGTAGTTAATGACCAATGATTAATGTGTTTGAGCGAGGGCATCATCAAGATTGTACGTAAGAGCCATGTGCCTATACCTTGCCTCTGATGAGGTGGTTGGATAAAAAAATCTACAATGTAGGCATAAGTTGTATAGTCAGTAATGAGACGACCAAACCCAATTTGTTTTCCTTCTTTATAGACCCCAAAGCATAACGAATGTTCTATTGCTCTTTTCTGGACGGCTTTTGTACGCTTTTTACCCCAGTATGTTTGGTGAAGGAATGTGTAAATAGTATCAATCTCCAATAGATTTTTATCTGTACTAATCAGATAATCACCATGGGAGACTTCAAAAATCTCATCATCCATAGTTTAATTAATCCCGGTAATTACTCCGTATTTATTCAATGTCAGGACTTTTTGTCCGCTGCTACTGCCGATGTCTCGGAGGGTTATGGTAGCGGAAGTGCTTGCGAAGCTTGAGATCTCGCCACTCCCTTTGAGAAAAATGATTTCATTACTGGGAAACGTCGTTGTTACTTGGACGACTGTCGGAAGGGTATTAACGAAATTTGCTGTGCCATAAGTATTGCGGAAAAAAGTGTAGGTGGTCGAGTTAAAACGAATGCCATAATTGGCTGGAACGCCCGTTCCTTCAGCGTCACCTACCATTGCTTTGAGCTGTTGTTCCTTCAGATCCGCCAATAATAAATCTAAAGACGTGGCAAGATAATTGGTATGTTGTACATTGACCAAATTCATCGTGACAAAGCTAATCAGAATCGAAAAAAGCGACATGACCAACAGAAACTCGATAACAGTAAATCCTTTTTGCAATGAGGAATTGAACTTTAGAACATTTTTCATTTTATTCTTGTTTGTCATGCTGAACTTGTTTCAGCATCTCAGTCAAACCAAAGAAGATCCCGAAACAAGTTCGGGATGACAATAAAGTAACTATATGCCCCTATCTCGGCCCCAATTGACCGATTAAATTATAAATAGGAGCAATAATCGCGAGCATCATACCTCCAACTAAAATCCCAACAAGCACCAACATGATCGGCTCAATCAGCGCAGTGAGTGTTTTGAGGGTGCTTGAGACTTGGTAATCTAAATATTCGGAAACATCGGCCATTGATTGATCTAAAGTACCACTCTTCTCCCCGGCCTCGATAATCTTAATCATAATCGGAGGGACAATTCGTTTGTTGTCTTTCAATCCTTCGGAGAGTTTTTTTCCACTGAGCACGACATTCTTTATATGAATAATTGCTCGTCTGACATTTTGCTTTACAACAACATCTTGTGATAATTCAAGCGCATTGGTGATAGGAATTCCGGCCGTTAATAATAAATAGAGACTGCGCGTAAACCTCGTCAAATCAATCTCTTGCGCTAGTTTAGAAACATACGGCATGGCAGTTATTCCGTTAATAAAAAGCTTTTTGTTCGACTTATACAGATAGATTGTCCCGGAAATAAGCGCTGCTAAGCCAAGAATAACGAGAATCGTATAATTCAACAAAATGTTCGACATAAATATCATAATCTTTGTTGGGAGAGGTAGTTCGATGTTGAGTCGAACGAATACCGTAGAGATTCGAGGAACAACGACGACTAAAATCACCGTCAATACGGCGATAAAAACTCCCATGATGAAGAATGGATAAATCAAAGCCGACCGTATCTTGTCATTAAACTCCATCTCTTTACGAATATTTTGCGTGATGTCTTTGAGGGTTATATCCAGTCTTCCTGCTTCTTCGGATGCTTTGATAATATTGACCGTAACATTGTCAAAAATTTTGGGGAACTTGGAAAAGGTGAAATACATGTGTTGTCCTTGGATCAAATCTTGTTTGAGCTCTTCCAAGAGTTTCTTCTGATTCCCTTTTGCATCTTCAAGCAGCGAGTCAATCGTTTCGAGAATAGGAATACCGGCAGCAAGCATGGTATGCATATTACTCATCAGAGCCATTTTGTCATTAGCGGATAGAGAAACGTTTTTAGTATTCATAATGCTTCAATCTTAGTCACACGCAAGACTTCTTCAATGGTGGTAAGCCCTTTAATCACTTTTGTTAAACCATCATCCATCATGGTTGTCATGCCTTCTTTTATCGCTTGGTGCAAAATCACATTAGAATCATTTTTCTGCGTAATCAATTTCTTAATTTCATTCGTGACTTCCAACACTTCAAAGATACCAATTCGTCCCGCATAGCCGGTATCATGACAAACTTCGCAACCTTGTCCGCGATAAATCCGCATCTGTTGTTTAGTGCCAAAATGTTTTTTAACCACCTCGGGTGATAAATTTTGCAGTAGCTGTTCTTCGGTAATATCCATCGAACCTTTACACATCTCACAAATTTTTCGTATCAATCGCTGAGCGATAATCAAATTAACGGTGGACGCGACCAAAAACGGTTCGATCTTCATATCAGTCAAACGAGGAAGCGCGGTCGCGGCATCGTTTGTGTGAAGAGTGGATAGAACTAAATGCCCGGTCAAAGCAGCATTGACAGCAATCCCTGCTGTCTCTGAATCACGAATTTCTCCCACAAAAATGACGTTTGGGTCCTGACGAAGAATCGATCGCAATCCACTCGCAAAGGTCAGATCCGTCTTGGCATTGGTCTGAATTTGATTTACCCCTTTGATACGATACTCAACCGGATCTTCAATAGTCGTGATATTTTTTTCTCTCGTGTTGATGATTTTTAAGATGGCATAGATCGAAGTCGTTTTTCCAGAACCAGTCGGACCGGTTGATAAGATCATGCCAAACGACTTAGTAAACGCTTTATTCACTTTATCCAGATCGACTTCATTCATCCCAAGATCGACAAGTGAGAATTGGCGGAAATGAGAAGCTAATAGTCTCATAACGATTTTTTCACCATACACAATCGGCAAGATGGAGACACGAATATCAAGATCTTCTTCTTCAAGCGCAATCCGCATCTTTCCATCCTGCGGAGTCATGTGTTCATCAGTTCGAAGCGTTGAAAGCACTTTGATTCTCGTTGCTATCTGCTCATGCAATTTTTTGGGCAAAATCAGCACATCATGCAAAATGCCATCGATACGAAATCGAATAAGCGTATCCTTCTCTTCTGGTTCTACGTGAATATCAGAAACACGATCTTGATACGCGTAATTGATAACCATATCTACAATTTTTCCAATAGGCGCTTCCATCGTTTTACCCGCCGGATTGGCTTGCCCGATCATCGAATCAAACATCTTTTGCAAATCTCGTCGATAAATCCAGAGTTTGTTATAAATATCACGTTCGGTGGCGAGATAGGCATAAACTTTTTTCCCAGTCTTACGAGAGATGAGTTCTTGAATTAGTGTGTTGTTTGGATCTGCAATCGCGATTTTTATGCCGTCTTGGTCGTTTGCGAAGGGAATGACTTTATGTTTTCGGGCAATTCGCTCAGGGATTACTCGAAAGACTTCTTCCGGAATCGAGATCTTTCCAAGCACGATAAAAGGGATTTTTAAATAATCAGCGACCAAGATTCCTAAATTCTCATCCGTGATGATGTCTTTTTCAATCAACGCATCGCTTAACGTCAGTTGCGCATTTTTGGCATAATCCGATAGCTCCGTTAGCTTTTTTTCATCAAGAAGATTGACATGGAGGATTAGCTCTTTTAATTTATCGTCGTTTATCAGCATGGGCAGAAAATAATACTCGTTATTATATTATACAGAATTTACAACAAATTGTATTATTTTTGGCTGAGTTCCACAATTTTCTCAAGCAGTCTATCAAAATCAAAGAAACTTTTGTTCACATATCCCTTGGCGCCAAGTTGCGTTGCTTTGGTGACATCTTTTTCTTGCCCTAATGTTGAGAAGACGAGTACGGGAACTTTCTCGATCAAACCATTTGCCGTCATCGCCTGGAGAACTTCAAAACCATCTTTCTTAGGCATAATAAGATCTAATAGGATAACATCGGGGAGCTTTTCGCTGAGTTTTTGTAAACCTTCTTCGCCATTTGAAGCCACCTCTACTTCAACATTTTTCTCGCGGAGTTTGAACGCATAAAAGTCTTGGAAAAATTTATCGTCCTCAATTAGTAAAACTCTCATAGGGTTAAAATCTTTTGTAGCTGAGTAATTTCTGTCGCAAGATCAATCTCTTGGTCGTGTTGCTCAATCTCATTCAAGGAAGTAATCATCTTCTTTACCCCTGCATCAACTGCTTTGAGCGTTTCCTGAGGAGATGGCAATTCTTTTTCTTTATTCTTTTCAAAAAACCGTTCAATAATTGCACAAACTTCACCGATGCTCGTGTATCCCATCAAAATACTCTGACTTTTTAAAGAATGAGCGCCTCGATGAATCTCTTCTCGAAGATCCTGTTGCATATCCTGTGCTTCACCAGAAAGCAGCAAAGAAACATTCTCATCCAGCTTTGTCATGTATTCTCTCGCAGTTTGTAAATACAATTTTTTATATCTTGCGATATCTTCTTGTTTCATTACCATAATTTACCTGTTTCCTTATTTATTTACTATACTGGCGAAAGCTTATATTGTCAATTTATTACAAAAAAGCTAAACTCAAAAGCATGGAAGTTGGACAAGGAGAAGAGAACAAAAAACCTACGCCAATACCAACAACTGAATGGCAAGGCATCCTTCACGAACCAATTGTCGCAACTGGATTATTCCCTCAATCAATTTTCGCCCAAGGAATTATGCTCGCTAACAGCATTGCTGAAGCATCACAAAGGACACACATCCCAATTGCAACGTTTTTAGAACAAGATCCGCCGGAAGACCTTCTTACCGATATGTTCATGCGAGCAAAAAAAAGAGGCCATAAAGCATATAATATCCCTAATCGATACGAAAAACCCGTCTTAAAAAATACGTGGGAAATTGAACCAACGGGTGGACTAAAAGGCTCATGGAAAGTTGAGGTTGCAGAGGATGTTCAAAAAGCAAAAAAGGATCTCCTCTCCGTTTGGGAAGCGGAAAAAGTAAATGCACTACAAGTGCTTGAAAGTATGGCACGGTTTACATACGATGAAAAACATGGCGAGATTAGTCCTTTTGGAAAGAATCGCCTGCAAGAAGAAACTATCAATGACCCACTCTTTCGAGGACTTTTACGTGGTGCAGCTCATTCTTTTGCGGTAAAAGAAGTAAAAGATTTTTCAAATGCATACAAAGGCTTAGCGAGTGATTTTATAAAACGATGCAAGCAAGATCCCCTTCCTTTCGCTACTCGTGAAGAATATGAACTTGAAAGACAAGCAGTGCTTATTCGACAAACAACTATTGTTACAGAGTTAGCACCACTTATTAAAGACGAGATGATAAAGACTTTTTCTCCAGCTCATCCAGCGTTACAACAAAGAATAGAAGAAGAAAACCCCTCTCGGTTATTTGGCAATATTGGTATTGATACAATCGATCCATTAGGCCATGGACGATTCCAATGGAACTAACTTGCTATTTCCCCAACAATCATTAGATAATGAGATTATGGAGAGAAAATCTTCTTTTGTTTTGTGGTTTTCTGGAATTGAGTCTGATGATACGAGTATCGTCGGTGAAAAAGCAGTTAAATTGAGCTCACTGCGGCAAGCCAAATTTCCTGTCTCTGATGGATTTGTGGTGAGTTCGTATGTTTATTTTCAATTCCTTCACCACAATAAGTTAATTCATAAAATCAATCAGCTCCTATCCACGGTTCATTTCGAACAACCAGAATCATTGATGCAAGTCTCCATGCATATCAAAAAACTCATCATGCAAGCAGAAGTCCCTGAAGAGATCGCAAAAGAACTCTTTGTTGCATACAAAACCCTCGGCGGTGCTTTTAAACATGCAGCAGTCACTGTTTCGGGATCGCCACTCCATGACTTCCAGCACGGCGGACAAGCACAAACAGTCTTTGTGACAGGAGAAGCAAACCTGCTTTTAGCGGTCAGAGAACTTTGGGCCTCACTGTTTGAACCAGCCGCAATTCTTTCTCGCCATGAACGCACCATCGATCACTTCCGAAGTGGCAATGCAGTCATTGTTCAAAAACAAATCCATGCCGAAAAATCTGGTTTGCTGTTTACGGAAGATCCTGTCACGCAAAATAAATCTACCATTGTTATCGAAGCGATTTATGGATTATCGGAATTACTAAAAGAAGGGAAAGTGACACCAGATCACTACGAAGTCAAGAAATCGAGTTTGCTCCTGAGCAATCAAACAGTAGCCAAACAAGATATCATGCTCAAAATTGACGGCGACAAAAAGAAACAAGTGAAAGTCCCATCAGACAAACAAAAACTCACCAAAAATCAAATTCTTGATCTGGCAGTGCTAGGAAAAAAGCTAGAGAAACATCTGTACTTCCCCCAAACAATTGAATGGGCAATTGAGAAGAATACTATATTTATTGTACATACCAGTAATTTGACTCCTCATCCGACAGCAAAACAAGTACAAGACGCACCTTCTGCAAACTTGCCTTTGTTACTAAAAGGTTCATCCGCTGCACAAGGCATTGCGAGAGGACAGGTCAAACTCATCAAAGGTATCAATGATTTGAGACATTTTATGCAAGGAGATATATTCGTTGCATCACATACAACATCGCAATTCGTCGATACCATGAAAAAAGCTGGCGGCATTATCACCGACAAAGGTGGATGGATGTCACACGCAGCAGTGATTGCACGAGAGCACGGCATACCAGCAGTGATTGGCACGGAAAAAGCGATGACATCACTCAAACAAGGCCAAGTCGTAACCGTCCACGGAACAACAGGAAGCGTTTATCAGGGTACATCGTCTGCTGCTTCTCAACTCCAATCAAAAACGAAACTCTCTGTAACTCTCACCAACGCTTCACAACTTGAAGACAACAATCAGCTCAATAGGGCTTTGCTCCAAGGAGACAGCGTTATCAAACATCTTGGAATTCATCCTAAAAAACTCATCAAGGACGGCAAACAACAAAAATATATCGATGCAATCGCCGAACAACTTATCAGTATCGCGAAGAAGATGCATCCTCATCAAGTGATTTACCAAGCAACAAGCATGACATCAGCTGAATATCATACACTTGCCGGCGGAGATGATATTGAACACAGTGAACAGAATCCACTTATCGGATTCAGAGGCGCATATCGTTATTTACATGATCCTGAATCTTTTAAACTTGAACTAGAGGGGATAAAGAAAGCTCGAAAGAAATGGAACAATATTGAAATCATGATCCCCTATGTTCGCAATGTAAAAGAGCTTGTTGAAGTCAAACGCATAATGCAGACAGCTGGGATAGGTAGATCTAAGGATTTTAAACTTTGGCTAAGCATAGAGACTCCTGCGACAGTTATTCTTCTGGAGAAATTAATTGAAGAAGGAATCGATGGTGTCGCGATTGGGATTAATAATCTCACGACGTTGATTCTGGGAACAGACAAACATAATAGTAGTGTTGCAAAAGAATTTGATGAAATCGATCCCGCAGTTCTCTGGGCACTTGAGCAAACAATTACTACCGCAAAGAAACATCATCTTGAATCCTTACTATTCGGACAAACCCCCTCCTTCTATCCCGCTCTTTTTGGAAAACTCATCAGATGGGGAATTACGAATATTTCTGTCACGTCAAATGGATTTGAAGCGACAAAAAATTATATTACTGAAGCAGAAAGAAAATTCCCTCCTTACGCTGAAGACTGAGCTTCAATAGGTAATGCTAATGAGGAATAGTCCATTCCTTCTGGAATAGTTTCTCTCCATTCAGAACGTCGTAACTTTTCTTTATATGAGTTTGTAGCTTCTTGGTCTAAGATAGCTTTAACCTTATTTTTATCTTCTTTCAAGGCTATATTATATACTGATTGTGCTTCATGAATTGCTACAAAACGCCCTTGATCTATTGCATGAAATCCATAACGAACAGCAAGTATTGCTACTTGTTGCCAGTCTTTTGTTTGTGTATTCTCTCGCGTTGCATCTCGAAAAGCCGCGGTTAATCCATCAAATTGGTCACTCGTGGAATCATGTTGATACAAAAGCCGATGTTTATCAAAAATGACACCTGCTTTTGCAGATCGCTCTTCTAATCGATCAATTAATTCATCTAATTTTGCAATTGCCCCACTTACAACTTCAGTGTTTCCCGTTAATTTTGCCAACGTTGTCATATACCAAACTTCATCTCGTAACAAATTGGTATCTACGTTATTTTTTTTCGCTTCTTCCTTTACCTGAGGATTTCGGTAGATAGTGACGATCGTATCTCGTTGTTTTTCTAAATACCCTGCCACTTCAGGTGCAGCATTCGATGATTCTACCAATCCTCTCACCGCCCCGACAAAAACAGAAGCAGATTCCAAATGTCGTACGCGTCGATCTGGTCCCCAAGATGAATATCGATTTAATGGATGCTCTAATGCCGGCTGAACAACAGCAATCGCTCCTTGATAGTCCCCTTGTCTTCTTTGCATTTCTGCCCCTTTAATTTGTTGTGCCGTTGGCATTCTTCGTTCTACCATTGTTTTACTTTACTCTCGGTGTATGAAGTTTTTGTAAGAAAAGACACTTGATACTTTCCGCGCAATCTTTTATACTTTCACACATGGCGTATTTAGTACTTGTTCGACACGGAGAATCCGAATGGAATGCAAAAGGGCTTTGGACTGGCTGGACTGATGTCGCGCTTAGTGAAAAAGGTCTTGAAG
>Ga0075365_10000203_pt1 | contig 19802 bp, 14 predicted proteins | sample EndMetdeltDD1765_FD_71387 | JGI IMG/M metagenome (GOLD analysis project Ga0075365, IMG submission 71387) | Populus endosphere microbial communities from Tennessee, USA - Endosphere MetaG P. deltoides DD176-5 | ecosystem: Host-associated > Plants > Roots > Endosphere | place: USA: Tennessee... | reverse complement strand
GCGCGGATGAACTCCCCGTTGGCGCTGAACTTCTGGATCCGGTCGTTGAAGATGTCGGCGACGTAGACGTGACCGTGGTCGTCGACTGCGACGCCGTTCACGTAGCGGAACTCCCCGTGCCCGGTTCCGCCGCTACCCCAGGTCCGGCGGAATTCCCCATCGCCGCTGAACTTCTGGATCCGGTTGTTCTGCTCGTCGGCGACGTAGACGTGACCGTGGTCGTCGACCGCGACCCCGCGGGGCGAGAAGAACTCTCCGTGAGCGGCTCCACGCGTGCCCCAACTGGTGACGAAGGTGGCGGCCACCGCGGCACCGGCCGCAGCGACCAGCGCCAGCAGGACGCCGGCGAGTACGAGTGCCGGGCGGCGAAGCGCCACCCGCGCGGGACTGGTCGGATCGGGCGTCTTCATCGCACCTCCATGTGCACTCGCTCCTGCACCTCCATGTGCATTCGCTCGATTGGGTCGAGCGCGGGGTGAGGACTAGGGTACGCGCAATGGCGGGAACGTCGGAGGAAACCAGCGCCGGAGCCTCGCACAGGCATCGCGTCGTCATCGTCGGCGGCGGGTTCGGAGGGCTGTTCGCGACCCGGGTCCTGAAGCGGGCGCCCGTCGACATCACCCTGATCGACAGGGTCAACCACCACCTCTTTCAGCCGCTGCTCTACCAGGTGGCGACGGGGATCCTCTCCGAGGGGCAGATCGCGCCGCCGATTCGCAACGTGTTGCGCCGGCAGAGAAACGTGCAGGTCGAGCTGGCGCAGGTCGTGGGATTCGGCCTCGATCGGCGTGTGGTATCGGCCCTCGGGGCCGACGGGACCCACTTCGAGCTCCCTTACGACAGCCTGATCGTCGCCGCCGGTGCCGGACAGTCGTACTTCGGCCACGACGAGTTCTCCCGGTGGGCGCCTGGGATGAAGACCATCGACGACGCGCTGGAGCTGCGGGCACGCATCCTCGGCGCTTTCGAGATGGCGGCCCTCGCTCAGGACGCGGAGCGGCGGCAGGCCTGGCTCAGCTTCGCGGTCGTCGGGGGCGGACCAACCGGCGTCGAGATCGCCGGCCAGATCGCCGAGCTCGCGCACCGCGTCCTCCCCATGGACTTCAAGAACATCGACCCCACCAGTGCCAAGGTCAGATTGTTCGACGGCGGCAAGGAGATCCTGGCCGGGTTCGGCGAGAACCTGTCGGCGAAGGGGGCGAAGGAGCTCGAACGCCAGGGCGTGGAGATCCACACGGAGAGCATCGTCACCAAGGTCGACCGCCATGGCGTCGAGGTGAAGGGGGCGGACGGCAAGGTGCTGCGCGTCACGGCGCACACCAAGGTCTGGGCCGCAGGGGTCCAGGCGTCGCCGCTGGCGAAGATGCTCGCTGACGCAAGCGGCGCCGATTGCGACCGCGCCGGGCGCGTAGCGGTGCTGCCGGACTGCACGCTCCCCGGCCACCCGGAGGTCTTCGCGATCGGGGACATGATGACCCTGAACGACCTGCCCGGAGTTGCCGAGGTGGCGATGCAGCAGGGCATCCACTCGTCGATGACGATCAAGCGCCGTCTTCGAGGGGAGCAGGAGTCAAAGCCCTTCCGGTACCGCGATCTGGGGAGCATGGCGACGATCTCGCGCTTCCGTGCGGTGGTGAGCTTCAAGGGCCTCCGGGTGGCCGGGTTCGTCGGTTGGCTGATGTGGCTCTTCGTGCATCTGGCGTTCATGACCGGCTTCAAGAACCGTTTCATCACCGTCGCGCAGTGGGCGCTGGCCTTCATCGGGAAGGGGCGAAGCGAGCGGACGCTCACGGCGCAGCAGGCCATCGCCAGGGTGGCCATCGAGGAGGCCGGCGGTCAGCCGTTCCTCATGCGCATCACCTCGGACGAGGGCGACGCCACCTCCGAGCAGGGCACCTCCGAGGGGAACGCGGGCTAGCCGCTAGTCCGTCAGCTCGTCGTTTCGCTCGGCGAGGATCAGCCGCTCCGCGGCCTCGATCAGCGCCAGGTGCGAGAAGGCCTGGGGGAAGTTGCCGAGATGGCGACCGGTTACGGCGTCGTACTCCTCCGCGTAGAGCCCCAGCGGCGATTCGACTCGAAGGAGCCGCTCCATGTGATCCATGGCCCGCTGCTGCTCGCCGATGATCGCCAGGGCGGACACGAGCCAGAACGAGCAGATGATGAACGTGCCCTCCTTGCCGGAGAGGCCGTCGTCGGTCTCGTCGGTCCTGTAGCGAAGGATGAAGCCGCGCTCGGTGAGGTTGTCCGCGATCGCCTGCACGGTCTTCCGGAGCCGCTCGTCGTCCCCGGGCAGGAAGCCGAAGATGGCGGCCAGGAGGGTGGACGCGTCGAGCGCGTCGGTGTCGTAGTGCTGGCGAAGGACACCGTCCTTCAATCCGTGTTCGAGGATGTCGTCGCGGATCTCGTCGGCGGTGCCTCCCCACTCCTCCTCGAGCTTCGGGTCGTCGCGGATTCCGGCGAGCTTGGACGCGCGGTCGAGCGCCACCCAGCACATGAGCTTGGACGACACGTAGTGCTGCGGCTCGCCGCGCGCCTCCCAGATCCCCTGGTCGGGCTGCTTCCACACCTCCGTCGCGCATTTGGCCTGGGACTGGACGATCGGCCACAGGCGCCGCGGCAGCCGTGCCGACCGCTCGGTGTGCTGGAGGATCGAATCGAGCACGGCGCCGAAGACGTCGTTCTGGTGCTGGTCGAACGCGCCGTTGCCGACCCGGACGGGCTGAGCGCCGTCGTAGCCGGACAGGTCGTCGCGGGTGGTCTCCGTCAAGTCCCGCCGCCCGTCGATGCCGTACATGATCTGGAGTGCGCCGTCGTCTTCCTGCTCGAGGTCGGCGACGAACTGCATGAACTCCTCGGCCTCCCAGTCGAGGCCCAGGATGTGGAGGGCCTGAAGCGTGAACGTGGCGTCCCGCATCCAGGTGTAGCGGTAGTCCCAGTTGCGCTCGCCGCCCGGCGTCTCGGGCAGGGAGGTGGTCAGGGCCGCGACCGTCGCGCCGGTGGGCATGTAGGTGAGCCCCTTGATCGTGAGCGCCGAGCGCTGGATCGCCTCGCGGAAGCGGTGGTCGGGCACCCGGGCCCGGCCCATCCACCGCCGCCAGAATCCGGTCGTGTTGTCCAGCCTGCGGTTCGCGTCGTCGATGTCCTCCGCGGACCGGAGCTCCTCGGCCCAGGACAGGGAGCAGTAGACCTGCTCACCCTCGGAGAGGTCGTGCCTCGCCCGGACCCAGTCCCCCTCGACGCCGAGGGCCATGTCGGTCTTCAGCCGGATCGTGGTGCCGCCGCCCGTCGCATCCGCGGTATGGCGGTCGTCCCCGACGAGGGACCACTCCGCCGGCGTGCGCCCGTATTCGAAGACCGGCTCGCAGATCAGCTCAACCTCCACGTTCCCGCTCACGCAGAGGACCGTGCGGACGAGCATGTGCTCGCCGTCGTCGTCCACCGGCGGCCGGGTGTGGGGGGTCACCTCGTCCTCGCCGTGGGAGGGGCCCATTGTCAGCGCGTCGCGCACCTCGATCCATCCGGTCGGGGTCCGCCACGTCGTAACGAGAGTGTTCGTCCCCGGCTCGTAGGCCCGCGCGCTCGGGACGTTGATCCCGAACGGGCCGAGGCGGAAGGTCCCCGCCTGGCGGTCGAGGAGCGTCCCGAACACGCTCGGCGAGTCGAAGCGGGGAACGCAGAGCCAGTCGACCGCTCCGTCGGGCGCGATGAGCGCTCCGGTGTGGCAGTTGGAGACGAACGCGTAGTCGGCGATGGGCGTGAACGGCGAGGGCGCCGCCGCGCTCTGCCCGTCGTCCGAGCTCATCCAGGCAGCCAGGGCTCGTGCCAGGTGCCGTGCCCGGCCACCACGTCGTCGGCCTCCTTCGGGCCCCAGGAGCCCTTCGCATATGGGTGAACGGGCGGCGGCGAGTCCAGCAGCGGCTGCAGGATGCGCCAGCTCTGCTCGACGCTGTCCTGGCGGGTGAAGCGGGTGCTCTGGCCGATCATCGCCGCGTGGAGGAGAACCTCGTACGGGGTGGGGCCCTCACCCCCCTCCTCCGCGAACTCCATGTCGAGCTCGACCGCCTCCGGCTTGGCCGATTCGGCCCGCTGCGCGTCGAGCTTCACCCGGATGCCGGTGCCTGGGTCGAGGCGGACGACGATCTGGTCCGGCTCCGGCCGGCGGGTGCCCTTCGGGAAGAACCCGAGCCGCGGCGGGTGGTGGAAGACGACGCGCAGCTCGTTCACTCGTTCCGGGAGCTCCTTGCCCGCGCGGATGAAGAACGGCACACCGGACCACCGCCAGTTCTCGATCTCGAGGCGCAGGGCCACGAAGGTCTCGGTGCTCGAGTCGGGCGCGACCCCGTTCACGTCGCGGTAACCCTCGTACTGGCCCCGCACGTACTTCGCCGGGTCGGCGTCCGGCATCGCCCGGAAGACCGAGGCGATCGAGTCCTTGAGGATGTCGGGGTTACCGCCCGTAGGCGGCTCCATCGCGGCCGCGGCCAGCATCTGCAGAAGGTGATTGACCACCACGTCGCGCAGCGCGCCGACCGGGTCGTAGAAGCTGCCACGGTCCTCGACGCCGAAGTCCTCGGCCATCGTGATCTGGACCGAGGAGATGTAGTTGCGGTTCCAGACCGGCTCGAACAACGTGTTCGCGAACCGGAGGTAGAGGATCTCGATCAGCCCCATCTTGCCGAGGAAGTGGTCGATCCGGTAGAGCTGGGACTCGTCGATGTAGGCATGGATCTCGTCGTTCAGCGCCTGTGCCGAGGCGAGGTCGTGGCCGAACGGCTTCTCGACGACGACGCGGGCCGACTTGGTGAGGTCGGCCTTGGCGAGCTGCTCGATCACCCTGCCGAACAGCGACGGCGGGATCTCGAGATAGAAGACCGGCGTCTTCGCGTCGCCCATCGCCTTCGCCACCTCCCCGTAGGTCGCCGGGTCCGTGAAGTCACCGGACACGTACGAGAACCGGTCGGCGAAGCGCTTGAAGACCTCGGGGTCGATCTTCTCCCCCTTTGCCTCGATCGCCTCTCGCGCGTGCTTGCGGAGGTCGTCGACCGTCCAGTCGTCGGCCGCGACGCCGACGATCGGGCAGTCGAGGAGCCCGCGGGCCTCGAGCCGGTACAGCGAGCGGAACGTCATCACCTTCGCGAGGTCGCCCGTGATCCCGAAGATGACGAGCACGTCCGCATGTGATTGCTCATCGGCCCCGCTGCCCGCCAGCGCCCGTAGAGGCTTCTTCTGTTTCGCCACTGATGATCTCCTGTTCACTCGGGGCCCGGTCCCCTGTGGGCGCGCCCTCGCGCCCCGACCGCCCGGCGCATCATCTCACCGTCGCTCCGGGCTCTCGGTGTCGACCCCGGCGACCAGGCTCCCGCCAACCCACCGAGGCAGGTAGGGCGGTGACCACACCGGCGGCGCCCACCCCGCACGTCGCCGAGCCCAAATTCGCCCCACCGCCCTCCCGGATGCGGTTAGGATCGGATTCGTGGGAAGGGGTAGGTCGTATCTCGTGGTGTTGGGTCTCGCCGCGCTCGTCTGCGGGCTGGTCCCGGCCACCGCGTTCGGCATCAAGTACTTCAAGAGCGGGCGCACCGCCGGTGAGGTGACGGACCACTCGGCCGTCGTGTGGGCGCGCACGTCCCGCAAGCTCTCGGTTCGCGCTGTCGTCGCCAGCGACCATTCCTTCAAGCACGTCGTCGCGCGCAAGAAGCTGAAGGCGACGAACGCCACCGACCGGACCGTCCAGACGAAGGTCGGCGGGCTCGACGCGAACCAGACCTATCACTACCGCTTCTGCGTGGTGCGGCGACACACCTGCAGCGGCGACGGCGAGTTCGAGACCGCCCCCAGGCCGAGCGACCCGAAGACCATCAAGTTCGCCTACACCGGCGACGAGACCGCGGTGTCGAAGCCGGGCCAGGACAATCCCTTCTGGGGGCACTTCCGCGCGTGGAAGACGATCGCGAACGAGCACAACGACTTCAACATCGACTTCGGGGACACGATCTACTCCGACCCGGAGGTCCCCGGCTGGCAGGACAAGCCCGCGCTCACCGTCGATCAGAAGTGGGCGATGTACCGCAAGAAGCTCAGGATGCGGAACATGCGGATGGTTCGGTCGCAGACCGGGATGTACAACCACTGGGACGACCACGAGTTCATCAACGACTTCACGATCCCGGAGGACGGGCGCCAGCTCTACGACAACGGCGTCGAAGCATTCCGCGACTACATGCCGGTCCACTACAGGAACCAGACCGGCATCTATCGCACCGTCCAGTGGGGCAAGAACCTCGAGCTGTTCTTCCTCGACGAGCGGTCGTTCCGCAGCGCGAAGGCGTCGGCCAACGGCGTGTGCGACAACCCGGACACGCCGGGCCAGCCGGATCTGGCGCCAACGGCTCCGGACAGCAAGCGCAAGCTGTTCAGTGCGGTGATCCCCTCGCTGAAGGAGCCCGTGTCGCAGGAGTGCAAGGACCAGATCAACAGCCCCCAGCAGACGATGCTGGGCAAGCCGCAGTTCAACCGCTTCATCAAGGACGTGCAGAGCTCGGACGCCCGCTGGAAGGTCGTCATGAACGAGACCCCCATCCAGCAGTTCTATGGGCTCCCCTACGACCGTTGGGAGGGCTATGCGCACGAGCGGGTGCAGCTGCTCAATGCGCTCGAGAACGCGAACGTGAACAACCTCGTGTTCCTGACGACCGACACTCATGCGGCCTTCTCCAACGTGGTCCGGCTGCGAACCCTGGACGGCGACGTTGCTCCCTCCAACGCTCCGGCGAACCCGACGGACTCCCCCTACAACGACTTCATCATCGGCCCGGTGGCGACCACTCCCTACTGGCAGGAGATCGGCGAGGCGACGGGCAGCCCGAACGCGGGCGAGCTCTTCTCCAAGGTGTTCTTCAAGCCCCCGCCGCAGGCGGGCCTGGGCATGTTCTGCGCGCAGGGCTCGCAGCCGAGCTACGCGGAGGTGACCGTCACCGGCAGGAGCCTGACGGTCGCCTACAAGAAGGCCGACGGGTCGACGGTCCTGGACGTGGACGGAACCACTCCGTGCGGGCCGTACACGATGACCCGCTGAGCGGGACCCGTTTTCTTCAAGCTCGGGGCGGGTCAGCCGATAGGTTGAACGCATGGAGACTCGGACCGAGCGAATCGTCCTCGAGACCGACCGGCACCGCATCGTCGGCGACGTCACCCTGCCCCGCGAGGGCTATCGCAGCCGCCTCTCCGACTACCTGAATCGAGGCGACGTCGACTTCATTCCGCTGGTCAACGCGGACTTGACCCCGCTCAACGGCGATGCGTCCGAGACGCGCGACTTCATCGCCGTCGCGCGCACGCACGTGCGGCTCGCGTTCCCGTACCAGCCCGGCGCCTGAACCGCCGCCTCGCCCACGCGGGGTTTCGCCGCGCCGCGGCGGGGGTACCTTTTGGGTCCCGTGGCAGAGCTCGAGACGACAGACGCGGCGGCGGCCGGGACAGTCGGCCTTGGCGGCGACGTCCAGGTACGGCGCCTGGGCTTCGGTGCGATGCGCATCACCGGAGACGGCATCTGGGGCCCGCCCAAGGACCACGATGCCGCGATCGCCGTCCTGCGGCGCGCCGTGGACCTGGGCGTCGACTTCATCGACACCGCCGACTCCTACGGGCCGGAGGTCAGCGAGGAGCTGATCGCGGAGGCCCTTCACCCCTATCCCGGTGGGCTCGTCATCGCGACCAAGGGCGGGATGACCAGGCCAGGCCCAGGCCAGTGGGAACGTGACGGCCGACCCGAGCATCTCCGCGAGGCCTGCGAGCGCAGCCTCAAGCGGCTGCGCGTCGAGCGCATCGACGTCTACCAGCTTCACGCCGTGGACCCGGACGTGCCGCTCGAGGAGTCGGTGGGCGCCCTCGCGGAGCTACGCGACGAGGGCAAGATCGCACACGTGGGGGTGTCGAACGTGAAGGCGGACGAGCTCGCCCGGGCGCGCGACATCGTCCCGATCGTCTCCGTCCAGAACCGCTACAGCGTCGCCGACCGCGTCGCCGAGCCCGCGCTCGAGGCGTGCGAGAGCGCCGGGATCGCGTTCATCCCGTGGTTCCCGCTCGGCTCAGGCGACCTGGAGGTGACCGGCGCGATCGGCCGCATCGCCGACGCCCACGGTGCGACCCCCTTCCAGGTCGCACTCGCCTGGCTCCTGGCCAGGTCACCCGTGATGCTGCCGATCCCCGGAACCTCGTCCGTCGAGCACCTCGAGGACAACGTCGCGGCCGCGGCGCTGCGTCTCACCGAGGACGAGGTCGCCGAGCTGACAGCGCTCGGGGATTAGCCCCCGAGACGGATCGCCACCGCCGGCGTCCCATGGGCACGTGGGGAACCGGCACCGTCGCGCGCGTTCCGTGCGCCTGTGCGCGCCGCTCGGCAACCGGCGCCAAGGGTGCTACCGCCGCCGCGGTCGCCGCGCGCCCGGCCCGACGGCCCGGCCCGAGCCCTACGGCGTCAGGACGATCTTCAGCGCCTCGCGGCGGTCGTAGACGGCGTAGGCCTCGGGCGCCTCTTCGAGCGACATGTGGTGGGTGACGAGTGGGCCGGGGTCGATGACCCCTGACGAGAGCATCGAGAGGACGCGGTCCAGGTGGCCGATCACGTTCGCGTGCCCGGTGCGCCACCTGAGCGCCTTGATCCAGACCAGGCCCACGTGCACCTCGGCCCGCTCGGCGTAGACGCCGATCACGGAGACGGTGCCCGCCTTTCGGGCGACCCGACAGGCGAGGTCGAGGGCATCGGGATGGCCGACCGCGTCCACCGACAGATCGACGCCGCGTCCCTCGGTGAGCTCCTTCACTCGGGCGCGGGGGTCGTCCTCGGTGAGGTGGACGGGGGTGGCGCCGAAGGACTCGGCCATCTTGAGCCGGTCCTCCACCGTGTCCACCGCGATCACCTCGGCGGCGCCGGACGCCTTCGCCACCTGCACGGCACAGAGGCCGACCGGTCCCAGGCCCAGGACCGCCACGGTCGCGCCCGGCTCGAGCGGCTCCGGCCGGGCGGCGTCGCCGCAGATCGCGTGGTAGCCGGTGCCGGCCACGTCGCCGGCGAACAGCGCGATCTCGTTCGACAGGCCGTCGGGCACGCGGCGGAGCGTGAGGTTCGCGTTCGGCACGAGGACCATGTCCGCCTGAGCGCCCTGTAGCGAGCCGAGCGTGGCACCGTGCCCGAACACCCGGCCGCTGTCGCACTTGTGGTACTCGCCGCGGCGGCAGAAGAAGCACGCCCCGCACGCCGTGCAATACGTCCCCAGCACCCGGTCGCCGACGCTGACCTCCGTGACGGCATCCCCCGCCGCCAGCACGGTTCCGACGTACTCGTGGCCGATCACGAACCCGGGCTCGATCGCGACCCGCCCGTGGTAGATGTGCAGATCGGACCCGCAGATCCCGGTGGCCTCGACGCGAACGACCGCGTCATCCGCCGCGTGCAGCTCCGGATCGGGGCGCTCCTCGATCCGCACGTCGCCCGCCGCTTGAAAGGTCACCGCACGCACGGCGCCGGAGCATAAGGCTCGTGTTGGCCCGACCGCCTCCAGGGTCTACTCTGACGGTGGAAGGAGTCGATCACGCTCGGATCGCCGAGCAACAGCCGTAGATCCCCCCGCCGGCGGCGTCGCCGGCGGCGGTTGGCGGCCGCGGGAGCGGTCCTGGGCGCTGCCGTGGCCGTGATCGTGCTGACCGCGGTGGGCGGCAGCGGACAGGCGCGCACGCGGCCCCCGCTGCAAATCCTTCGCGGACCCCCGGGCGCGGTCGAGGCCAACTTGAAGCCGATCGCCGAGCGCATCGCGCGCCGTGTGCAGAAGCTCCGCGACCTGCGCTTCGACCGCGCGCCCCGCGTGGTGGTCATGGGCGAGGGGCGGTTGGCGGCCCTGGGCCGAAGCCTCGCCCGCCGCGTGCGCGCCCGAGCCGACCGGCACCCCTCGCGCCTGCTCGAGAACAAGCGCCTCCAGCGCGCGAGCACCGAGCTCGACCAGCTCGCTGGCCTCCTGCCCCGTGAATCCGGCCTCGGACCCGACGCGAGGACGAGCGGCCTGGACCGGATCGGCGGTGCCTTCGACTACCCGCGCAACCGGATCATCATCGTGCCAACGCGCATCTACACGCGAGACCAGCTCGATTACACGCTCGCCCACGAGTTGACCCACGCGTTGGAGAACCAGCACTTCAACCTGCAGCTCGGAAGGCTGACCGCGCCGACCGAGGCGGCTGAGGTCCGTCGCGCGGTCACCGAAGGCACCGCGACCTTCATCCAGACTCGCTACCGGCACCGCTACCTGGACGACGCCGTCCCGGTCGCCCGCCGCATCGACACGACGCAGGGCGTCATCGACGCCCAGCACTCGCCATACGCCGTCAGCTCGCAGGCGATCTTCGACTACGTCCACGGCGGGCTCTTCGTCAACCACCTCTACCACCAGGCCGGCGGCTTCGGACTCGTGAATCGCGCCATGCGCCATCCGCCGCGCCGCACCGATGAGATCCTCCATCCGAGGACCTGGCCCGGCGCGGGCGGCCGTCCGCTTCGCGTGCAGTCCGTCCACCTGGGCGTCGCGCCGCTCCTGCGCGACCAGTGGCGGCCGGTTGGAGGCGGCATCGCGGGCGAGGAGCGGGCCCTCACCATCCTCCTGGCGGGGACCTGGGGCACCCAGGCGTCGATGGGCGCCTCCGGCTGGGACGGAGGCAGGTTCACCGTCTGGCGGCCGCGCGAGTGCGACGACGGCTGCGACGACGGCCGGGTCGGCGTCATCGCGTTCCACTGGCAGCACGCCGGCGACTCGGACCAGTTCGCTGTCGGAGTCCCCGCGTATCTGACCCTGGGGCTCCTGGCGAGCCAGGTGACCAGCGGACGCCTGTGGCAGGCCGACGGCGTGTACGTGGCGCTCGGCAGCGAGCCGGGCGCGTCGGCGCTGGCGTTCTCGCCCAACGAGGAGCTGGCGCTTGCCGTCTCGCGGCGGGCGGCGGAAAGCGCGGCGGGACGATGACGCGATGGTGGCGCGCTGGCAGAGCATCCGGCTGCCGGGCGGCCCACGCTCGTTGCGACATATAGTGTGCGAGAGCGCGCACGAGTGGATGGATGGCGTGCGCGGGGGTAGCAGAGGATGCGGCTGATAAAGCTGGACGTCATAGAGAGCAGGTAGCGGTTGGAGGCTCACGACTTTCCAGAGTCGGCCGAGTTCCGGGGAGCCCCGGGCGCGGTCGGTGGATCGGCTGAGCTCACAGAGATAGACCCGACGAAGATTGCCGCGCGCTCGCCGTGGCAGCTCTTCTGGAGGAGGTTCAAGGAGGACAAGCTCGCGCTTGCGTCGCTCGCCTTCCTTGCGCTGCTCATCCTCGTCGCGATCTTCGCGCCGCTGATCGTCAACATCGTCGGCGCCCCGGGGCCGAACGCTGAGGACCAGAACGCCCTGAACTCGACCTTCGCGACCGCGACCGGGCCGTCGAGCGCCCACATCTTCGGCGTGGACGGGCTGGGTCGCGACGTCTTCAGCCGCGTGGTCTACGGGGCGCGCGTATCGCTCGTCGTGGCATTCAGCGCCACCTTGCTGGCGACCCTGCTCGGCGTGGTCGCGGGCCTGCTGGCCGGCTACTTCCGCGGCTGGACCGACACCGTGGTCTCGCGGGCGGTCGACGTGCTCCTGGCGATCCCGTACCTCATGCTCGCGATCGGCCTCGCCGCCGCGTGCACCTTCAGCACCGCGAAGAACGGCACGAGCGCGGGTTGCTTCGGCGGCACCATCGCAATCCAGAGCCCGATCCTCGTCATCGTGGCGCTCGCGCTTGCCGCGGTGTGCGCCGTGCTGGTGGTGCGGCGCGGATGGGACGTGGCGCCGGTGACCCTCGCAATCGGCGCCGTGATCCTGCTCATCCTCGGCCTGTTCTCGGTCCCGGTGCCGTCGATCAAGCCGGGGATCGGGGTGGTCATCTTCGTCATCTCGGTCACCAGCTGGACCTACATCGCCCGAATCGTCCGCGGCCAGACGCTGTCGCTGCGCGAGAAGGAGTTCGTCGAGTCCGCGCGGGCCTCGGGGGCGGGACACGGCAGGATCATCTTCCGGGAGCTCCTCCCCAACCTGACGGCGCCGATCATCGTCTACGCGTCGATCCTGGTCCCGCAGGTGATCCTCTACGAGGCCGCCCTCTCCTACCTCGGCGTCGGCGTCACCGAGCAGCCCAGCTGGGGGCAGATGATCTCCGACGCGACCCCCGACTTCAGCACCTACTGGTGGTACATGCTGTTCCCGGGCTTGGCGCTGCTCTTCACCGTGCTCGCCTTCAATCTGGTGGGCGACGCGATGCAGGACGCCCTGAACCCCAGGGCCAAGAAGACTTGATGCAGTACGAAATGCAATCCGCAACCTCACATCCCAACCGAAAGGACGGAAGATGCGATTGACGAGGCTCAGGCTGGTGCTGCCGGCGCTGTTGCTTTTGGCGCTCGCCGGCGTGCTGTCGGCGTGCGGCAGCAGCAGCAGCAGCTCCTCCGGCGGCACCGAAGCGGCCGGGATCCCGTCGGAGTTCAAGGCTCCGACCTCGGCGCCCGACAGCGCCGAGAAGGGCGGGACCCTCACGCAGCTGAACGAGGGGGACATCGACTACATGGACCCAGGCGCGGCGTACTACCAGGTGACTTACTCGGTCACGCTGGCCACGCAGCGCACCCTGATGGGCTGGCCGCCCAACGCCACACAGCCGGCGCCCGACCTCGCTGACGGACAGCCGCAGGTCACGGACGGCGGCAAGACGATCACCTTCAAGATCAGGCCGGGCGTCAAGTACAGCCCGCCCGTCGATCGCGAGGTCAAGTCGGAGGACGTGAAGTACGCGATCGAGCGATCGCTGCTTCCGGGCGTCCCGAACGGCTACACGCCCGCGTATCTGGCCGATCTCGAGGGGTTCAAGCAGGCCGAGCAGGCGGTCAAGAACAACAAGACCGCGGCGCCCGACATCTCGGGGATCGAGACGCCGGACGACCAGACGCTCGTCCTTCACCTGACGCGCTCGTCATCGATTCCGGTGATCCAGGCGCTCTCGCTGCCGGTGAGCGCGCCCGTGCCCGAGGAGTACGCCAAGAAGTACGACGCGGCGAGCCCCTCGACCTACGGGCAGTACGTGACGTTCACCGGGCCGTACATGGTTCAGAACGACTGCGATGTCAAGGTCGACACCTCGAACCACACGGCCGAGGCGCAGAACAGCAACTGCTCGGGCAAGCTCACGGGCTACAAGCCGGGCAAGTCGATCGACCTCGTTCGCAACCCGAACTGGACGGGCGACAAGGAAGGCGACTACCGTCCCGCCTACCTGGACCAGATCCAGATCCAGGAGGGCTTCAGCGATCCGACGTCGGCGTCGCAGAAGATCCTCTCGGGCGAGGACCAGGTCAGCGGCGACTTCCCGCCGTCGAAGACCGTTGTGCAGCAGGTCGCGACGACCTCGAAGTACAACAAGGACCAGATGGTCGCGGTGCCCTCCGGTGGTAACCGCTACATCGCGCTCAACATGACGAAGCCGCCGTTCGGGCCCGGTAGCGGCCTCTCGGCGGAGCAGGCGCTCAACGTGCGGAAGGCCGTGATCGCCAACTCCGACCGCACCGCGCTGCGGAACACCCGCGGCGGGGAGCTGTTCGGACCGGTGGCGACTCACTTCATCCCGCCGCTGATCCCAGGGTTCGACGAGGCCGGTGGTCTACAGGGCCCGCAGGGTTCTGAGTTCGACTTCGTTCAGAACCCGAACGGCGATGCGGACCTGGCCAAGTCGTACATGGAGAAGGCCGGGTTCAAGAGCGGGAAGTGCGAGGGCTCCGTGTGCAACGTGACGATGGTCGGCGACGACGCTCCGCCTGGCAAGGACACCGCGACGGTGTTCCAGCACCAGCTGGAGCAGCTGGGGTTCCACGTGACCTTCCAGCCCGTCGCTCACGACATCATGTACACGAAGTTCTGCTCGGTTCCGGCGAACCAGCCGCAGGTGTGCCCGAACGTGGGATGGATCAAGGACTTCAATGATCCGCAGTCCATCCTGCAGGTGCCATTCAGCGGGGACAGCATCAACCCGTCGAACAACTCCAACTGGCCGCAGCTCGACGATCCGAAGATCAACAAGGCGATCTCGGACGCCGTGACGATTACGGACGAGAACGAGCGGGCCAAGGTCTGGGGCGGAATCGACGACCAGATCACGGCTCAGGCTCCGGCAGTGCCGTGGGTCTGGGACAACGATGTCCTCGTGAGGTCGGACGACGTCAACGGCGTCGCCAACCTGTTCAACGGGGAGTGGGACCTGGCATACACGTCCCTGAGCAACCCGTAGGAGGACCGACCAGGAAGGTCGTCTAGACCGCAAACGGAGGGGCCCCGCCGCCCGGGACGGGCGGCGGGGCCCACTTCGGAGACCTACACACAGATGCTTCGCTACATAGTTCGCCGGGTGCTGTGGGGAGTGGTCCTGCTCTTCCTCGTGAGCGCCGTCATCTTCCTCATCTTCTACGTCTTCCCCAACGCCGATCCGGCCAAGCTCAGGGCCGGCCGCCAGGCGAACCCCCGGCTGATCTCGCAGATCCGCGAGCAGCTCGGGCTGAGCGACCCGATCTGGGAGCAGTTCCTCCGCTACATGACCCAGGTCTTCACGCCGTTCGACTGGTTCGGAGCGAGCCAGCACGGCGGCACCGGCCCGCTCAACTTCGGCAACAGCTTCCAGTCGAACACGCCCGTCAAGGAGATCATCCTCGACCGCCTGCCCGCGACCGGGCTCCTCGTCGCCGGCGCGGTCGTGTTCTGGCTCCTGATGGGCCTGCCCGTCGGGATCATCTCCGCGATCAAGCGGCGCTCGGCCCTCGATCGCACGACGATGGTCACGTCGCTCGCCTTCATCTCGGCGCCCGTGTTCTGGCTTGGGCTCGTCGCCCTCTACCTGTTCGCCAGCGACGTGGGGCTGATCCACATCTTCCCCGGCATCGGCAGCTACCTCGACGCGGACACGTTCCTGGCGAAGTGCTGGTCGCTCTTCTTACCCTGGTTAGTCCTGGCCGCGGCCACGGCCGCGATCTATGCGAGGTACTTACGCTCGAGCATGATCGACGTCATGTCCGAGGACTACATCCGGACCGCCCGCGCGAAGGGGGTCGGCGAACGGACCGTGATCATGCGGCACGAGGTGCGGAGCGCGATCACTCCCATCGTCACGCTGCTCGGCCTCGACATCGGGCTGCTTTTGGCCGGTAATGCGATCCTCACCGAGTCCGTGTTCAACATCCCCGGTGTCGGGAGGGAGATCGTCGTCGCCATCAACCGCTCGGATCTGCCGGTGATCCAGGGGATCGTGCTCTTCGGCGCCTTCTTCATCGTCACCTTCAACCTGATCGTGGACATCGCCTACGCGTATCTGGATCCCCGGGTGAGGTACCAGTGAGCCTCCTGGAGATACAGGACCTGAAGGTCCATTTCGAGACCGACGACGGGATCGTCAAGGCGGTCGACGGCGCGTCGTTCTCGGTCGACGAGGGTCAGACGCTCGGGATCGTCGGCGAGTCCGGATGCGGGAAGAGCGTCGCGAACATGACGATTCTCGGCCTGACCCAGTCCCCGATCACCTCGATCGAGGGCAAGATCATGTTCGAGGGGAAGAACCTGCTGGAGGCCTCGCCCGAGGAGATGCAGGCGATCCGCGGCGAGGAGATCGCGATGATCTTCCAGGACCCGCTCACCTCGCTGCACCCGTTCTACAAGGTGGGCTCCCAGCTCACCGAGGCGATCCACGTCCACCGGGACGTGTCGAAGCAGGATGCCCGAGACCGGGCGATCGAGCTGCTCGAGCTCGTCGGCATCCCCGATCCCGCCCGGCGCATGCGCGACTACCCGCACGAGTTCTCGGGCGGGATGCGCCAGCGCGTCATGATCGCGATGGCGCTGGTGAACGACCCGAAGATCCTGATCGCGGACGAGCCGACCACCGCGCTGGACGTGACGATCCAGGCGCAGATCCTGCGCCTGATCCAGAGCCTGCAGGACCGGTTCGGGATGGCGGTGGTCCTGATCACCCACGATCTCGGCGTCGTGGCCGACACCGCCAACTACATCAACGTGATGTACGCCGGGCGGATCGTCGAGGCCGGGACCCTGGACGAGATCTTCTACGACCCGCAACACCCGTACACATGGGGCCTGCTGGGCTCCCTGGCTCGGCCGGACAGGCCACGGGTCAAGCGCCTCTCGCAGATCCACGGCCAGCCTCCATCGCTGCTGGCGCCGCCGCAGGGCTGCCACTTCCGCCCGCGGTGCCCGCACGAGTTCGACAAGTGCAAGCAGACGCCGAGCCTCGATCCGCGGAGCGGCACGCCGGCGCATCTCGACCGCTGCTGGCTACCGCCGGAGAAGAAGCGCACCCTCCGTGTGATCCAGGGCGATCAGATCGGGCTGGAGGCTCCCGCAGCGTGAACGGCGCGACTCCAGCCACGGAGGGCACGACCGTGAAGGAGGAGCACGGCCTGCTCGAGATCCGCGACCTCGAGAAGCACTTCCCGATCAAGTCGGGCGTGTTGATCGACCACGAGGTGGGCCGGGTCCGCGCGGTCGACGGAGTCGATCTGACGGTCAAGGAGGGCGAGACCCTGGGCCTGGTCGGGGAGTCGGGCTGCGGCAAGTCCACCCTCTGCCGCACCGTCCTGCAGCTCACCCCGCCGACCTCGGGCTCGGTCAAGTTCGACGGCGAAGAGCTCGTGGGCCGGAGCGCGAAGGCGATGCGCCCGCTGCGGCGCGAGATGCAGATGATCTTCCAGGACCCCTACGCGTCTCTGAACCCGCGTCAGCGGGTCGGTCAGATCGTCGGGACCCCGCTTCGGATCCACGGGCTCGCCTCAGGCGAGAGCCTGAAGCGCCAGGTCAACGAGCTCCTCGAGCGAGTGGGCCTCGGCCCGGAGCACTACAACCGCTTTCCGCACGAGTTCTCCGGCGGCCAGCGCCAGCGAATCGGGATCGCTCGCGCGCTCGCCCTGCGGCCGAAGCTGATCATCGCCGACGAGCCGGTGTCCGCCCTGGACGTGTCGATCCAGGCCCAGATCATCAATCTGCTCGAGGACCTCCAGGACGAGTTCAAGCTCACCTACGTCTTCGTCGCCCACGACCTCGGCGTCATCCGCCACGTGTCCGACCGGATCGCGGTCATGTATCTCGGGAAGATCGTCGAGCTGGGCCCGGCCGAGCGGGTCTACGCGAACCCGATCCACCCCTACACGCTCTCGCTCCTATCGGCGCTCCCGATCCCGGACCCGAGGGCGAACGCGGAGCGAGAGCAGATCATCCTCGAGGGCGACCTGCCGAGCCCCGCGAACCCCCCCGAGGCGTGCCGGTTCCACACGCGGTGCCCCTACGCCACCGAGATCTGCTCGCAGGAGGAGCCGATGCTCATCCACCACGGCAACGGGCACTGGGCCGCGTGCCACCACCCGCTCAACCGCGAGCATCCCGACGCGGTCGCGGAGGCTCTGCCCGAGCTGGGCAAGCAGCCGGCCTGAGCGGCGATCGCCGGCCGCCGGCCGTTGACGCTCACCCTCCTCATCGTCCTCGTCTTCACCGCGGCGTTCCTGCTCGCCGACGGCCGGTGGCTGGCCGCGATCGTGCTCGCCGTCCTTGCCCTCCCGGTGCTCTTCACGACGCTCCGGCGCATGCGGCGAGACGCGGGCGAGTAGGTCGCGGACGCGGCCTGCTCAACGGAGTCGCGTATACGTCACGTCGAAGTCGGTCTTCCAGGTCGAGCCGTCCTCGGCCTTCTCCCAGCGAGCCGCGATCAGGTCGCCGTCGTCGCCGAACCTCCCCGTGAACCGCTGAGGGAATGGATCCGTCGTGTCGCGCCACAGCCTCCAGATGCCGTCCTCGAGCGTCATCTCGTAGGTGCGGTGGACGCCGCGCGAGTCGAAGTAGTGCTGGCGGAACGCGCCCGGCTCATCGCCGGCGCCGATGATCGCGATGCCGTCGGGCGCCTCGGGCATCTCGATGGTCCACCGCTGGATCAGGAACGTGCGGCCCTCGAGCCACTCGAAGGTCACCGAGGCCTCCCCGGGCCACGGCGGCCCCCCAGGGGGCTGAGCGGTCATGCCCCACCTGCCGACGAGAACGTCCAGCCGCTCCAGTTCCACTCGATCGCTTGCCATCGCCTCCTCCTATCTCTCGGTCCGCATTGTGCCTGGGCCGGGCAACGCGTTGCCGTTCGCGCTCACCTCGTGTTTTTAGTGTCGCCCGCGCGCACGCTCATATAGGCTCCAGCCCATCGGGTGGCCGCGCACGCCGGCAGCGGCGCGGAGCCCCGGAGGAGAGGACTATTGGGAAGGTTGAATTCGTGGGGTGGTTGACCGTCGCAGACGGCGGTGCGCAGCCCTGCGGGGGAGGTTGTGGATGACTCAGGTGCGACGGCTGGGAATCGCGGCGGTGCTGATCGGTCTGCTGGCGGCGATGGTTGCCGGGTGCGGATCGAGCAGCAGCAGCGGTGGCGTGATCATTCGTGGGACGACCGATGAACCGGTGTCCTACGACCCTGCCGGCGCGTACGACCTGCCGTCCTATGACGTCATCTACGCGGTCTACCAGAACCTGATGACCATCCCCGCCGGTGAGTCGACGCCCGTCCCCGAGGCGGCGCAGAAGTGCGAGTACACCGACAAGAACAACCAGACTTACGAGTGCACCCTGAAGCCCGACCTCAAGTTCTCCGACGGCAGCACGCTGGACTCGAAGGACGTCGTGTTCTCCTTCGAGCGAAACATCAAGATCGAGGACCCGAACGGCGGCTCCTCGCTGCTCGCGAACATGAAGAGCGTCGAGGCCAAGGGCCCGGACACGGTGATCTTCCACCTGAAGGCGCCGGACGCGACCTGGCCGTTCATCCTCACGACCGGCTCGGCGGCGATCGTGCCCGACAGCTACCCGGCAGACAAGCTGCAGCCGTCCGACGAGGCCATCGGCTCGGGCCGCTACACGCTTTCGAGCTACAAGCCCGGGACGCAGACGGTTCTGAAGAAGAGCGACACCTACACGGGCGACGACCCGGCCAAGAACGACCAGGTCATCGTCCAGTACTACAAGACCTCCTCGGATCTGGCGCTCGCCCTCAAGCAGGGTGAGGTCAACGTCGCCTACCGGAGCCTCTCCCCGACCGACCTGAACTCGCTCAAGAACCAGGACGGCATCCAGATCGTCTCCGGCAACGGGATCGAGATCCGCTACATCGTGTTCAACGAGGATCTCCAGCCGGGCTCCAACGACGCCCAGAAGCTGGCGGTCCGCCAGGCGGTCGCCTACACGATCGACCGCCAGGCGATCGCGGACAAGGTCTACGACGGGACAGTCGAGCCGCTGTACTCCATGGTCCCGCAGGGCCTGAAGTTCGCGACGAAGCCGTTCGAGGACATGTACGGGTCCGGCCCCGATGTCGCGAAGGCGAAGCAGGTCCTCCAGAAGGCCGGCGTGAAGACCCCGGTGCCGATGGAGATCTGGTACACGCCGTCGCACTACGGCCCGGTGTCGGCGGACGAGTACGCCGAGATCAAGAGCCAGCTGGACGACAGCGGACTCTTCGACGTGACCCTGAAGTCGACCGAGTGGAACCAGTACTCCACAGCCGCGTTCACGGACAAGTACCCCGTCTACCAGCTGGGCTGGTTCCCGGATTACCCGGACGCGGACGACTACACGGCTTCCTTCTACTCGAAGGACAGCTTCCTGAACGACCACTACTCGAACCCGGAGATGGAGAAGCTGCTCGCGCAGGAGAAGGCGAGCACCGACGAC
>Ga0075365_10000202_pt1 | contig 19802 bp, 19 predicted proteins | sample EndMetdeltDD1765_FD_71387 | JGI IMG/M metagenome (GOLD analysis project Ga0075365, IMG submission 71387) | Populus endosphere microbial communities from Tennessee, USA - Endosphere MetaG P. deltoides DD176-5 | ecosystem: Host-associated > Plants > Roots > Endosphere | place: USA: Tennessee... | reverse complement strand
GCCGCGTCGCCCCGGCCGGCCAGGACGTCCAGGACGGTCCCGCTGTACTCGTCGTACTGGGCCTGGGAGGCCTGGGCCTGCTCCACCTCGGTCGCGGTGACGTAGGGCAGGTCGGCGATCATCGCGAAGTAGCCCGCGACCGTGGCGCTCTCGGTCTCGACGGCGGCGATGAGCTCGGTCGGGTCCTGCTCCACCGAGCCGCGCAGGCCGGCGGCCTGGACGACGCCCGCGCTGACCTCGACGGCCTGGTAGATGCCCTGGACGTCGGAGTCCGAGCGGGCCTGGTTGGCCTTGTCCTCCGCGCTCACGGCCGACGCGATCGCGACGGCCGCCACCACGAGCGTGGTGAGCAGGCCGATCGCGGTGATGGCCGCGATCCGGCGCCCGACGGTCCAGCGGATGTTCCTCATGGGATCCCTACTTCTCGTTATGCGACAGATGTCGCTTAACGCTTCGGCCGGAACATCGCGCACCTGAGATGTCGGCGGCGGCTGGCACGGTGTCCCGTGATGGAATCGCGACGTGCAGGAGGTGGGAGTGGGCGAGGCGATGCTCCTCGGTGAGCGCAAGGCGTACGGCGCCTACTACACCCCCACCGACGCCGCCCACGTGCTCGCCTCCTGGGCGATGCGCCGCGACGGCGAGGTGCTGCTCGAGCCGAGCATCGGCGACGGCTCGTTCCTGGCCGCGGCGCAGGAGGTCGCCACGGCGCGCGGCTGGGGGCGCCCCGACTTCGTCGCCGCCGAGCTCAACCCGCGCACCGCCGCCGAGCACGCCCACCGCGGCCTGGTCCGCGCCGACGAGCTCGTCGTGGGCGACTTCCTCACCACCCCCGTCCGGCCGGTCGACGCCGTGGTCGGCAACCCGCCGTACGTCCGGCTCCGGGCGCTGCCCGACGACCAGGCCCGCCACGCCGTGGCCGCCAGCCGCGCCGACCTGGGCGAGCCGATGGCCAGCAGCGGGAGCGTGTGGATGCCCTTCGTCGCCCGGGCCGCGCAGTTCCTGCGCCCCGGCGGACGGCTGGCGCTGGTCCTGCCGTGGGACTTCACCTACGTCCGCTACGCCCGGCCGCTGTGGCGCCACCTCGGGGAGACCTTCGGGTCGCTGCGCGTGGTGCGGGTGCGCGAGCGGCTCTTCCCCGACATCGGGCAGGACGTGCTGCTCCTGCTCGCCGACGACAAGGGCCGACACACCGACCACGTCGCCTTCGAGGCGCACCGCACGGTCGCCGACCTGGTGGCCGGCCGGCCCGAGGTGGCGACCGCGATCCCGCTCGACCGGGTGGTGCGCGGCGACCGGGCCTTCCAGGAGGCCCTGCTGCCGCCCGCCGTGCTCGACGTGCTGGAGGCGACCCGCCCGCTGACCGTCCCGGCCCGCGAGCTGGCGACCTTCAACATCGGCTACGTCTCCGGTGACAAGGACTTCTTCCACCCGCCCTCCGCAGCGGGTCTGCCGGCCGACAGCCTCCGCCCCGCGCTGACCAACGCGCGGCGGCTGCGCGGCGGCGGGCTGTGGACCTCCGGGCTCGCCGCCGACGCGCAGACCCGCCTGTGGCTCCCCGGCTCGTCCCTGACCGCGGCGGAGCAGCGCTACGAGCGGCGCGGACGGCGGCTCGGGGTCGACCAGCGCTACAAGTGCCGGGTCCGCTCCCCGTGGTACGTCGTGCCCGGCGTCAAGGTCCCCGACCTGGTGCTCTCGGTCTTCTCCCAGCGGCCGATCCTGATGGTCAACGACGGCGGGCACGTCGCCTCCAACAGCCTGCTCTGCGGCTACCTGCGGCCGGACGTGGGCGCCGACGCGTTCGCCGCCGGCTGGTACACCTCGCTCACCCTGCTGCACGCCGAGCTCGAGGTGCACTCCCTCGGCGGCGGGGTGTTCGTCCTGGTGCCGACCGAGGCCGGCAACATCCGGGTCCCGGCCCCGGGCACCGTCCCCGCCTCGGTGCTGCCGGCGGCCGCCGACGCCCTGGCCCGCGGCGACCTCGACGCCGCCTACCGCGCCGGCGACGCGGCGCTGGCCGCCGTGGTCGGCGACGACGGCGTCCGCCTGGTCCGCGACGGCATCGCCGCGCTCGAGGCCTGGCGCACGGCCCGGCCGGTTAGCTGAAGACGTCCAGCCAGATGTTGCGCTCCTGGAAGGTCTCGATCAGCCGGTCCACGAACGTCTCGATCCGCAGGTCGGCCTGCTCCACCGGCACCCCCTGCTGCACCACGTCGTCGCGGATCCCCGGCAGCGGGGCCTGGTCGAAGTCGACGACCAGGTAGGCGAACTGGTCGTAGATGCCGCGCAGGTCCTTGTAGCCCTTCCCGTCGCGGCCGGTGACGGCGGCGTACATCCGGGCGTAGCGCGGATGGTCGGGGTGCTCGGCGCCGGCGGTGACCAGGGGGTGCAGGTAGACGTAGCCGTAGACCGCCATCGGGAACCGGTCCTGCAGGCTGATGCACTCGCCGATGATGCCCTGGTAGTACTCCAGGACGTTCTTGCGCACCGAGGCCATCTGGCTGCGCACCCCGACGCTGAGCAGGACGCCGTTGTCGGGGTGCACCACCGCGACGTCGACGTCCTTCGGCTTGTGCGAGCCGAAGACCCGGACCTCGTCCTTGACCTCGATGCCCTGGCGGCGCGCCACGTCGGTGAGCCGGTCGCGCAGCCCGTCGGCGACGTGCTTGTGCAGCATCTTGATGAAGCCCTGCCCGCGCACGGCCCGGACCGGGTCCTCGTCGTACTTGGCCTTCATGTCGGCGAGGACGTCCTCGAGCGTGGGCCGTCCGAAGGGCAGCATCGCGTCGGTCATGGCGTCCTCGTCGTGGTCGGTCGGGCGACCGTACTGTGCCACGTGCGGGCCACGTGCGGGCCACGAGGACGTGGCCCGCACGGGTTCAGCCGCGTGCCGCCCCGATCAGCGGCGCGTCACCTTCAGGCCGGTGCGGACGGTCCCGGACGTCAGGTTCGCGGCCACCGCGTCGGCGGGCCGGTAGCGCACCTTGACCACTCCGGGCTTGCTCAGCCGTGCGGTGCGCACGGTCGCGACCCAGGCCCCGCGGACCTTGCGGACCGTGGCCCTGCCGACGACCTTGCCGCCGACGCGCAGCACGACGGTGCCGCGCGGCGCCGTCCCCGCGACCGGCGCGAGCCCGATCCGGACGCGGGCCTTCCGCCCCACCGAGAGCGTGGGCTTGCCGGCCACCCGCAGGCGGGGCACGGCCCGCTCGACCTGCGCCACGACCACCGTCTGCGCCGCACCCGTCGCGTTGCCGGACGACGGCGTGAAGGCCACGCTCAGCGACGACGTCCCAGCGGGGAGGGCACCGGCCGGGACCTGCACGTCGACCTGGGTGGCACTCCCCCGGGCGTCGACGTCGGCGCCGGCGAGCACGTCGCCCGCGGGACCGCTGACGGTGAGGCGGCCGCGGGCGAGGATCGGCGAGGTCACCGTCGCGGCGACGGTCGTCGCCTCGCCGTACGTGGCGGGCGCCGCGGTGCCGTCGAGCCCGACGACCGCGACCGGCTCCTTGGCGAGCTCGGGGACCGAGGCGGGCGCCGCCTGGTGGTCGCCGGCCCGCTCCAGGCCGGCACCGATGGCGAGCAGGGTCTCCTCGCTGAACGGCGTGCCGAGCAGCTCGAGGCCCATGGGCATCCCGGCGGTGGTGAAGCCGGCCGGGACGGTCAGGGCCGGGAAGCCGGTGACCGCGGACATGGCGCAGTTGCCGCCGGGCTGGCTCTGTCCGATCGTCGCTGCGGTCTGCTTCAGCGACGGGTAGGCCAACGCGTCGAGGTCGTCGGCCGCGAACAGATCGCTCAGCTTCTCCTGCGCGGACGCGCGCTTGTCGAGGCGCGCCTGGTAGTCCGCGCTGGGCAGCTCGGGCTGGTTCTGCGCCCCCACGATCAGGCTCTGCACCGTGGCGGTGTTCGTGGCGATGATGTCGCTCAGCGTCAGCTGGTCGGCCGGGGCGGTGAGCGCGGCGAGCTCCGCGGGGTAGGTGGCGCCGGGCTGGTCGAGGTAGTCGTTGAGGTCGCGGCGGAACTCCTGGGCCAGCACGCTGGCGCCCCCGATGTCGGTGATCAGGTCCTCCGGGAGGGTGATCTCCACGACCTCCGCACCGGCGGCCTCGAGCTCGTCCACGGCGTCGCGCACCAGCTGCGTCACCGGGGCCTCGGCATCGCTCGTCCCCAGGTAGCCGGGGTTGACCAGCAGTCCGATCCGCTTGCCGGTCAGGCCGTCGTCGAGCGCGTCGAGGTACGAGGCCGGCGTCTTGCCGACCGAGAGCGACGTGATCGGGTCCCGGGGGTCGAAGCCCACCGTCGCGTCGAGGACGATCGCGGCGTCGCGCACCGAGCGGACGATGGGCCCGCCGGTGTCCTGGGTCTGCGACATGGGGGCGATGCCGTCCCGGCTGGTCAGACCCAGGGTCGGGCGCAGACCCACCAGGTTCTGGTGCGCGGCGGGGTAGCGGATCGAGCCGCAGGTGTCGGTGCCCATCCCACCCGCGGCGAAGGCGGCGCCGACGCCGGACCCGGTGCCGCCGCTGGAGCCCCCCGGGTTGCGGGTCTGGTCGTAGGGGTTGCGGGTCTGGCCGCCGAGCGAGCTGAGGGTGGTGATCCCGTAGGCGAACTCGTGCAGGTTCGTCTTGGCGATGACGATCGCGCCCGCGGCGCGCAGCCGGCTGATCTGCGTGGCGTCGTCGCGCGGCTGGAAGTCGGCCAGCGCGCTCGAACCGCTGGTGGTCGGCATGTCGCCGGTGTCGTAGTTGTCCTTGACCAGGATCGGCACCCCGTGCAGGGGGCCCCGCACCTGGCCCGCGGCCCGCTCCGCGTCGAGCGCAGCCGCCTCCGCGAGCGCCCGGTCGTTGAGCCGCAGGACGGCGTTGAGGCCGGGCTGGTCGCCGTACGGCTCGTCGTAGGCGGCGATCCGGGCCAGGTAGGCCTCGACCAGCGCGACGGAGGTGGTGGACCCGTTGGTCAGCAGGTCCTGGGCCTCACCGATCCCCAGGCCCACCACGGACGGGGAGTCGGCGGGCACGGGGGCGACGGAGGGGGACGGTTCGGCGGTCGCAGGAGCGGACACCGCGGCGACCGCGAGCGAGAACACGCAGATCGCCGAGGCGCCGGCAGCCGCCGTACGGCGGCGGAGGAGAGGGAACGACACGTCACTTCCTTCATGAGGACGGAGCAGGACGCGGGCGTCCTTGCCCGCGCGGGGCTCGGACCCTAGACGGCGTGCGAGTCGCCGGGTGTCCACCGCGTTGCCCGCCGATGACCCCAAGTGAGACCCTCCGCGAGAGCCAGGTCAGCGACGCAGCGGCGCCCCGGGCTCCCTCAGCTGCTGGGCCGCGCGCGGATCGCCTCGATCGCGAGCTCCATCACGCGACGCGCCTGGGCCTGCCCGGTGTCGTCGGTCCCGACGCGCCAGAGGAATCCCATCAGCAGCAGCACGTCCCCCGGGTCGAGGCCCGCTCGCACGCTGCCGTCCTGCACGCAGGCGTCGAGGAGGACCCCCACCGCAGCGGTCACCGGCGCATAGGTGTCGTTGACGACGTTCTGCGCGGCGACCGTGTGCAGGGCCTCCCCGAGGCCGTGCTTGAGGCGGACGTAGTCGGCCAGCCGCTCGAACCAGACCCCGAACGCCTCCAGCGGCGGGTGCTCGGCGAGCACGTCGTCGACCTGGTCGACGAGTCGCTGCACGTCGTGCTGGTAGACGGCGAGGAGCAGGTCCTCGCGCGTCGGGAAGTGCCGGTACAGCGTGCCCGCGCCGACGCCGGCGCGCTTGGCGATCACGTTCAGGGAGGTGGAGCCGGCCTCGGTGAACGCGTCGTGGGCGACCTGCAGGATGTGCTCGCGGTTGCGCAGCGCATCGGCGCGCACCGGCTCGTTCCGGATCTCCGCCACGGTCTCTCCCCTCTCGCCCCGCCTTGTTAAGCGGAGAACTCTCCGGTACGGTCGAACCAGTAGCGGAGAGTTCTCCGTTCCGAGTGCCGAGCCTAGGAGAGGCCGGGCCGCGCCACAAGCCCGGCACCCCTCCCACCGGCGCGGGCACCCCCCTCCTCCTCGAAAGCGATCCCATGACCACCTCCCAGATCCCGCTGCCCTCCGGGTTCGGACCCGCGAGCACCACGACCGACGTCCTGACCGGCATCGACCTCACCGGGAGGCTCGCCGTCGTCACCGGCGGCGGCTCCGGCATCGGGGTCGAGACGGTCCGCGCCCTCGGCGGTGCCGGCGCCGACGTGATCGTCCCGGCCCGCGACACGGCCCGGGCCGCCGGGGCGCTCGCCGGCATCCCCCGGGTCGACCTGCGGCCGCTGGACCTCACCGACCCCGACTCCATCGAGGCGTTCACCGCGTCCGTGCTCGCCGACGACCGCCCGGTCGACATCCTCGTCAACAGCGCCGGCATCATGGCCGCGCCCCTCGAACGGGACGCGCGCGGCTACGAGTCGCACTTCGCGACCAACCACCTCGGCCACTTCCAGCTGACCGCCGGACTCTGGCCGCTGCTGGTCCGCGGCGGCGGGGCCCGGGTCGTCGCGGTGTCCTCCTGGGGGCACCGGCAGTCCGACATCATCTGGGACGACCCGAACTTCACCCGCACCGACTACACGCCGATGCTGGGCTACGGGCAGTCCAAGACCGCCAACGTGCTCCATGCGGTCGAGCTGGACCGACGCGGGCGCGAGCACGGAGTCCGCGCGTTCGCCCTGCACCCCGGGAGCATCCTCACCCGCCTCGCCCGCCACACCGCACCCGAGGCGCTCGTCGGCATGGGGGTCCTCGACGAGCAGGGGAACCCCGTCCTCGACCCGTCCAGGAACCTGAAGACCCCCGAGCAGGGTGCGGCCACCTCCGTCTGGTGCGCCACCAGCCCGCAGCTCGCCGGCCTCGGCGGGGTCTACTGCGAGAACGCCGACATCGCGCCCCTGTCGACCGCCGAGCGCGACGCCGCCACCCTCACGGTCGGCTCCTTCGCCCAGGGCGTCCTGCCCTACGCCATCGACCCCGCATCCGCACGACGGCTCTGGGCCCTCAGCGCGGAGCTCACCGGCATCGACCTCCCCGAGGCCGGCCGATGATCCCCGCACGACCCGGGCCTGCGAGGACCCGGTGAGGGATCGGCGTCGTCGGCGCGAGCGGACGAGCCGGCTCCCTCATCCCTGCCGAGGCGGCCGGACGCGGACCCGAGGTCGTCGCTCTCGTTCGTGACCGGCACAGGCTCACCGTGGCCGCCGATCGCTCGGACATCGCGGGGCTCGACGTCCTGGTCTCCGCCGACCCCGGGCGTCACCTGGACCTACCTCGCCCCCCGCCCTCGAGTTCCGCCCGGACGATCCGCGCACCTGGGCGAGATGCTCGCGGTCGCGGCCCCCTAGGACGCCGGTGCCCCCGGTGGGACTCGAACCCACACCACGCCGCTTTTAAGGCGGCTTCCTCTGCCGGTTGGGATACGGGGGCGTGGGCCGCAACCTACAAGTACGTCGTGCGCGGATGGACGGCGTGCGCCCCGGCGACCCGGTCGAGGAAGAGCAGCCCGTCGCAGTGGTCGATCTCGTGCTGCAGGGCCCGGGCCTCGAAGGCGTCGGCGGAGACCACGACCTCCTCGCCGGTGCCCGGCAGCCGGCCGTGGACGACGAGCCGGGTCGCGCGCTTCACGTCGCCGGTGAGGTCGGGGACGCTCATGCAGCCCTCGCGGGCCCGCTCGTTGCGGCTGGCCTCGACGACCTCGGCGTTGCAGAGCACGAAGGTGCCGTGGTGGCCGCGGGTCTTGGGATGGGCGGAGACGTCGACGCAGAAGACCCGGGCCGAGACCCCGACCTGGGGCGCGGCGAGGCCGACGCAGCCGGGGCTGACCCGCATGGTGGCCACCAGGTCGGCGGCCAGCTGCACGATCCGGGGTGCGGTCGGGTCGACCACCTCGCCCCGGGTGGCCAGCACCGGAGCGGGCGCACGGACGACATCGAGGACCCGGCCCTCGACGCCCAGCCGGGCCTCCGTCCAGGCGGCGACCAGCTCGTCGCTCACAGCTCGTCGGTCTCCGCCGGACGCAGGGTCGCGCCCACGCCGAGCCCGCTCGCCACCGCCCGGATGGCGTCCTCGACGGCCGGGACGTCGGCGCCGGCCGGCAGGTCGATCTCGGCCACCAGCAGATAGAGCTCGCCGGCGAGCCGGGTGGTCAGGTCGGTGATGTTCCCGCCGGCCCGCGCGACCTCGCCGACGACCGCCGAGACGATGCCGGGCCGGTCGCCGCCGTGCACGGTCAGCACCCAGGGACTGCCGGCGGTGGCGCCCGCCTGCTCGGCCGGCACCTCGCGGACCGTCACGGTCAGGGTGCCGTCGGCGGCCAGCGGCACGAGGGCGGCCTCGACGGCGGCGGCCGGCACGTCGCCCGCGCAGACCAGGGTCATCGCGAAGTGCCCGCGCAGCAGCGTCATCGTGGAGTCCTCGAGGTTGAGGCCCAAGCCGGCCAGCACCCCCGTGGTCTCGGCGATGATGCCGGGACGATCGTGCCCGAGGACGGTGATGGCGTGGAGGCTCACGGGTCCATCCTGGCAGCGATCCCCGCGACCGCGGCCGCCCGGCCCAGCACGGCGTCGAGCATCGGCTCGGTGAGCCGCCCGGTGAAGGTGTTCTGCTGGCTCGGGTGGTAGCTGCCGAGCAGCAGGACGTCGTGCTCGGGCCCGGCCACCACCGCCTCCGCGCCATGACCGAAGCGCGGCTTCGGCCGCGGCACCTGCCAGCCCAGCGCCCGGAAGGTCCGCAGCGTCGCGTCCCAGCCGATCGAGCCGAGCGCCACCGCGACCCGGACCGAGCCCGCCAGCAGGCCGACCTCGGCCTCGATCCACGGCGCGCAGGTCTCGCGCTCGATCGTGGTCGGCCGGTTGTCCGGCGGCGCGCAGCGCACGGTCGCGACCATCCGGGTGCCGATCAGCTTCAGGCCGTCGGCGGCGTGCACGCTGGTGGCCTGCGTCGCGAGCCCGACCCGGTGCAGGCTCGCGAACAGCCAGTCGCCCGACCGGTCGCCGGTGAAGACCCGGCCGGTGCGGTTCGCGCCGTTCGCGGCCGGCGCGAGGCCGACCACCAGCACCCGCGGCTCCGCGTCGCCCCAGCCGGCGATCGGGCGGCCCCAGTAGGGCTCCGCGGCGTACGACGCGCGCTTGGTCACCGCGACGTCCTCGCGCCAGGCCACCAGGCGCGGGCAGGCCCGGCACACGCTCACCCGGGCCTCGAGCCGGGGCAGGTCGGCGGCGCGCGCCAGGCGCCGTACCCCGGCGGCGCCGCGGGCCACCGGGGTGCCCGGACGGGCCGGGTCGCCGGGCCAGCCCGTGGCGGGTGGCACCGGCGACCCGAAGAGCTCCCCGGTCGCGGGGTGGGGCAGGAGGGTCAGGGCGCCGGCTGGATCGACGTGTCGCGCCGCGCCTTGTCGGCGACGGTCGAGGCGGCGTCGGTGACCTTCTCCTTGACCACCCCGGCGGCGGCTGCCGCCTGGGTCGCGGCGGTGTCCTGGACCTGGTGGGCCGCGTCCTGGACCCGCGGGTTGCGGGCCACCTTCTGGGCCTGGAGCTTGATCTGGTCGTAGCGCTCGCGTCCGGCGCGGGCGCCGAGGACGTAGCCGGCGCCGGCGGCGGCCAGCAGGGTCAGCTTGCTCATGTGGTGCTCCTTGGTGTCGGGGATCAGCGGCGCAGGCGTCGTACGACGACGACGCCCAGCAGGACGGTGACGGCGGCGCCGGCGACGATGCCGGCCACCTTCGCCTGGTGGATCGCGGTGGTCCTCACGCGGGTCTGGAGCAGGTCGACGGTCGCGGCCAGCTGCTCGCGCTGCCGCTCGATGTCGGCCTCGATCTCGGCGGGCGTCCGGCTCATGCGTGCCGCCCGCCCTTGATGGTGGCGACGTCCTGCTTGACGCCGGCCACGGCCCGCTCCGGCGTCGCCGGGGTCGCGTGCGCGACCTCCTTCTTGCCGAACATCGCAGCGGCACCGGCGGCGAGGAAGAGGACGACGGCCACGACCAGCGCCGCGGCCCAGGCAGGAAGGGCGAGGGCGAGGGCCAGGACGCCGGCCGCGATGAGGGTGCCGAGGCCGTAGAGGGCGAGCAACCCGGCGGCGCCGAACCCGGCGATCCCGAGCCCGGCGGCCTTGCCCTTCTGGGCCAGCTCGGCCTGGGCCAGCCGGACCTCGCTGCGCACCAGCTCGGGGACCTGCTCGGAGAGCCGATGGACGACGGCCCCGATCGGCTCGTCGGTGGTGGTCGTGCGGACGGGATCGTTCATGGGCTTCCGGTGACCCGAGCGAGAAGCGGCCAAACGAGTCAGGGGCGGATGGACCAGGCGATGCCGTCGAGGATGTCGGCCTCGGAGACCACCAGCTCGGCCACGCTCGCCCGGCGCAGCACCCGCGAGAGGATGAGCGCGCCCGCATCGATCACGTCGGCCCGCCCGGGGTGCATCCAGGGCAGCTCGAGCCGCTCGGCGACGGTCATGCCGACCAGGCGGCCGACCATCGCGTGCACGTCGTCGAAGGACAGCACGACCTGGTCGATCGCCTCCCGGTCGTAGGCGGGCAGGTCGAGCACCCCGGCGGCGATCGTGGTCACCGTGCCGGCGACGGCGACCACCGACGCGGCCGAGGCCACGTCGACCGGCGCGGCGTCCAGGGCGGTGTCGATGTCGCGCACACAGGCGTGCACCTCGTCCATCGAGGCCGGGTCGGAGCGCACGTGCCGCTCGTGCAGGCGCACCGAGCCGAGGTCGAGCGAGCAGGCCACCTGGGGCTGGGTGTCGCCGAGGATCAGCTCCGTCGAGCCACCGCCGATGTCGAGCACCAGCACCGGCTCGGCCGGCCGGACGCGCAGGTCGCGGACGGCACCGGCGAAGGACAGCTCCGCCTCCTCCACCCCGCTGAGCACCTCGGGCTCGACCCCGAGCCGCTCGCGGACCCCGGCGGCGAACACGGCCGCATTGCTCGCGTCGCGGGTGGCCGACGTCGCGCAGAAGCGGATGTTCTCGGCAGGCACGGCGTGCTCGCGCACCAGCCCGGCGTACTCGTCGAGCGCGGCGAAGGCGCGCTCCAGCGCCTCGTCGGCCAGCCGGCCGGTCGCGTCCACGCCCTGCCCGAGCCGCACCATCCGGGACTCGCGGACCGCCACGTCGGGCAGGTCCCCGACCAGCAGCTTGATGGTGTTGGTGCCGCAGTCGATCGCCGCGACCGGGCCGGCTACGGGCTCACGCACGGGCCGGCCTCCCACCAGGGTCCGAGCAGCTCCAGGACCTCGTCGCCGAGCGGGTTGACGCCCGGGCCCTGGGCCAGCGCCTGGCCGGCCAGGACGTGCAGGCACTTGACCCGCTCGGGCATCCCGCCGGCCGAGATGCCCTCGATCTCCGGGACGTCGAGACCGGCCGCCCGGCCGATCTCGGCACGGGCGGCGAGGTAGCGCTCGTGGGCCTCGCGGTAGGCCGCGGCCAGCTCGGGGTCCTCGGCCAGCCGGTCCTGCATCTCCTTCATCGTCCCGCCGCCCTCGAGCGTGCCGATGCGCGAGGCCGCGCGCGGGCAGGTGAGGTAGTAGGTGGTCGGGAAGGGGGTGCCGTTGGGCAGCCGCGGCTCGGTCGTGACGACGTCCGGGTTGCCGCAGGGGCAGCGGTGGCCGATCTCGTGGATGCCCCGGGGCTCGCGCCCCAGCTGCGCCGCGACCGCCGCCTCGTCGGTCGGGAAGCTCACTGGCCGTTCTCCTCCGAGCCGTCGATGCGGGTGAGCGGGATGGGGTCGCCGGCCCTGGGCGGGTCGCCGGCCAGCTCGACGGAGCCCCAGACCGGGGTCCACCAGGCCTCGGGCTCCTCCGGGTCGACCGTGGCCGGGTCGCTCAGGGTCGGACCCTCCTCGAGCGGCTCGCCGTCGGCGTCCAGGGCGACGTACGCCGTCTCCCCCGGCATCACGTAGCCGAGCCGCTCACGGGCCTGCGCGTCGACGAACGCCTCGTCCTCCCAGCGCCGCTTCTCGCGCGCCAGCTCGTCGATGTGGTCCTGCCGCTCGGCGATCTCGCTCTGCAGGGCCTGCATCTCGGAGCGCTGCTGCAGGAACGCGCGCAGCGACGAGGCGTAGGAGACCGCGAGCACGGCCAGCACCAGGACGACGATCGCCAGCCGGCCGGTCGGCCGTGCGCGGGTGCGCGCGGCCGGGGCCGGGGTCGCTGCTCCCGGTCGCGGTGGGACGCGACCGGACCGCCCGGCACCCGGAGAGCGTCCGGGGCCGGTGCGGCCGCGTGGGCGCGCGCCGCGGGGCGGCTTGCGGGACTGGGCGGACATGCCTCCTAGGGTCGCTCAGCCCTGGTAGCGAGGGAACGCCGACGCGCCGGAGTAGCGCGCAGCATCCCCGAGCTCGTCCTCGATCCGCAGCAGCTGGTTGTACTTCGCGACCCGGTCGGAGCGGGCCGGGGCACCGGTCTTGATCTGGCCGCAGTTCGTGGCGACGGCCAGGTCGGCGATCGTGGTGTCCTCGGTCTCGCCGGAGCGGTGGCTCATCATGCAGCGGTAGCCGCTGCGGTGCGCGAGCTCGACCGCGTCGAGGGTCTCGGTCAGGGAGCCGATCTGGTTGACCTTGACCAGCAGCGAGTTGGCCTGGCCGCCGGTGATGCCGCGCTGCAGCCGCTCGACGTTGGTGACGAACAGGTCGTCGCCGACGATCTGGGTCTTCGCGCCGAGCTGGTCGGTGATCGCCTTCCAGCCCGCCCAGTCGTCCTCGTCGAGGGGGTCCTCGATCGAGACGATGGGGTACGACGCGACCAGGTCGGCGTAGTAGGCCGTCATCTCGTCGGCGGACTTGGTGCCGCCCTCGAAGGCGTACGAGCCGTCGGTGAAGAACTCGCTGGCCGCGACGTCCATGGCCAGGGCGATGTCGGCGCCCAGGCGCAGCCCGGTCGCGGAGACCGCCTCGGCGATCAGGTCGAGGGCGGCGCGGTTGGAGTCGAGGTTGGGCGCGAAGCCGCCCTCGTCACCGAGACCGGTGGACAGGCCCTTCTTCTTCAGCACCGACTTCAGCGCGTGGTAGACCTCGGCGCCCTGGCGCAGCGCCTCGCGGAAGGTCGGGGCGCCGATCGGCGCGATCATGAACTCCTGGATGTCGACGTTGGAGTCCGCGTGCGACCCACCGTTGAGGATGTTCATCATCGGCACCGGCAGCAGGTGGGCGTTCGGCCCGCCGACGTAGCGGTAGAGCGGCAGACCCGCGGAGTCGGCGGCGGCGCGGGCCACGGCCAGCGAGACGCCGAGGATCGCGTTGGCGCCGAGCGCGGCCTTGTTGGGCGTGCCGTCGAGCGACAGCATCGCCTGGTCGACCAGGCGCTGGTCGTCGGCGTCGAGGCCCTCGACCGCAGGGCCGATCTTCTCGATCACGCCGGCCACGGCGTTGCGCACGCCCTTGCCGAGGTAGCGGTCGCCACCGTCGCGGAGCTCGACCGCCTCGAAGGCGCCGGTGGAGGCGCCGCTGGGGACGGCCGCGCGGGCGAACGAGCCGTCGTCGAGAAGGACCTCGACCTCGACGGTGGGGTTGCCGCGCGAGTCGAGGATCTCGCGTGCGCCGACAGCTTCGATGGTTGCCACGTCAATGCTCCTGGGGATCGGGAAACGCCACGTCGCGGTCAGCCTAGTGGTTGGCCCGGGCCCCACTCACACGCGTCGTCGTACGGCGTCGCGCAGCGCCTGCTCGGGGTCGACCCCGAGCTCGCGGGCCTCCGCCACCAGGCCCAGCAGCCGCTCGCCGAGGTCGTCGCCGGCCGGCGCCGCAGGGGTCCCCGCCCGGGCGAGGCGATCGAGCACCTTGTCGGCGTACAGCAGCGCCGGCAGCGACGCCGGCAGCCCGTCGGTCACCGCCGCCCGGTCGTGCTTCTCGGCGGCCTTGATGGCCTGCCAGGCGTCGTTGATCTCCGCGGGCGTGCCGCCGGCGGCGCCGCCGAACACGTGCGGGTTGCGGCGCACCATCTTCGCCGTGATGTCGCGGGCCACGTCGTCGAGGGTGAAGTCGCCGGCCTGCTCGGCGACCGCGGCGTGGAAGTAGACCTGGAGCAGCAGGTCACCCAGCTCCTCGCGGAGGTGGTCGGCGTCGCCGGACTCGATCGCCTCGACGGTCTCGTGGGTCTCCTCGAGGAGGTAGCGGACCAGGGAGCGGTGGGTCTGCTCGGCCTTCCACGGGCACTCGACCCGCAGCCGCCGCATCACCTCGCGGAACTCCAGCAGCGGCTCCTCGCTCATCGGGCGGGGCTCACGCCGAGCAGCGCTGCGACTCCGGGAGGTCGCCGGTCGCGCCGTCGTCCTCGGTGGAGACGGCCGCCAGCGCATCGTCGCTCACGGCCACCGAGAGGTCGTCGCGCTCGCTGAGGATCTGGTCGTCGCCGATCTCGAAGGAGTCGAAGAGCGGGTTCGTCTCGAGGTCGGCACTCTCCTGCCAGGCCTGCGCCCGCTCGACGCCGGCCGCGATGATCGCCTCCTGATCGGCGTCCTCGCCGACCTCGTCGGTGCCGATCGCGAGCAGCACGTTGTTGAAGTGCTGGCCCCCGGTGAAGGCCGGCAGCGCCGTCGCCAGGTCGTCGGGGTCGGCGTCGCCGTAGGACAGCCGCACGTTGTCGGCGCCGTCGTCGCTCGAGGAGGGCAGCTCGACGTCGTAGGCCTCCAGCAGCTCGTCGCCGACGATGCCGAGGGCCAGCCCCTGCTCGGCGGCGGTGCGCAGCTGCGAGCCGGACAGGCTGGTCGCGGACTGCTGCGGCGAGGTCAGCAGCACCGAGCACAGCGCGGCGGCCACCTCGTCGACCTCGGCCACCGTGATCGTCGTGCCCTCGATCTGCGCGGCCGCACCCGGCGAGAACCCCGTGCCGCTCACGCCGCACCCGGTGAGGGCGAGGACCGAGACGGCGAGGACGGCGGCGAGCGGACGGCTGCGGCTCACGGAGGCTCCTAGGCGGGTGCGGCGGGCGGGTCGATGATGGCGTCGATCACGTTGCTGGCCCATTGAAGCAGGGCGATCCCGTCGATCGGGCGTCCGCCCACGACCGCGGTCTGCGGCCGCGGGACCAGGATGGTGTCGACCTGGGTCTTCACGATCGACTTCGGATACATCCGCATCAGCCGGACCACCCGCGACTCCGGCAGGCTGACCGGCGCGAACCGCACGTTCTTGCCGGCGATGGTGACCTCGCCGACCCCGGCCTTGCGGGCCCGGGCCCGGAACCGCGCCACCAGCAGCAGCGACTCGACGACCTGCGGCGGGGCGCCGTACCGGTCGAGGAGCTCCTCGCGGATCAGGTCGACGTCCTCGTCGGCACGGACCTCGGCGAGCCGCTTGTACATCTCCAGGCGCAGCCGCTCCGAGGAGATGTAGTCGTGCGGCAGGTGGGCGTCGACCGGCAGCTCGATGCGGACCTCGTTGAGCTCGGGCTCGGCCTCGCCCTTGAACTCGTTGACCGCCTCGCCGACCAGCCGCACGTAGAGGTCGAAGCCGACGTCGGCGATGTGGCCGGACTGCTCGCCGCCGAGCAGGTTGCCGGCGCCGCGGATCTCGAGGTCCTTCATCGCGATCGCCATGCCGCCGCCCAGGTCGGAGTGCTGGGCCAGGGTGGCCAGCCGCTCGTGGGCGGTCTCGGTCAGCGGCTTCTCGGCCGGGTAGAGGAAGTAGCCGTAGGCCCGCTCCCGGGACCGGCCGACCCGACCCCGGAGCTGGTGCAGCTGGGAGAGGCCGAGCGAGTCGGCGCGCTCGATGATCATCGTGTTGGCGTTGGAGACGTCGAGGCCGGACTCGACCAGGGTCGTGCAGACCAGCACGTCGAAGCGCTTCTCCCAGAAGTCGAGCATCACCTGCTCGAGCTGCTTCTCGTTCATCTGGCCGTGCGCGGTGGCGACCCGCGCCTCCGGCACCAGCTCCTTGATCTTGCCGGCGGCCTTCTCGATCGAGTTGACCCGGTTGTGGATGTAGAAGACCTGGCCCTCGCGCAGCAGCTCGCGCCGGATCGCCGCGATGACCTGACGGTCCTCGTAGGCGCCGACGTAGGTCAGCACCGGGTGCCGCTCCTCGGGCGGGGTGGTGATCGTGGACATCTCGCGGATGCCGGTGATCGCCATCTCCAGGGTGCGCGGGATCGGCGTCGCGCTCATCGACAACACGTCGACGGAGGTGCGCAGCCGCTTCATCTGCTCCTTGTGCTCGACGCCGAAGCGCTGCTCCTCGTCGACGATGATCAGGCCGAGGTCCTTGAACCGGACGTCGGGGTTGAGCAGCCGGTGGGTGCCGACGACGATGTCGATCGAGCCGTCGGTCATCCCCGCCATCACCTCCTTGGCCTCCTTGTCGGACTGGAAGCGGCTCAGCGCCTTCAGCACCACCGGGAACCCGCTCATCCGCTCCGCGAAGGTGCTGAGGTGCTGGGTGACCAGCAGGGTCGTCGGCACCAGGACCGCGACCTGCTTGCCGTCCTGGACCGCCTTGAAGGCCGCGCGCACGGCGATCTCGGTCTTGCCGTAGCCGACGTCGCCGCAGACCAGCCGGTCCATCGGCACCACCTGGCGCATGTCGGCCTTGACCTCCTCGACCGTGCTCAGCTGGTCGGGGGTCTCCTGGAACGGGAACGCGTCCTCGAGCTCGCGCTGCCACGGCGTGTCCGGGCCGAAGGCGTAGCCCTTGGTCGCCTGGCGGGCGGCGTACAGCTTGATCAGCTCCGCGGCGATCTCGCGGACGGCCTTGCGGGCCCGGCTCTTGCGCTTGGTCCAGTCGGCGCCGCCGAGGCGGTCGAGGCTGGGCTGCTCGCCGCCGACGTAGCGGGTGACCTGGTCGAGCGCGTCGGCCGGGACGTAGAGCCGGTCGGGCGGGCCGCCGCGCTTGGAGGCGCCGTACTCAAGGACGAGGTACTCGCGCACCGCTCCCCCGGCCTCGCGCTGCTTCATCTCCACGAAGCGGCCGACGCCGTGCTGCTCGTGGACGACGTAGTCGCCGGCCTTCAGCTCGAGCGGGTCGATCTGCTTCTTGCGGCGCGCGGGCATCTTGCGCATGTCGCGGGTGGAGGCGCGCTGGCCGGAGATGTCCTCGCCGGTGAGCAGCACCAGCTTGTTGGTGTCGTCGACGAAGCCCTGGGTCAGCGAGCCGCAGGTGACCACGACCGTGCCGAGGGGGCCCTCGTCGAGGGCGGCCGGGACGTCGCGCTCGCCGAGCGCCTCGACCATCCGCTGCGCCGGCCCGTGACCGAGGTGCAGGACCACCGTGCGGTAGCCGTCGCCACGCCAGGCGTCGAGGTCCTTGATCGCCTTCTCGGTGTCACCGCGGTAGGCGTCGACCGGGTGCATCGGGAGGACCCGGTCACCGTCGTCCCCGCCCTCGCCGTCCAGTCCGAACGGGCTGATCGTCCACCAGGCCTGGTCGCGGCCGATGGCGTGCTCGCGCACGTCGGCGAGCGAGCGGTACGACGCGGCGCCCAGGTCAATCGGGGCGGTCCCGCCGCCGGCTGCCGCGGCCCAGCTGGCGCCGAGGAACTCCTCGCTGGTCGCGACCAGGTCGTGGGCGCGGCTGCGCGCCCGCTCCGGGTCCAGGACCAGGACGTGGGTGTCGGTGGGCATCAGGTCGACGAGCAGCTCCATCTCGTCGACGAGCACCGGCGCCAGCGACTCCATGCCCTCGACGGCGATGCCGGCGGCGATCTTGTCGGTGAGCTCGAGCAGCTGGGGGTGGGTGCGGCCCAGCTCGGCCGCGCGGGCCCGGACCTCGTCGGTGAGCAGCAGCTCGCGGCACGGCGGCGCCCACAGGCGCTCGACCTGCTCGTGGGTGCGCTGGTCGGCGACGGAGAAGGAGCGGATCTCCTCGACGTCGTCGCCCCAGAACTCCACGCGCAGCGGGTGCTCCTCGGTCGGCGGGAAGACGTCGACGATGCCGCCGCGGACGGCGAACTCGCCGCGGCGCTCGACCAGGTCGACCCGCGAGTAGGCCGCGTCGGCGAGGCGCCGTACGACGTCGTCGAGGGCGGCGCTCTGGCCGGGTACGAGCTCGACCGGCTCGAGGTCGGCGAGCCCGCGGACCTGCGGCTGGAGGATGCTGCGGACCGGCGCCACCACGACCTGGAGCGGGCCGTTGGAGGCGTCGGAGCCGGGGTGGCGGAGCCGGCGGAGCACCGCGAGCCGGCGACCGACGGTGTCGCTGCGGGGGCTGAGCCGCTCGTGGGGCAGGGTCTCCCAGCTCGGGTAGTAGGCGACGGTGTCGGGGTCGACCAGGTCGGCGAGGGCGGCGGTGAGGTCCTCGGCCTCGCGGGACGTCGCGGTGACCGCGAGCACCGGGCGACCGGCGCGGACCAGACCTGCGATCACGAAGGGACGCATCGCCTCGGGGCCGGTGAGGTCGTGGGTGGGCACGACTCCCCCGCGGGCGTCGGCGAGCGCCGCGCTCAGCGTCGGATCGGCGAGGACGGCGTCGGCCAGGGCGGCGAGCGCGGTCGAGGTCACGGTGCTCCTAGCAGCTGCACAACACGGAAGCCCCCGGTCACGGATGACGGGGGGTGGACGTGCTCGATCCTACGTCGGGGCGCCGACACTCACCCCTCGGCGGCGGCGAGCTCCTGCTTCCACTGACGGAAGGTCTCCTCGGTGCGGCCGCGGCGCCAGTAGCCCGAGATGGACGCCGTGCGCCGGTCCACCCCGCGCTCCTTGACGAGGTAGGGCCGGATGCCGTGCATGGTCACCTCGGCCTCGCCGTGCACGAACACCTGGACCCGGCCCTCGCGCCACGGCACGGCCCGGACCGCCGCCTCGAGCCGGCCGTCGGTGACCCAGGTGACCTCGACCCCGGCCGGGGCAGCGAGCGGCTGGACGTGGTCGGCGCCGTACGCCTCCACGACGGCGTGGCCGACCGCGTCGGCCGGCAGCGCCTCCAGGGCAGCGCGAATGGCGGGCAGGCCGGCCTCGTCGCCCGCGAGCAGGTGCCAGTCGGCGCTCGGGTCGGGCGCGTAGCCGCCGCCGGGACCGCGGGCCTCCAGCACGTCGCCCGGGCGGGCCCCGGCGGCCCAGGGGCCGGCGTACCCCTCGTCGCCGTGGACCACGAAGTCGATGTCGAGGGTGCCGGCCGCGACGTCGGGGTTGAGCGCCGTGTAGGTGCGGACGACGGGCTCCTCGGGCGTGCCGAGCACCAGCTTGACGTAGCGGTCGGTGTCGGTGCTGGCCGCGAAGGCCGACAGGTCGTCGCTGCGGAAGTGGACCCGGACCATGCCGGGGCTGATCCGCTCGGTCGCGGTGACGACGAGGGTGGTGGTGTTGCCGGGCTTGGGCACGGTGCTCCTGAGGATCGACTGCCGGTCACTGCTTGTTAGGCCAGCCTAACCGGGCACCCTGGGGCCGGACCTGTGAGTCGGGGTGGCGCTCGGGGCGTGGAGGACGACGGGCCGGGTGGAACGACGCCAGCGCGGCTGCAGGACCTCGCCGCCACCGCCCTTGCCCGCGACGCGGCACTGGTCCCGCCCTCGGCCCAAACGGCTCGCTGCTCAGCTCCGGCTTCGTGACCTCGACGCCGGCTGGTTGCTCCGCCTCCTCCGGGGAAGGTCGGCGCACGCCCGTCCCCCGCTCGCCGGGGAGCCGGGGCTGGGGGCCGGGTCGCACAGCCCGACCGCCAGAGGCAGATAGGGGCCCGTGGCCCCGCGATCATCCACGTGACATCCGCGCCCAGGCGCTCCACCTCCCGGGCCAGCGGCTCCCGACGCCCGGCGGCGTCCCATCCATGCCGCCGCGACCATGCCGGGCGTGGACTGGCCGGGCGTGGACTGGCCGGGCGTGGACTGGCCGGGCGTGGACTGGCCGGGCGTGG
>Ga0075365_10000201_pt1 | contig 19876 bp, 23 predicted proteins | sample EndMetdeltDD1765_FD_71387 | JGI IMG/M metagenome (GOLD analysis project Ga0075365, IMG submission 71387) | Populus endosphere microbial communities from Tennessee, USA - Endosphere MetaG P. deltoides DD176-5 | ecosystem: Host-associated > Plants > Roots > Endosphere | place: USA: Tennessee... | reverse complement strand
TATCGCCTTGTCGACGGTGTCATCGTGATCAAGGCCGGATCGCCTTGGGTTACGCGCTATCTTCATCGTATCCGGTATCAGGCCGGCTATGAAATCGACGACCCGGATCTTATGCCGATCAAAGTAGCAATCCTGATGATGGTTGCGCAGTGGTATCTCAAAAGAGAGCCGGTTGTGATCGGATCCTCCGTCGAAGAGATTCCGTTTTCGGTCAACGCTCTTCTGACGCCATACCGAATTTACCGATAGGAGCGCCGAGATGCCGCGTGTCCGATTTACGCAGAACTTCAATTACGAGATCACTCCTGCCGTCACGCGCGCCTACAAGGCTGGCTGGACAGGCGTCGTGAAGCGTGATTGCGCCGAGAAGGCAACGAAGGCTGGCAAGGCAATCCTGGTGACAAGGAAAGGCACGGTTTTGGATGGCGAAAACAAGATCAGCGGGTGATCTGTTTTATCGCTTCGCTTTTGACCAGCGCGTCGATCAGCAAGACGGATACGGAAACACCAAAGGTGCATGGCAGGAACAGTTTCAGCGTCGGGCAGGCGTTACGCATATTCGCGGCGGCGAAGCCGTCATGGCTGACCGCCTTCAGGGGCAGCATACCCAGATTGTCTTCATCCGCGCCTGCTCACAGTCGAAACTGATTACGTCAGACTGGCGCGCACGGGATGTGCGAACGGGCGTCGTTTTCAACATCCGTGAAGTGACGGCAACGACCGATCGATTGTGGATCGATCTCCTGATCCAGTCCGGAGTGGCGGCGTGATGGTGCTGAAAGCTCAAATGCTCGGGCGCGAAGCCTTGATGCGGCGCCTCAATACGATCGCCCCCAACATCGAAAAATATACGACCGACGAAAAGAAAGCAGCGGGTGACGATCTTGCTGATGCCGTACGGCGCGTGGCGCCGACAGGCGAAACGCTCGACTATATGGAGAGCATACAGGCAGATCTGATCGCAGATCGTCCAGTGCAGGAACAGGTCGGCGTTCGCGCATCGAAAGACCCTTCCGCAGTGGGCCTCTTCGCAAAATTCATCTGGCGATTTCTGGAGTTCGGAACGCGTCCGCACAATGTCGCCAAGGATGGCGGCACTGTTCTGGGTAGAAAACAGACGAAAGCCACTGGCGCCATCATCCATCCGGGTTCGGTCGCAAAGCCGCATATCTTCCCGATCTATCGGGCGATGAAGCCAAAAATCAGACGCCGGATCAGAAACGCAGTCAACCGCGCCATTCGCGAAGCCAGAAGGAAATAGATCATATGGCGAGCGCAGACCTGGAACTGCAGGGAGCCATTCACGCCCTTCTCGTTGCTGATACCCAGGTCGCCGGCATAGTTGGTGGCGCTATATATGATCGGGTGCCAGAGAACGCCAGCTTTCCCTACGTCCACCTCGGTGAGACGCAGGAGGTCACTGACGATATGACCTGTGTTTCCGCGCAGACAATCTACCTGACCTTGCACGGATGGTCGCGAGAGGTCGGTTTTGTCGAGGTGAAGCGTCTCGCAAACGCGGTCAAAAATGCACTGCATCGGGCGCCACTGTCTTTGGAGACGTGGCGTCTCGTCTCCCTCAATCACCGTCAGAACCGCGTTTTTCGCGATCAGGACGGATTAACGTCTCACGCGGTCATCGAGCTGGTGGCCTATGTCGAGAAGCCGTAGCGGCCAACGCTGACGGCACCCATCATCACAACCCAGACACCTATGGAAGGACATCACAATGGCTGATGGACAGCAGCTTGGCCGCCTTTTGCTGATCAAGATCGGTAACGGCGCGGATCCGGAAGATTTCACCAACCTCTGCGGCATCAAGACTCGCAGTTATAATATGTCATCCAACGAGGTCGATACGACCATTCCCAGCTGCACCAATCCCGGCGGCCCGGTGCAGAAAACCGGCCGCCCCGGCATTTCGAACCGCACCTTCACCGGATCCGGCAACTTCGTCAAAAGCGCCAACTCGACCTTCTTCCTGAACAAGGTTCGCAATTCAGAGGCGTTCAATGCGCAGGTCGTGGTTCCGGGTGACGGCACCTACGAAGGATCATGGATGGTGACGGAATTCTCCTTCTCCGGCGATGTCGAGCCAAACATGGAATTCAACGCAACGTTCGTTGCCGCTGACGTTCTCGAATTCACGGCGGAAGCCTGACCAGTCGGCGGGATCGGAGCGGAAATATGCAACAGGAATACAAATATCCGGTCAACGAGGCGCGCGGCGAAGCGCGCCTTGTCGTTGATGGCGTCGAGCTGGTGATCGCTGCGGAGATGGGTCGGCTCGCAGCCCTGTCGAACCGCCTGCAATGCAAGTCCCTGAACGACCTGTTTATCAGGCTCTCGGATGCGGAGGTTGCGGCAACAGTTTCCGGGATTGAGCTTCTGACAATCAAGGGCGATGCCCTTGCTGCGATCAATAAGCTTAAACTCAAACATTTCGGTGACTGCAAATCGGCCTTCCTCGCGGTGCTGACACACCATTTCGAGGATGACGCGGGAAACGCCGAAGCCGCCAGGGAGGCGGCAAGCTGATCGATGAAAAGCCATTCCCTTGGCGGGAGTGGATGCGGATAGGGATCGGCGGTCTGGGGTTTCGGCCTGTCGATTTCTGGGGTGTTACACTGACGGAATTCTTTGAAGCCATTCATGGACGAAATGACGCCAACGGGACCGAAGCGGAACCGTCCGCGCCTTCGGAAAGTGAAATGGATCGGCTTCTGGTAAAATACGGTTGAGGCGAAGATGGCTGACAATAGCGATGACCTGATTATCAGCATTTCGACGGATCAGGCCACTTTGCGCCGAAGCATCCAGCGTATTGAGCGTGATCTTGCCGGCTTGTCAGGATCCGTCCAGAAGCAGTTCGCAAAGGTCGGTTCATCGATCGACAACACCGTCACGACGACGATGCAGAACCGCATCAATGCGATGATGGGGATCGGTATCAAGGCGTCCAAGGAATGGACTGGTGCGCTTGCCGATCAGGGGAAGGAGCTGGAGCGCTTGCGTGCCAGATATTCTCCGCTCTTCAATACCATCAATAATTACAAAGCCGCCGTCGCCGACATCCGCCGCGCGCACGCCCTCGGCGCCATTTCTGCTGATGAGATGGCAAAGGCCATTGCCCGCGAACGCCAGGCCGCATTGGCTTCGACGGCTGCCATTAAGGGGCGTAATCAGGCGCTTCAGGTCACGGTGACCCGCTCGGGTAGTGGCGGCAATGCGAACGCGTTCAATACCTCGAACCTTGCTGCGCAAGGCTTCGATATCGCGGCGACGGCCGGTTTCATGCCCTGGTACACAGTAGCGCTCCAGCAGGGTCCGCAGGTCGCGCAGGTATTTAATGATATCCGCAATAGTGGATCGAAGATTGGTCCGGCTGTCGCAGCTGCTTTCATGCAGCTCGTTAATCCAATCTCGCTCGTGACGATTGGTGCAATTGGCGCCACCGCAGCAGCCGTGCAGTATTTCTCAGGCGTGGTTTCCGGCAGTGGGGATTCGGCGGAAAAACTGAAAGAGCAGGCGCAGCTGATCAGCGCCGTTGCTGAGAGGTGGGGTGATACCATCCCCATGCTGCGCGATTATGCCAACGAACTCAATCGCGCCAAGGACGCTGCTGACCTTAAAGAGGGTATTACCCTTATCAATGAAAAGGCGCTGGCGAATGTCCGCAGGGACTTGGAATCGGCCCGTATCACGGTTTCTGACGTCGTCGCTCAACTTCGTGCTGCCGGTGAAGAAGACGAGGTTATCAAGCGCTTACAGACTGCATTTCAGCAGTTTACCAAAGCAGCAAATGAAGGAAAGCTTGAAACGTCTGATGTCGAGCGGGTGCAGGCGGCGCTGGCGGCGGCAATAAACAGCACCGGCATACCGGCTCTCACAGATTTCGCAAAGTTTTTCGATGCGCTCTCGGCCTCCGCACTCGGTGCGGCTGGAAGCGTCAAAAAGGCCAATGACGCTGTCGCCCGATCGCAGGATATCACGACATGGCGAAGCTATGATCCTGAAAAGCGACGACTGGGTCGTGACGGTCAGTCTGCTGACGGGCCAATTCAAAATCCCGGCTTTTTCGATGTCGCCAATCCACCTACGCCCGAGCGGCGCCCTTTGATTGAACTTGAAGGTTTGCCGGGATCGGAGAAGAGCAACAAAAAGGCAGAGACCGCTGCGCAGCGTGCAGCAAACGCTTACCGGGATCTGAAAAAGGCAGCTGACGATCGTGTAGGCCAGCTTCAACAGGAAATCGAGCTTCTCGGAAAATTCGGCGTTGAGGCCGATACGGCCCGTTTTGCCCTCGATCTGTTTCAGCAATCGGAAGATAAGGGGCGTTCTCTTTCTACCGAGCAGCGGGCCGAAATTGAAAAGCGTATCCAGCTTTACAAACAGTATTCGGAAACGCTCGCCAAGGCGAAACTCCAGCAAGATCTGTTGCAGGATCGGCGGATGAATTCTCTCTCCCGAGAGGATCAGCGTATTGTCGCCAGTCTGCGCACATACGGGTTGCCGGAAAACCTCGATAGCAAGGAGGCGAACGACATCCGTCAGTCCATCCGCATGGAAGGCGCGCGCGAAGAACTCGGCAGCTTTTTTTCCGACTTCAAGAGCGCGCTCCTGAATAATGGAGGAGATATCGGCAAGGCCTTTGGAAACGCTATTCAGAATGCCTTGATGAACCAGGCTTCGAAACTCTGGGACAAGGTTTTCGATCAGCTGACAAATGCTATCCTCGGCACAAAAGGCGGCTCGGCTGGTGCATTGTCAGTCAGCGGCGGCAGTGGAATGGGGGCTATTCTTGGCGCAGTGACAGGCGGGTCTGGGGGCGGCTCTTCTGCCGGTGCGGTTGATCTTGCGTCCGGACTGATCGGCAAGAACGAAAATACGAGCGCTGCCAGCATCAATGCGTTTCTCAAGCGGGGCGGCGTGGATATTAACGCCGCGCAAACCGCATGGTGCGCTGCCTTCGTCAACTCTTCGTTGGCGCAGGTCGGGCTTAAGGGAACTGGTTCCCTTACGGCAAACTCTTTCCAGAACTGGGGTCAGGCCGTTGATCTGGACAAGGTGATGCGGGGTGACGTGCTGTTGCAGAGCCGGGGGCTTGGCGCAACGCAGGCTGGCGGCCATGTTGGTCTCGCGACCGGCGTCAGTAAGATGGGGAAGAACGGCCTTCAGTTGCAAATGCTCTCCGGGAATTCATCCGACAGCGTTGCGACGACATGGGTGGATGCGGCGCAACTTCAAGCGCGTAGAGCCACGGAAGCGGCTGGCGCCCTGCAAAAGGTCGCCAGTAGCTCTGGCGCTGCGACGCAAGGTCTTGGGCAACTGGGACAGCTTTCAACATCGTTCTTTCCCTCTGCGCCGGCCGCGAGCGGTGGTAGCGGCGGGGGAGGCCTGTTTTCGTGGCTTGGCGGCCTTTTTGGCGGTGGCTCTCAGTGGAACCTGGCGAAGTCCGGAAAGATTACTGGCCTTTTCGCGAACGGAACCAACTATTCGCCTGGCGGCCTTGCTGTCGTCGGCGAGCAAGGGCCGGAAATCCTCAATCTGCCGCAGGGGTCGCAGGTGATCCCGAACGGCAAGTCAAAGCAGCTGCTTGCTCCCAAAGCACCATCTTTGGCGCCACGCTCCACCATGCAGACGGTTCGTAACGAAACCGCGCTGACGGTGCAGATTAGCGGGGCGAATGGTGATGACCATGTGCGGACGCTTGTAAAGCAGGGTGTGGACGAGGCTCTGGCGAGACAAAACGACGACATGCGCCGGGGTGGTTTCGGCACCTTGCAATCCAAATACGCATCACAAAAGGGATGACATGTCGAGGTTTCTGAACCAGCCGACACTGGAAGCAGATTTTCTGGCTCCGGTGCGAACGTCATTCGACGTGACGGGATCCGCTATCGATGGTGGGCGAAACGGGCTTGGTGAAACCCTTGCCATTGAGATGAGTGGTGGCGGCGTCGTATCCGCCACCTACGAAGATTGCATGATAAAGAATCCCGAGCATTACGAATATGTCAATTGGCTCGGCGCTCGACTGAATGGTGGTTTCCGCTTCATCAATGTACCGATCATAACGGACTGGTTTGGGCCGTTCCCCAAACTGCCGAAGCTACCTACTCCGATAATCCGGGGGATTCCTCACTCCGACGGCTCGTTGTTTACGGATACCTCCGGCTACTCTCAGGCAACTGTGTACGGCGAGGTTATTGAGGATGCTGCGCTGAATGCCGGCATATTGAAGATGAAGGTTTACGGCCTCTCACGCCCTCTGCGCTGGTCGGACTGGTTCTCAATCTATCATGTGTCACGTGGGTGGCGTGCCTATCGGTACTGGGATGTTCTGGCTGTGACGCACGAAACTGCGCCGGTCTACACTCTGGCGATATCTCCGCCTTTGCGCGAGGCGACGGCGGCGGGGACGCGTGTTGAGTTTGCTCGGCCACGCTTTGTCGCGAAGTTCAAAAGCGACTTCACGTTGCCGTCCGTTGTTGAGGCCTTTTTTGTTACCAGACAGGCAATCCAGTTCGTCGAGGCGTTTTAATGGCCTATTCTGTCGATTATGTTCCTGCCTCCATCATCGAGGCGCAGCGTGGTTCACATCAACTCGGAATTTTTCTGCGTATTGGCACGGATCCTGCCCTTCATATGTGGTTCGGTGTGAACGATGTTCCGGCTGGATTTGATGGTGTTGATGCGGACGGCACGGTCTACCTTGGTGGTGGCCGCCTGATCGGCATTCCCTCACTCGAGGTTCTCGTCAACGGCACGTCGGATGCAGTCGATTTCTCCGTTTCCGGCATTGATCCGGCGACGGGCGCTGCAATGCTCGACAGCATTCCACCGGTTCGCGGAGCGCTCGTGCAGGTCGGGCTTACCACGCTCGATCACTATTACCAGCCAATGAGCAAGGTAATTCCGATCTGGACGGGCGTGGCATCGCACACCAAAGAGGCCAGGCAGCCGACGAAGGCAGGCGAGACGGCAACGCTCTCTTTAGGCCTCTCAGTAGTAGCTGGTGAAAACACCCGATCTCGGGCAGCAAGAGTGCTGTGGTCAGATGCCATGCAAAAGGCGATTTCGCCCACGGATGAGTTCTGCAGCCGGACAGGCGAGCTGGCCCGCGCCATCAATCCCGTCTGGCCAAACTACTGAGGCACCATGAATATTCATGAGTTTCTGGCTCTGCCTCATCGTTTCAGATGGGGCGGAATGGGCGGCGACGACTGCTTCACTTTTCCCGCGTCGTGGTGCCTTGAACGGATCGGGCTTGATCCAGCCGCAGAATTCCGTGGCACCTATTCGAGCCGGAAGGAGGCGCACGCACTGATTTCTTCTTACGGCGGTGAGATCAGCTTCGCAGATCGGCAGATGTCAGTCATCGGCGCTCGTCGCGTCCAACATCCGCAAGATGGTGACGTTGGTATCGTCCGGATGTTGGCGGGCGAAAGCTCTTCCGACATGCATATTGCACTGGTTGGCGCCATCCGTTTTGGGCCTATCTGGGCTTCTATTTCGCCCTCTGGCGTGCGGGCAACAAAAGCTGACTTTTTGTCAGCGTGGAGATTTTCCCTGTGAGCTTCCATCAAAGGATGATGCTTCAGCGATATGGCTTGTGCCATACGACGAGCCTTTACAGCCAGGTTGTCTTCGATCCGATTTTCACGCCGATCTTCACGGCAGTGTTCGGGACAGCTGGCTTCACGATCGCCGGCACCACGATCACCTATGCGTCGATTGCTTCGGCAATTGCCGTCACAGCGTTGACGATCGGCATTCAGGCTCTCATGGCCCCTAAGCCTCCGAAGCCGGAAGATGGCCGCGTTCCGAAAATTCAATCGATACCGTATCGGCAGTGGGGTGTTGGGCGTTGTCGCATGGGTGGCGCCCAGATGCTTTGGACGGCAAAGGGTTCGAAGCTTTTTTCGGTTCAGGCGATCGCAGGTCACCGCATCAAGAGCGTGAACCGCTACTGGCTGCATGAGGACGAAGTGGAGGTAAATGGCGGTGGTGTCACGACCGAGGGTGATCGGTACGGGTCAAACGTCCAGATCCTACGCAGATACGGAAACTCCCCGGAAGCGCCATATGCTGAGATAGTAGGAGAGTTGGGCGCGAGTGGCGTCTGGACAAATAATCACCGTGGCGACGGTCAAGCCTCGATCGCCTACATCGCCACAAATGCAGCCGCCAAGGATCAGAATACCAGGTTCCCCTACGGCGCTCCTCAGCTCTCTGTTGAGGCCGATCTCGCTTATGTTTTCGATTACCGCATCAGTTCTGACCCCGGCAACCCGGCGGCTTGGGTTTGGTCGCGAAACTCCGCCCTTATCATGTGCTGGCATCAGTGCTTCAATGAGTTTGGACACAAGCGGGATTTTAACCGGGCAATCCTTCCGGTTCTCGATATGTGGATCGAAGAGGCCAATGTTTGTGATGAGGATGTTCCTCTTGCGGGAGGCGGGACGGAAAAGCGGTACGAGTGCAATGGCTTCGACACGACCGAAAACGATCCGAAGGTTGGGACAAATGCGATCCTTGCGACGTGCGATGGCTGGATTTGTGAACGAGGAGACGGCGCTCTCCTTTTCACGGTAGGAAAATTCCGCGAAAGCCGTGTCGTCACGCTGACGGACGCCGATATCACCGGCCACCAGATTGAATACGATGTCCTGTTCGAAGATGAGATCAACCGCCTCATCCCGAAATTCACGTATCCGGCAACAGGATACGCAACGAGCGACACAGATTTCTTCGAGGATGTGGCTGCGCAAATAACCGCAGGCCGTGTTCTGGCGCAGGAGGCTGATTATCAGTGGTGCCACCAGTGGCGGCAGGCAAGACGCCTTGGAAAGCGTGACTGGCTTCGCGTGCGGCAAAAAATTCGCGGCAATCTGATCGTTCGCCTGTCTGGTATCAATGCCGTTTATGCGCGGTGGGTCAGGGTGAATGCACCTTACATGTTGCCGCGCTTGAATAGCCAGTTGATCGAAAACAGGAAATCCACCCTGTCAATCTTGCGGGGTGGGTTCTCCATGGACTTCATCAAGCACCCGGAAAATATCGAGGAGTGGAACCCAGCAGTAGATGAAGGGCGCGCGCCACCGGTCCCTACGCGGCTGAACGCGGAAGAAATCGAAACAGCCGTTATCAATTCGGTTGTGGTCGAAGCCAATGGCGGATCTGTATATTTGCGGGTCCGCATTGATCAGCCGGACGACGGAAGCCTGACGCCGATGGTGCGATACAGGATTGCCAACACGGGTGGAGGCAGTCCGGGGGATTGGGTGACTAAGGCGTTTGCAGATATGCAGCCGTCCGGGGGCTTCATCACTGTCTCCACGGATATAGTGCCATCAGATCAAGTCTTGGACGTGCAGGCGGCCTTCACTGCCTCCAATGGCAAAACTGGTGATTGGTCAGCTACGGAGACCGTAACGTCTACGTCTGATCCGAATCCTCCGGGTATGGTTGCCGTAGATCCTGTTTCAACAGGCGTAGGTACTGCGCTGTTTTCGTGGACTGCTCCAAACAGTTCGAATTACGCCGGCGCGAAAATTTACTGGAACACCGTCAACAACTTTTCGACGGCATCCTTCTTGGGACCTGTAGAGTATGGCAGCCCCAATGCAGACGATAGCGCTTCACGCTCAATAAGTGCGGGGACGCGATACGCCTGGATCACCTCCGTCAACCGCTCTGGCGTGGAAAGCGCGCCAGCGCCAACCGGCGCATTCAACGTCGGATAATCTAAGCCACAAAATTAGGAATTAAGTCTCTGGCCGCGCGCTGGAGCTATCTTCTATGGAGAAGAGCATGGCAAAAAGCCCAATTGAGATCTGGCGTGATGGCCCGGCAACGAACCCACACCAGCCGTTCAAGCCCGATATCCGTGATTGGGCGCTGTGGCTTGAGAGCATGGTCACATCCGGCATCCTGTCCTCCGGGCCATGGTTCTCCACCAAAGCATCTATGACGCTTGGCTATGCCGCGAATACTATTGCCATTGTTTATAACGATCCTACGGCTGCGAATAATGGCCTCTACATCAAGGTCGGGTCATCCGGTTCTGGGTCATGGACGCAACTGACGTCGTTTCTTCCAGGCTATCAGTTTGTAACCGCATCCCCGACCGGCGCCAGCACAGCCAACGCCATAGTTGCGTCTACGTCTCCGCGCCTGCCGGCTGGCGATAGCGTTGCTCTCGTTACGCTCGCCATTCCGGCAACCAATACCGCAACGCCTGTTACAGTGCGTTTTGACGGCGGCGATCTGTTGACGATCAAGACTCGTACGGGAGAAGATCCTGATGCTGGCGCGCTTCAGCAAAATGACGTCGTTGCTGGCTTTGTATCGGGTGCGACCTTCCGTCTGATCTCGGACCTGAACTCCCTTCGCAATTATCAATCCGCCAAAGCGTGGGCCAACAACGATGAAGACACACCTATTCCGGTAACCTTGGGCGGTGATGGCGCAACCACTTTCTCCGCAAAGCACTGGGCGGCCAAGAGTGATGAAGGCGCGGATAGGTCAAGCGATGAAGCCGATAGATCGCAAGGTGCGGCTGATCAGGCTGAGAATTACCGAGACCAGGCTGCAGGCTTCGTCGACGATATCGTGTCGGAAAAAGAAGTTCCGATCTACGCAACCGTCGCAGGCATGCCTTTCATCAGCGTTACCCCCGGGATGAGCGTTATAAATGTTCGCGGGCGCAACAGTCCGACGGATGGTGATGGCGGTCTCTATGGCACCGCAAACAACGGCTCTCCGGACAGGTTCACTTCTCTCGATGGGCGCACCTGGTATAAAATATTCAAGGCGCCGCTCTTTATTGCTGTCTCTGGACAGTCTAACCCCGCAAACGTCCGCGATTACGTTTGGCAGCCTGAAAGCAATCTGTACGTTTGGAATGCGACAGGAACCGCGCTAGGTACCGCCTTCGTCGCAGCAGACAACACTAAAGTCAGCTTTCCAGTTGCATTCGCAAATGAGATTGCCCGACAAAACCCAGATCGCAGCGTCTTCGTTGTGACAGGTGCGCGACCGGGTCGGACCATCGTGAACTGGCTTCCAGGTGCGCCGGACGAGGATGTTTACGCTCTCCTCAAGACCCGTGTCGAGGCGGCGCTATTGGTTCTCGGTGCGAGTAAGATCGACCGCTTTGCTTGGTGGCAGGGGGAAAGTGATGCTGCCGATCCGTCCGCTTATGAGGCGAATTTCGAAGCGGTTATTGCCAGACTTCGTGGGGAGAGCTGGTTCCCCTATAATACCAATATGACCATCATGGGGATTGTCAGCGCGGCGATCAATGGCAGCTCAATATACAGGAACATGAACCTGATACTTCAGCGCTGCGCCGCTAAAGATCCTCAACAGCGAATGTTCTTTTATACTGCCGGCGCCACTATCCAGGTAGTCGATCCGACCGGGGTAGCAGGAGACTGGTTCGATTCTCTCCACGTCAATGCTGTCGGAACATTTAAAACAGGAACCGCAGCAGCGAAAAAAACTTTGGCTGGCGGTGGCGGTTACGCAGGAAATGGCCTTTGGAAAGACCCGGAAACCGGAGATTTCGGGTTGGGTCCGCACAGTTTGGCAGGCCAGTTGCTGGACGTTCGCAAAGACGCAGATAGTGCCTCTATGGTTCGAGCGGTGAATCTGGACGCGGGAAATGCGGCAGATACCGGTTTCCTTGCCCTTTGTGCTAACGGCTCACTGGATATACGTGCTTATGGCGCTTCTCAGTCTGGACGAGCTCAAATCGCTTGGTCTGGTGCTACTAGCCTCGATATCAAAGCTATCAATGCAACGGGCGGTCTCCGCTTCTTCATTGGCAGCGGTACCGAAAATATGCGGCTAAGCCAAACGGGGCTTAATCTGCTTGTCGGCAACCTGTTCATCGCCAGCCAGCAAGTGTTGAAGCAGAGGATTACAGGGTGGGGAACGCCTACCGGCGCTGTCGCGCGATCAAACTTCAATCCAGCAACGATCTCGCTTGCAGACTTGGCGGCGCAAGTGAACGCGCTGAAAACAGACTTGCATGCAGGATCGAGCGGGCACGGACTTTTGGGGAATTGACGATGAACGACGAAATCCTCCTCGCAACATTAAAGCGGCGTTTAGGCGAACTTGAGCTAGAAGTGATTCACCTTCAGGCTGCTCTGGAACGGGAACGATTGGATAAAGCCGAACTCAAGGAAATGCTTAGCGATGGGATAAAGAAAAATGGGGAGCGACCCGAATGACGGTTGATTTGTCCGCGACTAAAAAGGCAGCGGTGCCATTTTCCAAAATAATGGCTTCTCCCCCGGACGAAGTCCGAAAAACTGCGATCCTTTGCGGTTACCCCTCCGCTCAAAATTTGCCCCTCGAAGGATTAGGTCGTATCCAGATGGGGCGGTTTCGATAGGGAAGTATCCTCCGGTCAAAGACAGGTAAGCGTTTATATTGCCGGTCGAGATCGCACCAGGCGCTTCATGCACAGTGATCCTGCCTTCATCGTCAACAAGCCCGACTTGCCCCTCCTCAAGGGTAGCTATGGCCCCGAAGAAGCGCTCGTATGCATGAGGAAGGAACCCATTCGCGCCGATGGGCTCTTCTTCAAATCTCATGTTCGCGTTCCACATTCTATCGCGTGCCGCCAGCAACTTGTCGAAGGCTGAGACGCGAGCGGCAAACATTGTTCCGGCGAAGAAGCCGTATTGCTCTGGAACGGGTTTCCCATAAACAAAATCCGATATCCTCCCGACCATTTCGTTATTGCCGAAGTCAAAGGTGTTCGAGCATTTGTAGAGGTTTCTCGGGCCAAGGATCATCAGTCGCTCATTGCGATCGAAAGTCTGGATAACCTTTTCCATCTGCTGGTTGTGGCCAAGGAGAGAATAGAGGAACTTGTCGAGCCAAACGTCGCCGAGACCTGTTCCTCCTTTCTTTGAGTGGAGTTTCACCACGTAGTCGAAGTCACGAAGGAATGGGAGGATTTCAATAAATGGGCGCACGTCTCGGCCCAGGTTGTTAACCTTCAACATGCTGACGTGGCACTTGATTGCATCAATCCTTAATTGTGTCTGCACATCGATCGGCGCCACATGCGTAATGATCAATTCAAAAGGCGCCTGCACATATCGCAAAAACTCAAGCAGTCTCGCGTCCACTTCCGGGTGGAACAAATGCACATATACAGCGACTTTTGACATAGCATCCTCATCTCGACCGCGTTTCCGTAACACAAGCTACGTTTGAAGTGCAAGGAACATGCACGCTTCACGGTAGGCTGATTGCTTTGTTTAACCTCCGCCAGCGTCAGCTAAAGTGGCTCGGTCATGATAGACTGCCGTTTCCCTTGGGGAGCTTTCTCGAAGACGCAAATGCTGTCGTATATAGTTATCGACCTAGTTGATTTGGTGAACTTAGTCGTTTCAACCGCTCCTCTTGTGTGGACGGCGTTGATCTCATCAAGTTTTGCTTTGGTAAACTCGATAAAAGACCGTTGCTCTCCAAGTCCACCTTGATATTCAGGCCAGTAACAGGTGTGGGTGTCTTCGACAAAATATACGCCGTTCGGAGAAATCCGGTCGTAAAGCAGATTGAACGACGCCAAGAGATGATCCATGCGGTGACTTCCATCGTCGATGACGATATCGATCACAGGATTTTCCCGAACGATTAAGTCAACGATCTGCGGGTCATCTTGGCTGCCAATATAGACTTTGATCCCATCAGCCTCGTGAACTTTGCACTCTGGATTTATGTCCAGGCCAATAATTGTCGCCCCGTCGCCGAAATACTCTTTCCACATGGCGAGAGATCCGCCGCCAAATACGCCAATCTCAAGGATTGTCGGCTTCTTTCCGCGAAAGCGCCTGAAATGAAGCTCGTATGCATCGAAATAGTGCATCCACTTATGCAGGCGCTTGTGTCCGTTGTTCAAGAAATAGCTATGCAAGAAATGGTCACTCAATTGCGCCTCCATGGATGTGAACTAACTCGCGGCATTAGTGACGACGTATACCGCGATTGCGTAACGAAGATAACTCATCAAAATTAGGTGAAAAATGGATCGGGAAGAGTTTCCCGTCAATCTCGACCTTGCGCCATCCGCGCATTGATCATCGCTTGGCCGGTAGCGTAACCCGGCACCCATAAACCACAATCAGGAGACTACCATGGCTCGGGAAACGCTTCCCGTCGCTCTTGACCTCATGTTTGGTCACGAGGGCGGCTACGTTAACACTAAGACAGATCGGGGTGGACCGACCAAGTACGGCATCACTCACAAAACACTTGCCGCTCATCGCGGCGTCGCGTCTGTGACCGCAGAACAGGTCAAGGCGATGACGCGGGAGGAGGCGACCGAAATCTACCGAAGATCCTACTGGGTCCAGAGTGGCGGAGACCTTCTGCCAAAGGGTCTCGACTATGCAGCCTTCGATTTCGGCGTGAACTCCGGCCCGTCCACTGCCGTCCTGCGCCTGCAGAAGGTTCTCGGCGTTCGCCAGGACCGTGTTGTCGGTGAGCAGACGGTCGCTGCGGCCAAAGCTTACCCTGGCGGTATAACCAAGCTCATCCGTGACTACTGCGACGAGCGCATGGCCTATCTGCGTAGCCTCACTAACACCAAGACCGGCTTTCCGGTTAATGGTCGCGGCTGGACAATCCGCGTCACTGGCAAGGATCCGAAAGGGCAATGGGCCGACCAGCTGGGCGTTGTTGGAAATGCTGTGCGACTGGCAAGCTTTAGTAAGGATCTCGTCAAGCTCGTGAACGTTCCCGAGGAAGGAAACGCCAAGGCTGATGTTCGCGATACGGGCATTGTCGAGGTTATCAAGAAGCCTGAGGCGTGGGGTCCCATCACTGGCTTCCTCTCTGCGGCCGGCGCAATCTTTGCTGGATCGGGACCCGTTCAGTGGGCGCTCGCCGCGCTGATGATTGGCGGCGGCATTCTGGGGTTCATTTACCTCGTCAAGCGGGTGAGGGCTGCCTGATGTGGTCGCTCATTCCCGGCTGGCTTAAGATCGGTGCAGCAGCTGTTGCTGGCACTGTCCTTCTCTCCGCTGCCTCGTTTCAGATCGGTAAGCGCGAGGGAAAGTCCGTCACCCAGATCGAGGCGGCTAAAGCCGCACTCAATCGCATCAACACCCTGGAGAAAAACAATGCCTCTTTCAGTAGCCTGCCGGATCGTCATCGTTGCCTTGTCTTCATGCGCGATAGCGGCTTGCCAGACAGCGCCTGCGACTAATGGTTCTGGCTACCAGCGCATCCAGTTTTCGGATCCGCAGGCAGCGCGACTGGCCTCTCAGGATGAGACGGCGGGACCGGCGATCTACTCCAACAATCGCCAGTGCAGCCAAGATGCTGCCTGCCGGAAATGACGGCGAGGGCGACGATGGAAAGCGGATATCAGGGCACAGGCATGTGGGTTCGGATCCAGCACCGCTTCGGACCGCGCATGATGGAATGGTTCATGGCTGGGCATCTCATCGCCTTCGGGTGGGTTCTTCTCCTTCCATCCCAGACCTTCAATCAACCGGCGTTCATGGGCTTTAACGAGATCGTGCCGTCAGAGGATTTCCTTGGCTGGATCATGTTTGTCGTCGGGTGCTTGCGTATCATTGGCCTCGTCATCAATGGCGCCAAAAAGAACGTCACACCACAGATACGGCAATTCTCGGCAGCAGCCGGGTGCGTGATCTGGTCAGGCATAGCATACGCTTTTGCATCTTCCGGAGTCATCAGTACGTGGATTGCCATCTATCCGCTCTTCGCCATTGGAGAGCTGATCAACATCCACCGCGCAGCGCATGATCAGGGAGAAGCTCGCAATGGAAAAACTGGCTGACCTTCCGCCGCTGGCGCTTGTTGTGTTTGGCGTGACGCTGGCTGTAATTTTTGCTGTGAGGCACTTCGGGCTATCGTCTGGCGCGAGCACGTCTCCGCAGAAGAGTCAGGCTTCAGCGCAGGTTGCCGCCGTCATCGTAGATCCGACCGCGCTCAACAATGCCGCCGAGGCGGTCAGGGCGCACACCGCAGAAGCGATCAATATGCGCAAATCTTTTGAGCGCGGGACAGATAAGATCTGCGATGCCATCGATCGCCTGAGCGATCAGGTCGACGACCTTCAGAAGGAAATGATCCGCCGAGGCGGGTAAATCGTGTCTCTGCTTATCTGACACGCGATAAACGAAGTGACACGTCGCATTGTTTTTCCTTGCTGTTCTCGAAGCTTCCCAAACTGAATATCAGTGGGGAGCTTTTTGCATTCTGGTGATGCAAGCGAAACGAAGGTCATCCTGCAGCGGATGGAGAAGGGCCAAAGGCCGTAGGAGGCAATCTTAAAGTGCTAGAAGCGACCATAATCAACGATGGCGTCTGCGATTAACTTATTACGAAGCTCAAGCGGTCGGGTTGTTTCATCCATCTGACCTAGCTTGTTGCGATTCACAAGCAAGATGCGCAACTCCTCCTCGTGTTGAAACGATAGGGGCTTAATAAACGAAATTGAAAGCCATTTCTCGATTTCGGACGCTAGGCTCTCATAAACGAATTTCTCGGGAATGTCCCATTTGACGTCTTTCCAGCCATACTCAACTCTCCTCGATACAAGACCGAGGCCTTGGGTTTTGATTTCGTTAAAAACAACTGATTTCAACGCTGTAGATAGGCGGGACAAGTCATAGCTGACGAATGCACCCAGCTTGGGGTTCCCTTTCGCCTTAAAAATTGTTGCTCTGTTTTTTTCGAACTCGCCTATCGTTGAGCAGCTGCAAAAATCATTTACTCGCTCTTCGTAAACCACTTGATCCATGCTGGGTGACGCGAAATTGTTGGATAATCGCCCTCCACCAATATTGATCGAACTGTGATATCCGGTCGGCGTGTTGAATATCTGATGCATCCGTCCTTCAGATACATCACCAAATCGCCCTACCACTTTTTCCTCGTTTGCACGATAGCCCCCTGTTGTCCCAAAGCGGAAGTAACCTTGAACTGCATCGTCGAGGTACTCGCTTTCGATGTGGCGAGTTATGATTTCAGGGAGATCGTTATCGCATAGCCCGGCCAATTCATCTTCATCGATGGTTGGCACCGCTACTCTTCTACTTATGAGGATGCCGACTTGGCGTATTCCGAATGACTCAACTGGCTTGCTGACCGCCTTATCGATGGTTTTAGTGGTAGTATTCGCCTGCCTAACAATCGATCGCCATAGATCAGCTGTTTTTTCGAATTTTTTCATTTATCCCCCTCATACTCCGCTGCGGATAATGTTCCCAACAATGCCAGGATGATTTCTCGGTCTCTGATCGGGAATAACCAAAACCTCCCCACTGCTCGCAGCCCGGATGCTCGCACCAGTGGTTCTCATGAACGCCGTCGCCGGCCTTATTGGTCTGGTCACTCATTGATGATATCCAGTTCCCTCAGCTTCCATCCTCCCGGGGGTGGAGAGGCCTGTAGCTTGCTGGCGCGCTGTGTGAGCTTTGCAGAGGCAATTATCTTCGCCTCACGCTTCGATGTCGCTTGAACGTTGATGACCCACCGGCCGGATTGAAATCGATATGTCTTCGGCTTAGCGCTGTCGACGAATTGACATCCTGCGACAAAAGCAAGGCGCATCCGGGATTTGTCCTGGTCGGTTGCGCCCCTCGCTGTCTTCCACCAATTTTCAAAATTTTGATCGATCTCACTCTTTAGCATGTTCTTATTATGTTCTTGCGCGAGTGAGAGTCAATCTGGTTAGCCAGACCTTGCGGAACACATCGTGAAATTAAGTGGCTAACCGATCGGTTAACCAATTGAAAAAGCCTTCTTTTGCTAGTCTCTCCGGGCCTGAAATGAATGAATACGAGATGAAATTTGTAATCAGGTCGTTTAAGCTCGGGTCGCGTTGGCTATAGGGCGGCGCCACATGTCATTTCGATAGCATCCCTTCGCCAGCACAAACCGAGAGCTGCCTCTCCTTCTTTCTCCGGAATTCGCCCGCTGTAAATACCGATAAATTCTGTCCCTTCGGATCCAAAGAGCGCTACGTCAGGCCGGTCCCAAAAGCCCGGTTCGGTTTCGTCTAAGGGTTTGTATGGGGCGCTCATGTCCCAGCTGCCCTTGAAGCGCGCAAATACCGGTGAACCCGACATGCCTGGGCGTGTGTAACCATCAAGGAAAAACGCGGGCAAGTGGCGACCGGATACGGTCACATCGTAATATGGCTCCGATGCTATGAACGTTGACTTCCAGATGGGAAGTCCAAATCCGGTAGTCAATCCCTGCGGAAATCCAATGACAAAGGCGATTTCGCCAGGCAAAACTGGCACCCGCATGTTGCTGATCATGTTCACGCTGTTGTGCATGAATTCAGGTTCTAGCGCGGGTTTAGCGTCGGGTATGACGACGAGATCGCAACCGTGGCTGCCGAGTGTTGGGTGTTCACTCCAAAGCGGATCGAGCATCGCGTCTGGTTCCGCGTAAATTTCCACGCGTCTCTGAAAAATCGAAAAACCGTTGGATGGTAAATTTTCGGCCCTCTGCCACAACGCTGTGTGGACCTCTATCCATAGAGGTCTACGCGCATTCGTATTCAAGTTACGCCTTGAAAAAAAGTCGAGGCCTGAAACGTTATGCCAGTTTGTAACGATGAAGCGCTTTCCGCCGAACATATAATGGAATGCGGTACCGGTAGAAATCTGCCCGCCGTTGTCGTGCATTGATATCATGAACGGAGCTTGGGAGTAGGTTGACCTTATTCCATTTTCAGGCATTCGATAAGTCCGTTGCTTTTCACTGTTCGTAATTCACTATTTGCGCATTCAAAGGTACGAAATCACGGGCGCTTCTTCAACGCGCTGTCCCACTCGGCTTTCGTTCGGTAATCCCCGGGGAAATAACTGTGGGTTTCCTTACTTGGTATGGGAAGGTGGAGATCTCGATAAGAATCGTATCGCTCATTAAAGAAGAACGAGATTTCAAAAAGATCCGGACTAGGAGGAAGGCTGTCGACAGTAAGAACGTAACCAAAGGGAACAAAAGACATTTCCGAAAACACTATGGGCCGATGATGCCCAACCGTCATCATTGCGACAATTCCGCTAGCGCGGAAGGCTTGTGAGTTTTTGGAAGTCAGGAAGCAGAACAGCCGAAATTTCTCTGGTAGTCCCACCTCATTCTTGTTGAGAACGTACTTTTGTAGCTCTGGGTGGCGTTGGAAGAATCCGCTTCCGTTCAGTGTACCGAACATAGCGACAACTTGTTTGGCCACTCGTCCTGGGAAGATATGAAATGGCATTGCCAACGCGCCCGATGAGCCGAGGAAGCGAACACCCTGGTAAGCCCAAGAGACGTAATCCGACCCATACCATGCGCCAGTAATATTATTGCATTTCTCACACAGCGAATATTTTCCAAAACCCTTCCTGCTCTCCCTATGCCGGATCTTCCTGTCATCTTTTTCGGAGTCCAGATAGTCCTGCACTGACGCCACCAGTAGGCCATGATTGTTGAACGCGCTTTTGGGAGGGATATGCTCGAACGTCAACTTGCCATGCGTTCCGCAAATACAACACGTCCCTTCTTTCGCACCAATCATTCCAATGCTCCAATGTCGGCGGCTTAAATCGCTAGCCTCTGAGACTAGGCGTCGTTTCCGGCTTTAGGCAACCCGTCCTCGGTAGGGTGAGGGGCGCGCGCCGGGTTATACAATGAAATCAATGGCCATAGGTGGCGTGTCAGTGAGGGGGTTTTGACCCTGCGTCACGAAATTTAACCTATATAAATCAGTTGTTTAGCGGCAGAATAATAGCAAGATTTTGGTGTCCACGAGAGGATTCGAACCTCCGACCCCAGGATTCATACCACTTCGGCTTTAGCCGCCGCCCATCTCCAT
>Ga0075365_10000199_pt1 | contig 19923 bp, 25 predicted proteins | sample EndMetdeltDD1765_FD_71387 | JGI IMG/M metagenome (GOLD analysis project Ga0075365, IMG submission 71387) | Populus endosphere microbial communities from Tennessee, USA - Endosphere MetaG P. deltoides DD176-5 | ecosystem: Host-associated > Plants > Roots > Endosphere | place: USA: Tennessee... | reverse complement strand
CGGCGAGGGTCTGGAGGACCTCGAGCCGTTCCACCCGGACCGCATGGCCAGCCGCATCCTCGACCTCGGCGACATCCTCACCCTGATCGAGCAGGCGCAGCAGGCCTTCGACGAGACCGAAGCCATGAAGGTGGCCGAGAAGCTCGCGAACGAGCAGTTCACGCTCGAGGACTTCCTCGACCAGCTTCAGCAGATGAAGAAGATGGGCTCGATGAAGAAGATGCTCGGGATGCTCCCGGGCATGGGCCAGATGAAGCAGCAGCTGGAGAACTTCGACGAGCGCGAGATCGACCGCACGGAGGCCATCATCCGCTCGATGACGCCGGGGGAGCGGCGGAACCCGAAGGTGCTCAACGGCTCGCGGCGGCTGCGCATCGCGAAGGGCGCGGGCATGACCGTGACCGACGTCAACCAGCTCGTGCAGCGCTTCGACCAGGCCGCGAAGATGATGAAGACCGTCGCCCGCGGCGGCGTGCCCTCGATGCCCGGCATGGGCGCCATGGGCAAGCCGGGCGCGTCGAGCAAGCGCGGAAAGCAGCAGAAGGCGAAGGGGTCCCGGTCGGGCAACCCGGCACGTCGCGCCGCCGAGAACGCCGGTGCCGGTGCGATCGAGCAGGCGGCTCCGACCGGTTCCGGGTTCGGGCTGGGCGGCAGCGGGCAGAAGGCTCCCACCGCCGCGGATCTTGCCGAGCTCCAGAAGATGCTCGGCAAGGGCTGACCGCCCTCTACAGCCCCTGCAGCGGGTCCCGGCGCGCGGGTCCCTCGCGGAACTCGCGGATGAGGTGACGCACGACCGCCCGCAGGTCTCCGTCCGCCGCATCCGCGACCGCGATCTGCCGCTCGTAGCTCGCGCCCTCGGCGAGGATCGTCTCGATGCCGGCGAACTCGCGTGCGCACTTGAGCTCGTCGGCGACGCCGCCGAGGGAGGCGAGCGTCTCGCGCACGTGGTCGCCGACGAGCAGTTCGCGACCGTCGGTGTCGACGATGATCTCCGCGTCCATGCCGTAGCGGGCGGCGCGCCACTTGTTCTCGCGCACGTACCAGGGCTGCAGCTCCATGAGGTCCTCGCCCGCATCCAGGCGCCGGGAGAACGACTCGACGAGCACCTGCGCGAACGCGGCGACCGCGGCGAGCTCGCGGAGCGTCGACATGCCGTCGCACGCGCGGATCTCGATCGTGCCCCACCGCGGCGCGGGGCGGACGTCCCAGCGCACCTCCGTGGCGTCGGCCATCACGCCCGTGCGGATCATGTCGTCGAGGTAGGACTCGTACGCCGCCCAGTCGGCGAGCGGCCACGGCAGCCCGGCGGTGGGCAGCTGCTGGAACACCAGCGACCGGTTCGAGGCGTATCCGGTGCGCTCACCCGCCCAGAACGGGCTCGACGCCGACAGTGCCTGCAGGTGGGGCAGGTAGGCGGTGAGGGCGCGGATGATGGGGAACACCTTCGTCACGTCGTCCACGCCGACGTGCACGTGGATCCCCCAGATCATCATGTTGCGGCCCCACCACTGCGTGCGCTCGATGAGCGTGTGATAGCGCGTCTTGTCGGTGACCTGCTGCTCGAACCACTGGGCGAACGGATGGCTTCCCGCGCAGAGGAGCTCGATGCCGAGGGGATCGGTGGCCCGCCGCACGGCGGCGATCGCGTCGGCGATGTCGTCGACCGCGGCCTCGACCGTGTCGCCCACGCCGCTCGTGACCTCGACGGTGTTGGTCAGCAGCTCGCCGGTCACGGAGAAGCGTTCGCCGAGCACCTGCTCGCCGACCGTCTCCAGGACCTCCGGCCCGCGCGGCACCAGATCGCCGCTCTCGCCGTCGGCCAGCATGAGCTCCCATTCGATACCGACCGAGGAGCGCGGGGAGGTCGCGAAAGGCACCGTCACGGGCTCAGTCTGACACGCGCATCCGGTCGGTTCGCGGCAACGGTCATGTTCTGGCAAAATAGGACGCTGGATCATCGTCCGACCCTCTATCCGACCTGATCCACCCCACAGAGCTTCCGCCGGGTGTGCACCCCACTCTCCAGGCGACCAGTTCAACCACCTTCCACACATTCAGGAGAATCGTGGCTGTCAAGATCCGTCTCAAGCGCCTGGGCAAGATCCGTGCGCCCTACTACCGCATCGTCGTCGCCGACTCGCGCACCAAGCGCGACGGTCGTGTGATCGAGGAGATCGGCAAGTACCACCCCACCGAGCAGCCCTCGTTCATCGAGGTCGACTCCGAGCGGGCCCAGTACTGGCTCGGTGTCGGCGCCCAGCCGACCGAGCAGGTGCAGGTGCTGCTCAAGCTCACCGGTGACTGGGGTCGCTTCAAGGGCGACGCGAACGCCGTGAGCACCGTCAAGGTCGCCGAGCCCAAGGGCGCCTTCGAGGTCGACTCGGCCAAGAAGTCCGTCGTCAAGCCCAAGGTCGAGAAGAAGACCGAAGCGCCCGCCGAGGCTCCGGCCGACGAGGCTGCTGAAAGCACCGAGGCGTAACCGTCGTGCTGTCCGCCGCGCTCGAGCACGTCGTCAAGGGGATCGTCGATCACCCGGACGCCGTGCGCATCGTCTCGAGCACCTCGCCCCGCGGCGACGTGCTCGAGGTGCACGTGCACCCCGATGACCGGGGTCGCGTGATCGGGCGCGGCGGCCGCACCGCGAAGTCCCTGCGCACGGTCGTCGGCGCACTCGCGGGTGCCGAGCACGTGCGCGTCGACGTCGCCGACGACTGATGAGCGACGACACGTCCGAGCGGGCGCGGGCCTCTGCGCGCCCGCCGCACTCCGCCAAGACCCAGCTCCGCGTCGGCAGGCTCGTCAAGGCCCATGGCCTGAAGGGCGCCCTCAAGGTCGAGCTCTACACCGACGACCCCGACGGCCGGTTCGTCCCGGGGGCGGCGTTCACGCTCCAGGTGCCCGATTCGTCGCCGTGGTTCGGCAAGAGCCTCACCGTCCGCGAGTTCAAGTGGATGAACTCGCATCCCGTCCTCTTCGTCGACGGCGTCGAGGACCGTTCGACGGCCGAGTCCTTGGTGAAGGCCATCCTGTGGATCGATCAGGATCCGGATGCCGAGTCCGATGAGGACGACGCCTGGTTCGACCACCAGCTCGTGGGGCTCGATGTCGTGCGCGACGGCGTGATCGTCGGCCGGGTCGTGCGCGTCGACCACCTTCCGGCGCAGGACCTGCTCATCGTCGACACCGGAGACCGCGAGACGCTCGTGCCGTTCGTGAAGGCGATCGTCCCCGAGGTCGACGTCGCCGCAGGTCGCGTGGTCGTCACCCCGCCGGCGGGCCTGTTCGAGGACCTGCCCGCCGACGATGACGAGGTGCCCGAGCGCGAGGCGGCGGACGCCGACGCGGCCGGCGAGCAGACCGACGACCGCAGCGCCGACGACGACACCCCTGCGGACCGCGCCGAGGACTGACGTGCGCATCGACGTCGTCACGATCTTCCCGGCGTTCTTCGACGTCCTCGAGGTCTCTCTGCTCGGCAAGGCCCGGGGCAAGGGTCTGCTCGATGTGCGGGTGCACGACCTGCGCGACTGGGCGCACGACCGCCACCGCACCGTCGACGACACCCCGTACGGCGGGGGAGCGGGCATGGTGATGAAGCCGGAGCCGTGGGCCGCGGCCCTCGACGACATCGTCGCGGACGCGGATGGCACCCCCGCATTCGTCTTCCCCTCACCCGCGGGGGCGCGGTTCACGCAGGCCACCGCCCGGGCGTGGTCCGAGACCGATCACCTCGTCTTCGGATGCGGACGGTACGAGGGGATCGACGAGCGCGTCTTCGCCTACGCGCAGACCCTGGGACCGGTGCATCTCGCGAGCCTGGGCGACTACGTGCTCAACGGCGGCGAGGTCGCGGCCATGGCGATGATCGAAGCGGTCGGACGCCTCGTCCCCGGAGTGGTGGGCAACCCGGAGAGCCTCGTCGAGGAGTCGCACGAGGACGGCCTGCTCGAGTACCCCTCGTACACGAAGCCCGCCTCCTGGCGCGGCTACGACGTCCCCGAGGTCCTGCTCAGCGGACACCACGGCCGGGTCGCCGAGTGGCGCCACGCGCAGCAGGTCGAGCGCACCCGCATCCGCCGGCCGGATCTTCTTCCCGGCGAGTGATCCGCGGACTCAGTCGACGCCGAGGAACGAGCGGTCGGTGAGGATGACGGGTCCATCCGCGGTGACCGCGATCGTGTGCTCGGAGTGCGCGCCGCGCGACCCGTCGGCGCTGCGCAGCGTCCACCCGTCGGGGTCGGTCACGAGCTTGTCGGTGGTGGCGAGGAACCACGGCTCCAGCGCCAGGACGAGGCCCGGCCGCAGGGGGTAGCCGCGACCGGCCTTGCCGTCGTTCGGGACGTGCGGGTCGCCGTGCATCTCGTGACCGACGCCGTGGCCGCCGAAGTCCGTGTTGATCGTGTAGCCCTCGCCGTGCGCGACGGCGGCGACGGCGGCGGAGATGTCGCCGATCCGGTTGCCGGCCACGGCGGCGGCGATGGCCGCATCCAGGGCGCGCCGGGTGGTGTCGATGAGGCGGAGGTCCTCGTCGCGGGGCGTCCCGACGACGAACGACACCGCGGAGTCGGCCACCCAGCCGTCGACGGAGGCGGCGAAATCCAGCGAGACGAGATCGCCGTCACGGAGCGTGTAGTCGAACGGGAGGCCGTGCAGGACCGCGTCGTTGATCGACGTGCAGAGCACCTTGCCGAACGGGCTCGCGCCGAAGGACGGGTGGTAGTCGATGTAGCACGACTCCGCGCCGGCCTTGCGGATGAGATCGTGCGCCCGACGGTCGATCGCCAGCAGGTTCGAGCCGACCTTGGTCTCGTCCCGCAGCGTCGCGAGGACCTCGGCGACGAAACGGCCGGCGGGCCGCATCTGCTCGAGCTCGGCGGGCGTGCGCAGTTCGATCATGGTGCTCCTTCGGTGTCCCTCCTATTCTCCCGGATGCGACGGCCGCGGGGGGACGCGGCAGCCGGGTGTACGCCGCAGGCTGTGCGATCTCGGTGAGTGCGCGCCCCGGCGCCCCGGCCGCCGTCGGCGACGCGTACCATCGCAGGCATGTGGCTCAGACGTGCCTTCTACCGGTGGCTGCTTCCGGCCGCCTTCGCCCTTCCGCTGTGGCTCTTCGTCGGCTGGGGCGTGTTCAACGCCGGGGGATGGGCGTTCCTGTGGGTGCTGTTCATCGCCGTGCCGTCGGTGTTCGTCGGCCAGCTCGCGCTCACGCTGATCACCCGGAGCCGCCCGAGCGTCCGGGCCCTGCGCGCCGTGTCCTGGATGGACGTCCTGGCGTACGCCGTCTGGCACGCCCTGACGATCTCGCTCGGGTTCTACGTCGCGTCCTGGTGGGCGCCGGTCATGGTGCTCACCGTCCTGGTCGGCATCGCGCTCGTCTGGTTCCAGCTCTGGCAGCTGTGGCGGGAGGCCCGCCCGCGGGACATCGTGCTGCGCGCGTCGAACGGCGCCGCCTACATCCCGGCGTCCGCTCCGTCGTCCGGCGGGACGCGGGGCGCGGCGGATGCGCCGATCCCGGTCATCGTGGTCGAGGAATCCGGGCACGCCGAGCGCTGACGTTTTGCCGCTGCCGTCCGCGCATGGCAGAATGGTTCTTTGTGCCCTGACCGACTCTGCCTCAGGGGAGTCCGCCGCTTGCGAGTCGAGTGGCACCGGCACCATCTCATCTTCGTGAACACCCATTTTCGCAGCCGACCTGTGGCGGTTGCAGGAAGAGATCCAGAATGCAGATCCTCGACGTCGTCGACGCGGCATCCCTCCGCTCCGACATCCCCGACTTCGGCCCCGGTGACACCGTCAAGGTGCACGTGAACATCACCGAGGGCAACCGCTCCCGTATCCAGGTCTTCCAGGGAGTGGTCATCGGCCGCTCCGGCGACGGCGTGCGCGAGACCTTCACGGTCCGCAAGATCAGCTTCCAGGTGGGCGTCGAGCGCGTCTTCCCGGTGCACTCGCCGATCCTCGACAAGATCGAGGTCGTCACCCGCGGTGACGTCCGCCGCGCGAAGCTGTACTACCTGCGCAACCTCCGTGGCAAGAAGGCCAAGATCAAGGAGAAGCGCGGCAACTAGTCGCCCCTCCCCGAAACCCCCGACGCCGCGCGTCGGGGGTTTCGTCGTCCCCGGCCGACCGGGCGGGAGCGCCGCGCGTGTTCCCGGGTGCGGTGTGCGACGCTAGAGGGCGGCGTGCGACGCCCCTGCACCGAAGGATCCCCATGACCAGCGACAACGCGATCCCCGACGTCACCGCCCCCGACGTCTCCCGGCCCCCGCGGCGTCGCGGCGTGGGAACGTTCCTGCGGGACGTGCTGGTGATCGTGCTGATCGCCCTCGCCGTGTCGTTCCTCGTGAAGACCTTCCTCGTCCGCTCGTTCTACATCCCGTCGGCGTCGATGGAGCACACGTTGATCGAGCAGGACCGTATCCTCGTCGACGAGCTGACGCCCCGCTTCGGCGGCTACGACCGCGGCGACGTCGTGGTCTTCCGCGATCCCGGCGGGTGGCTCGGACCCGAAGCGGCCACGCCCTCGAAGGGCGCGTTCGTCGACGCCGTCGAGTGGGTGCTGTCGCTCGTCGGGCTCGCCGCCCCCGACAGCGACGATCACCTCATCAAGCGCATCATCGGCCTCCCCGGCGACGAGGTGGTGTGCTGCAACGAGCTCGGTCAGCTCACCGTCAACGGGGCGCCGATCGACGAGACGTCGTACCTGCAGCTGCCCGAGCCGGGAGCGCCCGCATCCGCCCTCGAGTTCGACGTGACCGTTCCCGAGGGCTCCCTGTGGGTCATGGGCGACAACCGGTACCGCTCGAAGGACTCCCGGTACAACCAGGACCAGCCCGGCAAGGGGTTCGTGCCGATGGACAACCTGGTCGGCCGTGCCTTCCTCATCACCTGGCCGTTCGACCGCTTCGGCGCGATCGACTTCCACCACGAGGTCTTCGCGGCGGTTCCGGAGGCGGGAGAAGACGCCCCGTGACCCCCGCGACGCCGACGCTGCGCGTGGAGCGCGCCATCTGGAGCGAGGGTCGCATCGTCATCGCGTGCGACGAGGTGGGCCGCGGGGCGCTGGCGGGGCCCGTGGCGATCGGCGCCGCGGTCATGGCGCCGCGTCCGGGTCGGCCGCGGGTGCTGCCGGGCCTGCGCGACTCGAAGCTCATCCCCGAGGCGCGGCGCGCGGAGGTCGCCCAGCGCGCGGGGCAGTGGGTGGATGCGTCCGCCATCGGCTGGGCGTCGTCGGCGGAGATCGACGAGGTCGGCATCATGCGGGCGCTCGGCCGCGCCGCCCACCGCGCGCTCGCGGGGCTCCGGGAGCAGGGCGTGCCGATCCGCGACGCGCTGGTCATCCTCGACGGCAACCACGACTACATCTCCGCGACGGATCCGCTCGAATGCGACGTGCGCACGATCGTCAAGGCGGATCGGGACTGCGCCAGCGCCGCCGCGGCCTCCGTGCTCGCCAAGGTCGCCCGCGACGCGCTGATGGTGGAACTGCACGATTCCGCGCCCGTCTACGTCTGGGACCGCAACAAGGGCTACGCGAGCGAGGCGCATCGCTCCGCCATCATCGAGCACGGGATCAGCGCGCACCACCGTGCCTCCTGGGCGATCACCGGGGCGCCGACCCTCTTCTGAGGACCGGGCGGAGGCATCCGAGGGGGCGCGGCCGCACCCGCGCGATCTAGGATGAGATCACCATGGATGACGACGCCTTCGAAGACTACGATCGCGAACTCGAGCTCGCGCTGTACCGCGAGTATCGGGATGTCGTCTCGCAGTTCCAGTACGTGATCGAGACCGAGCGACGGTTCTACCTCGCGAACGAGGTCAACGTCGTACGACGGGACACCGAGCACGACTTCTACTTCGAGATCTCGATGAACGACGTGTGGGTGTGGGACATCTACCGGGCGGACCGGTTCGTCAAGGGCGTCCGCGTGCTCACGTTCAAGGACGTGAACGTCGAGGAGCTCACCCGCCGCGACTTCCAGCTCCCCGAGGAGCTCTCGCTCGACAACTGATCGACCTCGCCTCCCCAGGCGATGATGCGGTCGATCCGTGCCGGTGGACGGCCTCGGCCGGCCGCCGGTGACCGTGCGGCCGCCATGCTGGCGCAATGGCAGCGAAGGACGATCTCGGACGCGCCGGCGAGGATGCCGTCGCGTCCTATCTGACGGCGAGCGGCTACGCCGTGCTCGACCGCAACTGGCGGTGCCCGCAGGGCGAGGTCGATCTCGTCGCCCTCGACGGCGACGAGATCGTGGTCGTCGAGGTGAAGACCCGTACCTCCGAGCGGTTCGGTCACCCGCTCGAGGCGATCGACGGGCGCAAGCGCGCACGGCTGTGGCGGCTGGCGGCCGTGTGGTGCCGGCAGCATCCGGATGCCGCGCGGGGGCGGCGGATGCGGCTGGATGCGGTGGCCATCGTCGGCGCGGAGCCGTCGGCGTTCCGCATCGAACATCTGCGGGACCTGCGATGACGGTCGCCCGCACATGGGCCGTCGCGCTCTCCGGCCTCGACGGCGCCCTGATCGACGTCGAGGCCGACCTCAGCCAGCAGACCCCCGATTTCCGGATCATCGGTCTCGGGGACCGTGCACTCGGCGAGGCCGTGCAACGGGTGCACAACGCGTGCGCGAACTCGGGTCTGCCGCTGCCGCGCCGGCGGCTCACGATCAATCTCTCCCCGGCGAGCCTGCCCAAGCAGGGATCGTCGTTCGACCTCGCGATCGCCATCGCGGCGCTCGCCACCGACGGCACGGTCGACTCCGCGTCGGTGGCCGCGACCGTGCACCTCGGCGAGCTGGGCCTCGACGGCCGTGTGCGCCCCGTGACCGGGGTGCTCCCGGCCGTCGTCGCCGCGGCCCGCGCCGGGCGACGACGGATCGTCGTGCCCGTCGCGAACCTCGCGGAGGCGTCCCTGGTCGATGACGTCGAGGTGATCGGCGCGGCGTCACTCGCCGAGGTCGCGTTTCGGCACGGCGCGGACATCGCGCTGCCGGACCCGCCCGAGCCCGACACCGTGCCGGTACGCGTGACGAGCGACGCCGAGCCGGTGGACCTCGCCGATGTGATCGGGCAGCGGGATGCCGTCGAGTCGCTGATCGTCGCAGCGGCCGGGGGACACCACATGCTCATGAGCGGGCCGCCCGGCGCCGGAAAGACCATGCTGGCCCGGCGGCTCCCCGGCATCCTCCCGCCGCTCGACGAGCGCGCCGCCCTCGCGGTCGCGTCCGTGCGCTCGCTGTCCGGCGAGTCGGTCACGTCGCTCAGCCGCATCCCGCCGCTCGAATCCCCGCACCACACGGCCAGCGTGGTGGCGCTCGTCGGGGGCGGGTCCCGCATCATCCGTCCGGGCGCGATCGCACGGGCGAGCGAGGGGGTGCTCTTCCTCGACGAGGCGGGGGAGTTCCCCGCGTCTGTGCTCGACGCGTTGCGCCAGCCGCTCGAGCGCGGCGACATCGAGATCCACCGGTCGGGGATCACCGTGCGGTATCCGGCGCGGTTCCAGCTGGTGCTCGCCACGAATCCGTGCCCGTGCGGAAACTACGGCGTGCGGGGCGCCACGTGCGAATGCCCGCCCTTCGCGATCCGCCGCTACACCGGGCGCCTGTCCGGGCCGCTCCTGGACCGCGTCGACATCGAGCTGCCGATCCGGCGGGTGTCGACCGTCGGGGCGGAGCCGCCCGGGTCACGCCAGACCAGCGCCGAGGCGCGCGAGCGCGTCGCCCGAGCCCGCGAGAGCGCGGTGCGGCGACTTCGGGGAACACCGTGGCGGCGGAACGTCGACGTGGCGGGCGCGTGGCTGCGCGACGGTCCGGCCGCTCCCGAGCCGACCGTCCGGCGCCCGCTGGATGCGGCCCTCGAACGGGGCGCGCTGACCCTCCGCGGATACGACCGCGTGCTGCGAGTCGCGTGGACCCTCGCGGATCTCGACGAACGCACCCGGCTCGAGGCGAGCGACATCGGACGCGCCCTGTTCATGAAGAAGGGGATCGCGGCATGATCGAACGCGTCGACGAGATCGCGGCCGCCCTCGGACGCGGCCCGGAGCCATCGGAGGAGGGGCGGGACCGCGCGGCGCGGGTCGCCTGGAGCTGCCTGATCGAGCCGGGGGACCGGATCGCGGGGGCGCTCGTTCGCGCCCGGGGTGCCGCGGAGGCGTGGGAGATCGCGGCGCGGGAGCCGCGGCCCGCCGAGCTGGGCGCCCTCGCCGGAGTGGACCCGAGTGAGGCGCGCGCGGCGCTCGAGCGCTGGCGGCCCCGGCGCAGCGGCGGTGCGATCGACGATGCGGTGCGCCGCGCCCGCCGGAACGACGTGACCGTCGTCACACCGCACGACGCGCTCTGGCCGACGGCCCTCGACGACCTGGGCGACCACGCACCGCTCTGCCTCTGGGCACGCGGCGACGTGTCGCGGCTCGGGATTCCGTCGCCGTCCGTCGCCGTCGTAGGGGCGCGCGCGGCGACGTCGTACGGCGAGCACGTCGCAGCCGAACTCGCCGCCGGGCTCGCGCACGTCGGCATCGCCGTCGTCTCGGGCGCCGCCTACGGCATCGACGGCGCCGCCCATCGTGCCTCCCTGGCGGCCGGAGGGACGACCTTCGCGTTCCTCGCGGGCGGATGCGACCGCTCGTACCCGAGCGGGCACGCGGACCTGCTCGATCGGATCGCGGCGGCGGGCGTCGTGGTCAGCGAGGTGCCGTGCGGCGCGGCACCCACCAAGTGGAGGTTCCTGCAGCGCAACAGACTGATCGCGGCGGTCTCGGGCGCCACGGTCGTGGTCGAGGCGGGGCTGCGCAGCGGCTCGCTCAACACCGCCGGACATGCCGCCGCGCTCGGCCGCCCGATCGGGGCTGTGCCTGGCCCGGTGACCAGTGCCGCGTCCGCCGGCACCCATCGGCTCCTCCGCGAGTTCGACGCGGTGTGCGTCACGAACGTCGCGGAGGTGCGGGAGCTCGTCGGCGACGGCTCGGACGCGCCGCGGCTCGCTCCCGACGGCGCGAGCTCGGACCGGACGCGCGTGCTCGACGCGTTGAGTGAACGCGCCGACCGCTCGGTCGATCGGATCGCGGCGCAGAGCGGGATGTCGGTGCCGGACGTCGAGGCGGTGCTCGGCGGGCTGCTGCTCGAGGGACGGGTGGAGCCGACGGGCGAGGGGTGGCGGCGGCGGCTGGCCTGATCCGGGGGCCGTGGTGCGGCGCGGCGCGGGGTGGCGGCCTCCCGAACGTCGCCGGGCGGGGCATGCTGGCGTGATGGAGCTGCACGCGGCGGTCGAGACGTGGGCGGCGCATCTGACCGATGTGCGCCGGCTCTCACCCGCGACGGTCCGGGCGTACCGGTCGGATCTCGAGGACCTCGCCCGCGCGGTGGGCCCCGACACCGCACTGCCGCGGGTCGACCTCGAGGAGCTGCGGGAATGGCTGTGGCAGGCGACGACCCGCGGCGACAGCCGCGCCACGATCGCCCGCCGCACCGCGGCGGCCCGGGGCTTCTTCGGCTGGGCACGCGAGACGGGCCTCATCGAGATCGATCCGAGCCTCCGTCTCGTCGCGCCCAAGCGCGGACGCCCGCTCCCCGTCGTCGCCACCGCGGCCACGCTCGACGAGGTGCTCGCCCGGATGGCGGATGCCGCCGCAGCGGGGGACCCGGTCGCCCTTCGCGATCACGCCGTCATCGAGCTGCTGTACGGTGCGGCGCTGCGGGTGTCGGAGCTGTGCGCCGTGCGCCTGGCCGACATCGACCGTGAGCGCAGGACCGTGCGCGTGACGGGAAAGGGCGGCAAGGACCGGGTGGTGCCGTTCGGGCTGCCGGCCGGGCGCGCGGTGGACGCGTACGCCGTGCGAGGGCGACTCGCCCTCGCCGCCCGCGCCGCGGAGGGCCGCGACACCGACCGGCTGTTCCTCGGCGTCCGCGGGGGAGCGCTCGGCCCGCGAAGCGTGTACGACCTCGTCGCGCGCGCCATCGGCCCCGCACTCGGATCCGGCGCGGTCGGCCCGCACAGCCTCCGCCACTCCGCGGCGACCCACCTGCTCGACGGCGGCGCCGATCTCCGCGCCGTGCAGGAGATCCTCGGACACGCGAGCCTCGGCACGACGCAGATCTACACGCACGTCTCCGGGGAACGTCTCGTCGCGAGCTACCGCCTCGCCCACCCACGCGCGTAGCGTGGCGTCATGCCCCCCGCAGCCGTACGTCGCCCCCTCGCCCTCGCCCTCCTCGTCGCGGTAGGAATGTCGGTGGCCGGATGCGGCGTCCTCGCCGGCGAACGCGCCACGGTGGTCCCGACCGACGCGGGCACGCGCCCGACGGTCGTGCCGAGCGCTCCCGCCACGTCGGCGGCTCCGTCGACGCCGTCGGTGGCACCGCCCGCGGACGGCCTGACCGACTGTGCAGGCGCCGCGGTGACGCTCAGCGGCGCGGACGTCGACTTCACCCTCGTCGGGGACTGCCCGGCCGTCACGGTGAACGGCACGGACCTCGACATCGATGCCGCCGGCGCCACGGTCGGCAGCCTGCAGCTCGGCGGCGACCGCAACGAGCTGGACGCGCAGCGCGTCGAGACGCTCGCGGTCGGCGGCCAGGAGAACGACATCGACGCGGTCGAGATCGGCTCGCTCGCGGTCAACGGCGACCGCAATGAAGTGGAGGCGGACGTCCGCATCGGCGCCGTCGCGGTCTCCGGCAACGACAACCGCGTCACCGCGCCCGAGCGCGGCCCGGTCACCGACAACGGTCAGCGCAACACCGTCGGCGCCCCCTGACCCGCGCTCAGCAGCAGGGCAGCAGGATCGCGCGCGGGACCTCGTCGAGCAGCAGCAGCGGATTGAGGTACTCGCCGTCCTCGCGTGCGCCGAGGTGCAGCGCACCCGGACGGGCGTGACCGCCCGCGGCGAGGTGACCGACCGCCTCGCCGCGTCGCACGACGGCACCCGGCGCCAGGTCCGTGCGCACCGGCTCGAGCGTCGACACGAGGCCCGCGCCGTGATCGATCGTGAGAAGCGGCCGATCGACGACCGTCCCGGCGAACCGCACGACCCCGTCGTCGGGGGCCACGACGGTGTCGTGCGACGCGAGGATGTCGATCCCGCGATGACCCGCGCCGTACGCGTGCGCCGGCGCCCGGTACGGGACGACGACGAGACCGGTCGCCGGCCAGTCCCACGTGCCCTCGGAGGTCGTGATCGCCGCAGGGAGGTCGGCCCGGGCTGCCGCACGCGCGGACGACCCGGCTGCGCCGGCCCCCGGGAGTGCCGTGGCGGCGAGCAGGACGATCGCCAGGACGGCGCGTGCGGCGGTTCTCATGTCTCCACGGTGTTCCGGAGGGACCTGGCCGAGGCGACGGATGCCGCTGTTCGGGACGACGCGCCGCGGGTCGCACGGTGGGGAGGAGACGCCCCGGACGTGCGGGCCCTCCTGATACACTGATCCCGCACCTCGCTCGTCGGGGTGACTACGCGTGCCCAGAGCGGAGCGGATCCTCGGATCCGACCGCGGCACACCCACCCTTCGGTCATGTCGTGCGAACGATGTGCGGGTGCGTGCCGGGCACCAGGCTTGCCGACCATCCGGTCCGGCGAGACAACCGCACAGAACAGGAGAACGGCCATGGCCGTCGTCACCATTCGCCAGCTGCTCGACAGCGGCGTCCACTTCGGACACCAGACCCGCCGGTGGAACCCGAAGGTCAAGCGCTTCATCCTCACCGAGCGCAGCGGCATCCACATCATCGACCTGCAGCAGTCGCTGGCGTACATCGACCAGGCGTACGAGTTCGTCAAGGAGACGGTCGCCCACGGCGGAACCATCCTCTTCGTCGGCACGAAGAAGCAGGCGCAGGAAGTCCTCGCCGAGCAGGCGACGCGCGTCGGCCAGCCCTACGTCAACCAGCGCTGGCTCGGTGGGCTGCTCACCAACTTCTCCACGGTCTCCAAGCGCCTCGCGCGCATGAAGGAGCTCGAGGAGCTCGACTACGAGAACACGGCGGACAGCGGCTTCACCAAGAAGGAGATGCTGCTCAAGAAGCGCGAGCTCGACAAGCTCCACAAGTCGCTCGGCGGTATCCGCAACCTCACCAAGACGCCGTCGGCCATCTGGGTCGTCGACGCCAAGCGTGAGCACCTCGCGATCAACGAGGCCAAGAAGCTCGGCATCCCCGTGATCGGCATCCTCGACACGAACGCCGACCCGGACGAGTTCCAGTACCCGATCCCCGGCAACGACGACGCGATCCGATCCGTCTCGCTGCTGACCCGCATCGTGGCCGACGCGGCCGCCGAGGGTCTCATCCAGCGCCACCAGCCGGCCGGCGACGCCGAGCAGGCCGCCGAGCCGCTGACCGAGTGGGAGCGCGAGCTTCTCGAGCAGGGTGCCCCGGAGCAGTCCTCCGCCGACACCGCCGCGGTCGCCGGCCTCGCCGAGGCCACGGCCGAGGCGGACGAGATCGTCGCCGACGAGCAGGCCATCGAGGGCGAGGCGGCCACCGAGTCCGCCGCCGACGCCGCCGGTGCCGAGGCGCACGACGAGGCCATCGCCGCCGCGTCGGGTGAGACGGTCGACGAGGTCGCCGCCACCGAGGCCGAGGCCGCCAAGTAATCCCCGCGGGTCCACGGACCCGCGCCGATCGGCACGACCGCACGTCGGCCGTGCCGATCGGCATCCACAAGAACTCTCCACACAGAAGGAGCCGCCACTTCCATGGCAAACTTCACCATCGCCGACATCAAGGCTCTGCGCGAACAGCTCGGCACGGGCATGGTCGACACCAAGAAGGCACTCGAAGAGGCCGACGGCAACGTCGAGAAGGCCATCGAGATCCTGCGTCTGAAGGGCGCGAAGGGCAACGCGAAGCGCGCCGACCGTTCGACGAGCGAGGGCCTGGTCGTCGCCCGCGAGCAGAACGGCGCCGTCACCCTCGTCGAGCTCGCCTGCGAGACCGACTTCGTCGCGAAGAACGACCGTTTCATCGCGCTGGCCGACAAGGTCGCGGATGCCGCAGCGGCCGCCGGCGCCGACTCGGTCGAGGCCGCCCTGGCCGCCGACGCGAACGGTCAGACCGTCGCGCAGCTCATCGACGACGAGGCCGCGATCATCGGCGAGAAGGTCGAGCTGCGCCGGGCGCGCACGCTGACCGGCGACCACTTCGAGATCTACCTGCACAAGACCAGCAAGGACCTGCCCCCGCAGATCGGCGTGGTCGTGGCCTACTCGGGCGACGACGCGGAGACGGCGCGCAGCATCGCGCAGCACATCTCCTTCGCGAACCCCACCTACCTCGCCCGCACCGATGTGCCCGAGGAAGAGGTCGAGAAGGAGCGTCAGATCGTCACCGAGATCTCGCGCAACGAGGGCAAGCCCGAAGCGGCGCTCCCCAAGATCGTCGAGGGTCGCGTGAACGCGTTCTTCAAGCAGGTGTCGCTCCTGGATCAGGACTACGCGAAGGACAACAAGCTGTCCGTCGCGAAGGTCGCTCAGGACGCCGGCATCACGGTCACCGACTTCGCCCGGTTCAAGGTCGGCGCGTAGTCGACTCGAAAGGCCCGCATCGTCATTCGGTGCGGGCCTTTCGCATGCCGTAAGTTTTTCCCGACGAGAGGACCCCCCCCATGGACGAATCCACCGGACGCCGTCGCGTTCTGCTCAAGCTGTCGGGGGAGGCGTTCGGCGGAGGCTCCCTGGGCGTCAACCCGGATGTGATCAGCCAGATGGCGCGGGAGATCGCGGCGGCCACCGACGAGGTGGAGATCGCCGTCGTGGTCGGCGGCGGCAACTTCTTCCGCGGGGCGGAGCTGAGCCAGCGCGGGATGGACCGTGGCCGTGCGGACTACATGGGGATGCTGGGGACGGTCATGAACGCCCTCGCGCTGCAGGACTTCCTCGAGCAGGCGGGCGCCGCGACCCGCGTGCAGTCCGCCATCGCGATGACGCAGGTCGCCGAGCCCTACATCCCGCGCCGCGCGCAGCGACACATGGAGAAGGGCCGCGTCGTGATCTTCGGCGCCGGCGCCGGCCTGCCGTACTTCTCGACCGACACCGTCGCCGCCCAGCGGGCGCTCGAGATCGGTGCGGATGAGGTGCTCGTCGCCAAGAACGGTGTCGACGGCGTCTACACCGCCGACCCGAAGAAGGACCCGACCGCGGTGCGGCTCGACCGCATCTCGTACGGGGACGCCCTCGTGCAGGGGCTCAAGGTCGTCGACTCGACGGCGTTCAGCCTGTGCATGGACAACGGCATCGACATGCGCGTGTTCGGCATGGAGCCGGCGGGTAACGTCACCAAGGCGCTCCGCGGCGAACCGATCGGGACCCTCGTCACGGTCTGACCTCCCACGGCGGTGCCGACCCGCCGACTAGACTGGAACTCTGCTGGACTCGAGGGAGATAGCCGTGATCGCCGATGTGATGACCGACGCCACCGGGCGGATGGATCGTGCCGTGGAGGCCGCGAAGGAGGACTTCGCCACCGTCCGCACGGGCCGGGCGAACCCCCAGCTCTTCCAGAAGATCTCGGTCGAGTACTACGGGACGCCGACGCCGCTCGCCCAGCTGGCCTCGCTGAACAACCCGGAGGCGCGGACGATCATCGTGTCGCCCTACGACAAGTCGGCGCTGAAGGCGATCGAGCAGGCGATCCGCGACATGCCGAACCTCGGGGTCAACCCGACGAACGACGGCAACATCGTGCGCGTCACGTTGCCCGAACTCACCGAGGAGCGCCGCAAGGAGTACGTGAAGCTCGTGCGCAGCAAGGGCGAGGACGCCAAGGTGCATGTGCGCGGCATCCGCCGCAAGGCGAAGGACGACCTCGACGCGCTGAAGTCCGAGATCGGCGAAGACGAGCTCGTGCGGGCGGAGAAGGATCTCGACGCCCTCACGAAGGCGCACGTCGACGCGATCGACGACGCGCTCAAGCGCAAAGAGGCAGAGCTGCTCGAGGTCTGAGAACCCGATGTCCGACGCCCTCGGCGAATCCGCGCCGCCCCCCGCGAGCACCGACGGTGCCGCGGTTCCGGCGAGCCCGAACGGGCCGGCGGATGCGGCGGCCCTCGCGTCGTCGCGGCGGTCCGCGCGCAGTGAGTTCGAACTGCAGGTCGCGCATGCGCGTGCCGAGTTCGAGGAGGCCAACGCCCGCATCAAGCAGCGGACCGGGCGCGACCTCATCCTGGCGATCCTGATCGGGGTCGCGATCGGGGCGGTCGTGCTCGCCTCGTTGGTGTTCGCCAAGTGGCCGTTCGCGATCGTGGGAGCTGCGGTCGCGGTGCTCGGCGTGTTCGAGTTCGTCCGCGCACTGCAGGCCGCGGGGCGTCGCGTCGACATCGTGCCCCAGCTCATCGGCACGGCCCTCATCCTGCTGTCCGCCCTCTTCCTCGATCTCTGGCTGCACTGGGTGGCGCTGTTCGTCGCGGTGGCCCTCGTGATCGTGTGGCGCCTGCTGGCGCAGATGGCCGCCCGCGACGGACGTGTCTACGCGTCCGTCGTCGAGGACGTGCTCGTCAGCGGCTTCGTGCAGATCTACGTGCCGTTCCTCGCGAGCCTCGCGCTCATCCTGCTGCGCCAGGAGCACGGCGAATGGTGGGTGCTGTCCTTCCTGATCGTCGCGATCGCCTCGGACACCGGGGCGTACGTGACGGGCCTCACCCTCGGCAGGCATCCGATGGCCCCGCGCATCAGCCCCAAGAAGACCTGGGAGGGGTTCGGGGGAGCGGCGGTCGCGTCCGCCGTGGCCGGTGCGCTGCTGGCCTGGCTGCTGCTGGGGCTCCCGTGGTGGACCGGCATCATCTTCGGGGTCGTGGTGCTCGCCACCGCGACCGCCGGCGACCTCGGCGAGTCGATGGTCAAGCGCGACCTCGGCATCAAGGACATGAGCTCGTGGCTTCCGGGGCACGGCGGGGTCCTCGACCGGCTGGACTCGATCCTCCCGTCGGCCGTCGCGGGACTCGCCCTCTACTACCTGCTCACCCCCTTGGCGGTGTCATGACCATCTCGGACCAGGATGCGGCGCTCGCGGCGCTCAAGACCCCCATCACCGACGTGGAGCCGGCACGGGATGCCTTCGCCCGGGCCCGCGGACGCGAGAAGGGCTACGACACGGAGGCGGTCGACGCCTTCCTGGACCGTGCCCGCGCCTCGTTCGAGGGGGAGCTCGCGGATGACCCCGTGACCTCCGCGGCGGTCCGCGACGTCTCGTTCGCGCTCGTGCGCGGCGGCTACGCCGTGCCGGCCGTGGATGCCGCGCTCGGCCGGGTCGAGGACGCCTTCGCCGCGCAGGAGCGAGCGTCCACCATCGCTCGGCTCGGCGCGCGGGCGTGGGTCGAGCAGCAGCGCGCGGACGCCCAGGAGATCCTCGACCGCCTCACGCGGCCGCGCCGCCGCCGGTTCGATCGCGTCTCGGCGGTGCGTTACGGCTACCGCATCGAAGAGGTCGATCTCGTCGCCGACAAGATCGCGGGCTACCTCGCGGACGGCACCGGTGTGTCCGTCGAGCAGGCGCGGTCGGTGGCGTTCCGGATGCAGCGCGGCGGGTACCGCGAGCGGCAGGTCGACGCCGTGCTGGACGCGGTCATCGAGATCATGCTGGCGGTCGGCTGAGTGCGCCCCGGATGGCGTGCGCGCCGCCCGATCGTTACACTCGGGTCATTGTGACTTCCGGCGACGAGAACACCCCCCGTGCCGTCATGACGCGCCGTTCGGCCCGCATGGCCGCGGTGCAGGCGCCACCGCGACGGGCACCCGCATCCGCGGTGCCGGCCCGCTGGTCGCGCCGCCGGGGTGTGTTGGGCGTGTTCGCGGGCGTCGCCGCGCTGGCGTTCGTGGGGGCGTACGTCGGCCCGGCGGCGATCGCCCTGACCGACGTGCGCGGCGAGACCGCGGCCGCCGCCACCGTGTACTCGAGCACGGTCGACGACGCACAGATCTTCATCGCCGCCGATGCCGTCGGAACCACCATCGAACTCGATCGGGGCGGCTATACGACCTGGGTGAAGCCCAAGCCGAAGCCGACCCCCAAGCCGCAGGAGGTGCTCGGCACGGTCGCGGCATCCCGCCCGTTCTACACCGGCGGCGGGGCGCCCGCGGAGTGGATGTCGGCCGCCGGGATCGCCGAGAGCGACTGGGGCTTCGTCGACTACATCGTCGGCAAGGAGAGCGGCTGGAACCCGAACGCGACCAACAAGTCGTCGGGCGCATGCGGGCTCGTGCAGGCGCTGCCCTGCAGCAAGGTGCCCGGCAACGGCTACGATCCGGTGGACAATCTGCGCTGGGCCAACGGGTACGCGACCGGCCGCTACGGCAGCTGGGGCGGCGCGTACGCGTTCTGGACGAGCCACCACTGGTGGTGACGGTGGCGCGATCACGTCGACCGCGCCCCGAGGAACCGCCGGAGGACTCCTTCGATCGCCTCCTCGCGGGCTGGAAGCGCAGCGAGGTGCGGCGCGGCGGGGAATGGACCGTGCAGCCGGTGTCCGCGGCACGGGCCGTGAAGGACTACACCTGCCCCGGCTGTCACCGCACGGTGGCCGCCGGAACCCCCCATCTCGTGATCTGGCGCGCCGACGGGGTGCTCGGCGACGCCGCCGACCTCGCCGCACGGCGGCACTGGCACACCCACTGCTGGAAGGTGTACTGACATGGAGATCCGCGGAGCAACCCGGCTTCCCGCTCGCCGCGAGGACATCGAGCTGCGCACGTCCGACGGCCTCACCCTGGTGGGGGAGCTCTCGGTGCCCCTCGACACCGCTCCGGTGGCGACCCTCGTCACACTGCATCCGCTGCCCACGCACGGCGGCTTCATGGACTCGCACATCCTGCGGAAGGCGGCGGCGCGTTTGCCCGCCCTCGCCGACCTCGCGGTGCTGCGGTTCAACACGCGCGGCACCTCCTCGCCGCGCGGCACGAGCGAGGGATCGTTCGACGGGGGCGCAGCGGAGGAGCAC
>Ga0075365_10000198_pt1 | contig 19987 bp, 8 predicted proteins | sample EndMetdeltDD1765_FD_71387 | JGI IMG/M metagenome (GOLD analysis project Ga0075365, IMG submission 71387) | Populus endosphere microbial communities from Tennessee, USA - Endosphere MetaG P. deltoides DD176-5 | ecosystem: Host-associated > Plants > Roots > Endosphere | place: USA: Tennessee... | reverse complement strand
GTTGATGTTGATGAAACCAAACTTAGCACTGGATGTTGAGGTTCCTCCCAAAATGACATCGAGTCCACTATTGACCGGATAGAACGTTCCATTGGAGTCTTCAACCCATTGCGCACCACCGCTTCCGCCGACAGCACCAATCGTTATGGAGCCGGCGCCGTTGTTGATGGTGATTCCAGCTCCGGCGGTAAGATTCGCCAAGGTGTAGCCCGTGCCATTGCCGATAAAGAGTTGGCCGTTTGTTGGTGTCGCGGTGATCCCTGTTCCTCCGTTGGCAATTCCTAACGTCCCCGTAACATCGCCTGTCGCGAGATTAACTGCGGAAGAAGAAATGACGCCTGCGCCATCACTGTGAAGAATGCCTGTTGAGAGTCCTGAGAAGGTAACTGTTCCTGAAGCAGCAAGTGAAGTAAACGCACCCGTGTTTGCTGTGGTCGAACCGATTCCTCCAGGAGCTGCCCAGGTTCCTCCGAGAAGTTCACTCGCATTAATGCCACCGCTTGTTGCTGCTCCTCCTGCATAGGTGAGCGAAGCGCCTGCTCCGACAACCATTGCAGCTGAAGTATTTGTGCCCGAAGTAATTGCTGAGAATGGAGGGTTGCTCGCGGCATTTGCTACCCAACTTGGTGGCGTGCCTCCGCCGTTTGATTGGAGGACGTAACCGGCTGGACCAGGTTCAAGTGAGCTTACGGTACTTGAGGTTTCAGCATACAAAATGCCATTGGCTGTCATGTCTGAAGGCAGTCCGGCTGGAGCATCTTCGCCGGGTGCGCTGTTGGTGATCGTTACTTTGTTGCCGCTCGTCGAGAGAGAAATGCCTGTGCCTGCGGAGAGTTCGAGGATATCGGTGTTACTTCCGGCAGTGATGGATGAGCCTTCGACGTTAATTGTTTTGAAAATGTTTTGAGCTGAGCCAGGATCAGTGTTTGTGATCGTCAAGCCATCAATGCCAATGCCTGTCCCTTGCGTAAATGCAACAGCACCGGTTTGTCCTTGGAGTGAAGTAACAAAACTCCCACTGAGACTTGCCGAGATTGTTGGATTTTGTCCGCCGGTGATTGAAATGTTTGGCCCAGCTTTCAGGGAGTAGATGATGTTTGAGGCGCTGATTGATCCTGTGCCGAGGTCAAGATCTTTGTTATTCAAGCGAACGTTTTCGTTGAAAAGCGTTTTGCCATTGACGACAAAGTCGCCGTTGATGGTTACTTTGTCGTTGAAGACAGCAGGGATGTTAAACGTAATTTCTCCACTAAGCGCTTTTAGTTTGTCTTTGGCTGCCAAAACATCAGGGCTTTGCTTATTAATAGAGGAAGGAGCAAAAAATTTCCAGGCAGTAAAAACAAGAGACAACAAAAGGGCTGAAAGGAATATCCCAGAGAAAAGAACGAGGGTTTTTTTGTTCTCCAAAAGAACAGATAATATATGATCGATTAATCCACGAAAATTAGGCAGCCTTTTCATAGGTTTGATTCAAGCGTAACGGTTATTAATATATGTAGTCAATAATCACTTTTCACGTTGTTCAGCTTAGACCCACTACTTTACCTTTTGATACACTTTGAGATTAGACCCATAGAAATGTTTTTTGTAGGAAAAATCAAAAGCAAGAGTTAAGAAAAAATGATGAGATAAAATACTATTTATTTATTATGATTTTCGATACTGATAATTGGTTTGTAGTGCTTGTATAGAAAGAAAAGCCTGTATCCGAACACAGGATATCATTAGTGAATACATTTCGTCATTGATTACCTAATAACTGCCTAATTCAGCAATATAAATTTACATTAAAAAGGGATTGCTTGGTGGGGATGAATGTCTTCTTATGGAGTAAGATGTCCTGCACAGGTACTTCCGTTATCTTCGCTATTGGTTCCATCAGGACAAGTGACATTTGACCACGTCACGCCGGTAATGTTTGCTGAAGTCATATTTTGTGCTCCGGTAAATTTCACACTTTCGAGGTTTGCTCCTGAGAAGTTCACGTTTTGTAAGTTGGAGTCGTTGAATCCTCCTTGTTCCATATGTAAAGAGCTAAAGTCTGCGTTCGTCAAGTTTGAGTTAGTAATGCCGCTACTTGAGAAGTGCGCGTCTTTAAAAATGACACCAGTCAGATCAACGCCATCAAAACTACATTTATTTAATTGAGCTGAAGAAATATCTTTCCCCTTAAATCGACTTGCCAGGGGTGTCAATTCTTGTAATGTACACATCAGTGGCAAATCTGCAGAGGCAGAGCCGCTTGCATTTTGTCCAGGGACTCCCGTTGGTCCTGGTAGACCTGTTGGGCCAGGGACACCTTGAATATTCCAATCAAGCGCTGTCTCATTGCCATTGCAGGTGTCATTAGCTCCAACAATACGGACACTTGCACTTGAGTTCTTCACACAAGCATGAATTTGAGCAACATCCCCACCATGTGCAAGTGCGACCGTGGTAGCAATGGAAAGAAATGATCCAGCGATGAAGGAGAGAATGATGTAGGAGAGATTTTGAACTTTCTTCACAATACTAGTATAGGAGAGGAGGCGAAAGACTGTCAATACATTCTTAATTCACAATCCACCAGTTCACTTTCAAATCAGCAGACAAAGGTTGTTGGAGTTTGATGATGAAGGTGTCTTTGTCTTTTGATTTGGTACCGACTGCTACTGGTTGATCTGGTGTCGCAAAGATTAGGGATTTTGTTGTCAGTGCTTTGGTGTTTACCTCGATACTTGTTTCTCCCTTTTCAATGACAACTGATCCAGCAGAAGTTGAAAGAACTGCGGACGTCGTTGATTCAGTATCTTCAATGATATTAAGCTTTGTTGTATTAACTGTTTTGGCAGTGATGCTTTCTTTGACATGCATGTTGCCTTTCTTATCAATGGTGATTTTTCCAGCGAGGAAGTCGACGCCTCCGGCACCAGTGCTTTGAAGCTTGAGATCTCCTGCTGTTGTATTAATCGCAGCTTGGCCGTCATCGTCTAATCCATTGATTGCGAGAACGCCGGCGGTGAAATTGCCAGTGACACCGAGATCATTGACGGTTGTTCTGCCAAGAACATTTAATGTCCCTGAAACAGTCGCGTCTTTAATATCCAATGTCCCGAGTACTGATTGCAAGGCTGCTGATTCACTCGAGACGCCAAACGTTCCTTTCTGCATCGCATCCTTCAAGAAGCTGATGTCTGCAGCTGATTGTGAAGCGAGTTGTTCAACACCACCGAGACGAGTATCAAGATTATTAATCTTCAATTGCATATTCTCTGACAGGGCAGAGGAGGAAGCCGGGGTAGTTGGTTTGCCAATTAGGTCAAAGATATCAACCCCATTGAGCAGGAACTTTTGTGCATTGACGACACCTGCTGAAAGATTGGCAATCGCAGCTTGTGAGAATCGACCGACACGAGAGATGTCTTCACCGTTGGCGTCTTTCAATTTGAATGGACCTTCCATATCTTCAGGATCTGCTGCGATATTGAGATCGCCTGTATCGGTGAGTTCTAAATCAGGATCATATGATGAGAGATTAACAAATGCCATGATTGTTTGTTTGCCAGAATCAGGTGACCAATCTTCAAGCGCTTTTCCAATAGTAGCTCCGGCTTGCGTTGCTTTCATTGCTTTACCTGGTTGGTTAGATGAAGTGATCAGATCTCCCGCATGAATAGGCGAGGAGTCGCTTGCTATTTTAACAGGGACTCGACCATTAAGAGCGAGGAGAACGGGCTTGCCTTCGGGTGGAGTGTCGTCACCCAGCACGAGACCTGGTTTGGTGGAGATAATACCAAGCGATCGAGAGTCGTATGATTTGTTTGTTTTTTGGACACCTGCTTTGAGAGAGCCATCAACCATGACGACGTCTCCTGCTTGGATACTGGAATCTTTGGTGTAGTAAGCTTCAGCAACGTCAGCTCCGGTTGTTTTAAATCCAAAGAGGCTACTGCCGGCATAGACTGTTGTACCAGTACCGCTTGAATTCTTTTGTGCCCATTGGAGGGTGATACTGCCAGCGTTTGCTCCATTCGCAATCGATCCATATATTTCTGAGATACTATCGACACCACCGGTTCCTCCATAATTAATAGCTACGCTACAGCCTTGATGTACGCCATCACTTCCAGCCGTGCCATTTGATCCACTGAGAGTGGAAATATCACAGCTCGCGCCGCTTGGTGCAGTAATCTGATATTTAAGGAGTGGTGTGGCTGGTGTATTTGAAACAATAGCGACACGGAAAACCCAGGTTTCATTTGCGGCAACAGCGAAGGTAAGCTCATTATCATCTTGCATAACTGTTGAACTGGTGACGGTTTCGTTCGCTGATTTTCTGATCTGGACTGATCCTCTGTCAGTGCCACAAATGAACTTTTTCGTCCCTGCATCCCAAAGGAGTTTATCATCCTGTCCATCACAATCAGTCAATCCTGCTCCTGACAAACTCGTAAATTGAGCCGATCCAGTTGACGTAATCGTTGCGCCCGTAGGGCCTGAATCAAGTGCTGGTCGTTTGCCAATGCCGACATCTCCGTTTTGAGCAATCACAAATCGATTGAGTCCTGAAGAGGAGGCGGTAAAGATATCACCTGAGCCACTATTATTTACGACCATCGATGCGAATGACGTATTTCCAGAAACAGAAGCAACCGGTGTTGTGCCAGAATTTCCTCGGACGTCAAATGTAGCAAGTGGGTTTGCCGTGCCAGTATTCAATCCCAAGGTTCCGGTTTGCGAGAGGGAGAGTATTTCAGAACTGTTTTGATTGACGAAGTACATAGTGCCCATATTCGTACAACCATTAGTAGAGTTTTTCATTTTCCAGTAGGCTGTTCCTTGATTAAGTAATTTATATTCACTACCACAAGAAGGGCTATCTCGATCAATAGAAACACCCAAGGCATCGGTGTAGAAAGAGCTATTAGCATTTTGAGCACTGAAGAGTGTTCCTGTTCCACTAATATGTAACTGCGCCGAAGGGAGTGTCGTGCCAATACCGACTTTACCATTTTGTGCAATGACAAACCTGTTGAGTCCAGAAGAAGAAGCAGCAAAGAGATCGCCGGTACCTCTGTTATCAATGATCATTGCAGCACTTGAGGTTTGGCCAGAGACAGACGCAACAGGGATGGTGCCCGATCTACCTCTGACATCAAGCATGGCAAGGGGAGAGGTAACATTGCCAATGCCAACATTACTTGCTGCAGGGTTAATGATGAGTGGGGTATTACCAAAACTCTGGAGTGCTTTGTATGTACCAAAGTCACCGAGAGCAAGACCTCCACCAGCTTGACCCACATTAAATCCATAACTCCCAATCGTCCCCGTACCAAGAGCTGATGAATCTCTGATGACGGTTAAGTTAGTGTCTGGAGTAGTCGTCCCAATACCCGCATTACCTGTCGAAGAGAGGTACAAACTTGAAGAGGAGTTACCAGGTTTGAATTGAATATCACCAGTGGTGTTTCCGCCAATCACTAAGGTATTATTTCTCAGCGATTGAATGGTGCCATCGCCAGCTAATGCTAAGCCAGCGCCGGTACTCGTAGCAGAGACAGAAGCAGTTGGGGTACCTGAGTTTATATTTAAGACACCAAACTTTGCAGAAGAACTAGAAACGCCTCCCAAGAGGAGATCGACGGTACTGGCAAAGCTTGGAGAGATAGCGCCATTCTTCAAATCCCATTGCGTGGAGCTTCCTCCGCAAGAACCCCAGATTGGTGTACCGCCGCCAACGGATTGGAGACATTGCCCATTTCCTCCAACAGCGGTTTGTGCAACCGTTCCGGTTCCGTTGGTATATAATAGTCCACCATTGTTGCTGAATGTTGGCATCACAATATTTTGTCCCGATCTGCCAAGCGTCAATGTTGTGGCGTTAGCAGTCCCGAGACCTAATGTGCCGGCAGTTAGTGTATCGATGGTTTGATTGCCGTCAATACGAATGTCTCCACCATTGGTAATAACAAATTTAGACTTGCCGGATTTAGAAGCAGTAAAGAGATCACCAACACCAGAATTGTCAACAATGAGTCCAGCAAAAGAAGTTTGACCGGCTACTGATGCAACTGGCAATGTCCCTGAGTTTGCTCGAACATCAAGTGTTGCAAGTGGGGAAGCGGTGCCAACTCCGACGAGACCACGTCCGTTTGTTCCATCATGAGCAAGCGTGATTGCTCCATATGCACCGGCTCCAGCGGGAACTCCTCCGACGAGTCGAAGGACGCCACCAGCACCATTCGTTCCAGCGCCGGTTCCTCCTTGAAGTTGCAGGATACCACCAGCAACATCAGATGCACCGGCTCCAGCGTCTCCACCACGGAGTGTTAACTGACGGCCAGCGATATTGGTTGAGACTGTTTGCACGTTGAGCGTATGGTTGCCATTGTTGGAGAAGAAATGATTTCGAGAACCCGAGCCATCAATCGTAAGCTGATTAGCGCCACCGGCTCGGAGGGCCAGGGCATCTGTCGAATGACTATATTGCATACCTCCAGCACCTTCATCATCAGTATCACTGAAGTAGATAAAGTTTCCTGTGGAATTATTGCCTCCGAGAACACTAATGCCAGCGCTGGTAGCAGCAGAACTACTTCGTTGGAAGATGGCAATATTGGCAGAACTTAAGTTAGGGAGAGTAGTTCCACTTGCAACAAGATGAAGGTTTGTCATTGGATTGGTGGTGCCAATGCCTAATTTGCCTTGGCCGTTTGAATTAATTAAGACGTTCCCCGTTGTGTTATATGTTGCAGAGTTACCAAGTGTTAAGCTTCCTCGATTCGTTGTTCCCAATGTTCCATCTCCGGTAAGATAGGTTGCATTGTTTGTTGTGTTGGCAGAGATAGAAGCAGTTGGTGTACCGCTGTTGACATTAAGGAAACCAAATTTTGCACTAGCAGTGGCGTTACTGCCAAGCAGTAAATCATGAACACTAGCAATCTTTGGTGAGAGCGCTCCGTTTGCTCGATCCCAGTAATTCACCGCACCACTGAAGTCAGAGATACAGTTCGTTTCTCCATCACCAACACAGAATTGTGTTGCTTCAACTGTTCCATCAGAGACAGCAGTTCTGAAGGTTGAGAGACCGCTGGAAGTATAAATATCACCAGCAACATCAAGAGCAGCTTGGGCAATGGTTCTGCCGATACCGACGTTACCATTTTGGTTGATAACAAAGCGATTGAGACCTGAAGAAGACGCAGAGAAGAGATCTCCGGAAGTATTATCAATCACAAGTCCAGCGTTCGTTGTTTGTGCTGAGATTGATGCAGTTGGTGATGTATTGTTGGCGCCAAATGTCATTCTCGTCGTGCTATCTGTTCGTAAGACAAGACTATTTGCATCGTTCGTTCCAAGGGTTGCCGTAGTTGCCCATGTTTGTCCTCCTTGGACAAAGGCAGATGTTCCCGCTGTGGCACTGCCGCTTGTGTTGAGCGTCATCGTTCCGCTGTTGTTTGGAATAGTAATAATACGGTTAGCGGTTGGATCGGAGACATTAATTGTTGTGGTGAATCCATTATCTGTTGCTCCTTGGAAAACGAGCGGAGAACCACCAAGGATTTGCCCATTTAAGAGGAGTCGCTCACTTGAACTGCTGCCAAGAGCTATCGTGCCAGTAGAAGCAGAGCCAATCGTTAGTGTTTGCTTATTGGTTGTTCCCAATGTTCCATCTCCGGTAAGATAGGTGGCATTATTTGTTGTGTTGGCAGAGATAGAAGCAGTAGGTGTGCCGCCGGCGACATTGAGGAATCCAAACTTAGCGCTCGTTGTTGCTGTTGCTCCGACTAACAAATCCATTGTGGAATTGCTCGGGTAGAGAGCACCGTTGCTTGAATTCCAGAGATTGTTTCCGAGAGAAAATCCACAACTGGCACTATTCTGGAGACAAACCGTCCCACTTGCATCAGGCATTGTCCATGTTCGAGCAGCAGTTGCAGCGGAGGTAAGGGTGGAGAGGAAGTTCGTATTGCCAGTGAGTTGGAGATTACCTGTTTGAGTGACAACGAATCGAGATAGACCGCTAGAAGAAGCGGCCAAAAGATCACCTGTTCCTTTATTATCAACGATGAGTCCTGCAGAACTTGTTTGTCCCGAGAATGATGCAACAGGGGTTGTCCCTGAAGTTCCCCGAACATCGAGTGTTGCGAGAGGGGAGGCGGCATTGATTCCAACTTGTCCTAAGGTGTTTACTCGCATCAGTTCTGTTGTTCCATTGGCAACAATAAGTGGTTGGCTTGGGAAAATGTTACCAATCGTTAAGAAGTTATCGTTGATCTTTAATCCATTCGATCCGTTCTTTTCAATACGGAGGTAATCATTGGTGCTGTCCCATTGAAGATACCCGTATTGTCCGCTGACTGTTGTGTCACCGAGCAGCATTCGTGGATTGTTACCATTATTAAATGTCCAAAGTTCGCCACCTGTGATGTGTAATTTGGCTAACGGATTTGTCTCTCCAATGCCGATGTTTCCATTCGCAAAAGCCGTCAGTGCTGTTGTTCCTCCCGGAGCAAGCAAGACACTCCCTGTGGATGATGACCCAAGGGTTAATGTTTGTGCATTGGTTGTTCCTACTGTTCCCGCTCCTGTGATATATGTTGCATTGGCACCTGAGTTAGCAGAGATGGATGCGGTTGGTGTCCCGCCGGCAACATTAAGTAGTCCAAACTTTGCACTACTCGTTGCCGTTCCTCCGAGTAACAAATCTAATGTGGAGTTGGTTGGGTAAAGTGCGCCGTTTGATGAGTTCCAGAGATTGGTTCCGAGAGAGAATCCGCAACTAGCACTATTCTGGAGACAAACCGTCCCACTTGCATCCGGCATTGTCCATGTTCGAGCAGCAGTTGCGGCAGAGGTGAGTGTTGATAAGAAGTTGGTGTTGCCCGCAAAGTCCAAATTGCCTGTGTTGGTAATGGTGAATTTCGTTGTTCCAGATGCGCTGGCAGTGAGAATGTTTTGATTGCCGGTTTCGTTCAGGATGGTCAAAGCTTTGCCAGTTACTTTTCCTTGGACATCCAAAAGTCCGACAGGAGCACTATTCCCAATACCAACATTCCCCAATCGGCTAATACGCATTCGTTCTGCCACACCAGTAAAGTCCGGACTTGTTTCAAAAGTTATATCACCTGCCGAGGAGTTGTTTGTTCGGAGGACTTTGATGTTCGCGACGTTGACTGTGTTATTGCTGTTGGTGAATTTCAATTGCGCATAAGGCAAATCATCTGTCCCGGCAAAGCCAGCTAATTCAAGGATTGGCACTTCGTTAGCTGTTGCTTCAAACAATCGAAGTGAAGGGGCAGTCGTACTTGTATCTTGAATATCCAGTGTTGCTCCTGGAGTTGTCGTACCGATACCAACTTTGCCATTACTCATCGCCGTCAGAATCGATGTTCCTCCTGGAGTTAACGTGACATTACCGGTAGATGCGGAGCCGAGTGATAATGTTTGGCCATTGGTCGTTCCTAATGTTCCATTGCCGGTAAGATAGGTTGCATTGGCACCTGAGTTAGCAGAGATGGATGCGGTTGGTGTCCCGCCGGCGACGTTAAGGAAACCAAACTTAGCACTCGTTGTTGCCGTTGCGCCAACTAACAAATCAAGAGTAGAATTTCCAGGATAGAGAGCTCCGTTTGACGAGTTCCAGAAATTAGTACCCGCACCAAGTGCACATGATTGCCAAGATGGAGCGCTGACGCCTGAAACGAGACAGAGATTTTGTGAATTCGTTGTCGCACCAGCGACGACCCCGGTACCTGCGGTAGCATACAAAGCAGCGTTGTTGCCAGTGATACCCGCAAGCGTAAGATTTTGTCCAGCAGTAATGCTTGCTCCCGCATTGGCAGTAATCAATCCTCCTGCCGTGATCGTTCCGATGTTGACTAAGTTACCCGTTGCATCAATGCGTTGTGTTCCAGCACCAACCCCCGTGTTAATGCCAGTTGTTCCATTAAGTGTTGTACCAGTAATGGTGTTTGCCGTCGTGATAGTGCCAAAGCCTGAAGCAATTGAGCCACTTGTTAATGCTCCGACACTGGTGAGGGACGAGTTTACAACTCCAGTACCCAATGTCGTTCCAGACAAAACATCGGTGCCATTGATTTGATACGTTTTGCCCGATGCAATATTAATAGTACCGGTACTCATCACCGTACCCGAACCGTTTTGTGGGGACAAAATAATATTGCCGGTTGTGTTGCCGCCAAGCGTCAGTGTTTGATTGGCAGTTGTTTGCAACGTTCCATTGGCGGTTAGATAACTGCCACCTGCTGCACCCGCAGAGAGTGATGCGGTTGGGGTACCGCTGCTCATATTCAAGACACCAAACTTTGCAGAACTAGTTGCTGTGCCGCCAAAAAGGACATCCAATGTGGTGTTGTTTGGATTGAGTGTTCCTGTGGCATCATTTTGTGTCCATTTAGAAGAGCCCGCGCCATTTTGCGCAATGGTAATTGATCCAGATCCATTGGTGATGGAGATGCCAGATCCAGCAGTAATGTTCGCAAGTGAGAATCCTGAACCGTTGCCGATAAGCAATTGTCCGTTTGCTGCTGTCGATCCATTGACTCCTGTTCCGCCTCTTGCCGGATTAAGTTGTGCTTCGTATTGCCAATTACCAGCAGCGATGTAGGGTACTCCGGTTGTTGCTGACGTGTCATCTCCTGTTCCACCCAATGCTGCCGAGAGAGCAGCCGAGACAGACCAAGTGCCACTTGAGATTGTTGGCACACCTGTGGACGCAGCGGTATTCAAACCAGTTCCGCCATATTGAGCGCCAATTGTTGTCGCATTCCAGGTACCAGCAGTAAGTGTTCCAACACTGGTTAACGAAGATCCGGTGACACCCGTACCAAGTGTCGTACTGGACAGAACATTGGTGCCATTAATTTGGTAAGCATTCCCTGTAATCAAATTAAGATTATCATTTACGGTAAGTGCTGTTCCTGAAAGATCGGAGAGCTGACCTTCAACTGCAAGATTACCGGATCGATCAAGGTTAAAGACGCTGACGCCAGAAGCAGATGCGGTTAAGATATTTTGATCACCAGTTTCGTTGAATATTGCGAGGGCTTTGCCAGTGCTGGCGCCATTGACTTGGAATTTCCCTTCAGGTGAATCGATGCCAATGCCGAGTTTGTTATTGGTTGCATCCCAAGCAAAGCCGCTGGTCTCAGAGGTGATTGAACCGCCGCCATTAAAGAAGGCGATTTGTCCGGCTGTTCCACTGCCCGTAATCCCACCACCAGATCCAGCACAGTTACCGGCTTCAACCAAACAAATGGTTCCTGTTGAATCAGGGAACGTATAAGTTCGAGCGGTTGTTGCTGCCGAAGTAAGCGTATTGAGGGCTGCGGTGTTGCCAGCAAATTGTAAGTTACCGTTTCGATTGATATTGAAAACCGTTGTCCCAGAAGCCGAAGCAGTTAGGATATTTTGATTACCAGTTTCGTTCAATGAAGCGAGGGCTTTGCCGGTTTGTTTGCCGTTGACTTCGAACTGGAATGCGGTCGAAGTGTTGCCTCCCAAAACGAGGAGATTTGTCGTCGTGAGGGGAGCAAGAACTCCGGCATTGACTTGCCATTTGGAACCGCCGGCACCGCCAGCACAATTGCCTGAAGTGTCACAAACTTGATTGCCGTTTTGGAAGACGGTGTTTCCATAGATTGAATTATATTGATTGCCCGTTCCCGTACCGAGGTTATAGGTGTTGGCAGCAGTTGGATTAAGTGAGGTAGAAACGCCAGCGATGTTACTTAAGTTTCGAGATGCATCGATTACGGTTGTTCCATTGAATTGCAGCGCAGTCGAGGCAGCAAGATTGACTGTATTAGCAGCGGCATCAAGATATGTGGAATCAATTGTCCCAATATTAACGAGATTGCCTGAAGAATCAATCCGTTGTGTTCCTGCGCCGGCTCCCGAGTTGATGCCGGTCGTGCCATTGAGGGTTGTGCCAGTAATGGTGTTGCTCGTCGCGATGGTGCCAAAGCCAGAAGCAATTGATCCGCTGGTTAATGCCCCCACACTGGTAAGCGAAGAGTTAATTACACCAGAACCCAACGTGGTTCCAGACAAAACATCCGTGCCATTGATTTGATACGTTTTGCCCGATGCAAGATTAACGCTTCCTGTACTCATGACCGTACCCGCGCCATTTTGTGGTGACAAGATTATGTTGCCGGTCGTGTTTCCTCCAATGGTGAGGGTTTGATTCGCCGTTGTTTGCAGTAATCCATTCGCTGCAAGATACGTGCCACCCGCAGCTCCGGCTGAGAGGGAAGCAGTTGGTGTTCCTGAGTTCACATTCAACACACCAAACTTTGCTGAGGATGTAGCTGTTGCTCCGACTAAGACATCAAGCGTGTTGCTGAAAGGTGAAATTGCTCCGTTGTTTAGCTGCCAATAGTTAGTCGCCGATGCTCCCGGGCAAGCAGCCCAAGCAGGGGTGTTGGCATTGGACACCAAACATTGTCCAGGAGTTGCCGTCGTTGCCGCATTGACGACGCCCGATCCGTTGGTATACAAAACGCTGTTATTGTTGGTGGTGAAAGAGGAGAGGGTTGTGTTCTGTCCGTTGGCAACGGTCAATCCACCGTTGGCAGTAATCAATCCTCCTGCGGTGATTGTTCCGATGTTAACTAAGTTACCTGAAGCATCAATTCGTTGTGTTCCAGCCCCCGCCCCAGTATTGATTCCTGTTGTTCCATTGATCGTTGTTCCCGTGATGGTGTTTGCTGTCGCGATTGTGCCAAATCCAGAAGCAATTGAGCCACTGTTCAATGCCCCGACACTGGTGAGCGAAGAATTGACGACGCCAGAGCCAAGTGTTGTGCTTGAAAGAACATCGATGCCGCCGATTTGGTAGGTTTTGCCAGCGGCAAGATTCACTGTTCCGGTAGAGGTGACTGTTCCTGCTCCGTTTCGTGGAGAAAGCAAGATGTCGCCGGTTGTATTTCCTCCGATTGAGAGTTGTCGATTGTTTGTTGTTTGTAATGTCCCATCACCAGCCAAATAAACAGCACTCGATCCGGCAGAGATTGATGCGGTTGGTGTGCCGGAGTTGATGTTGATGAAACCAAACTTAGCACTGGATGTTGAGGTTCCTCCCAAAATGACATCGAGTCCACTATTGACCGGATAAAAAGTGCCGTTTGCATCTTCCACCCATTGTGATCCACCGCTGCCGCCGCTTGCAGCAATGGTTATTGCCCCTGCTCCGTTGTTGATTGAGATTCCTGCTCCAGCAGTGAGCGTTGCTAATGTGTATCCTGTTCCGTTGCCGATGAAGAGTTGGCCGTTGGTTGGCGTCGCTGTCACTCCTGTTCCTCCGTTAGCAATACCGAGTGTTCCGGTGACATCGCCAGATGCAAGATTAACTGCAGAGGAAGAAACGACACCCGAACCGTTGCTGTGCAGAATTCCGGTTGTTAATCCAGAAAACGTCACCGTCCCTGAAGCCGAGAGGGAAGTGAATGCACCCGTGTTTGCTGTTGTTGAACCGATTCCTCCCGGAGTTGCCCATGTGCCTCCCAAAAGTTCATTGGCATTAATGCCTCCACTGGTTGCTGTTCCTCCTGCATAGGTAAGAGAAGCGCCAGCTCCAACTACCATCGCCGCGCTCGTGTTTGTCCCGGACGTAATCGAAGAGAAAGGAGGATTGCTTGACGTGTTTGCTACCCAAGAAGGAGGAGTTCCTGCGCCATTTGATTGCAAAATATATCCTGTAGTTCCTGGAGTGAGTGAGGTAACGGTGCTATTGGTCTCGGCATAGAGGATGCCATTGGGGGTCATATCTGTTGGCACTGTCCCGCCGCCACTTGATCCAGAGTCAGGTGCGGAATTGGTGATGGTGACTTTTTTCCCGTCGGTTGTAAGAGAAATGCCTGTTCCGGCCGAGAGTTCGAGGGTGTCATTATTGCTACCGGCCGTGATGGAAGAACCATCAACGTCAATGGTCTTGAAAATATTTTGCGCAGAACCAGGATCTGTGTTTGTGATCGTCAAACCATCAATACCAATGCCTGTCCCTTGGGTGAACGCAATCGCTCCTGTTTGTCCTTGGAGGGAAGTAACCACGCCGCTCAAACTTGCCGAGATGGTTGGGTTCTGTCCACCGGTGATTGAGATGTTTGGACCAGCCCTCAAGGAGTAGATAATGTTGGAAGCACTAATTGATCCGGTGCCGAGATCAAGATCTTTGTTGTTCAAGCGAACGTTTTCGTTGAAAAGCGTTTTGCCGTTGACGACTAACTCTCCGTCGATAGTAACTTTTTCTTTAAAGATCGCTGGAACGTTAAACGTAATTTCGCCAGTCAGTGTTTTGTGATTATCTTTAGCGGCAAGAACATCAGGTGAATGCTTATTAATAGAGGAAGGAGAAAAAAATTTCCAAGAGGTAAAAACAAGGGACACGAGAACAGCGAAGAGAAGAATTCCAGAAAACAGAAAGACAGTCTTCTGTTTCTCTGAAAGAGAAGAAAAATATTGCTCAACGAGTCCACGAAAATAAGGCAGCCTTTTCATAGCTTTGATTTAAGCGTAATGCTTATTAATATATGTCGTCAAGTAAGTACTTTTCACGATGTTCAGTTTCGATTGGTTACTTTACCTTTTGATGCAGTCAGAAAAAGAGGAAAAAAATAATTTTTGGAAAGAAAATCAACTTTTTGTTTCGATGCCAATTAAAATATGTACCGTGTCTTCATATACTTTGATAATTCCAGTTTGCAAAGTGAATTTCATTTCTTTTTGGTTCTCTTGATGAATAATGACATCTCCGGTGATAAGACTAATAAAATTGGTGTGATAGGGGAGAATATCGAAGGTGCCTTTTTCATTGGATGAAGTGACGGCTTGGGCTTGTCCGCTGAAAACAGTTTTGCCAGGACTTTTTACGGTGACGGTAAGGAATTTACCAGAGACTTTTTGCAAAGACGCTGGATCTATTGGTGATTGGTCGTTGTTCATTGGGCAATTTCTTTCAATGTGCCGACACCGCGGACTTTATATGGATCTGCTTCATCATATTCTCCATCAAGGATTGCAAGCACGTCCGTGACGGTATCAGCCAGCCCAACATATGCTCCTTTTCTGCCGCTTTGTGCTTCAGTGACAAAGAAACTTTGTGTCATGTAGTTCTTAAGAATTGTTGCGCGTTTATAGATTATTTTATCTTTTTCATTAAGCTCTGATTCACCAATCAACGAAGCAATACGTTCAAGCGATGCGGATTTTTTCAAGAGCTGTTGTGCCTTCAATGCTGTTTTAGAATGAACCTCGCCAACAATGTCTGGTTTGAGTGCTGAAGAACTTGAAGAAAGCAGCTCAATTGCCGGATACCGACCTTCTTGATAAATGTTTCGAGAGAGCACAATGTTGGCGTCAAGATACGTGAAGACAGATTGCACACCATTGTCTTGCATATCGTCTGAAGGGACATAAATTGCTTCAAAGGTGGTGATATTGTTGGTGAGTGTTGAGAACAATCGTTCATGCAGCACAGCCATTTCAGAAGGCAATGTTGGTTGATAGCCGCCTTCAGAAGGGATGGTGTTCATAAGCATTGAGAGTTCATAGCCGGCTTGCGCAAAACGATAAACGTTGTCGACAAAGAACAACACGTTTTTCTTCATCACATCACGGAAGTATTCAGCGAGTGAGATTCCGGCAAGCGCGGTTTTAAAACGAATGGTGGCATTCTCTCCCATGGTGCCATAAAACAAACTTACATATTTCAACACATCATTTTCAGCAAGCGCTTCATAGAGTTCTTGTCCTTCACGAACACGTTCCCCAACGCCGGTAAAAACAGATACAGATTCTGATTCATTTTGATTGACAATGTTATGGATTATCTCAGTAAGCAATATTGTCTTTCCGACACCAGCACCTCCGAAAATACCGATCTTGCCGCCTTTTGGAATCGGGGAGAAAAAGTCGATTGCTTTAATGCCGGTTGGGATAATCTCTTTTGAAACAACGACGGTATCAAATCCAGATGCTTCGTTATAGATGGATTTTTTGGTTGTCGCTGCAATTGCTCCTTGGTCATCAAGTGGTTCGCCAAACAAATTCATGACTCGCCCGAGCACTTCTTTTCCGACAGGAATCTCGATGGTTCTTTTGGTGTTGATGAGCACTGCTCCTCGATGCAATTTATGCGAGTGAGATAAGTTGAAGCAGTAAAATGAATTTGACGTGGCTGAGGTGTGAACTTCCAGGATAATTGTTGGATCCTCTTGTAGCACAAGAAGATCGTGTATCTTTGGTTTCTCGCCCAAGAATTCCACTTCAACGACAGTGCCTTTAACTTGTTTTACTCTTCCAAAATTTTCTTCCATATATTTAGCGTTGGCCCCACAGTGCTCTGCCGGCGAACATTTGTTGTTGTTTTCTGTTTGATTCGATGCTTCTGAATTTTCTTTCTCGTTGCATGAGTTTCTTTAGTTGATCTTGCAGATTTGTTTGGGCAATTTCCATGGCTTTGATGCGGGAGGCGAAACGGGCGAGACGGGCTTCGTGCATGGTTTGGTCAAACAGGAGGGAGAAGATTTGGGTTTCAAAGAAGGTGAGAATATGTTCAATTGATGGTTCAAAGAGAAATGATTTCTTTTCTTCGGTTGTCTTTCTGTCTTCTGGAAAGTCTCCCGCAAGTGATGCTTCGATTGGTTCTTGCGAAATGATGTTATTAAACTTACCGTAAAAAACGGTGACTCGTTCATAGGGGAGGATAATTGCGATCAATGGTTTGAGTGTCTCCAACGTAAAGTTGGTGTCAGGGATTTCTAGATAACGATAGTCTTTTGGTAAATCGCTTTGTTCAATAAAGTTTCTTCCTTGTCGCCCGACAACGACCATATCGGTCTTCGTAAGATCGGTCTTTTTCATGCGTACATAAAAGGCATGCCAAAGTTTGGCAATGATATCGCCATAGAATTTGTTGTTAGAGGTCACCAGTACGATGACTTCTTTATCTTTTTTGTTCGCCTGTAGGAGATGCTTGTTTTTCTTTTTCATCGCCTCTAAGAAGCTCTTGTAGGACGTCTTGACGTTAAAAAAGATCTCTTCGAGTTCTTCAGCAAATTCACGTGAGGAGATAACTGAGTAGCGAGCAAAGTTAATTTGCTCAATGGCATGCTCTTGATATGCTTGTGTCAGCATCTTCAAGTTTTGATTGACATCAATGTCGTCTTTTAATTTTCTTGGTAGTTTCATAAATTTGGTTTCCGTTCGTAATTAAATTTTTTTCCGTCCGAAACTCGCTTCGCTCAAACAGTCGTACTACAAAAAATTCAATTACGAACTCTTTGAGCGCTCACGTTAAAGACCAAGGATTTGATCTTTATACTTTTTAACATTTTTTAACAGATCATTAAAGGACTCGGCGTTGAGGAGGGATCTTAGGAAGAGGAGGTTTTCGTCTTTTTCGCAGGCGATGAGGAGTTTCTTTCTTGTTGTCTCAATTGATGCTTCATCGGAGATGATATTGAGCCAGACGAGGGAGAAGAGGACGAGGGATACTTCTTTTGGAATAATCATGCCAGCTGGCTGATTGAGATAATTGTAAACGCGTTCTCCAACTTCAAAGATACTCTTCACACTATCTGTCATTTCTGATCCAAAATGAGAGAGATTTTCTACGCGCTCATACATCGAGAACAACGAACTCAGTTCTCGGTTGATATCTTTGCCAATACGATCTTGGGTTTGTTTACCGACACGAGTAACGGAAAGGGGAATGTTAATTGCGGGACGACGACCTTGGGCAAAAAGGTTGCCGTCAAAGAAAATATGGCCATCAGTCACACTCATCAAATTAGAAACAATGTAACCGGTTAAGTCGGCGTCTTGGGTTTCCACAATCGGAAGGCAGGTGATTGATGCTTGATCTTTCTCTTCATGCTTGAAGTTGCCTGCTCGCTCAAGAAGTTTCGCATGAATATGGAAGACATCTGCTGGATAAGAATCGCGGCCGGGGAAGGTTTGTGCAAGCAGCGCGAACTCACGATAAAATTTTGCATGGGTCAACAAATCATCCATGACGATGAGCACTTCTTCTCCCTTATCCCGGAAGTATTCAGCCAGTGTCATAGCAGTAAAGGGCGTTAAATAAATAAGACAAGGGGAGTCCGCTGCACTGGTTGCGACGATGATCATTTTTTTCTTCCGATTTCCCTCACTCATAAACTCTTCCAGATGTTTGAGATCAGCCATCTTTTTCCCAATAGCAGCATAAATGACAATGCCTCCCTGCTGGATATGACTATTGGCAGTAGAAAGCGCAAAGGTACTTTTGCCTGTTTTGCGATCACCTAAAACAAGTTGGCGTTGTCCTTTGCCGATTGGTACGAGGATATCAACGAGAGCCGTTCCTGTCGCGAGTGGTTTGGTAATCTTTGCCCGTTTAGAAATACCTGAAGGTTCACTATCAATGGGACGAACTTGTTCGACCTCAGGTGCTGTCACCTTTGTTGAGAGTGGCAGTCCAAAAGGATTGAGAATGTGGCCGAGTAATGCATCGCCGGTAGGGACGGTAATATGGCTATCACTTCGTGAGACCTTAGTGCCAATCTTGACTCTTGTTTGTGAGAAAAGCATGACGCTGACTTTGTCTTTGTGAAGCGAGAGAATTTGTCCTTTCTCTCCTGTTTCGAAGATAACGAGCTCATTGAGTTTGCCTGACGGTAGCCCCACGACTGACACAATCGGATAGTTGATCTCGGTGACCTCACCATATTCATTAAATTGATCGAGATAATAGGAGTAGTTTTGTATCATAGTTTTGTTGCTAGTTTTTCTCGTTTAAGGTTTGCTCGGCTTGTTTTTTCAGCGAGTAATCTTGGCGTTTTCCATTAAATTCGACAATACTTCCTCCCATAATCGAAGGGTCAACTTTAATATCCAATAACACTACTTGTTGAAAATTCACGATGAACCATTGACTGACAACCGTAATTAATTGTCTCCTGGGAGCAAATGCCAAAGTGAGATGAACTGTTGGAAGGGTATTAATGGTGTCGGTAAGCTTGGTGATGAACATTGGGATCTCCGTGCGACTTTGGAGATCAACATTGTGATCCGCGGCAATTTTTTTGATGGTTAAGCCTCTTTGATAGGAGACTTCATGCTCAAGGATCTCGTCGAGTGTGGTATTTTTTTTAAATACTTCATTACTCAACGTGCCAAGTATGCTTAAAAAATTAGTCGCATCTTCCGTTGTGCGAATATATGATTGCAATGAATTAGGATTAATTGTGGTCATAACGTCAGGATCTCTTCTTTCTTAGCTTTTTCTAATGCTTCAACAATCAATTCCTCATGCAGCGGTTCAGGGATACTTCGGCGCAACACTTCTTGAAAAGTCTTTTGGACAAGTCTGCTTACTTCGGCATCAATTTTTCTCAGCTTGGAAGCTTTGTAATCAGTGATTTCTGATTCGACTTGCTCAAGCATCTCGGTTGTCTTTTTATCGATAACCTCTTGTGTTCCGACAGTCTTCGCTGATAATGATTGACTAAACGCTTCTAATGACTTACTGACCGTATCCTGCGTCATCGTTAGGGTGCTTTCTTGTTGGACTGAAAATTTCTTCTGGAGATCTTCAAGATAGGCAACATATTCTTTTTGGAAATTCTCAGTTGCTTCATTCATGTAGTGAATATGTTGTTGCGCAATCGTTTGTAACACCTTGTCCAGATCTTCAGTGAGATTCTGATTCGTTTGTTTGGAATCGCTGATAATGTCGTTTGAAGCAAGTGACGTCGTGTAGAGAATGGCTCGAGCTTGATTATGTGCCTTGTTAAGAATCTTTCGATACCGAGTAAATGTTTCTTCTTCCTTATGTTGGAATTCACGTTCTGTTTTCAGGATGTTATGGACAAAAATGACCAATGCTCCTAGTATCGCAAGGACTGCGGTGATAATTAAGATTGTAATAAGATCGGGCAAGAGTATCATATTGTTATAGTCGTAAGAAAATATAGACCAGTCCAAGACCACTCGTAATTAT
>Ga0075365_10000196_pt1 | contig 20041 bp, 22 predicted proteins | sample EndMetdeltDD1765_FD_71387 | JGI IMG/M metagenome (GOLD analysis project Ga0075365, IMG submission 71387) | Populus endosphere microbial communities from Tennessee, USA - Endosphere MetaG P. deltoides DD176-5 | ecosystem: Host-associated > Plants > Roots > Endosphere | place: USA: Tennessee... | reverse complement strand
GCCCCGCCGGCGCCGTTGTGCACGCTGGAGTGGCTGATGGTCATGCCGGAGATCGTGGCCTGCCCGCCGCTCGTGATGAGGAAGCCGCGGCCGAACCCGACCCTGAGGTTGTCGGAGCCGGGCCCGTCGATCTCCAGATCGCTGGTGATCTCGAGAGGGTCGGAACCGGTCCCGGCCTGGCTGACGTCGGGCGCGAAGTCGATCCTGTCGTGCCCGGGGTGCGCGTTGGCGTCGAGAACCGCCTGGCGAAGAGTTCCGGGTCCCGAATCGCCGAAGCTGGTGACGGTGAACGTGTCGGCGGTGGCCGACGCGGGGATGATCAGGCCCGCTCCGACGGTCGCGCACGTCAAGATCGCTTGGAAGAGCTTCCCTGCCTTCAAGTCGTTGTCCTTCCTGCCGTGGGTGATGGCTTAATACCGTGCGGCGTGCGGTAACCCTAGACGAACGCCACTCGGCTTGTCAAGGGCCGCGGGGTCAGTCGCGATCGTACGTCGCGATGGCGCGCAGTGAGAGCGCGGTCAGGAGCGCCGTCAGGGCGACGATCACCGCGAGGCAGACGGCGAGCTTGTCCCAGACCCAGCCGTCGATGACGAGGGACCGGAGCCCGACGATCACGTAGCTGACCGGGTTGATCCGGGCGAGCGCCTCCATCACCGGGGTCAGGCGGTCGAACGGGACGAAGTTCGGCGTCAGGAAGAGGAGCGGGAAGAAGAGGAGGAAGCTCGTGTTCGTGGCCTGCACGTTGCGCGTCCGCAGCGCGACGAGGATCCCGAACCCGGCGTAGCCCACCCCGAACAGCGCCGCGAGGACGACGAGGACGATCGCGCCGAGGATGCCGCTCTCCATGTGCACTCCGAACGCCAGGCCCGCGAACAGGACGACGGTCGCGCCAAGCAGGCCGCGGACCAGGTCGGCGGTGAGCCGGCCGAAGATGATCGAGGAGCGCCGGATCGGCGCCGCCAGCAGCTTGTCGAAGTACCCGTTGTCGATCTCGGTCACCAGGGCGAGGCCCGACGTGGCGGTGGCGACGGCGAACATCAGCGAGACCGGCATCTGGAATGCCGCGTACCCCTGGCCGTTCAGGAAGGGCGTCGTGTCGGGAAAGGTCTCCGACACCTGGCCGATGTTGACCGCCAGGAAGAAGAGCGGGATGAACAGGGCGGGGATCGTGGCCTCGGGGTAGCGCACGATCTCGCGCACCGCCCGCCGGCCCAGCAGCAGCGTCTCGGTCATGCGGCTTGTGCCTCCTCCTCTTGCTCTTCCTCGGCGCCCTCGAGGCGGCGCCCGGTAGCCCGCAGAAACACGTCGTCGAGCGTGGGCCGTGACACGGCGATCGCGCCTACGCGGATCTCCGCGCGGTCGAACCGCCGCACGATCTCGGCGATCGACCCCGCCCCGTCCTCCACATAGAGCGCCAGCGCATCCGCCTCCGTGACGACGCGCTCGAGCCCTGCGAGGTCTTCGAGCGCGGCCTCGGTGCGAGTCGCATCCGCACCGTCCAGTTCCACTCTGACGACGTCGTGGCCCATCTGCGCCTTCAGGCTCGCGGGAGTGCCCTCGGCGACGATCCGGCCCGCGTCGATGATCGCGACCCGGTCGCAGAGCTGATCGGCCTCCTCCAGATACTGGGTGGTGAGGAAGACGGTCGTGCCCGTGGAGTTGATCCGGCGGACCTCGTCCCAGACGGTGAGCCGCGAGGCCGGGTCGAGCCCGGTGGTCGGCTCGTCCAGGAACAACACCTCGGGCGAGTGGACCAGCGCGCTCGCGAGGTCGAGGCGCCGCTTCATGCCGCCCGAGTAGGTCTTGGTCCGGCGGTCGGCCGCCTCGGTGAGCCCGACGAGCTCGAGCAGCTCCTCCGTTCGCGCCGTGGCATCCGCGCCCTTGATCCCATACAGGCCGCACTGCAGCTCGAGCAGCTCACGCCCGGTCTGCACCGGGTCGAGCCCGATCTCCTGGAGTGCGACGCCGATTCGCCGCCTGACCGAGGCAGGGTCGGCCACGACGTCGACGCCCGCAACCCTCGCGCTTCCGCTCGTCGGCGGCAACAGCGTGCAAAGCATCCGGACCGTGGTCGTCTTTCCGGCGCCGTTCGGACCGAGGAAGCCGAATACCTCGCCGCGGCTGATCCCGAGGTCGATGTCGCGGACCGCCTCGACTCCACCCTTGAAGGTCCGGCGCAGCGAGCTGACCTCGACCGCTTGATTGCCATCCTCAATCACGCCGCTGGACCGTAGTGACCATTTAGGTCAGAAACGGTCCGCAATCGGCGGGGCTGCCCCGGGGCGGCTTTACTGTGCGCCGGGTGAGTGCCCTCGAAGACAACAAGGACCTGGTGCGCGGCTTCTACGCGGAGGCGATCAACGGGCGTGACCTCGACGCGGCGGACCGGCTACTGACCGAGGACTTCACGCACAACGGCGAGAGGCGCGGCCGCTCCGGTCAGCGCGAGGTCGTCGCCGGCTTCCTCGACGGCTTCTCGGACCTTCACAACAAGATCCTGCTGATCCTGGCGGAGGGCGATCTCGTCGCCGCCCACCAGCGCTGGACCGGGACTCACGACGGACCATTCCTCGGCATTCCGGCGACCGGGCGACGGGTCGAGTTCACCTCGACCGCCGTCCTGCGGATCGAGGACGGCCGGATCGCAGAGGCCTGGGACGAAACGGACATGCTGGGCCTGACGCGCCAGCTGTCCTGATCGACTAGCCGGACAGCACCTCGTTCGCGGTGCGCTCGCCCGACTCGAGCGCAGATTCCATGTTGCCCCAGAAGAAGCTGCCGGTCTCGGTTCCCGCGAAGTGGATCCGCCCGACCGCCTTTCCGAACAGGTAGCGATACTCGGTCAAGAGCCCCGGCGGGAAGAATGAGGCTGCGCCCCCGCGGAGCCAAGGGTCCGTACACCAGTTGTGCAGCATGAACTTCTTCGGATGGCGCGCCTCCGGCCCGAGCGCGAGCGCGAGGCTGTCGCAGATGTTCTTCCGCTGCTCGGACTTGGACATCGTGCTCAGCTTCCGCGCGTGCACGTTCTCCACGAGACAGAACAGCACGCCCGGCTTGCCGTCCTTCGGCGAGTTGTCGAACACCCCGGAGAACGCCGAGGAGTTCGACTGGATGATCCCGTTGAGGCCCTTGTCGCGCCAGAACGGCTTGTCGTAGACGGGGAAGAACTTGATGCAGGATCCGTTCCCCGTCCGCTGCACGGACTGGTTGCGCTTAACCGGCATGATCGGGTCGAACTGGATCTGCTGGGTCGCGGTGGGTGACATCGCGACGATCACGTCATCGCACACCCACTTCCCCTTCGGCGTCGTCACGCGCACGCGCTTGCCGCGCTCGATCAGGGTGACAGGAGTCTTCAGCTCCGTGATGTGGCGAAGCGGGTGTGCCAGGCCCTCGACAAGGCGGCCGGTGCCGCCGACGATGCGGTCCGAGAGCACGCCCTGCCCGATGGTCACCATGTTGAGCGGGCCCCCACAGGACTGGCCGACGAACAGGTAATGGAGGAGCGAGACGTCCCTGGCCTCGACGCTCACCGGGCCGCCCATCGCGATTCCGGCGAAGTCACGCGCGACCGGATTGGAGATGTTCGCCTCGATCCACGTCTGGCAGGTCTGGGAGTCCCACTCCTCTGCGAGCGGAGCCTTCCACGGCGCCTCGAGGGGTACCTCCTTGGCCATCTTCGTCAGTGCGACGAATGCCTTGACGAGCTCCTTGGTGCCGTCGCCGGGAAGCTGGGGAATTGTCGTCCCGTCGAAGCGACTCACCTGGCCGTCGATGATCAGGCTCGACTTCCCCTTCGTGTAGTTCTGGTACGTCTTCAGCTTGAAGCGCTTCATCAGCTTCTGGACGATCCGCTCCTCCGAGTTGATCCACTGCGCGCCGGCCTCGGCGACGTCGTTGTAGTCCGGCCCAACCTGAAGGTTGAGGACGCGGCCGCCGACCCGGTGGCTCCCTTCGAGAATGACCACCTTTTTTCCGGCCTTGGTCAGCAGTTCGGCGGCGTAGAGACCGGCCATTCCCGCGCCGACCACAACCACATCGACCTTCTTCTCCTTGCCCCGCTCGGCCGCCGCTACCGCCGCCGCGGGAAGCGCTGCCACCGCCGTGCCGGCCGCCGCGCCCTTGACCAAGGTCCTTCTGCTGATCCCGCCTTCCATGGCAAATCCTCCCTGTTGGTTCTGGCCGGGGTCATCCGCCGCCGGCGTCGCGCGAACCTAGCACCAGCTCCCGCGATATCCCATCAAAGTTGGTGATGGCATCCATGCAGGGTCAGGATTCGGACGCGGAGAGGGGGGCCGGCGGTCACCTCGCTGACAGGAGTGAGCACTTCTGCGTCGTTACGCGGCGAGACCTCGCGTTCCTATGTTGGTAAATCGGGGCGGTTGGTTCAACTCAACCCTCCCGTCTGGCGCCGTCGCTAATCGCCACGCCGGATCGAACTACATCCTAACGTCCGGATGCACCGCGTCGCTTCTGCTTTCACGCGAAAGCAGTAGTGAAATTGCCGGTGCGCGTCGCAGCCTTTGGCCGCTACTCTCGCTGGCAACCGGTGTTCAGACTGCTGAGTGGCCGATCTCCACGGGACGCACGGCATGGGAAGCAGAACCAAGGTCTTGATCACGCTCGCGTTGGCGGGCGCCTGCACGGTGCTCGGCGTGTCGAGCACCGTGGGCGCCGCCCATGGCAAGCAGCGGCCGAAGTCGGTGGAACGCAAGCTCACCTTCACCGCCACCAACGTTGACAAGGATGTGCAGCGCTGGAAAGGCAAGTTGGTGGCGCCCAGGAGTCGCTTCGGGAAATGCGTCGCCGACTGGCCGGTGATTATCGAAAAGAAACTGAGCGACGGCGGCTGGACCCCATTCGGCAAGGCTCACACCGTTGACGTATCGGGACCGCCAAAGCCTGCGACGGCTCGCTATAGGGAGGATCAGCGGGCGGTGCGGGGTCTCTTCCGCGCCAGGGCGCGTCGGGGCACTGTCGGAAGGACGACCTGTGAGAGAGCCGTCTCCGAATCCCAGACCGTGCGCGCCACTCCCTCCGGCGTCACCATCCACCTCACCGCCCAGAGCAGGTTCCACGGCTTCGTGTTCAGCCCAAAGCCCCACCAGTGTGCGGACGCTCGCAAGGTCAAGCTGATGAAGCAGAAGGGGAGGCACCAAAACCTGAAGCGAGACCGAGTCGTGGCCAGGACCAAGTCGTTCCCGTCCAGGAGGAACAACGGTAAGTTCAAGTGGAGCGTGGCGTGGCCCCCTCGCCCCGGCAACTATTACGCCCGGGTCGCCGCAACCCCGGTCTGTCAGGCGGATAGCAGCAAGACGATCCAGGCTTCGTAGCCCGCCCTGCACTTCTGCTTTGCGCGAGAAGCAGAAGTGAATCTCTGGCCGTACGAGCCGCGGAGGCGGGACAGACAGAGCCGGGCTAGGTCGAGCGCCCCCAGGAATCCAGCTCCCGGAGCCCTGAGCTAACCGTCGCTCTCGGGCGGGTCGCCGCCGGGCTTGTCAGGAAGCACCGTGACCTTGCCCTTCATGAACGGATGGGGGGTGCAGTGGTAGCGGAAGACCCCGGGCGCGGTGAACGACTGCGAACCACTCTCGCTCCTGCGTAGCAGCCCGGTATCCCCGCTGCCGTCGTCCATCGTGGCCGTGTGCTCGGTCGTGTCGCGGTTGATCCAGGTGACCGTCTCGCCGACGTGCACGAAGACCTCGTCTGGGTTGTACTTGAAGTCCCGGATGTCGACACTCGTGGCACTCGTGGTGCCGCTGGCCACCTTGTGCTTGACGGTGGACGACGACCTGTTGGAGCTGTCGGAGCCCGAGCCGCAAGCCGACGCTCCGATCGACAACGCTCCCGCTACGAGCAGCGCCGCTCCGATCTTCATCGGCGTCAGGCGAGACACCTTCCCTGATCGGTTCACCCGTTGTGCGCCCCTTCCCTGGGACCCCGTGTGCGGCCCCCGATTGGGTGAGTCCAAACTACCTCACAAGCAGTGCGACACCCACGACGATTCGCTTCTGCTTTGCGCGAAAAGCAGAAGTCACTCCCCGAAGCCGTGAGTCGCGAGGTAGTAGATGCCCCACGCCACGACGACGGTGACCGTGACGGCAAAAGCAACGCCAGCGGTCGCCCACCACGGCCATCTCTTCGGCGGCTCCATGCGTCGCCTAGTCCGTGCCGAAGGGGTGATCCCAGGTGCGGTCGAAGTCGACGCCCCACTTTCCGTTCACCCGGAAGAGGACGACGCGGTGTATGAGCTGCTCGCGCTCCTTCATCTCCACCACGGCTCGGTGGCCGTTGACACTGGTTGAGTCCGCCGGCAGCTCCGGACCCAATCCGTGTGACATCTCCTTCGCACAGGGCCGTGCGGGGTGGCCAGCCGAGAGCTGCTTCTTGCGGACCTGATTGGTCTTGCCGACCGGTAGCGGCACTACGAGGGGCTTCAACGGCTTCTCGACGGACTTCACCGAGGCTGGGGTCATGAGCGAGCAGGCCTTCTCCCCGTCTCGGGCATCAATGGCCTTCGCCCAGGCGACGGCTACGGCGCGGGGACCAGAGGGGTCGCTGGCGTTGGAATCTGATCCGCTGCCGCAGCCCATGAGGGCGATAACCGTCGCACACGAGATCGCGCTAAACCGGCCCCAGTCCCGACAACCGAGTTCCCCCACGGCCCGAGTATCTCATCGGGGAGGACATCGCTTCTGCTTTGCGCGAAAGCAGAAGTGACTGCCCGCCGCAAGCTACGGCAGCGGCTGCCAGTTCGGATCGAATGCAAATCCGCCCTGGCCGCCGCTGTCGTAGTCAGCGCAGTTGGCTGTGAGGTTGAAGGCGCTACCCGCGGTGGTCACGGTCGCGACGTCCTCGCAGTACACCCCAAAGCCGTCGCCCTCGCGCGTGACACCCGCAAAGCGGCCCCCGGACGGTGCGAAGACCTCGGAAGCCTCCGCTGCCGAGTGAAGCCCGGCACCGTCGGTGCGGATCAGGTACGGGGCAGGGAGGCACCCGTACTGGCTGAAGTCGCAACGCTGGAAGTGAATCCTCGAGCCATCGGGACTCCAGTCGGGCCTGATGTCGAAGTGATCCAGATCGGGCGCGGTGAGGCGCCGAAGCCCGGAGCGGTTCGGGTGGATCAGCCACAGTCCGCCGCGGCCCGTGGCCCCCTCGGGGAGGCCGACAAAGGCGATCCAGTGTCCATCCGGAGAGTAGACGGGGTCACCCACCTGCCCTCTGACGATCACCCGCGGGTCCGTGCCGTCTCGCCGCACACTGACGAGTGCCCCGTGGCGCAGGACTCTCTGACCGTAAATGACCCGGCGGCCGTTCGGCGCAAAGGAGGGAGAGCCGTAGCTTCGGCCATCGAAGGTGATCTTGGTCTGGTCGGTTCCGTCTGCGTTCATTACGAACAACTCGGTCTGTTCGTCGCCTCCGCCTAACGGGGTCTCGCGCTCGAACGCAATTTGGGTGCCATCCGGGGACCAAGAAGGATTGAAGTCGTCTGCGTCTTCGTGGGTCAGCTGGACGAGCCCATGTCCACTGGGCAGCACCGAGTAGATGTGGTGTCCGGGGCGACCGGGCAAGCTACCGGTGAAAGCGATCCGCCCATTCGCCCCAGGGTAGGTGGCGGAGGCCGTCGCGGGCAGAACAGCGGCGACGACCGAGAACGCCGCCAACGCAGCCCAGAGATGACGCGACCCAGTCATCTGGGCACTGGCTGCCATGTCGGACCACCGACCGGTCCGCACGGGTCAGAAGACACCGTTCGGATCCCGGTGCCCGTCAGGGATGCGTTAACGATGGTGCTGCACCCCAGCTCATTGGAGTAATGGAAGGCCACCCGGTCCCCGGCGGGAGCGTAGACGGGGAGAGGCCGTTCGTCGCCCCCCAAGAACAGCTTGTGCAGGCCGGAGCCGTTCGCCCGCACCTGGTAGAGGGTGCAATCGCAGGTCGCCGATGACCCCGCCTCGCCGGTGAACATGATGTGGACACCGTCGGGATTCCAGTCAGGAGTCTCCGGGGAGGCCTTGACCTGCCTCCGCTTTACCAGCATCTGCAACCCCGATCCGTCCCGGTTGACGGTCCAGACGGTGCTTTGGTGGCTCCCATCGGGGCTGCCGGCGAAGGCGATTTGCTTGCCATCCGGCGAAAAGCGCGGCGTGTCGAATGGACCGCCCCTTATGACCAAGTGGCGGGCGCTCCCGTCGGTAGCGATTGTGTAAATGCCCGGGCGCTTGACGGTCGAATCGACGTAGGCGATGCGCTTACCGCCCGGCGCGAATGAGGGCTCGGTGCCGCCGGAGGTGTTCGGGATCGGCGTCTGGTCTGTGCCGTCCTCGCGCATCGTCGCCAGACCGCTTCCCGAAGGGGAGCGCTCATAGACGAGGCTCTGCCCATCGGCAGACCACGACGGCGAGTACCCGGCGGCTAGCTGTCGAGCGTCAGTGCCGTTCGGCCGGACGCTGACGATGCCGTAGTAGGGGGCGTACTCGCTGAAGGCGATCCGGCCGTTGGCGCCGGGGAAGGTCGCCGAGGCACGTGACGCACCGAAGAGCACCATGGCCAGAACGCCTACCAGCGCTACTCCTCCGCCTCGCGTCCATCGCCTTGACGAGACCACCGTGCTTATGAACACCCCCACCCTGTCTGAAGTATCGGCACGGTGCGTCCTCGGATCAAGTCACCCGCTTCGGCTTTCGCGTGAAGCAGAAGTCGATGCACCGGGGCCCCTGCACTAGGCGGCTAGCCGGCAGGTGAGTACGGACGGTCCGTGGCTTGAATGACTTCGCCTGTAGAGAGGGTGGCAGTGTCGTCCTTGAGGCTGAGCGTGCCAGTGGTCCCGCGCTTGCTCGTGAACGCGAACTCCCCACTGCGCTGGGCGGTGGTCACGACCTTCGGGCCGAGTGGGGCATGAGTAATCCTCAGCGGACCGCTGTCTTGCACAGCGATGAAGCGGTACTGCGGACGGCCCGAGTCTCCCCGAGAGCGGGAGATCACGAACACGCCCGCCCCCTTCAGCCACCCCGCGGCGCCCGCATACACCCAAGTCTCGGTGCGGCAATCGCCCGCCGACCATGCGTTGACAGGAACCAGTACCTGCGTTGGGACCATTGAGGCGTGCTTGCCAAGCAGCGAAGCGGGAAGCGTTGAAACGCGGGGTCCGCTGTCGCACAGCTTCACGCCAGGAGCCCTATGCGAGGCGCGGTGCGTCGGCTGGTTGCCTTGGCTAGTGGCGCTCGTCGCATCGTGATCGCCACAGGCCGAGAGCACAAGCGGTCCGCCGAGACACAGCGCCAGCATCGGCAGGATCAGCAAACGTCGCCTGAATTCATGCACAGAGCTCACCGGGTGCCGGGCGGAGATTGAATGCCGAGGCGCTCAACGGGTCTACGTCTGCGCGAAGGTGACGACGTACCCCTGGCTGTAGACGACCCGATACCGATCGAAGCGGTCGATCGCGATGCCATGGGGGACCCCGAAGAAGTTGCCGGTCTGAAACCGGGTGATGTAGCGCCCGCCCGGCGCGAATTTCTCGACACGAGCGCGTGGCGTATCGACCACGTAGACGTTGCCTGTGGAGTCGGTGGCGATCCCTTCGGGCTCCCCAAGCTGCCCGTCACCGGAGCCGGCCTGCCCCATCAGGCAGTTGCGGGTGCAGATCTCGAACCGAGGGAGGCCGGTCTCGACCCCCCAACCCCACATGCGCAGAAACTTGCCGCCGAGCGTGTACTTCTCGACCCGATTGTTGAAGTGGTCGGAGACGTATAGGTGGTTGGCCCGGTCGGTGGCGAGGCCATATGGAAACTGGAAGTTCCGATCCCCCGTGCCCGTGCTTCCCCACTTGGCGAGGAACTTGCCCCCCGCCGAGAACTTTTGGATCCGGTCGTTGCCGGTGTCGGCGACGTAGACGTGGCCGGCCGGATCGGTGGCGATCCCCTGCGGGCTGGAGAACTGCCCGTTGCCGGAGCCCGACTCGCCCCAGATGTTTCGCAGGCGCCCGGTCGGATTGAAGACCTCGACCCGATCGTTGGGAGGGTCGGTGACGTAGACGCGGCTGTCGTGGATGGCGATGCCGAAGGAGACATTGAACTGCCCGTTTCCGGAGCCCGGAAGGCCCTCTTGGCAGCCGGCGGTGCAGGTCTGGAGCCGCGGTTGTCCGTTCTTGACCCCCCAGCCCCACGCGAGCAGGAACTGTCCCGAGGGGCTGTACTTGACGACCCGAGCGTTCTGCTCATCGGCGACATAGACGTTGCCGGTGTGATCGACGGCGTCGAAGGCCGGGAAGTGAAGTTGGCCGTCACCGGAGCCGTCGCTCCCTCAATAGTCGGTGCGAGTGATCCCAGCCGAGGCGGACGACGCCGAGAGCAGGATTGTGGCGATGGCCGCCGTCCCCACGATGGTCAACCATGACGACCTCGTCAGGGCTCCCGCCGTACGCGACCTCGGGTTGATGCTCTCCTCCAGATTCGAACTCACCGCTGGATTGCACTCGGCGCTCAAGTGTCGCCAACAGAGCTAGGTCTGCGCAAAGGTCACCACGTACCCCTGGCTGTAGGTGACTCGATACCGATCGAAGCGGTCGATCGCGATGCCCTGGGGGGCCCCGAAGAAGCGACCGGTCTGAAATCGGGTGATGTAGCGCCCGCCCGGGGCGAACTTCTCGATCCGAAAGTTCGCCGCATCAACGACGTAGACGTCGCCAGCGGAATCGGTGGCGACCCCGTCGGGGTCCGCGAATGCCCCATCCTCCGAACTGACCTCGCCCGCCAGGCAACGGTGCGTGCAGATTTCGAATCTGGGAATCCCCGTCTTCACACCCGAGCCCCACGTTCGCAGGAACTTGCCGCCGAGCGTGTACTTCTTGACTCGGTTGTTGAAGTTGTCCGAAACATAGAGATCGTTGCTGCGGCCGATTGCGACGCCACGAGGAAATTGGAAGTCGCTATCGCCGGTGCCGGCGTTCCCCCACTTGGCGAGGAACTTGCCCCCCGCCGAGAACTTCTGGACGCGATTGTTGAGGGTGTCGGCGACGTAGACGTGGCCGGCCGGATCGGCGGCAATGCCCTGCGGGTTCAAGAACTCCCCGTTGCCGGACCCTGACTCGCCCCAGATGTTTCGCAGGCGCCCGGTCGGATTGAAGACCTCGACCCGGTCGTTAGGCGGGTCGGTGACGTAGACGCGGCTGTCGTGGATCGCGATGCCGAAGGAGACGCTGAACTGCCCTTTTCCCGACCCCGAGAGCCCCTCCTGGCAACTGGTGGTGCAGGTCTGCAGCCGCGGCTGTCCGTTCTTGACGCCCCAGCCCCAGGTGAGCAGGAACTCGCCAGAGGGGCTGTACTTGACGACGCGCGAGTTCTGCTGGTCGGCGACGTAGACGTTGCCGGTGTGATCGACCGCGTCATAGGCGGGGGAATGAAGCTGGCCGTCGCCGGTGCCGTCGCTGCCCCAGTAGTCGGTGCGAGTGATCCCAGCGACGGCGGCCGACGCCAAGACCAAGACCGCGACCGCGACCATGAAGGCCACGCCGCTCATCCGAGACGCTCGTCCTGGGGCTCCTGCCGGCCCCGACCTAGGGTTGAGGCTGCTCACCAGAAATCGACCCTTCCCTGCTGGTTCCCACCCGTAGGATACGCGCTGCCCCGGGAGCGCTCGTTTCAGCCGCTGGGGCAGGGGTTGGGTGGAACCGAACCGCGTTCGCCGGCGAGCAGGCAGTACGCGGGTTTCGTCGGCAGAGGCCCCGGAGGCGTGGGCTTGATCAAGACACCAGCGCTCTCGGACGCGGCGTCTAGATCCGAGTTGACGTAGCTGTAGATGATCGTCGCGGGGACATCGGAATTTCGAAGCGTTTGGTAGAGCTCCAGATCAGCGAGGCCCTGAGTCCATGGCGCGCCCGCAGCCGTTTCAGGATTGTCAAGGTCGTCGACCTTGTTGGGATTGTCGTCATCACCGGTGATCGTGGTCCCGACCTCGGTTACCCAGACCGGCAGATCAACTCCCAAGCCACGCAACGCGGTCTCGAGGCGGTCGACTTGGTCACTGGCACTCTCGGCTGGGGACTTTCCTAGAGTCTTGTCGCTACCTGTTCGGTAAGGGTGTAGACCGACGCCAGCGAGTTTGGCTTCGTCAGCTTCAGTCAGGTGGTTGAAGACGCCGGTCACGTAGGTCACTACGCCCTCGTCGCCCTCGCCGGCGTTTGGTCGCGAGAACGGGCCGCCGACAACGAGTTTCGGTACCGGGGTCCCGGGTGGGACCTGCTCGCGCGCATCATCGATCCCAAGAATGGCCCTATCGAGGATCGTCGCGTAGTGCGCTGAATCGACAGGGCAACCGCCCCAGTGCGCGCTCATGTTCTCCTCGTTCCAAACCTCGATCGCCTTGATCTGACCCGCGTACTTCTCGGCAACCTGCTCCACGAACTTTCGCCAGCTGGTCAATCCCCCTTGACCGGCATCCGTGGTGTTCACGACTCCGCTGCACCCGGGCTCAGACCATTGCGGCTGTCCGGCGTGATTTGAGGGAGCTCCCGAGATGTCGATGATCGGCTTGATGCCAGCGGCCGAGAGCTGCGGAATCGTCTGGTCCCATCGCTCCCAGTACCACTGGTTGAAGTTGGGGGCCGAGCATGGGGCGACCTTGTCCCAGCTGATCCCGAAGCGGATCGTCGTGGCACCGGACGCCTGCAGCTGGTTGATGAAGCTCTGCTTCAGCGGAGCCACCGTCTGGTCGACGGTCTCCGTGCAGCTCCCAACCGTGTGCTGACCTGACGCCAGCGCAGTTCGGAAGAGCTCGTCGCGGCCTGCGCCGAAGCCCTCTTGAAATCCGAACTCATCCTTGGGGCGAACGACGTCCACCCAACCGTTGCTCGAGGCGACCGTGCCGTCGCATTGCTGGATCGAGGCCGAGTTCCCCCACATGACGCCCTCGAACGGATATGGACCGTCGGGCGAGAGGCTTCCGCCGAACGCAAGCTCGAACTTCTCCCGCCCGAGGGCGTAGCCGTCGGCCGCCGTGACCCATTTGGGGTTCGCCTGGCTCGCTCCGCACGCTTGGGAGGTCGTCTTGCGCTGACGTTCCAGCGTCCCTGCAACGACACCGTTACTGGCGTTGTTCCAGGTCTTCAGATAGGTACGCCAGGTGCCGCCGGGATCGGTGGAGACGCGACTGCTCGCTTCACCGACACACTGGCTCGGATCACCTGTCTCAGGGCCGTTCTTCATCTTGAGCCGCCAGGTCCCGCCGCTCGCGGACGTCCAGCCGGTCTTGAGGGCGAGCGTGCTCTGTGCCTGAGTCGTGTCTTCAAAGCCGACCAACGCGAGACCCACGGGGGCCTGGATCGCCGCCGTGCAGTCGTTCGGACTGGCGGCGCGCGCATAGTTGCTCGCGGGCCAATCGCCCTCTCCCGGAAGGCCCGCGAAGGCCGTGCCTGCCATCAGGAAGAGTGCCGCCGCGCTGATGACCGCGGAAGCCAGGGCGACCGGCGTCCTCAGGTGCATGACAGATCACCCGCCATTGCACCGGGCACCGGGTCCGGTAGCGGCGCTGTAGCCGAGCCCGGGTCTGCCGCGGGCTCGCCGGGTGGTTGCGATCCGGGCTCGCGTTGGAGCTGGGTGACGGCTTCGTCGATCAGCTGCGGGTCGGAGGCGAAGACGACGATCGTCGCATCCCCGGTGTAGAGCTCAATCCGGGTGCCGTCGTCGAACAGATAGCCGGGGACGCCATCGAGCTGGCCGAGCTTCTCGTGCGGGTAGGGCTCTCCCGGGGCCAGCTCGTAGTCGGCGAGGCTTCGCTCGCATGCCGGCCAGGTCTGCACCTCGAGCGGGGGCGCGCAGGCGTCGGCGGTGCCGTCGGCGAGCTCAGGACAGGTGCCGTACAGGTAGGAGACGAAGTTCGTGCGCCCGGCGGCACCGGGCTGAGGATCGGTGCAGCGGCGGGTCACCGAGGTGACGTCCAGGCCGTCGACGCTCGCGCCAGCCGAGTAGACGGGGAAGTTCGCTGGCTCATCGGCGCCAGTGCAGGCCAGCAGGTTTTGGACCGTCCAGATCCGCTGGGCCGGGATCGAGTCGCCCTCGGCTGATGAGACGCGGACCGAGAAGAGGTGCGTTCCGTCCTCAAGGCCAGAATAGGTCTGGGGTGAGCTGCAGGGCGCGTAGTCCCCGCCATCGAGACTGCACTCGAAGCCGTCGCCCGAGCTGGCGCTGAAGGCGAACGTCGCATCGGCGCTCCTCACCGTGCCCGACGGGCCTACCGTGATCTCGACATCTGGCGAGTCGAGCGTCTCGTTCGCGGCCACCGCGTCGGGTACCGCGCCCGAGGGGGCGATCGCCTCACCGTCGGAGGCGACGGTGGCGGGATCCTCAGCAGCGCTTTGACCGACCAAGGCCAAGCCGAGCAGGAGCCCGAGGCAAACCATCACCGCGAGTGCGACCGACCGCTTGCGAGACGCGCTCCCGCGACTCCGTTCGCCTTGCATCCTTGCCATCGGCACGCTCCCCGATCGGACCGCACCGCTTCTCAGAACGGTCGTATGGAACCTATGCGGCGAGCAATGCGCGAGTCAATCGTACGATCGGCCAGCGATCGTGCCGTCTTGATATCGGGGCGCCCGGATTTGAACCGGGGACCTCACCGACCCGAACGGTGCGCGCTACCAGGCTGCGCCACGCCCCGAGAGCCAGTCATTCTAGGGACAGCTCGCCGGTGATCAGGAGCCGCTGACCTGGTCGACAGCGGCCTCGACCTCGACCTTCGACGGCCCGTCCTGCAGAACCTTGGTGCCGCCAGGGCCGTCGACGATGATGGACGGCGCCTCGACCCGCAGGCCGTACTGAGCTGCGAGCTCCTGGTCGGAATCGATCCGGTCCTTGACCTGCTGCGACGCCATATCGCGGTGCCACTGGCCGATGTCCAGCGTGGTGAACGATTCGAGCGCGTTGCCGATGTCGTCGAGGAACTCGTCCGTGACGCTTCCGTTCGGTGCCGCGTCCTGGTTGCGGAAGAAGAGGTCGACGAACTGCCACTCCACGTCCTGGTTGGCGGCCGCGGTCGCCGCGTAGGCGGCCGCCGTCGTCTCCGCCTGTCCGAGGGAGTAGTTGTGGAACTGGAAGCGGGCCTCGCTACCGCGCGCGTACTCGTCGATCAGCGGGTCGACCGTCTCCAGCTGGTACGTGTCGCAGGTCGAGCACTGAAGGTCGGTGAAGAGGCTGATCGTCACGGGCGCGTTCGGCGAGCCGAGGTAGTTGCCGTCCTGCTCGACGCCGCCGATGAGCTCCTGCACCTGGTCCCCGCCGGTGATCTTGATCACCTTCGGACCGCCCGTCCCGACGGAGAGAGAGATGATCGCGCCGACGAGGCCGGCGATCCCCACGCCCAGTAGGACGCGGGGCACCCACGGGCTCGCCATCTATCCCGCGACCGCCTTGTAGTACCGGACCGCGAGTCCGGTCAGGAGCGTCTCGAAGGTCTCCTCGATCGAGCCGCCGGCGTCGCCGGCATACGCCTCGAGGCCGCGCCGCTCGATCTCCTCGCTGCGCGAGACGACCTCGTCCACGAGGTCGGGATGCTCGTCGCAGAAGAACGCTCCGATCGAGTAGAGCTCGGTGTCCATGAGCGACTCGAGAAACGAGCCGGCCTCCGCAACGGGTGGAGTGGTCTCGGCCACGGCGCACATGCTAGGGCCCGGCCTGAGTTTCAGCTAAGGGGTCCCCCGGTCCCCGCAATTTGCGTGCAAATCGATTGACACATCCGCGGGATTGGATAAAACTCATGGACCGAAAGCAACGGGAGGAGACACCGAGTGGCAATACACCTGACGCCCACCGAGCTCGCCGACGAAGTGAACATGAAGCGGCGTGAGGTGATCTCGAAGTGCATGGAGATGGGCGTCCCGATCTTCAACGGCAGGATCGACAAGACCCTGTTCGTTTCCTCGCTGCGTCGGTTCACGCAGCAGGCCAAGCAGCCCGCCTAGCTTTCGCGCGCCACCCGGGCGCGCTTCCGTGCTGAGATAGCCTTCTTCGCGCGCGGCAGTCGTCGCGCTGATCGCATCCCACGAAGGAGGAGAGAGACGCATGGAGACCGCCACGGTCCAGGCCGGTCCGACAATGGGAGTCGCCTCGAGCACGGTGGCGGACCTGCTCCCGATCGCGGTCCGCGAGCACGGTGATCGGCGCGCGGTCATGTACAAGGAGGACGGTGCCTCGAGCTGGACGGAGAAGTCCTACTCGGAGGTCGGCGAGATCGTCCAGGGCCTCTCTCTCGGCCTCATGGACCTGGGGATCGAGAAGGGCGACAAAGTCTCGATCCTCGCCAACACCAGGCCGGAGTGGACGTACTTCGACTTCGCCGCGCTCACCGCCGGCGCGACCGTCGTCCCGATCTACCAGACCAACTCGCCCGACGAGTGCCAGTACGTGCTGGAGAACTCCGACGCGAAGGCGGTAATCGTCGAGGATGCGGAGCAGCTCGCCAAGATTCGCGAGGTCCGGGACCGGTGTCCCGTCCTCGAGCACGTGATCCTGATGTCGGGCGAGGCCGACGACGCGATCTCGGCGGCGGAGGTGGCCGAGCGCGGGGCCGGCGGCGACGTCTCCGAGTGGGAAGAGCGCTGGAGCTCTGTGACGCCCGACGACATCTGCACCTTCATCTACACGTCCGGCACTACGGGGCCGCCGAAGGGGTGCGTCATCTCGCACGGCAACTACCGGTCGATGCTCGACATGGTGCTCGACGTGAGGGCGCTGGGCGACGACGAGCTCACCTACCTCTACCTCCCGCTTGCCCACTCCTTCGCCCTGCTGATCCAGTTCGGCTCCGTGGCTCTCGGCTCGACGCTCGCGTACTGGCAGCGCGACCCGCTGAAGATCATGGCCGACCTCGCCGAGGTCAAGCCGACCTACTTCCCGTCGGTGCCCCGGATCTTCGAGAAGATCTACACGGCCGCCACCGCGGCCGCGGAGAAGGCGGGCGGCATGAAGAAGGCGGTCTTCAACTGGGCCGTCGGCGTCGGCCACCGGATGCGGGAGGCCGAGCGGGCCGGGAAGGAGCCGGGCTTCTTCCTGCGGCGCCAGTACGAGGTCGCCGACAAGCAGGTGCTCTCGAAGATCCGCAACCTGTTCGGCGGACGGATCAAGCTCGCCGTGAGCGGCGCCGCCCCGATCAACCCGGAGATCCTGCGCTTCTTCGACGCGGCCGGTGTGCTTATCGTCGAGGGCTGGGGCATGACCGAGACCTCGACCGCCGCGACGATCGCGACCGCCGAGGACTTCAAGTTCGGCACCGTCGGCAGACCCTTCCCGGGCTGTGAGGTCAAGATCGCCGAGGACGGCGAGATCCTCGTCAAGGGGCCCAACATCTTCCAGGGCTACTACAAGAACCCCGAGGCGACGGCGGAGACGCTCGTCGACGGCTGGCTTCACACCGGCGACATCGGCGAGGTCGACTCCCAGGGCTACATAAAGATCACCGGCCGGAAGAAGGACATCATCATCACGGCCGGCGGCAAGAACATCACGCCCGCGAACCTCGAGGCCGAGATCAAGCAGCACCCGCTCGTCTCGCAGTGCGTGGTGATCGGCGACCGCCGTCCGTACCTGGTCGCGCTCGTGACGCTCGACCCCGAGGAGGCCGCCGCGTTCGCGAAGGAGCACGGCCTGTCGGAGGATCCTGAGGCCCTGGCCTCGAATGATCAGGTCCGCGCCACGATCGAGGCGCACCTGGAGAAGGTCAACTCCAAGTTCGCCCGCGTCGAGCAGGTGAAGAAGATCGAGATCCTCCCGCACGACCTCTCGCAGGAGGGCGGCGAGCTCACGCCCACGATGAAGGTCAAGCGCAACGTCGTCGCCGACAAGTACTCCGGCGAGATCGACGGGCTCTACAGCGGTTAGGCGAGCGCCCTAGCCGGCCTTTTCGCCGGCATCCGCCTGGCGCTGCGAGCGAAGCAGCACCGCGGTCGTCTGCTCGAGGACCCGGCGCCATGCGGACTGCGGCTCGCGCTCCCGATCGACCTGATCGAGCACGTGGCGCACTCGCCTCGCGGAGATCTCGATCCCGTGCCGCTCGGCGATCGCCTTGTATCGCTCGTAGTCGCGGGCCAGCTTCAGCGTCACCGACTCGAAGCCGTGCTTTGCGATCTCCAGGCGGGCGCCGTAGTCGAGGATCGACGTGCCGAACATCAGCTCGTCGTCGAACTCCGGCTCGATCAGGATGATGTCGACGCCGGGATAGCGCTCCTCCCAGTGCTGGACGGCGATATGAAGCCGCTCGTGGGACAGCAGGCGGAAGGCCTGGTTGCCGATCGCCGTGAGGCCCATGTCGGACAGGCGGCGGGCCCGCGTGCCCATGAGCGTGGGGATCCGCTTGCGGAAGTCGTTCACGAAGGGGACGACCGGGTTGATCACGACGATGAACTTGGCGCCGTGCTCGACCGCCACGTCGATGTTGGTGGTGGACCGGATGCCGCCGTCGATGAACTCGCGACCGTCGATCCGCACCGGCTCGTAGATCATCGGGAGCGCGCCCGATGCGGCGACGGCGGTGGAGATCGGCACGTCGGCCCATTCGTCGTCGCCCATCACCACGCGCTCGGTCGAGTCGAGGTCGGTGGCCGTGATGTAGAGCTCGGAGTTGAGCAGCCTGAAGTCGTTCGTCCGGTCCGGATCTGAGAGCGCCTCCTCGACGTAGCGCTCGATGCCGGAGCCGCTGTAGATGCCGGTGGGCAGGCCGCCGGCGAGCCCCTGGACGACGTCGACCGCCGAGATCTCCCGGATGTTGCTCAGTAGCTCGCGGGCGACCCCCGCGACGCGCAGCGGGAAGGTGATCGACTTGCGCACGAACCCGCCGTAGTTCGGCTGCAGCAGCGTCCCGAGCGAGATATCGGACAGCGGCGACGGGAGATCGCGGTTGACCACCCTCATCATCTCCTCCGGCGTGATCCCGTTCGCGACCATGCTCGCGATGAAGGAGCCGGCGCTGGTGCCGACGTAGACGTCGAACTCGTTGATCGTGCGGTTGACCGCGAGCAGGTCGAGCGCGCGCAGCGCACCGATCTCGTAGACGCCGCCCGTGAATCCCCCTCCCCCAAGGACGAGCGCCGTCTTCGACTGCTTCTTGCTGCCTCTCTTGGATCGAGCGCCCCGCGGGTCCCTCCGCGGCGTCTCGAGCTCGACGACCTTCCCCATTTGAGCTCCCCAGATTACTGGCCAGGCAGCTAGGCTCCCCCCTTCGTGCAGGGTCGGACACTGCGAATCGCCGCCGTGAGCGTCGCGTGCGTGCTCCTCGGCGGCTCGGCTCAGGCGTCGGCGTCCATGTCGCGCGCCCACTTGGAGCACGGCCTGGCGAAGCAGATGAAGCGGGTCGGGGGTGCCAGCGGCGCCTGGGTGTACGACCTCGACGCCTCCGACCACGGGCAGCTCTTCAGCTGGGCGTCGAAGACGCCGCGCGTCCTCGCCTCGAACTCGAAGCTGTTCACGACGGCCGCAGTGCTCCACCGGTACGGCGCGAGCGGACGGCTCGAAACGTCCGTCTATCCCCAGAAGCACTCGGATCTTCACCGGCACGCGATCAGGGGGAACCTGGTCCTCGTCGGCGCCGGCGATCCGGCGCTCGGGAGCAGCGGCTTCGCGAGGCACAACAACCTGCCGCTGACCCCGCTCGGAGCCCTCGCGAAAGAGGTCAAGCAGGACGGCATCAAGCGGGTCACGGGCAAGGTGCTGGCGGACGACAGCGTGTTCGACCGCCAGCGCGGCGTCCCGACGGGCGGCGTCGATGCCTCAGGCGAGCTCGCGCCCCTTTCCGGGCTCTCCTACAACTCGGGCTTCGCGCACGGCCATTACGCCCCCAGCCCCGAGCTGGTCGCCATCCGGGCGCTGACGGACAAGCTGCGTCACTACGGCGTGAAGGTGAAGAAGGGGACCGGCCGTGGCGACGTCTCCGCGAGCGCGTTGAAGCACCGCCCGCTCGGCAAGGCCAACTCGCCGGACATGGGCACGCTGATCATGGCCACGAACCGGCCGTCGAACAACTTCTACGCCGAGATGCTCCTGAAGCGCCTTGGGGC
>Ga0075365_10000195_pt1 | contig 20046 bp, 21 predicted proteins | sample EndMetdeltDD1765_FD_71387 | JGI IMG/M metagenome (GOLD analysis project Ga0075365, IMG submission 71387) | Populus endosphere microbial communities from Tennessee, USA - Endosphere MetaG P. deltoides DD176-5 | ecosystem: Host-associated > Plants > Roots > Endosphere | place: USA: Tennessee... | reverse complement strand
ACTTCTGCTTTCACGCGAAAGCAGAAGTGTCTGGCCCTCCCGTGGGGGATGACCCGGAACGTGCATTCAGGAACGCCGAGGGGCGCGGCTCGGGTGGCTCGGGGGAATCGCTAGCGCTTGATCCGAATCGTCCTGCTCCGGTCGCGCTCGCACCCGGACTCCTTCGAAATCCTGGCGTAGTACCTCTTGCCGACCTTGATCCGTTCGTTCGGAAAGAGAAGCCGCCACTTGTACCTGCGGCCGTCCTTGTGGGCAAACAGGTCGCGAGCGATGATCTCGTCCGACCTGAAGTCGGGCCTCTTCCCTCGTTGCCGATAGACGTGCACGTGGCGGTCCTCGGCGCACCGTTTCGAATCGCGGCTGAACACATAGCCATACAAGCGGTGCCTCTGCCCCGGCCGGTCGTCCCCATGCCTGACGTGAATAGTGACGCCAGATGGGGTCGCGGCTGATGCACTGATCGCCGCGAAGCCGACGCACAGGACCGTGCTCGCCACGACAGCAAGAACCCGTCCCATCTGCATGGTCATCACCGTCACGAAACACCGCGCCGCCCGCGAAGTATCGGGATGGAGGCCGGAATCACTTCTGCTTTGCGCGAAAAGCAGAAGTGATGGACTGGCTCGTTGAACGGTCAGTGAGCGGCCGCGACCTCGGCGTCCCGAAGACGCGCGTTGTCCTTCGGTCCGACAAGGCCGATTGCACTGGTGCCCGAAACGTCGTGAGGTCGCGTTTCAGCGTGGCCTTCTTCGAACGCGCGATCCTTGTGAGCTGGGCCGTGCCATCGAAGGGAGCGGGCGGCTGGGCCGACGCCTCAGTAAGCCGGTTGTTGTAGGTAACGCTGGTACTCGTTCAAGCGCATGAACGCCGGTCGCTCGGGTAACTCCAACTCACCCACGACGGGAAGCCGAGGGCAACCCCAGAGGAGAGCCGAGATGATCATCGCTGCAATTGTCGTTGTCTGCATACTCCTGCTGGTCTTGGGCTTCCTCCTTCCCCGCCTCTCGCGCTACCCGCAGCGGGGCGTTGATCGAACGCTGGGCGTCGGTCAGCGGACGGCGGGCAAGGCCCCGGGGCCATTCGGTCGGCTGCTTCAGAAGCCCTTCGGCACCTCGCGGAAGGCGACTAACAAGAGCGCCGCCGAAGGTCGGCGGGGGCGCTCGAAGTTGCCACTCTAGAGCCGCCCGCGGAGGACTGGATCGCGTCAACCCTGGACGGCGTGCCGTCTTGAGCAGTGGGGTTCAACGGGCGGCATCACTTCTGCTTTCGCGTGAAAGCGAAGTCGCCCGATGCGCCATAGAGGCCTACCTGTCGCGTGTGACGGCTATCTCGACCGGTGACGTCTGCCTACTCCGAGAGCCCGGCGGCTTCGACGGCTTCCGCGGGCTCCGAGAAGAGGCGCGTATAGACGATCTTGCCGCGCCGCACTCTCATGAAGACACCAAGCGGGACGTTGAGATCGACCCCGCTCGTCCGCCCGCGAGCCCGGAACCGGCCAATGCCGACGACGACTTGATCTCCGGCGGCTCGCGTTTCCTCGATGTCGAACCGCACCTCTTCCCAGGCCTCCGCCACCTCGGTGAGGAATCGCTCCATCCCCTCGTGGCCCCAATACGCCTCGCCTTCCAACTGCGCCCGCAGGGGATGGAACTCCGCCTCCTCGTCCCACAGGGCCATCCACGCCTCGCGGTCTCCGCGATTCCATGCGTCGACGGCCGCGAGTCCGACCTCCATGTTCTCCTCTGACATCGCCTGCTCAGTATCTCGCGCAACGGATTCCGAGAATGACGAGGAGCAGCGGCACCCGACGTACCATCCGGCCATGCCCGAGCCGCGCCATGTGGCCGTTCAGCTCGACCAGATCGTCGAGGCGGCTCGCGCCGCGGGTGATCAATGGCGGGAGTTCCTGCGCGCGGGGATGTTCAGCGCAGGCGTCTACCGCCTCGCCGCGGGCGCCATCGATCGTCAGACGCCCCACGCCGAGGACGAGATCTACTACGTGCTGGCGGGGCGTGCCGAGCTCGAGGTCGAGGGGAAGCGGCAAGCGGTGGAGCCCGGGTCGATCGCCTTCGTAGCCAAGCTTGCCGAGCACCGTTTCGTCGGCATCGTCGAGGACCTCGAGCTCCTCGTGATCTTCGCGCCGCCCGAGACGGACCTCTAGGACCCCGGCCGCAGCGGGGGTGTCATGGTGTCGGCCGTCGCGGCCGGTCGACGCTGTCACGTTCGGCGGTCGCGGCGGGTCTTAGTGGGAAGAGGCAAAGAAGGGAGTACGCGTGACGACCGCAGCCGACATTCCGATCTCCGACCTCCGCGCCGACCTGAACGGCAAGGTCATCGCCCCGGACGACCCGGGATACGACGACGCGCGAGGGGTCTTCTTCACCGGGTTCGACCGCCGGCCGGCGGTGATCGTGCGCGTCGCCGATGCATCCGACGTCGCCCGCGTGATCAACGTGGCCCGCGAGACGGGCGCAGAGCTCGCGGTGCGCAGCGGTGGCCACAGCCGTGCCGGCCACGGGACCTCCGAGGGCGGGATCGTGCTCGACCTCTCCGAGATGAACGCGGTGGAGATCGACGCGGAGGGCCGCACAGCCTGGGCACAGACGGGTGTGAAAGCCGTCGACTACATCAGGGCGACTGGCGAACACCGGCTCGCGACCGGGCTCGGCGATGCGCCCACCGTTGGGCTGGGCGGGATCACCCTGAGCGGCGGAGTCGGCTTCCTGACCCGGAAGTACGGCCTCACGATCGACGACATGCTCGGCGCCGAGGTGGTCACGGCCGACGGGGAGCTCCTCGAGGCAAGCGAGGAAAGCCACCCCGATCTCTTCTGGGCGCTTCGCGGGGGCGGCGGTAACTCCGGCGTCGTGACGCGGTTGCGGCTCCGGCTCCACGAGGTCGACGAGGTGCTCGGTGGGATGCTGATGCTCCCGGCGAGTGCCGAGGTGATCGACGGCCTGGTCTCCGCCGCAGGGGAGGCGCCCGAGGAGCTGTCGATGATCGCCAACGTCCTGAAGGCTCCGCCGATGCCATTCATCCCCGCCGAGCAGCACGGCATGCCCGTGGTGATGGCGCAGATGGTCTACGCCGGCGACGCCGACGCGGGCGAGACGGCCATAGCGCCGATCCGCGCGCTCGCAACCCCCCTGGCCGACATGGTCCGCCCGATCCGCTACCTGGAGATGTACGAGGGGCCGGAGGGGCCGCGGCCGGCGCACAACGCGGGGACGAACGTCCTGGTCGACGCACTCCCGCCCGGAGGGGCGGAGGCGATCCTCGAGGCCCTCGAGACCTCAACCGCCCCGATGGGCGCCGCCCAGCTTCGCGTCCTCGGCGGGGCGATGGCGCGCGTCGCCGACGGCGACACCGCGTTCGGGCACCGCGAGGCGAAGCTCATGGTGAACGTCGCCGCGATGTACGAGAACGCGGAGGAGGGTCCCGAGCACGGGGCCTGGGCGACGAGCCTGGTGACGGCGCTCTCAGGTGGCTCCTCAGCCGCCTATGTCGGCTTCCTCGGCGACGAGGGACAGGAGGGCGTCCGACGCGCCTATCCGCCGGCAACCCTCGACCAGCTCGCGGAGGTCAAGCGTCGCTACGACCCGGACAACGTCTTCCGCCTCAACGCGAACGTGCCGCCGGCCGTGGCCTGACGAGGGGGCGGCGCCCACCGGGGCGGTGTCTCGCGCGTAGGGTTCGCCCATGGCCCACGGGACGCACGACTTCGAGGACGATGCGCGAAACGAGCGCATCCTCGTCTGGGTAAACGGCGAGCTCGTGCCGCGCGAGCGCGCGGTCGTATCGGTGTTCGACTCGGGCTTCGTGCTCGGCGACGGGGTGTGGGAGGGACTGCGGGTGCGAGCCGGCCATCCCGCCTTCCTGGAGCGACATCTCGACCGGCTCTTCGAGGGCGCCAAGGCCATCATGCTCGACGTCGGCCGTACCCGCGACGAGCTGGCCGAAGCGATCTACTCGACGCTGCGGGCCAACGAGATGACCGACGGCGTGCACGTGCGCCTGATGGTCACTCGAGGGGAAAAGCGCACGCCGTACCAGGACCCGCGGGTGACGGCCGGTCCGGCGACGGTCGTGATCATCGCCGAGCACAAGGAGCCGCTGCCGGCGACGTCGACGGAGGGCATCACCCTGTTCACGACGCACGTGCGCCGCGCCGCGCCGGACACGCTCGATCCCAAGCTCAACGCGCACTCCAAGCTGAACGACATCGCCGCCTGCATCCAGGCCTACACGGCCGGCGCCGACGAGGCGCTGATGCTCGACCCGCACGGGTTCGTGGCCACCTGCAACTCGACCAACTTCTTCGTCGTCGTCGGGCCCGACGACGCGCCCGAGGTGCTCACCTCCGACGGGCGGTACTGCCTCGCGGGGATCACGCGCGCCAACGTCCTGGAGATCTGCCGTGACAACGCCATCCGCGCTCGCGAGACGACGTTCAGCCTCACCGATGTCTACGCCGCCCGCGAGGCGTTCGTCACCGGCACCTTCGCCGGCGTCGTGCCGGTCCGCTCCGTGGACGGTCGGGCGATCGGCGACGGGCGCCGCGGGCCGGTGGTCGAACGCATCCAGGCCCTGTTCGCCGAGCTCGTCGACGCGGATGTGTCGGCTCGCCAGTTGCCGTGAGCGACGTCGTCCGAGTGGCGATGTGGTCCGGGCCGCGGAACATCTCCACGGCGATGATGCGCGCGTTCGAGAACCGCCCCGACACCGTCGTGGTCGACGAGCCCCTGTACGCGGCCTACCTCGACCGAACCGGCATCGACCACCCGGGGCGCGAGGAGACGATCGCATCGCAGCCGACGGATCTCGCCACCGCGATTGCCGGTCTCTCCGCCCCGCTTCCGCCCGGTCGCCGCGTCCACTACGCCAAGCACATGGCGCACCACGTCTCCCCCGACATGGACTTGCGCTGGATGCTCGACTTCCGCAACGTGTTGCTCATCCGCGACCCGGTCGAGGTCATCGCATCGTACGTTCGAGGCCGAGAGACATGCGAGCCCGACGACATCGGGCTGCCCCAGCAGGGATGGCTGATGGAGCTGTGGGACGAGCAGGGCGCCGACGTTCCGATCCTGGACGCACGCGACTTCCTGGGCGCGCCGGAGCCGTACCTGCGCTGGCTCTGTGATTGGCTGGGCATCCCCTTCACCGCGCGGATGCTGTCCTGGCCGCCGGGCCCGCGCTCGTCCGACGGCGTGTGGGGGGAGCACTGGTACGCGGCCGTGCGGTCCTCCACCGGGTTCGAGCCCTGGCGTTCGCGGAAAACGACCCTCACGGATCACGACGCGGCCGTCGCCGAGGCCTGCCGCCCGGTCTACGAGGCGCTGCACGCTCGCCGGGTGAGGGTCTGAGATCCGTCCGACCGCTTGGCGGCGGGTGACGATCTACTCCCGCTTGCGCGGGAACAGCTTGGCGATGCCCAGACCCACGTACACGAGGGTGTTGATGGCCACGAAGGTGGCGAGGGCCTGGAACCAGGCTGACCTCAGAACCTCGGACGAGAAGAGGATGCCTCCGATCAGGGTCACGTCTGCGCCGCCACCTCCCGCGGGACGTAGTTCCAGCCCGCTTTTCGCCCCGTGGCGATGTCGACCAGGGACTTGACGAAGATGACCTGTAGCAACAGGTCATAGGCGAGCTCGATGAAGAGCGGAAGCGCGAGCAGCCGTCCACGCCAGCCGATCGCCCACGCGGTTACGACCTTTTCGACGATGAAGACGCTGCCCAGTGCCACCCAGAAGGGCTCGAGCACGAACTGGTCGGCCGCGAGGAGCGTGATCGCCATCAGGAGGAAGTAGGCGTTCAGCGCGATCGTCCCGTAGCCGATGCCGATCTGCTGGAACCAGTAGCGCGCCGTCGCGCGGGTCAGCCCGTATGCCCCGATGTTCTCCAGCGCACCGCGCTCCCAGCGCATCCGCTGCCGCCACAGCGCCTTGAGGTCCGGCATGATCTCGGTCGTCACCCGGCACCGCATGGGCGAGACCATCTTCGCCCCGAGCGACTTCAGGGCCAGGGTCATCTCGTTGTCCTCCGTCATCGCCAGGGTGTCGTAGACGTGGCCCGGCGGCCCCGGGATGAGTGTCCCTCGTGAGTCGGCCACGGCCTTCAGCGCGAACGTGCGAAAGAGCGAGGCCGTGCCCGTGAGCACGAACACCTTGCCGTGACGCCGGGAGATGTAGCGCTGGTAGCGGGTGAACTCGTTGCGCTGCAGCTGGCCGATGAGACCCGAGCCCTCCTCGCCGTAGAACACGCCGCCCACGGCCATGAGGTCCGGGTCCTCGTCCATCCGCCCCAGGGCCGTCTCCACGAACTCGGGAACGATCACGGAGTCCGCGTCCATGATCATGACGACATCCCGCGCGTCGATGTCGTCGAACATCTGGGCGAGCGCCTGGTTGAGCGCGCCGGCCTTCTTCTCGGTGTTGCCGACCGTGGTGAAGACCTCCGCCCCGTTTTGGCGCGCGACGTCAGGAGTGTCGTCCGAGCAGTTGTCGGCCACGACCACGACTCGGTCGGGAGGCCTGGTCTGGGCCCCGAGCGAGTCGAGGGTCGCCTTGATCGTGAGGCTCTCGTCGTGCGCCGGTACCAGGACCGTCAGCTTCAGGCGCCCCTCCTCCGCCTCGCGGCGCGGAAGCTTGCTCGCCGGGATCTCCTGCTCATCGACGAGCCGGACCGCGGCGGGACCCAGCGGAGTGAGCAGGAGGCTGCGCAGGCGACGCATCTCCGGGGTGGGAGGGCTCGGGATGCGCCGGTCGCGTGCGAGGACCCGCATTGCAGCAGCCGCGTTCAGCGCCGCCAAGACGACGAAGAAGGCAGCCGCCACGGCGCCCGCGGCGATCACCAACGAGAGGTCGGGGAAATGGAACGGGTGCGCCAGCGGCAGGTGACCAAAGAGCTGCGGCGCGCGGGAGGGCACCGCGATCCATGCGGCGAGGGTCAATAGGGCGGCGGCCGCGACGACCAGCGCCAGCGCGAGCAGACTCAGGCGCGCGACTCTTTGGCGTAGTGGGGTCCTGTCGCCTGCTGCCACCTAGATCCTCCCGACCGCTCGCAGCATATCCGCGCGTTTGCCCCCCGCCGGGCACGGACTGCTGACCGTTAGACCAGCCCCACGATCCCCCGGGTGATCAGGAAGGCCGCCGCGATCGAACAGATCACGATCGCGAGCTGGAGCGCGTGGTCGCGGAGCCAGTGGTTCATCCTGGTGATCAGCGCCTTGGTGCGCTCGGGGGCAACCGCGTAGCCGATCAGCGGCAGCTCGGCCCACTGGAACATGATCACGTTGTAGGCGAGGAGGACACCCAGCGTCTCGGGTGTGCCGACGTCCGCCTCAGCGATGTCCTTGAGCGCCACGAGATACATCGCGCCGGGGAGGTTGAAAACCATCCCGACGATGAAGGTCAAGGTCACGGATCCACGCTGGATCACGCGCTCCGACCATGGCGGACGCGTCCTGGCGGCCTGCTTCGCCTCCTTGCGCTCCTTCATCCGCTCCCGCCGCTCGCGACCCCAGTCGCCGGACAGGAACCACACCAGGAACAGGGCGATCAGACCGCCGGCGAGGTTGACGCCCGGGCCAACGGCGTGGTTGGAGCCACCGAGGACGTCCCCCTCCTTCAGGGCCGTGACGATGAGATAGCCCACGATCATGCTGGTCAACATCCCCCCGGCCAGGTAGGCGGCGAGGAGGCGTCGCGGGTCCGGTCGCTGAAGCACCAGCACGACCACCGCGAGCAGCGTCGGGTAGAGCGCCGACAGGAACGCCAGGGGGATGACGTCGATCACGTGTTGGTCCCGCTAGCCGGCGGCGGCCACGGCAGCGCGCTTGGCGCGGATGTCGTCGAGCTGCTCCGAGATCCAGACGCCCGGGTCGCGCTCACGCACGATCTCACGCAGACGGGTGGCACGAAGGCGCCGTTCCTCCGGCTCCATGGTGAGCGCGCGGTACATCGTGTCCGCCTGCTCCTGGATGTCGAACGGGTTGACGGACAGCGTGCAGTCGCCGAGCTCCTCGTGCGCGCCCGTGTTCTCCGACAGCATCACGACTCCGTCGCGGGTGTTCACCGCCGGTGCCTCCTTGGCGACGAGATTCATGCCGTCGAACAGCGAGTTGACGATCAACAGGTCGAAGTGCTTGTAGCGGGCGACGGCCTCGTTGAAGTTCTCGTAGATGCGCAGGTCGATCGGCATCCAGTCGGTCGTTCCGTGGCGGTGGTTGACCACGGCGACCAGGGCCTCGATCCGTTCCAGGTACTCGGCGTACTCGGGCACGTCGGTCCGGGACGGCTGGAGATGCGCGATGAAGGTGACCCGCTCGCGGAACTCGGGGTGCTGCTGCAGGAAGGTGTCGAACGCCGTGAAGCCGCGGAGCACGTTCTTGGAGAGGTCGGCGCGGTCGACCCGAAGGATCATGTGGTCGCGACGCCTGCGCAGGATCTCCTGCTCGTACTCGAGGACCTGCTCCGAGTCGGCCGCCCGGTCGAGCCGGCCCGCGTCGATCCCGAGCGGATAGGCGCGGACCCAGGTCTCTCGCCCGGAGTGGAGGACCGCGCCGCGCTCGTAGTCCACCTCCACCTCCATCAGCTCCCGGCAGCAGTGCAGGAAGTTGCGGCAGTAGGCGGTGGTGTGGAAGCCGATGATGTCGTTGGCGAGGAGGCCCCGGTAGATCTCCTCCCGCATGCGCCCCGGCAGGATGCGCCAGCTGTCGGGTTGGGACCACGGGATATGGACGAAGTGGTGGAGCAGCGCGTCGGGCCGCGCGTTCCGCACGAGCACCGGGCACGTGTACAGGTGGTAGTCGTGGAACATCACGAGCGGGCTCTCGTCGTCCTCGATCGCCGCGAGGACGGAGCGCGCGATGTCCGCGTTGACGGCCTTGTAGCCGTAGTCCCAGGCGTCGGCCTCCTCGCGGCGAATGTCCGGAGCGTTGGAGAGGTCCCACAGGTAGTGCTGGATGAACCACAGGATCGGGTTCGCGATCACGTTGTAGAAGCGGTCGTAGGCCTCGCCGTCGCTCTCCACGAGGAGAACCTCGTAGGTGACGCCGTCGAGCTCCTGCGTCACCGGCGCCTCCCCCGCCTCACGGCTCACCGCGACGTCCTCGTCGGTCATCGCCGAGGCGATCCACAGGGCCCCGCGGTGCGCCACCAGGCCGCTCAACGCAGTCACCAGCCCGCCGCCGCCCCGCCGCACGGTGCGCTCGCCGTCCGGAGTCCGCTCGAACTGGGCGGGCCCCCGGTTGGAGACGATCACCAGGCGGGGGTCGTCGCTCACACGTTCATCTCCCCGAACAGCCGCAGCCAGTCGCGAAGGAGACGCGGGGTGAGGAAGAGCTCGCGCGCCCGCTCCTTGCCGGCCCGGCCCATCTGCTTGGCGAGGCCGGGGTCGCGCAGGACCTCGATCGTGCGGTTCGCCGCCTCCTCGGGCGAGGACACGAGGTAGCCCGTCTCGCCGTCCTTCACCTGAAGCGGGATCCCGCCGACGTTCCCGGCGACCACCGGTCGCACCTTCCATAGCGCCTCGGTCACCGTCAGGCCGAACCCCTCGCGAAGCGACTTCTGCATCACGACGTCGGACTGGGACTGAAACGCGTTCACCTCGATCGCCCCGACGTTGTTCAGGTTGTTGAGGATCTTGATGTCCGGGTCGCCGTCCGCGTGGTTGAAGGTGTCGTGGAAGAACTCCCAGCCCTCGGGGTCGTCGGTGGCCATCGACCCCACGAGGGCGAGCTGCACCTCGGGCACCTCCTCGCGGACGAGCCTGAAGGCGTCGATGACCCCCTTTGGGTCCTTCCAGGGGTCAAAGCGGGAGACCTGGCAGATCAGCGGCCGGTCGGTGTCGATGCCGAACTGCTGGCAGACGAACGCGGCGTCTTCCGGCGAGAGGGCCATGTTCTTCGGCGAAAGCGGGTCGATCGCCGGCGGGATCATCCTGACGTTCCCGTCCAGGCCGGCCGGCACGTACTGCTCGGTGTGGTAGATCGACTCGTCGTACTCGGAGATCAGGGGGAAGAGCCGGGCCAGGGTCTCGGGGTTGGGAGTGGAGAGGTCGATGTGGCAGCGCCAGATCCAGTGGCGGGAGTGGTTCGTCGCGCCGGCCCTCAGGGCTGCGGGCTGTGGGTCGTGGACGATGATCACGTCCCAGTCGTCGTCGAGGCTCTGCGCGTTCATCGCGTTGTAGGCCTCGAAGACCTCCCACTGCTGGTCGGAGATCGTCTGCGGGTCGCCCTGAAGCGAGTTGTGCATCAGCTTGGTGACGTTGAAGAACTCCTCGCGACCCAGGATCACCCGCCAGTGGACGTCCAGGCCGACGTCGCGCATCAGCGGGACGAGCGTGTAGAGGATCTCCGAGACGCCGCCGCCGAATGCGGTCGCGCTGACGTGGAGCACGCGCTTGCCCTCGAGGGGCGCGGCGAGCTCACGGATCTCCTCGACCAGTCCCCGCCCGACGAGATGGGTGTAGTCGGCGAGCGAGCGGTCGCCTAGGGCGACGTCCTGGAGCATTGCGGCAACATAGCGGCGGGCGGGCGCGCGCGGGCTAAGCCAGTGCCGCAGCGAGGCGCTCGACGCCCGCGTCCAGCTCCTCCACGATGCGGGCGTGGAGCTCCGGTGTGGCGGCCGTCACGCACGACAGCTGGTATTCGGCGCCGGAGCCGAGGATCGGCGAAGCGCCCAGGGGCCCTCCCCACGCGTCGGTCACCACCGCTCCCGCCTCCTCGCAGATCAGTACCGAGGCGGCCACGTCGTAAGGCGAGTTGTTCAGCACCACCCCGCCCGCGACCCGCTCGAACTCCTCGCGCATGCCGGGTATCTCCGCGATCAGGCGCGCGCCGGGCTCGATGTAGGCGTCGAGCTGGCCCGTGACCACGCGGGTCATGTCGTAGGTCGCCGAGCCGAGGTCGAAGGTCCCCCCGCCCACCGAGGAGGCATCGATCAGGTTCCCCACCACCTCGGCGATGCGGCGTACCGGGCGCCCTCGCAGTCCGTAGGCCCAGAACATCCGTGAGACCTCCGTGTTCCGGGACAGGGCCGGCGGGGGCTCGAGCCCCTTCCCGCGCTCGGCGACAAACGCCTGTCCCGACTTGATCTCGATCACGCAGCCGACCGTCACGTCCCCGATCGTCGGGTCTCCATCACCGAGGGGCGCCGCGGCCACCGACACGCAGGCCGCCTCGAATCCCGCCATCGCCGGACGGGTGCCGTCGATCGGGTCGACGACGAGAACCCATTCGGGATCGCCCCCGGGCGTGACGAGCCCGCGGTCCTCGGAGTAGAAGGCCACCTCGGGCGCGTGCTCGGCCAGGAAACGCTCCATGAAGGACTCGGCCCGCTCGTCGATCGCGAAGGTCACGTCCCCGCCGGCGCCGGCGCCCGCGTGCTCGCGCCCCGCGTGGCGACCGAGCTCGGGTGCGACCTCCTCACGAAGCGCCGTCGCGAGGTCAAGGACGACGCCTCTCATCCGCGGCTCACCGAGCTAGCCGCTCGGGCGCTCGCCCAGCTTCACGTCGACCGTCTGCGTCTTGCCGTCGCGCTCGACCTGGACCTGCACGGTGTCGCCCGGTTCGTGGCGGGCGATGATCTCGGGCAGATCGGATTCGTTCTCGATCTTCTGGCCGTCCACGGCCGTGATCACGTCACCGCCGGTGCGGACCTCCTGGCCCTGGAAGTGGATCGTCTGATCGGCGGCCTGAAGCCCTGCCTGGTCCGCCGGGCCGTCGGGGATCACCTTGGCGACGATCGCGCCGCTGTCCGTCGGCAGGCCGAGCCGTTCCGCGAGCTGCGGATACACGGGCTCTGTCGTGACCCCGATGTAGGCGTACTTGACCTCACCGTTGCGGCGAAGCTCGTCGAGCGAGTGGGCGACGAGGCCGATCGGCACGGCGAAGCCGACACCCTCGTTCCCGCCCGAGTTGGTGCTGATCTGCTGGTTGATCCCGATCACGTGCGCGTCGGCGTCGAGCATGGGGCCGCCCGAGTTGCCCGGGTTGATCGCGGCATCCGTCTGGATCGCGCCGTCGATCTGAAAGCGGGTCAGGGACTGGATCGACCGATCGGTGGCGGAGACCACTCCGACCGACAGCGACTGCTCCTGGTCGAACGGGCTCCCGATCGCGGCGACGGGCTGGCCGACCGCGACGTCCTCGTTGGTGGCCAGCGTCAGGGGCTTGAGGTCGAGGCCGTCGGGATCGACCTTGAGCATGGCGACGTCGGCGTTGGGGTCGAAGCCCACGATGTCGGCGCGAACCCGGTTGCGATCCCCGAACTGGACGTAGACCTCCTTGGCCTCGTGAATGGGGCCGCCCCCCGGGGTGTCGGCGTCGGTCACCACATGGGCGTTGGTGGCGATCTCCCCGTCGCCGGAGATCACGAACCCGGACCCCTCCGCGGCCGAGCTTCCGCCCCCGCCGAGGATGCTGGAGAGGCTGCCGCCGGGGAAGATCGAGAGGATGGTCACGACGCCCGGGGAGGCCGACTGGTAGATCGCCCCCGGGTTGAAGCTCCCGCCCTGTGATTGGACCACCACGGTCTTCTGCGGCGCCGTCGTGGTCGCGGCGGTGGTGACCGAGCCGGAATCGGTCGTGCTTCCTCCTCCGCCGCCGCCACCGCAAGCGCCGAGCGCGATCGTCGCAGCGGCGAGGAGACACGCGGCCGCTGTGCCGCGGGCCCTCACGCTGGGACCCCGCCCGCGACGACCTGTGGAAGCCGGAGCTCGAACCGGGTTCGCCCGCGCCGCGACTCGACGCCGAGCTCCCCGTTCATCCGCATCGCGAGCTCGCGCGCGATCGCCAGGCCGAGCCCCGAGCCGCTGACGCGATCCCCCGTGTAGAAGCGGTCGAAGACGCGGTTGCGGTCGTGGGGACCGATGCCCGGTCCGTCGTCGATGACAACGAGGCTTGCCGCCCCGTCCCGCCGCTCAGCTGTGATGGAGATGGAGGTTCCCTCCGGAGTGTGCGTCAATGCGTTGTCGAGGAGGATACGGATGATCTGCGCCACCCGGTCGGCGTCGGCCATCGCGGTCGCGCCGTCGGCGTCGCTGACGGATAGCTCCGACTCGTGCCGCTCGGCCGCCGGGCCGAACTCGTCCGCGACCCGCATCGCGACCGACGCGAGGTCCACCTCGTCGGCGCTCACCTGCATCACGTCGGCGTCCAGCTTCGACAGGTCGAGCAGATCGGCCGTCAGCTTGGTGAGGCGGGCGATCTGCTCGCGCATGGTCCGCACGAACTCGGCCCGGACCGCAGGGTCCGGCTCGTCCTCGTCCAGGAGCTCGACGAAGCCGCCGAGGGAGAAGATGGGTGTGCGCAGCTCGTGCGAGGCGTTCGCGATGAACTCCTTGCGGGCGCTGTCGAGTCGCGCGAGCCGCTGCTGCATCTCGTTGAAGGTGGCCGCGAGCTGCCCTACCTCGTCCGTGCCCTCGTCCGGGATCCGTGTCGAGAAGTCGCCCTCGGCGACCTTCTGGGCGGCGTCCTCGAGCCGCTTGAGGCGCTTGGCGTGCGCCCTCGCCGCCAGCCAGCCGGCCGCAAGCGCGGCGATCAGCGCGATCGCCCCCGCGATCAGGATCTGCCGCCTGATCAGCGCGACGGTGTCCTCGACGTCGGCGAGCTGGGTCGAGTACACGGCGACCCATCGAGGCCGTCCGTTGATCGTCAGCGGCATCGCGATCTCGCCGGTCCGGTCGCCCGCGATCCGCTCGATCGCCGACGACGTGCGCCCGCTCGACACGGCGGCGGACGCCGCCGGATAGCTCGGCAGGATCGCCGTTCGCTCGAGCTCGGAGTCGGCGACGACGAACGGCGCATCGCTGGAGCTCCGGGGGACCCCGAGCAGGGTGACGCGGGCGTCCGCCCGCTGGGCTGCATCCCTGACGAGGCGGCGGACCTCCGCCTGCCGGGCGCCGTGGCGCATGGCGTGGTCGAGCCGGGCGCTCTCGGAAGTCGCCACGTCCTCCACCCGCTGCAGCTTCTGCGCCGTCAGGTTCGAGCGGAGCTGCGGAACCACGTAGAGGTAGATGAAGCCCACCGCCGCGGCCGTGATCAGGAAGAAGAGAATGGCGAGCCGGTTGCGGACGCTCGTCGTGCGTCTCATAGCCCCCTCCGCGCCTCTACCGGACCCGCTGCTACTCGTCCTTGTCGCGGAAGCGGTAGCCGACCCCACGCACCGTGAAGAGGTACTCCGGCGAGCGCGGATCGCGCTCGATCTTCTCGCGGAGGTGGCGAATGTGGACATCGACCGTGCGGGGGTCGCGGTAGGCCGAATCGCCCCAGACCTGCTCGAGGAGCATCTCGCGCGTCTGCACCCGCCCCGGAGAGCGCGCCAGCGCCGCGAGGATCTCGAACTCGACGTAGGTGAGATCCGCCTTCTTCCGCCGCACGGTCACGGTGCGGCGCTCGAAGTCGATCTTGAGCCCACCGGCCGCGATCGGCTCCTCCCCGCCCGGCCGGCCGCCGATCATGTCGGCGCGACGCAGGGCGGCCCGCACCCGGCTGCGGAACTCCCGGACCGAGAACGGCTTGGTGATGTAGTCGTCGGCGCCCATCTCGAGACCGAGGATCTTGTCGATCTCGTCGTCCTTGGCGGTGAGCATGATGATCGGCACCTGGCTGCGGCTTCTCATGCGCCGGCAGACCTCGATCCCGTCGAGCTTCGGGAGCATGATGTCGAGGACCACCAGGTCGAATCGCTGCTCGGCGAAGCGGTCTAGCGCCTCGCGCCCGTCATGCGCGGGCACGACCTCGTAGCCCTCCTTCCGAAGGGGATAGGTCAGCAGCGTCTGGACGGACTGCTCGTCGTCCACGAGCAGGATGCGCGGCGACGCCGTGTTTTCTCCGGCCACCGCCCAAAGGTTAAGTTCACCAGCACCCTTTTGATCGACTTCCGCCTCTACCGCGCAGGGTTTGCACCGGCCCTGGCAGCAGTCATCGTGCTGCTGTTCGCCCTGACCGCGCCGCCCGACCCGCTGCCGAGCGCCGTGGCCCCGGCCGAGTTCGACGGCGACGGGGCGACCCGGATCGCCCGGCAGATCGTCGAGACCGCTCCCGATCGGGCGCCGGGGAGCACCGGCGACGCGGAGATCGCCGGTTTCGTCGCGCGGCACTTCCAGCAGGTCGAGGGCGGCGAGATCTCGGAGCAGACGTTCACCGGCCAGTTCGGCGGTGACGACGTGGACATGAAGAACGTGATCCTGACCCTGCCCGGTGGCGACTCCACCCGGTCGATCGTCCTGATGGCTCCTCGCGACTCGGCCGGCAGCCCCGGCGCGGCATCGAGCGCGGCCGCCACCGGGATGCTCCTCCAGCTCGTCAACCACCTGCGCACCCAGAGCCATCCGAAGACGCTCGTCTTCGTGTCCACCGACGGGTCCAGCGCCGGCGCCGCCGGCGCGCGCGAGTTCGCCCGGTCCTACGCGGCGCGCGACCAGATCGACGCCGTGATCGACCTGTGGCAGCCCGGATACGCGAGTCCACACGCGCCCTTCGTGCTCGAGTCGTCCGCAGGCCCGCAGAGCCCCCCGGCGCAGCTCGCCCGGACTGTGGAGCACGTGCTCTCGGAGCAGACCACCCACAAGCAGGGGAGCGAGGGCGCCCTGCCATCGCTTGCCGGGCTTGCCCTTCCGAGCGGCCTCGGCGAGCCCGCCGTGCTGATCCAGAGCGGCCTCGACGCGGTCGGGCTCTCGTCGGCGGGAGCACGGCCACTGCCGGAATCCCGGGACCAGCTCGCGGACCTCTCGTCGTCCTCGATGAGCGACTTCGGCCGCACCGCCCTGCTGGTCGTGGCGGCGATCGAAGCGAACGGCGGGTCACTCGAGCACGGCCCCGGGACGTACATCCCGATGGCGGGCAACCTCGTCCCCGGCTGGACGCTCTCGCTCCTCGCGCTGGCGCTGCTGCTGCCGGCGGCGCTCGCGGCCGCCGACGGAATCCGCCGAGGTGTGCGACGCGAACACCGGAAACGGCACATGCCGGTTTCGGGGGCTGAAGCCCCCTCACCCAATACCCGCGCCGCGTGGGCGATTGCCTGGGCTGCCACGCGCGCGCTTCCGCTGATCGCGGGGCTCTTCTTCTTCTACCTCCTGGGGCTCGTCGGCCTCGTCGCGGACCCCCCGTTCCCGTTCGACCCCAACCTGTTCGACGTGGGACCGGGCCAGGTGATCGTCATGTTGCTCTGTGCCCTGGTCGTCGGCGGGACCTACTACGCGCTTCGGGGCTGGCGGGTGCCCGCGAGCCTGCCGTCCCATGCGGCGGTTCCGGCGCTCGGGGCCGTGTCGGTCCTGGCGGTCTTCCTGGCCTGGCTAGCCAACCCGTACATGGGGCTGCTGCTGGTGCCCACCGCTCACGTCTGGGTGGCCTGCGCCGGCCGGCGGGATCTGCGGCCTCGGGCGGTCGTGGCCGCTGCTGCTCTGATCTCCCTGGTGCCCGCGATCGCCGCTCTCGATCATGTGTCCGGAGAGCTCGCGGCAGGAGCCTCCGCCCCGTGGCTTCTGCTGCTGATGGTGAGCGACGGCCAGATCGGGTTCGGGACGATGTTCGCGTCCAGCCTCGTGCTGGGTTCCCTGTCGGGGATCGTGGCCGTGTCGCTTCGCGATCGAGTGCCGTCCAGGCGCACCGACACACTGGACGCATCTCCGATCACGTCATCGCGTCAAGATGACGACAAAGCGAACGACAGGTAGTACCGCGAAAGCGGCCGGGACTTGAAGTATCCAGCGCCAATCCCACAATCAGGACAAGAAACGGTGAGTCAGCTGAGGCAGCAGATCGCATCGCGCACCTATCGCGTGGACTCTCAGGCAGTGGCCCGCGAGATGCTGTTCAAGATGCGGATGATGGCTCTGCTTCGCGAGCGGGCGCAGGACCGCCCTCAGCGCCGCAGCTGATCGAACCCCGAGGGCTCCCGCTCGGATCCGTCCGAGAGACGAAGCGTCACTCCGGCGCCGCCGAGCGCCTCGCCGATCGCGGTCAACGAGATGCCGGTTCGCTCTACCGCGACGCGCGCCTCCTCGAAGGCGTCGGGCGCAAGCGTCGCCAGTAGCTCGTAGTCCTCGCCACCGCCCGCGATCAGATCGAGCGGGTCCGCGCCGGCCGTTTTTGCGACCTCGGCGACACCCTCCTGGACGGGTAGGCGATCGACGTCGATCCGAAGCGCCACGCCGCTTGCCTTCGCGACGTGCCCCGAGTCGCCTCCGAGCCCGTCGCTCAGATCGATCATCGCGGTCGCCCCCGAGGCGGCGAGCGCACTGCCCGCCCCGAGCCGAGGTGAGGGCTCGAGCTGGCGGTGCCGGAGCCCCTCGGCAACCGCGTCGTCGACTCCGCGACTCAGCTCCGGTCGCTCGAGAAGCAGAAGGCCGGCCGCGGCACCGCCGAGCGTCCCGGTGACGGCGACGACGTCCCCCGGCCGCGCACCGCTCCGCGTGACGAGGTCCTCCGCCGCGCTCGCATGGCCCACCGCGGTCAGGGCGAGGAACAGGACCGGAGCGCGCGTGATGTCGCCGCCCACGATCGCCACCCCGGCGGCAGCCGCCGCGGATGCGAGGCCGTTGCCGAGCTCCATGATCCGGGCCCCTTCGAGGTCGGCGGGCAGGCCCAGCTGGACGTAGGCCTCGCCGGGCTCCGCCCCCATCGCTGCGAGGTCGGAGAGCGTCGCGATGATCGCCTGGCGGCCGATCGCCTCGAGCGACGCCGTCTCGCGGCGAAAGTGGACGCCCTCGACGAACGCGTCCACGGACGTCGCGGTGACTCCGCCCGGCTCGGTGACCGCCGCGTCGTCGCCGCTGCCGATCACCACACGCCCGGACCCGCCCGGCCCGGCACCGGCGCCCGCGCCCTCGACGATCTCGACCAGGCGGCCGATCAGGTCGAACTCCCCCATCTGTGCGCTCTCCTCCACCAGGTGGCATATTGAAGCCCGTGCGGGTACTCGCCGCGTTCGGCGCTCTGTGTTTCGCCTATCTCGCCGTCATTCCGGGGGCCCTGGTCGGCGCGACGGTGCAGCCCGCGTGCGCGGGATCCGATTGCAACTACTCGACGCCGGTCATGGTCTACCTCGTGATCGCGTTTGCGGCGATCGCCCTGGCGCTCGCCGCCGCGGCGCTCTCCATGGCCATGTTCGCCGTCAGTCCGTCGGCGCGGAATGCGGGGCTGATCGCGACCACCCTCAAGGCGTCGGCGCTCCTCACGGGAGTGGTGCTGCTCTCGGAGCTGGCGCTGCCGGACCCCGTCGCGGTGCTCGTGATCGTCGCGGTCTGTGTTCCGATCGGCCTCGTCGGAGCCGCGAGACGAGCTAGCCGGGTACGCCCACCGGGAGCTGGTACGCGCAGAGCCCCAGGGTGAGGATCACCAGGACACGGTCCCGCGCCACCGCCACCAACGGGAGCGCCCAGAGGACGTACCAGGGCACCAGGTAGATCGTCGCGCACAGCAGGCCCAGCGTCGCCCAGGCGGCGGCCCGGATCCAGTCGCCCCCGCGCGCCGTCCAGATCAGCAGCCAGACGACCAATGCGACGTAGGCGCCGGCGAACGCGGCGCGTGCCACGTCGACGTCCACCCCCAGGCCGCGGGCGGCGGTCGCCGGGACGCTGTGGTAGCTCACGTGGTGCTGGCTGCCGGACAGGAATTCGAGCCCGTGGCCGATCGAGGCTCCGAAGACCGCCAGCGCGACCGCCACCATCGCCGCGAGGCCGGCGAGCAACCCGAGCAACAGCCGCCCGCGGCGACCCCCGCCATCGACGCCGAGGATCGCGAACGGCGCAGCTACGGCGGCTGGGATCTTGATCGCAGCGGCCGCCACCATCGCCGCGCCCCCGGCAACCTCCCTCGCGGCGAGCACCAGCGCGACTCCCCCGACCAGGCCGAGCATCATCAGTGCGTCGTTGTGGGCTCCTCCCACGACGTCGACCAGCACCACCGGGTTGAGAGCGACCAGCGCCGCCGCGGGTGCGGGAGCGAGCCCGCGAGCGGTCGCGAGGCGCGCCACCAGGGCGGCGACCCCGAGCACCGAGGCCGCGACCAACGCCTTCAGCGCCCACATGCCCGCCGGCACGCCGATCAGGCCCAGCGGGTAGCTGCCGACGGTGAACAGCGGGCCGTAGACGCTGGTCGCGTCGCGGAAGTCCTCGACCCGCATCGCCGCGGCGTCGTGGGGGATCGCCGACGGTGCGAGGTCGTAGGGGTTGAGGCCGTGCAGCGCCCCGAGCCGCGCGTAGGAGAGGTAGCTGAAGACGTCGAGCGACAGGAGCGGTGGAGCGAGCGCGAACGCCACCACTCCGATGACCACCGCCCAGCGAACGGCGCGACGGCCGAGCGCGTTCGCGCAGAGCACAACGACCAGGTAGGCGGCGAACGCGATCCAGAGCGCGGTTCGGTAGCGGTCACCGCCGATCCCGAGACCGTCGCCGTAGAGGCCGAGGAGCCAACCCGGAGAGCCGGCGTCGGTTCCCGGGACCAGGCCGGCGCCGGGCGCCGCCAGCGGGACAGCTGCGGCGGCGAGCGTGCCGAGCGCCAGGGCGCCCGCCGCTCGGCGCAAGCTGAGCCTCAGCCGGTGCCCCCGGTTCCGCCGCCGGCGCCGCCGGCTCCACCGCCGGTCGACGGCGGCCCGGTGCCGGAGGGCGGCCCGCCACCGCTGGGCGGGCCGCCACCGCTGTTGGCCGGGGGCGCCGGCGCCGGCGCGGGCGCAGCACCGGCGCCGGGCGCGTAGTACTGAGACGGGTAGTTGCCGGAGCCCGAGCCGGTTGACGGCGGGACGTAGGTACCGCCCGAGCTGCTGCCGGTCGAGCCGGAGGCCTTGGACGACGACACCGTGTGGGCGCCGCTCCAGCTCGAGGAGGGCTGGAACGGGTTCTGGGGCTGCGACCAGTCACCGCAGAAGCTGCCGTGGGCGGCCTCCATGTAGGAGCGCCAGATCGGTCCCGCAGTGGGACCGCCGAATCCCGTGTAGTCGCGGGAAAGCGGATGACCGACCCAGACGGCGGTCGAGATCCTGGGCGTGTAGCCCACGAACCACGCGTCCGACTCGTTCTCCGTGGTTCCGGTCTTGCCGG
>Ga0075365_10000194_pt1 | contig 20050 bp, 21 predicted proteins | sample EndMetdeltDD1765_FD_71387 | JGI IMG/M metagenome (GOLD analysis project Ga0075365, IMG submission 71387) | Populus endosphere microbial communities from Tennessee, USA - Endosphere MetaG P. deltoides DD176-5 | ecosystem: Host-associated > Plants > Roots > Endosphere | place: USA: Tennessee... | reverse complement strand
TGCCTAGCGCTCTATATAGCCAGCTATACAAAGCATATGAGAGCCCATTTCACGCGCTGCGTGAAAACCCAGAGTTTTGACATACGTACGTTTGCGTGTGTTTATATGTTTTTTATGACTCTCTCTGGTAGATAACGACTACGATTTGACTTTTCCACAGCAATGTCGTGAAAGTATTTGCTTTTTCACATAAATTATATTTTTGTATACCTTCCCTCCTTCTCTCGTATTCCCTGCTTTTTTGACATTTGAACTTTTTGATTTTTTTATATGTTTTTTAGAAGAGCTGGTTCCCGCTAAACAGAAAACCAGAACAAAATAAGAACACAGTAAGGGGAGAGTGGGCTACTACTTGTAGTATGCCCTGCCGGTCACCCGAGCATCAATATATGAACTGGGGGTTATTCCCTGGCTTAGCAAGTTGTCACGTGCCGCCAGAAATGTACCTGCCTGCTCTTTTGCCTCTCCTTGAAGATTAAACTTCACCGTATAGGGCACGCCACTCACCTTCACATCCAGCTCACTTGCCGCGCTTGGAAGAGTCCATGATTCAGTCTTGATTTGTTTTGCGTCAAGCTGACCCGCAATCTCAGTAATAAACGATACGCTCTGGCTCGAAAGAGCAACATCACCTTTTTTGAATGTCAGCCCACTCTTGTCGGTGACGATAGGAACAGGGCGATCAGTCGGCATTTCAATGTCGTTGGTTGCAAGAGAAAGCGCTCGTCCGTTGCTATCAAGGATAAATTGACCGTTAGGCGTGGCCAAAACCACCTGTGGTGTGGCAGGCTGTATATAAACCGTTGGCTGGCGTCCAATAAACGGTAATGAGATACTGACAGCATGGAGCTCAGGGAACTTCTTTTGAAGCTCCGTAGCAACAGCTTCAGTATTGATAGTCAGCTTATTATTGTTAGCCATTGAAGAACCAAACAATTGATGCGCAGCTTGTTTATATACGGCCGTGTCTTGCAGTGCAAACTTATTAGACGCATCACCCAAAATTACGATCTTTGGCGTTGAGCTAAGACCAACTGACAATAAAAACAAGATAAAGATTGCCAGCACGCTCATAACATGCGAACGCTTGAGTTTTTGGATACCAAAGCGTGGAATCCGCTTGCGTGGTGGCTCTTGTTCCGCCAATGAGGTTCGTTCACGGCCTTCGAGGCTTGTTGAGCGAGCTGCGTGGTAGGAAAAAACCGCCGTATTGCGCGGCGTCTGCTGGTCGGTAACGCGGTGACGCGCTCGCGGTGACACTGGTGCTGGTTTCTTTTTGAACATACTGTTAGTTTTTGCGATAGTCGATCACCTAAGAACGTGAATCTGCTACTTCTAATAATAGCACCGCCAGGCGCTCTGCCGCATTAGTTTCTTCAACATTTCCCAGTCGCTCGCCCAGCTGGGCGGCTTGCGCGGGGTTATCGAGCAGCTCGACCAGTGGCGGCAGCAACGCCATATGATCAGCAACCATACGATCTTCGGGCACCATGCGAATAGCCTTACGGTCTGCAAGCACCTGCGCATTCTTCAGTTGGTGTCCACCAGTCAAAAATGGGTTTGGAACCACCACACAAGCCTTCGCCTGGGCTGCAAATTCCGCCATACTCGTGCCGCCTGCACGCGTGACGATAACGTCCGACGCACCGCTGTATTCATAGAGGTTGGTTACAAAATCTTTAACAACTACTCGATTCGCATCCTTCGGAGCCACGCGTTGTTTGTATACCTGTCGCAAAGTCTGTGCATTATTACGACCTGCAAGCTGCACGATCGCCAGATCAGTATAGCGCGCCAGAAGGTCCGGAGCACAATCGACAATGGCGTTGTTAAGACGCTGGGCGCCCAAGCCGCCGCCCGTCACGAGCAATACACGCTTGTATTGGCCAAGACCTACCTTGTCGCGTAGTGCCAAAATTTCCGGCTGTGTGAGATGGTGGTAATGTCGGGATATCGGCACACCCACCGTCTCTGTCTTTTCTGCTGGATAGTTTGTGTATATCTCTTTTGGTAATGCCACGGCATGTATGCGTGCCCAGGGAGCCACGAGGCGGTTTGCAAGGCCCGGCAAGGCATCTGAATCATGCGTAACATACGGAATACGCCACAGCGCAGCTGCGAGGCCCACAGGCACACCCACAAATCCACCCTTAATAAAAATAACGTCAGGTTTTAAGCGTCGTAAGAGCCAAATGCTCTGCCAAAATCCAGCCAGTGTATAAAACACATCGCGAAGATTCTTGAGCATGGTTGGAACATCAAAGAGCTGTATCCACCCTTCCCCGTGATAGCGCCGCAGCTTCCCTGCCCGCACCGTATAAACTTTTTCGATGTTTGGATCCTGTGATGGAATATCACCCAGCGAGTCGCCTCGAGGTGCTATATAGCTAATGTGCGCATCGGGTTTGCGTTGTTTTATTTCATGAGCGACTGCCAGAATTGGGGTGATATGCCCCCCGGAGCCGCCGCCCGTCACGACGATTCTCATATGTTCCTCCTGTTGAACCTTCAGGTGCTGAAAAACTTGTGTAATGTGAAATTTGGAACACTAGACCAAGTGCTGCCATAACCAGTAATACGCTACTGCCTCCGTAACTAATAAATGGCAAAGTAATGCCCTTTAGAGGTAGCAGGCCCATCATGGCTCCAATGTTAATCATAGCCTGGGCGCACAGCCAGACCAAAATACCGATAACCACTAGTCGGCTAAAGTTGTCTGGCGCTCGTTCAGCCACACGCTTAATGCGCATAAAGAATACCATAAAGAGCGTAAAGAGACCGGCTACACCCAAAAATCCAAACTTCTCAGCATAGATTGCAAAGATTGAATCGTTTTCGGCCTCAGGCAGATACCCGTACGCTTGAACGCTTCGCCCAAGCCCCAAGCCTGTTGTACCGCCCGATCCTACCGCAATTAACGCCTGGCAGACCTGGTAGCCAGTTGTTAAGCAGTTGGCGCTAGGGTCCAGGAATGTCATAAGGCGTTCACGGCGATATGGCACGGCCGCCACTGAGGCCACCAGCAAAACAGCAATCGCCAAACCAATGAGCAAAATACGTTTCATTGGCAGACCAGCTACAAACGCCATTGCAGCCATCATTAAAATAATTACACCAGTGGAACCAAGGTCACTCTGGATGCCTGTTACGATCAGTCCAATGGCACCCAAAACAAAAATAATCGGCTTTAGGGTTTTAGCAAAATCCCCAATAGTGCCATCACGCATGCGAATTGCCAAAAAGCCGGCAAACCAGATTAACAACGCAAATTTTAGAAGCTCAACAGATTGAAACGAGAAGCCGCCAAACCGTATCCAACGGTGCGCCGGATACGCCGGGTTAACTGGCAGCATCAGGGCGATGAGCGTTGCCACTCCGGCGATCGCCAGTAATGTTATGTACATCTTGCGCCAGTGGCTCAGCGGCACAGTCGCAGTTATGCCGAACATCACAACACCCAGTACAATGGCAATCAACTGATGCACTACATAGTAGTTATCACTGGTGCCGTTTGCCACTGCCAATGCCGGGCTAATCGCGTACACTACGATCATGCCGATTGACAGAAGCAAAGTCATCAGAATAATCAGCCAGTAATCAGGTCGGTGACGTCGCGGCTGGCCCTCGGGGGATGGTCGAAGATTTCGGCGAATGCCCTCTTGCATTAGGCGTATCTCCCGAGCAAGAAGATAATCAAGCCCAGGATGCTAGCAACTTGGCCAATAATCCAGAAACGCATGGTTACTTTCGTTTCTGGCCACCCTATGGCTTCGAAGTGATGATGGATCGGCGAAGAAAGAAACACTTTCTTACCGTGTCGCAACTTACGAGATGCACGGTTGATAATAACTGAGCCCGTTTCCATGACATATACCAGACCAATAATCGGCAGGATGTAAACGGTATTCGTCTGCATGGCGATAACACCAAGTGCCGTACCAAGCGCGAAGGACCCCACATCCCCCATAAAGAAACGCGCCGGGTGCACGTTAAACCACGTGTAACTCAATAGCGCACCTACAACCGTCAAACAGAAGGCTGCCAGCGAATACTTGCCCTCGATAGCGCAAATAACAGCGTACACCAAGAATGAGCTGCTCAAGAGACCACCAGCTAAACCGTCAAGACCATCGCTGATATTAACTGAGTTAGCCGTTGCCACAACGACAAACCAAAAGATAGGAATAATTAACCAACCAACATGTAAATCATGTATGAACGGCAGGTACAGACTGGTAACATCCAATTTGTCAAAGAACCACCAACCACCTGCAACAGCTACCAGACTGTAAAGTCCAAACTTGAGCTTTGCCTGCATTCCCGCGATGCCCTTGCCAGCGCTGCCAATATTCATAAAGTCATCGAGTAGTCCGACCAAACCTGCAAAGAACATTGCAGCCAGTGGGAGCCATGTTTCGCCCCTGTCGAGGTTAAAGAATACGCTCACCAGGCCAACCGAAATAACAAAATAATACCCGCCATTGTGGGGATATTCCGTTTGTGTTTAGCGGCGTGGAGTTTGGCGTAGACCGTTGCCTTCTCGCCGCCAACGGTTTCTGTGCGAGCCTTCTTCCACCACTGCCGATTGTAAGCTACCGTCGTATAGATTGGCGTGATCAGCATGCTCACCAAGAAACCCATAAAACCAAGTAAAAAGATACGAATAAGCGTATCAGTTTCTAGAATGAAATGGATTGTTGTCATGGAGTTTTTTTCTTCCGTTATATCTTACAGCCAGTATACATCAGTGCGTCTTGGGTGTCACACCAAAGTCATCAATAAGCATATGTGCTAAATCGCCAAAAATAGGCTGGGCAGCGGCCGTACCAGCATAGCCCGTAACCTTCGGTTTAATAACAAATACGCTGATTACATATTGCGCCTTGTCGCCCCCCACAAAGCCAAGATATGTACCATTGTAGTCGTTCTCTTCATAACCGCCGGTTGACTTTGCGATCTGCGCCGTACCGGTTTTGCCCCCCACCATATAGGCGTTCTGATCGAATTTACGGCTAAACCGGTGCGTTGACACAACGTTCTCAAGCATCGGGATCAAAGCGTTCGTTGTATCTTGTGAAACAACATCTTTTTTAACAACTTTTGGCTCATTGGGTATCGTTTGGCCTTTTTCGTTCGTCGTACTATCAATAAGTGTTGGCTGGTAGTAGGTGCCACCGTTTACAACCGCTGCCATTGCGGCTGCAGCCTGAATCGGCGTTGCCGTCATAGCTTGCCCAAATGCGGTGTTCGCATAGGTCAGGTTAATACCCGCGCCATTATTCTCCGGACGCGGCACGATGCCTTCAGCCTCGGACTCTTGCTCGATCCCTGTCTGTTTGCCAAACATGTAGTGGTCAGTCATGTAGCTATACCATTTTTGGCGACCCTGCAAATTAAGTTGGCCACCGCCCATTTGCATGAGCTCCCACGTTGCGCCAGTGTTAAGCGACAGGTCCAGGATATCTTTAATGCTCTTTGTACCCGCACCGCCATCTTCTTCGATGTTCTTAACCGTAAAGTCGTCAATAACGTACTTGGAGGGATCGTAGTACGTTTCGGTTGGCGTGATTGCCTTGGTGTCCAAGGCGGCAGCTGTCGTAAGTGCTTTCATGATCGAACCAATTTCAATAGGGTAACTAACTGCTGCGTTATTAAATACCGAGACATCTTCGACGTCACCATAATTTGTTGGATCATAGGTTGGGAAGTTAGCCATTGCCTTCACTGCGCCGGTGTTAACATCCATAATCAAGGCACTGGCAGATTGCGCTTTTACGTTTTGCGCATCTTTCTGCAGAATATCTTCGAGCTGCTTCTGCATACCCACATCGACCGTCAGCGTTACATCACTGCCCGCCTGAGGCTCTTTAAGAATATTACCGGTGTTAGCCGCTAGTGGCACACCATTGATATCGGTCACGGCCTTTAGCTGACCATTCACGCCAGCCAATTTACTGTTAAGCGCCTGCTCTATGCCATACACGCCCTGTCCGTCGTTGTTTACAAAACCCAACAACTGCGATGCCAATTGACCATCGGGATAGGTGCGATACTGCTGCTCTTCAGCACCAATACCGGCATACTTCAGCTTAAAAAGTTTTTCTTTGGTATCTTTTGGAACCTTCTTTGCCAAAATAACGTAGCGGGTATCTTTTTGCGTGATTTTCTTGCGGTAGTCGCTACTATTGCCACCAAGGTTGTCTGCCAAAGAATCGGCCACTTTGCTGGCATCAGACGCTTTAATCATTGATGGATCAGCGTAAATGGTATAGAGCTTCTCGTTGAGCACCAAAGAAATAGTGCCGTCACCCATATGTGCCTTGATAGTTCCCCGCTCTGCGGGAATATCGTACTCTTTGAGCTGGTCACTCAACGCAGCTTTGTGGTAGTAGCTATATTTTACGATTTGCAGATAGAAGGCCCGCAACAAAAACACGGCAAAAATCACAGCAAGAATCACGTACACAAAACGCGTACGGCGAATAGCGTGAACAGTGGTGTCGGCTGTTGGCCCCATTACAGATTATTATACCCTATACAGAGCGAATTAGTCTTGGACAGTTGCAGCAGGCGTAACGGCAACCATGTTCTTGGCAACGTCGCTGGCAGCAACACGGTTAACTGACTGCAGTCGTGCAGACGCTACTTCGAGATCATCGTGCTCGTCGGCAAGTTGCGTTTGCTTCTGTTGCAAGCTGTTAATCTTGTAGCCATAGGCGTTCGTCTTAGTAACCTGAGTCAGGTACAGCAAACCAAGCAAACAGGCCAAGACAATCAGAATCACCGTATTGCTTACCGGACCAAGCGCTCGCTCACGGCCTCGAAAGGCTGCAGTGTTTTGGTTGCGGCTGAGTCCGGCGCTTTTGCGTCCGACCGCCAGAGAGCTTGAGTATGTCATGATGATTGTCTTTTCGTTCTTTTTTATTTTTGTTTTTTACGTTTTATGGGTCGATGCTGTCATCCTAGGCAAAATTCCGCCATACGGAAAGAAACCAAGAACGACATGCGACTTGGTTAGGGTGGCCGGTAAAATTTTGTTACCGGCCTGCCCTATAATTGATCGGCTAACAGTTACGTTATGCAGCTTAGGCTACAGTAACGTGAACTCGCTTAGCTCGTGGGGTGAGGTTTACTACGCGGATTTGCATTGGTAAAACCCTTTCTTTTTGTATTTTATTATTTTTGTTTGACTGCGGCTCGGAGCTTTGCACTCCTTGCTCGCGGATTGAAAACAATTTCCTCTTCGCTTCCTGTCACCGGTTTTTTGGTGAGCAGCTGAAGCGTAGCGTCGTAGCGGTCGCCACCAGCCTGCTTGAACGCATCTTTGACGATACGATCTTCCAAACTGTGGAAGCTAATTACGACGATTCGACCGCCTGGAGCTAGCAAATCCTCTATCCACATTGGCAAACTCAGGCGTAATAGCTCGAGTTCGTCGTTGACTGCAATGCGAAGCGCCTGAAACGTCCGCGTTGCGGGATGGACTTTACTATGCCCTGGCCATGCCTTGGACACAACGGCAGCAAGTTCTTTTGTGGTTTTCAGTGGCCGATTATTCACAATAAGTGAGGCAATCTGCCGACTCTTAGGTTCTTCGCCATAGCGTTTGATAAGCTGTGCCAGTTTATCCTCGCGATACGTGTTAACGATTCGTTCGGCTGTCAGTGGCTGGGACTGATCCATACGCATGTCGAGTGGCCCGTCTTGTGAGATTGAAAATCCACGACTTGCCTGGTTAAGGTGCGGTGATGACACGCCAAGATCTGCCAAAATCAGATCAAACTGTCTCCCCTGCTCTTTCAATTCGCGGGTTGCGGTATAAAAATCCGCCTGGCGAATGTCTATCCCCTGCCCTTCGAATCGCTTTTTTAGTTCCGCAATTGCGTTACTGTCACGATCGACGAGCACTGAATGCTCAGGGTTTCCGGTTTGCTCCAATACCTTACTTGCATGGCCACCGTATCCGCCCGTCAGATCGAGATATGAATCCCCTTCTTTCGGGTCGAGATACTGAAGCGTTTGCTCGAGCAATACTGGAATATGTAAATGATTTTGTTGTTCTTGGTGATGCATGCCTTGTAATAATACCAAGTTATTTTTGTTTTTGGTGTTTTTGTTTTGGCAAGGTCACCTATTCAGCAGCCAACTTTTTGTTTTTTTGTGTAGTTTTTGTTTTTGTGGTGATCATGTACCGGTAGGTATAGAAGTATATTTTGAGCGATAAAGATTTGAAAAATCTTACGAACTTCTTAACTGTGTACACGATCGGAGTTGAGAGACTTATGTGTGAGGTGGAGTTTTGGGAGGTGTTTCCAAAGAAAGAACTATGGTTTTTTATGTGGTGCCATCGATCCACATGTTGACTGCCGAATAGCTGACCTCGTATGCAAATGGTCTGGTGTGTGCTATTTCGGTTAAATTGTTAAGGAACTTGTTTGTGCTTTAGACGGCGCTGGCCATAATTCGCCAGTATCGTCCAACACGGACCGCGACCAACTCTTTGTCGATACCAGCGTACTCCAACAAATGTTGTTCGATACTGATACGGCCCTGCTTTTCATCGCACAACCCTTCTGTTTTGCCCATTCGGAATTTGACGTTAAGGTCGGCAATCTGCTCGTCCAGGATATTACCCTGAAGCTGCGGTTCTACCAACTCGTCCCAGACCGACTTTGGGTACAGGTGGAGGTACTTCTGAAAACCTCGAGTTATGACTACCCCGCTTGCAAATTCGTCTCGAAGTTCAGCCGGTATGGTTAACCGACGCTTGTCGTCAAGCTTGCGTTGAAAATAGTCTACCGTGGCCATTGGTGTGGTTTATTTAAATTTCTAGTGGTTATTTTTATTTTGCTGAGTAGTCCTTTTTGAGCCGTTTACTTATTGTCGGCTGTTGGGCTACCCACGATTACCCACTGGCACCATCATACTACCCACGATTACCCACTTACAAGTGCATTTATATGAAAATAGTGGTGTTTCCTACACCACTTTTCCACAGTTTTGAGTTATCCACAGATTATACCTACATGTGGTGTTTGCACCCGTCATACATACCACTAAACGCCTAAGTTATACACAGTCACCCCTACAACAGGCCATCTCCCCTCTTAATGATTAGGACGCGTCTTCCCAGCCGCCGGAGATAGTTGGCAGCTTAGCGACACGAACAAGGGCATTGTTGTGTGTTGGGTGTTCGTGGTTCATATGTGACGTTAACCAGCTGAAGCTCTCAGCATATACACGTTGTACTGCTATATCGCTCCGCTTGCCTACGAGCGAGACAACTGCCATGGCCATCACGCCAATAACAACGCCCAACATAATGCGATGGCGCATAAGATGCTCGACTTGCTGGTGTATTGTTTTGTGGTGATGTTGCATTTTTTGTTTTTCAGGTTTTAACAATACTACAATAGCAAAACATTAGCTTTTTGTCAATTATGTGACATTGTATATTACTCTCCCAAATGCTATAGTTGCTGATACTTGTGAGTAGATTTAAACGATCTGTAGAACCAGATTTCTTCGAAATTGCTGGCCATGCCCTCCCCGAAGATGTACCGGATTTAGTTGAGGTGATTCCCGCTCTTTCTGGCGGTAATTCGATCCATAAACTATGGCTTCCGACAGATGACCGACCAGGTGTCTCTGCCGCGCGCATAACTTTTGACGAAAAATGTCCGACTCGTGTTCAGCAAATTGCTCGCCAAACGATTGTTGATATGCAAGGTGATCTTAAAGTTTTACAGGACAGCCCGGTGTTTAGCCAGCTCGCTCACCGTATTGGCATCCAGGTTGTTGATCGTCTGGTTCCACGTACATTTGAAACATACATGACATACCCAAACGCTGCGCAAATAAATGAGCAATGCGAGCGTATCAATGAACATTTAGACCCGACACGGCAGCTCCCCATTATAGAAGAAGTAGCAGGTGGGCTTTTCTCACATCAAACGCTAACTGAAAGTATCGCGCGCGGTGCTTATCCGATTGCTTCGGGGCGGCCGATTACTCAACATGGAGACGGCACCTGGTCTACACATCTCGCAGTACATGACCCCTACCACGCCATGGCTTGGCTGGTCAGCCCACCCTCGCTTCGAGAAAGCGTAGCACAGACAACACGGCAGCTCCCGTTCGGTCTGGAAGTACATGCCAATGCCATTGATCTGGCGATTAACCCGCTAGTTATCGGTTCAGCGGCATTGGGGGCATCTATCCATGATCTTCATAATGTAGATCAGAATGCGTTCTTCTATGCACGCGGCAAAAACTCCGACGATACCTCTGAATACATCGCCGGGTTTAATGATGCGCCTGCGCAGGTAGCCGCCATCCACGACGCACTGCGCCAGCTATCTTAACTGTGAGCAATATCTATGAGAGCCCGAGCGAGGACCGCTCCATCATGCCGAATAAGTGAACGGTGTTGGGCGAGTTTGTCGCCGGACTTGGCTTTGACACGATCTTTACTCAAAAGTTTACGGCCGATTATTGTATAGTGCTTGGCTTTGACTTGCGCCTTATCCATAGCGACCAGTTCTTCCCCAGCCTTGGCATAGCGTGCAAATATCTCAGGGTCGGGTGTATCGGTGTTGTACAGCACATAGTCAATAAATGGACGGTTGGCGAAACGCTCCAACTCGGCAACGTGATCGGCAACAGTAAATCCTTTTGTTTGACGCGGATTGACCACCAAATTAGAAATATAGATCTTTTTTGCGGGAGCATTTGCGAGCGCCTCGGCGACACCATCGACAACCAAAAGCGGCCCCAGCGATGTGTAGATATCACCCGGGGCTATAACAATAACGTCTGCGGTTTTTATAGCCTCTACCGCTGATGGGTTGACTGTCGCACTTGGTTCTAAAAATAGTTTTGGCTGAGTACCTTGTTTACTCGAAAAATCCATAACATCGATTGTACCTTCGCCACGCACGACTTCATCATCCCACTGCATGGCAAGACGAATGTTATCGAGAGTGATTGGCAAAACACGGCCTTTAATTTGCAGTAGATCACCTGCCATACGGACCGCTTCGTTAAAATCGTTGGTCATTTTTTCGATGGCTGACAAAAAGAGATTACCGAATGAGTGACCGCCCAGAGAGCCCTCCTCGAACCGAAAGTTAAATAAATCGCGAAGTTCCTGCGAAGAATCGCTCAAAGCTACCAGACATTGACGGACATCGCCAGGTGGCAACACGCCCAGCTCATCACGAAGCACCCCCGTGGAACCACCATCGTCCGCCATGCTGACTAGTGCAGTAATGTTTGATGTATATTCGCGTAAGCCGCGTAGCACCGTAAAGCTTCCGGTACCACCGCCGATTACAACAAATTTTAGTTCGGGATTTGCCTGTTTCATCACCTATAGCATACCTGAGAACAACCTCTGCCAGCAAAAAATACCAACTTGCACGTTGAGGGAACTGCGAGTAGACTCTAGGCACTTATGACTCAAAAACGTATCAAACAACTTCCTGTTCTCGATAGACCTCGAGAAAAACTCCACCACAAAGGACCAGCAGCGCTCTCGGATTTTGAGCTGCTAGAGGTAATGATCGGCAATGGCAGTGCGGCGGCAGATGTCAGCTTTATTGCACGGCAAGTACAACGCCTCCTTCGCAACTCGTCAGTTAGTTATGAGGCTCTCATGACAATTAAGGGCGTCAGTACCGTAACTGCCGGGAAAATTCTGGCTGCGCTTGAAATCTCACGACGACACTTGGTGCGCGACTCTCTGCCCCTTCATACGCAAAAAGATATCTTGGCACGATTCGATGATATCCGTGCGAAGCAGCAGGAGCACGTCGTGTGCTTGAGTCTTGATGGTGGACAGCGACTGCTTGCGTTGCGCGTCATTACGATTGGCACGCTGGATATTGCCCTTGCTCATCCACGTGAGATCTTTGCGGACGCTATAACTGACCGCGCCGCTTGTGTGATCGTGGCACACAATCACCCCTCAGGAGATGTCAGCCCGAGCAATAAAGACATCGAACTAACCCAACAGCTGGCCGGAGCCGGGCAATTGCTGGGGATAGAACTTCGCGATCATATTATCGTAAGCCGCACTGCACACTTTAGCTTTCGGCAACACCATTTGTTGTAATCAATTTTACTTCGAGGGAACGTATGGTATCATGCGCGCGAAGCACATTTTTTTGTTAGGCAACGGAGTAACTTGCATATGGGAACAACGTATTTTGAACGACGGACATCATCGGCACGCGGTAGTGATAGCATAGCGGCAGATATTATGCGGCATCTTCATTCACGGCAACACCTTGGAACAACGGTAATTGTGTGTGAGCAACCAATGGTGATGCTCAGCGCAGCGCGAAAGCAATGGCTCAAATTGGCACGCAATGTCCAAAAACAGCGCGCCAGCACACTGAACGCTGATAAAATCCTCAAATACACGCACGCTATTACGCGTATGCAGCATATGCGCTTTACCATGAAATCTCCGCTTGAACGCCCTGAGTCCGACATTTTCTTTTTACGACCCGATCAGCTTGAGCACCTGCCATCAACGTGCATGAATGTCTACATCATGCCCAAGATTAACACTACCCTGGCGCATAGTATCATCAAGCAAATGGCCCTCGAGGGATTGGTAGTTGATTATGATCACACTATTAGCTGGGAGGAGCTCGGCCTAAAGCCCAAGCAGGTTGTTGAGCATCAAGTTATGGTTGAATGGGATAAGGTTGTTGCCTTTTTGGAACAGCATGAAATTGACCCAAAACAGCTTAATAAAACAAAAAGCACACCCAAGCATATTGATGTTATGGATGATGCGCTCGATGAGCTGCTTAGTATTGGTCGGCGCTTTTTACAGGTAGCCGATAGTTTTCAGCACATACTGGAAATTTCACGCCCCTTGCGCGTCAGTAAAGATATTCGAGATCAATTTGACGTAGTTATCTTACTGGCGCATCGGGTTCAGGCGCTAAGCCCTGGAACCTTTACGCAACGCTTTCTTGAGACATATAACGAAGATGACACGTTCTACTTGTACGACCGGGTTCGTGAGTATATTTACGGCAGTGGCGAAAGTCTGCTGGACGCTATCATTCGGCATCAACACGCAGGTCGTTCGCATCTTGCTGAGGGAATTTTAAACGCCGCTTTCCTGCGCGGCAGTCAACCACGTCAAATGGGGCGCTCTTTGAGATGCAGTACATATCCGATGTAGCTTGCTACAAGATGTACCACGAGCCAGATAGCCAGTAGTTCAACGTATTGCCAAAAACGAAGCTGCACAAACGGCGCGGTTGCAATGGCACCACCGATGATATAGTCTGTTTGGTCGAATGGGAACCAGCCATGACCAGGCGCAACTTTTCGTTGGCGCTTAAAGAAGCTTTCAATGGCGTCACCACCAAGTGCACCTATTCCGAATAGTGGACCCATGAGCAACGTAGGAAGATCGCTATAGTCAACCTGGTGTGTCCAATGCGCCAGCCAGGTGCTGTGCTCCACGGCAAGCTGCTGCAGCCACAGAATTACCGTTCCAGCTACAATTCCAACCACCAATCCTCGCCAGGTTTTGTGTGAACCCAGCATGCGCTGGCCTCGGTACGTTTTACCCCCGTCAATAGGCGCATCCAAGTGACGAATGCCCGGCATTTTAGCCGCCAAAATTGGTGCAGCGTTCGCGACGCCTGCTGGCAAGAAAAACCAAATAGCAAAAAATAGAGCTTCCACAATCTACCAATCTTCTCTCTGTGCACCATTTACTAAAGCGCTTATCATTAGGCGTAGTATAGCACACGTGGGCTGACGATAAGCTGGATACGCCACAGCATGTGCCACTTAGGCTGCTGAAAATCGTGCGATGTCAGACTGGGCCTTTGCTCGAAGCGCCGCATCGACCTGCAGGGCCTCGTTGCTGATACGCAACGCCATTCGGTTGATACCGACAAGGCTCAATGTCTGCAGGCTGCGTACGCGTGACAGTGCCACATAACCCATACCTTCAACAAATGCTCTTCTGAGGTCGATTTTGGCTGCGTCCAGAGTCATACCCTGGCTCTTGTGAACTGTTATAGCCCACGCCAATCGCAAAGGAATCTGCGCCAACGAAGCGCGCTTAACGTCACCATCACGAAGCTCCCAAGTGTCGGGTTCAACGATGATCTCGCGGTTGTCCATAAGTTGTACAATCGGATAATCAGTGCCGCTCTCAAAACCAACAACCGTACCAATTGAGCCGTTTACGTACCGTTGCTCGCTATTATTTTTGAGGAACATCACCAAGGCGCCTTTTTTGAGTACCAGCTCTTCAACGGCCAGGCATGATCGTTTGAGTGTTTCAACATAGTTGTCGGATCCTGCTGTGGAAACTTGATAACGGTGCTCTTGCCCTTTGAGTGAAGCTAATTTTTGAGCATTCATCGAATCCACATCTACGTTAACGGTATGAAGTTCAGTAACATCGTGATGGCTCGGCAACTCAATATCGACACGCTCCAGCAGAGCTTCGGCGTGGTGGCGACGGACATCACCTGCCCGCAGCGCATTTAGAATTTCAAGAAATGTTTCGTCATCCTGACGGTGCTGTTCTTCGAGATAGCAAATAACAGGGTCAAGCTCATCCCAAGCACGCGACCGGATAACAAAGACGCCTTCACGAGAGCCCGGTCTGTTCACCGGAGGCAGCTGAAAAAAGTCACCACACATAATCACCTGCAAGCCGCCGAACGGCTTATCAGTTTTACGAATCTGTCGACAAATTGCGTCAATCATATCTAAACGATAGTCGTGTAGCATAGAGATCTCATCAATCACCAACACGTCTGTTTCTTTGATCTGCTTTTTTCGATCACGGCGGAAGTTTTCAAAAAATTCGGGCTCCAGTTCATCGCGAACACCAACACCACTCCAGGCATGGATAGTTGTACCACTCAAATGTGTTGCGGCCAGGCCGGTAGTTGCCGTAACAGCGATAACTCTGCCCTCTTTTTTAGCCTGCTTAATAAACTTATTGAGCACATATGTCTTACCGGAACCTGCCGGACCAGTCAAAAAGACGCTCTCGCCCTGCAGCATAATCTGTAACGCCAATTTCTGGTCCATGTAGTATTCCTTGTCGTTTGGTTAGGTGAGATTACAGTGCAATCTCGGCGGCTGCTTCATCTTTAGGTGGGCGCATGGCGCGTTTGCCCCGGATCTCGTACTTGATACCAGTAAGCTGCGACTCATAATAATCGTCATTCAGAAGGTTCACGAACTTAGTAAGGTCTTTGGTGCTTTCAATAATAATCGCGCCGTCTTCGTCGACCATCAAGTCAACACCCAATTCCTCGGCATGATCAATCAAGTCATCCTGTTTGATTTCGCCAATTTCAATGTTTTGCAGCTTGTTGATGGTTGGCTTATTGCCTTTTACCAATGACTGTAGTGTCATGTCATCGCCAAAGCTCAGCTTGAACTGTGACTCTATCTCTTTTACTTTTTGTTCAGCAATACTGTTTTTCTTGGCGTTATATCCGAACATTCTCTCGAGTTTAGCCTGGTTGAACACAAAAATATCTTTATCAATCACCAACATCTGATTGTCAGCTGGAATACGGAATGCCGGGGCTTCGAATGGCACAAAACGATCACCTTGCGCCATCCAGGCGCCCTCACCCTTAAAGGTCTGAGCAGATGGTAGAACCTTGATGACGAAGAATGGGTCCTTCATTGAGGGGTGGGAACATCGAGCAACAATACCCTTGATACGCTTGATGTCGTGCTCATCTTCTTTAAAGACTTCCATTTCGTCTTCTTGCGTGTGCAACCAGTGCATAACTTCCGTCAGGCGGAGGATATTTTCCCATTTTGTGTACTGCACGACGTTCTTTTCTTCTTCGGCTTGTTCGAATTCGCGCACAACCATACCAGCACCAGCGCCCATCATCAAGTGTTCAAGCATTGGGGTAATAAATAGCGGCTGCAACTGGTCTTCGATCTCTGGAGAGGTCTTAGTACGATACAGAACGTTGTTTTTATTGATCAGGAAGAGGTCTATTTTAAGCTGATCGGTTGCCTGGAACAGATTAGTCGCCCAGGCAAAGAGGTCAAAGTCGCCTTTTGCAGCAATAGCTTCACGCGCTGCCACGACTTCTTCTTCGGAGTGATGTGTCACCCGTTCTTGGTCCGGAGTTTCCTTTGCTAAATCTATTTTCTCTGCATCAATAACTTGTTCAGTTAGATCATTTGCGGCAGTCATTGCCTGTTCTTCATCCACTTCGGCTGGTTTTGGTGCGTTTAACGCATCGGTTGCTTCTGTATCCATTTCTAAACCCTCAAAAAGTTACCCCATAACTGTTGTCCACCCCAGTTATGAAAAGTTTGTAAAAGCTATACTGCTTATTCTAACCGATAATTGTCTAAAAAACTGCTGTAAAAATTAGCAAAAAACAAAATTAGACGCGCTTGCCCTTGCGGGCCTCGTTTGCCCAGTGATCAGCCATTTCGTTGCCTGGATCGTTATTGTGACCACGCACCCAAATAAGCGTCGCTTTTGATTGACGGAATAATGGGCAGACTTCACGGACGATGTCGAGGTTCTTAATCTCGCCACCCTTCTTCTTCCAGCCGTTCTTCTCCCAGTTAAGAGACCATTTGGTAATAACATTTATCCAGAATTCGCTATCGGTATAGATGGTGCACTCCGCGCCCTTTGCGTCAACGAGTGCGGCCATAATCGCCAGGCCCTCCATGCGAATGTTAGTAGAATCCGGCTCACCGCCCAGGTAGCAAACTTTCATGTCTTTAATAACTGCAAAGCCGCCTTCGCCTGGGTTTGGGTCACAGCTGCCGTCGGTATAATAGATGCTCATTGCCTACTATATTCTCACACTTCTCTGTAATACCGAAAATAAATAATTGTATCCTGTTGGCTCATCTTGTACAGTACGTGCATCAGGTCGCTTGACTTGTGTGAGATGAAATGGGGTGGCTAGCTTTTATGGGTGCCGTCATCGACAGTGCTCTGTGGCCAACGACGTTCGTGGTGTGCGCGCTCGTTTTTACCATCAGCATCAAGAAACCGCTGACGCTCCTCGCGCAAGCACTACTGGAACGACAGAAAGCACAGTCACAGCAAGCTCAGACGGAGCACGAACGCTGGACTGAAGAGCGGCGTCTTTTGGAACAGACCTTCGAGGCACGCACAGCGGCCGAGGTCGCGCAACAGAACAAAACTGCTGCCGAGGCAGAACTCGCAACCCGCGTAGCTGCCGAAACGGCCGAGGTCGCCGTTGAATATCGACGCCGAGTTATCGCAGCCGAGGCAGGCGCCGAAATCCGCGACGCGCCAAAGACCGCAGCCGCCCGTAAGGCCGCAGAGATCAAGAGGTCGTTGCTGGAGCGGTTGATCGTTGAGTACGACAAGTACGTCGCCCACGCCGATACACAGGGCAACAACACCAACCCGCTCGGCTCCTGGCTAGCCCAGATCCCGGAGCGCTTCCTCAAGTAGGACCCACCACCTAATCATCTGCAGTTTTGGATATTTCTGCCCTCCCGAAAGGAGTCCACAAAAAATATCTGCACCAATATTGCTTAGCAAAACCTGAAAATTGTATAGTAATATATAAGCAATATCATTCAGGGGCACCATGAAAAAGACAGACCAGCACGGCTTCAACATTGTCGAAGCACTTATTATTATCTTCGTTATCGCCATCCTTGGTGGCATCGGCTGGTTTATGTGGCAAAAACAGCATAAGACCGAGCAGAAAAGTGCCACCACCTCGCAAGAGAAGAAATCCAATAGCAGCACATCAACCACAAAAGCAGCCTCAATTCCTGCCGATTACCTGACGTACACCGACAGCACCAACAAATTTGACGTTTCTTACCCTAAAAGCTGGGGCGAAATGGCCGCACCAGATACAAATAGCTCTGCAACGCCGTACATAGACCAGCTTGCGTTTGGTTCAAAGTCCCGTTTAAGCAATAGGCTTACCGCTGTTGCCATGTCAAAGGATGGCTTCGACATGATCGTTAAAAAATATGGTGCAACTGTTAAGCCTGTCGAGCAGAATGGTAAAACTGCCTGGGAGGTGTCCGATGTCAATCCAGCCGACAAGACTGATAAGGTTGGTGATATCTATCCCATTGAGTCATTCAAAAATGCCAATGGCGTTACTGTTTATGACTTTACCTCTGACGACGAAGGCATATCACAAGCGGCTTGGATATTCGTCTCTCACGACAACTATATAGTCCTTCGTCTTCCCTATTTTATGACCTACGATGCCACCACAAGTGACCCGGCGCCCACACTCCAAGCTGACCTCGATCTATATCACGCACTGGCGAAGAAGATTGCCGATACTATTCAGGTTAAATAATTACCACCAGTTAATTGCCGCAATGCGGCGCAAACCTGCAGTAGCGATAGCGTAAAAACCTATCGCTACTACCGTATAGACCTCAAAATGAGATGTGCCGTAGCTAAAGGCGTCGTGGTTAAACAAGCCTGCGAACGGCACGACAAATGGCGTTGTAAAGCCATACACCAGCCCTGCGATGCTATTCGTTTCATTTGCGCCCAGCAACATAAATACAAACCGAATTGCCAGCATGCTCATCAAGAAAGCGCCGCCAAGCTCAATGAGCCGCACCGCAATACTGGTGTAGTGATTGCTCTGCTCTCTTCCGATATTTGTTTCGACCCGGCGCATAAACGGGTCATTCATTGGCTGAAAATCCATAGCAATTCCTTTGATTACCATGCTCACTGTATCGCCAGAAGTTTAAGGATTGCTTTGTTTTAGGCCAAGGGCTTATTTGAGCTTTAAAAAGTACTGCCGTTCTTCAGGATCAAAATGCTCGATAGCATAGCGCAACGCCGTTCGAGGAATGGCTGTAATATGCTTGGTCAGAAACTCGCGCAAACGATCAGCCTCTTTATCGCCCGCCGTGCGCAGCATCCAACCAACAGCCTTATGGATGAGGTCATGCTTGTCAGAAAGTAGCATTTCAGCAATCTCATAGGGCAAATCAAGCTCGTTTGCGCGAATGTAGGCCCACATGCTTACCATAGCAATGCGGCGCTCCCAGATGTCTTGCGAAATCGCCAGTTTGCGGATAACACCCTCTTGATCACGATGTTTCAACAAGTATTCGCCAACGACATCACGGCAACTGGAGTCCACAATATCCCAGTTGTTAACACAATCAGTACGCCGCAAGTACAGGTCGAATAACGCTTTGTGGTGTGCGTCACTTGCCCGCTTTGCCTGATTATTCATAATAATTACTGCCAGCAGTCGTGCTTCGTGGATGGGGTTCTCGAGCAACGCTTCTATTTCTGCCAATGAGGCCTTGGCGTGCTTTTTGGCAACAATACGGATCTCTGGCACACGGACACAAATGAAGGTGTCGTGCTCGCTGTAGCCACCTTTGTGTGACTTAAAAAATCGCTGTGTATCTGCCACCCGTTCGGGTGCGGCATACGATTCAAGATCACGAAAAATATGGTCAGCCGGTGAGCTCATTAGTTCAAAACCTGCCACTGACCCTCAGAAATAACCTCGCTGCCTTCATCGGTAACAACAATGCCGGTAGCATCATCAAGCGCATATACCTTGCGCGATACAGTGGCCGCATATGCCTGCGCGACTTCAAGCTTGGCGGCGTTTGAAATATGGGGTGCAATTTCAAAGTCAACCCAGCCCAAACCAGTCAAATCTGTGAGATTTGGAAGATTCGGATCGCCAAATTCCCTGCCCGCGACGCCAATAGTTGGAGCCATCAAAATGCTGCTGGCGCTGCCACCAACATAAACCTTCTTGTCTTTGTTGGCCTCAAGCCAGGTATCAAAGCCGGTCTTTCGGGTCTGGTCCAGCAAATGGAAGGTATTGCCACCTGAAACGTAGATCACGTCAACGTTATTCAGGCGCGTCTGCCAGTCAACACCCGCTGCGGTCGGATCAATGATATCGATGTTGTTATAACCGTAACGCCACAGTTTTAAAAACTGACCGACCACCCAGTCTTTATTACCCTCTTCAACGTTGGCTGCCGTGGGCACAAAGCCGAT
>Ga0075365_10000193_pt1 | contig 20067 bp, 21 predicted proteins | sample EndMetdeltDD1765_FD_71387 | JGI IMG/M metagenome (GOLD analysis project Ga0075365, IMG submission 71387) | Populus endosphere microbial communities from Tennessee, USA - Endosphere MetaG P. deltoides DD176-5 | ecosystem: Host-associated > Plants > Roots > Endosphere | place: USA: Tennessee... | reverse complement strand
GATCGGTCGCACGGGGACATGGGCGCTACTGGGCTCCAGGGAGGCCGAAGGCCGACCGGTGTGAGAGCCCGTGATCGGTCGCACGGGGACATGGGCGCTACTGGGCTCGAACCAGTGACCTCCAGCTTGTCGAGCTGGCGCTCTCCCAACTGAGCTAAGCGCCCGAAGGATCCACGAGTTTACCCCGACCACAGGGGCCGCCGTATGCGTCCGTCAGGCGACGGCGGGGGGTGCCGGGCTCGGGACCGGTGGCGTGGCCACCAGGCCCTTGGCGTACATCGTCTCGACGAAGACCTCGCGGGTCGTCGCCGAGGGCTGCCAGCCGATCTCGCTCTTCAGCTTCTCGTTCGACACGATCCAGGGGTACCGGATGAAGTTGAGGTTGCCGGGCGGGGATTCGACTCTGGGGGCGTGCAGCGCCCACGCGGCGGCGTAGATGCGGCGGACCGCCTTCATCGACATCACGCGGGTCTTCACCCCGACCATCTCCGCGGATTCCTTCCATGTGAGCGTCCCGTCCCCGCCGACGTTGAAGGCGCCGGCCGCCTTCGCGTCGAGCAGCCCGACGATCGCGCTCACGACGTCGTCCTCGTGGACCAGCTGAAACTCCTCCTCGACGCCGTCGAGGACCGGCATGAACGCGGAGTTCTGCCAGCTGCGCGAGATGTAGTTGTCGACGTTCGGTCCGAAGACGATGCTCGGGCGGACGATCGTCATGACGCGATCGGGGTTCTCGATCGCCCAGAGCTGGCAGATGCGGTCGGCGTCGGCCTTGTGGCGCGCGTAGGAGAAGTCGGGCTGGCCGCGGACCGGCCAGTCCTCGGCGATCGGCTTGGGATTGTCGGGGAAGGCGCCATAGGCGGTCGCGGAGGAGGTCACCAGGGCCTGTTGAGTGCCCGCGTCCGCGGCCGCACGCAACACGGCCGCCGTGCCGTTGACGTCGATGTCGTACATCCGCGCTTCGTCGCGGATCGGGTTGAGGACGAAGGCGAGGTGGACCAGGGCGTCCGGCTGTTCGCGCTCGAGCAGAGCGCGGATCGAGGCATAGTCCCTGACGTCTCCGCGCACGAAGGTGGACTTCGCCTGCGAGCCTGCCGGTGGACGCACGTCCAGGTTCACGATCGCCTCGACGTCGTCCCGCGCGGCGAGGATCTCGGTGAGCCGCGAGCCGATGTATCCCGAGCCGCCGGTGATCAGGTAGCGCACGAACCCATCCTATTCACCGGCGCCAAGCGGTGGATCCCGGGCGCCGGCGTGCGAGCAAACGCTCACACTTGTCCGGTTAGCACCCCCGGGGGGACCGCCATGCGCCACTTCGTCGAAACGCCGCAAAGAGCGGTAAATGCAGGCGAGCGCCAATTCCCAGGGGAACCGAAACCTTTGGCGAAAGGAGGTGTTAAGTTAGTGCAAGCCATCGCCGATAGGGATGGCAGAAGACTTAAGGACCGACGGGCCAGCGGCCGCATCGCTGGCGGCACGTCCTTCGGATACAAAGGGCCCCTTCCATGGGGCCCTTTTCCGTTCCCTCCCTCGGGTGCTTCTAGCCGTTGAGGGCGATCGCGCCGTCGATGGCGGCCACGGTCACGCCTGCGGGCGTGTTGCATGCCGTCGGATCCGGCGGCTGGAACGTCAGCCCTCCGAGCGCCGACGCGCCCGCGAACCTGGTCGTCGAGACGGTGGTCGACGTCGGCTGGCCCGGCTGCGGGTTGATCGCCGGCAGGGTCACGCTGGGAACCACCGTGCCGTCCAGCTTCACGGCTGCCGCCGCGCCCGTCGTCGTGTAGCTGACGACCGTCACCGTACCGTCGGCCCACGTGACGATCGCGGTGCCGCTGGTGGTGCTGTTGGTGCAGCCGCCGGTCCCGGTGGACACCGGCTCCTGGAACTGCTGACCGGTCGCGTCCGTGTAGACCTTGCCCGCCTCGACCGAACCGGATGCCGGTGACCCGGCCTGGTTCGACTGGCAGCTGGACAGCTGCCCGGCGAAGCTGTAGGTGAACGGCTTGCTCGAGCTGTTGAGCCCGGGACTGAAGCTGGCGTTGCCCTGCAGGTGACAGCCGCCAGTCGTCTGGGCAGCCGCTCCACCGGCGAAGGCGGCCGCGATCAGCGCGGTCATCGCCAGCACCAATGCCAATGCGAGCTTTCGCATCGTGCCTCCTCGTATCCGGGGCGTCGAATACACACCCGCTTCGGCGCCCCAACGTCCGTGAGCCGCGTCCGGGTCGACCTCTCCTCCGAGGCGGCCGAGAACGCTAGCGGTATGTCATCCAGCCGACAACCGACAACTAACGCGCGGGCTCGACGTCGAGCGTCAAGCCGTCGATGCCGGTGATCCGCGCCTGCTCGCCTGCGGCGATCGGGCTTCCGGAGCAGCGCGCGTTCCAGAACTCGCCGTAGACCCGCACCCGGCCCGACGGCGCGCAGTCGTCCACCACCGTGACCGTCATGCCGACCAGCGTCTCGGGTCCGCTGCGCAGCCGGTACCGGCGCAGAAAGCGCCTCCACGCGAAGTACTCCAGGACCTCCAGCGCGAGCCCGCCGACCAGCGCCACGAGCCCCCAGGGCAGGCCGAAGAGGATGAGGGCGATCAGCCCCAGGACCACGAGCACGGAGCCAGCCCCCTAGCTCGGATCGCTCGCGGGATCGATGCGCTCGAGCAGGCGGCGCTCCGCATCGGTGATGCGCTGGGCCGCGTCGGCCTCGGTGCGCATCGCCGCCTCCATGCGTCCCTCCCAGTCCACGGCGCGCTCGGCCGCTTCTCCGAGCTCGGCGATGCGCCTGGCGGTCGCCCCGACGCGCTCGCCGATCTCGAGCACACGCTCCTCCGCCTCCTCGACCGCCGCGATCGAGCGCTCCAGCCGCGTCACCGCATCCCGGATCAGGGCCTCGGTGGACTCGGAGCGTCCCTCGGCCTCGGTCAAGCGGTCCCCGGTCTCGTCGAGCCTCAGGTCGAGCTCCGCAGCCGCCGCGGCCGCCGCCGCGACGCGGTCGTCGACGTCGGCCAGCACGCTCTCCGCCTCGCCCCGGACTGCCTCGACCTCGCTCATCCGCAGCTCGGCCTGGCGCTCGAGCCGCTCGAGCGCCGCGACGATGCGCTTGGAGTTCTCCTCCCGGACCAGACGCAGCTCCTGCCGGCGGGTGCGCATGCCGAGCTTCTGCGCCGCAGCCTCCATCTGCTCGGCCGCCTTGGCGCTGGACTTCTCGGCCCGCGATGCCGCGGCCTCGGCCTTTCGGATTGCGTCCGCCTCCACCTTCCGAATGGACTCGAGGGGCGTCTCGGCCGTCTGCTTCACGCGTTCGAGCTCGTCGGCGAGCTGCGCGTCGCCCTGCACGCGCAGCTCGGCGATCGCACCCTCGAGTCGCTCGGACACGTTCCGCGCGAGCCGCTCCTCGGTGTCTCGCATGCGCTCCTCGGCGGCGGCGAGGTCCCGTTCGACCTGGGCGTGGAGCTCCTCGCCCGCCTGCCTCAGCACCTCCGCGAGCCGCTGCTCGAACTCCTCGACCGCGGCCTCGAGCCACTCCGGCTGCCCGACGTCGGCGGGGTTCCCCAGGTCAGGCTCCGGTGCGGCGGACTCCGCAGGTCCCGGCCCCGCGGGCTCGCCGGACTTGCGTCCCAGCGCACGGGCCATCCGGGCGCCCAGCCCGCCGCGCGGTCGCTGACTCTCCTCGGCCACGAAACAATGGTCCTATACCGGCCGGTCGCGCGCTGCAAGCTCTCCGGCGGCATCGTCACCGTCACGCCTGACTTCGCCTCCCGGAGGGTGTGCCCCTGCCAGCCAGCGCCGAATCTGGCCGTAGACAGCCGGGTGGTTGAGGAGACTCATGTGGTCGATGCCGCCCACGTGCGCGCCGTTCTCGACCTCGAACGGGATGCGCCGGCGGCGGCCGGAGCCCGACGCGCTCGGATAGGTCACCAGCAGGTCGCCGACCCGGCCGCCCACCCCCTCGGGGCGCCGGGAGAGCGTCGCGCCCACGAAGCAGTAGGTCGCCGAGGGCAGAAACGGAACTTCGCGGCAGCGATCGCGCAGAAACTCATCCGGATCGCAATCGCACCAGTCCTCCTCCACGCAGTTGCCGAAGCGAAGGTCCTTGATGCCGACGCTTCGGTCGTTGACGAAGAGGTCCCCGAACGGGCGCGTCTCGGGAAGGCGATTGAAGGCCCACCCGGCGACGTTCGCCGCCTTCTCGAGCGGCGCTCCCAGGTGCGGGGTGCCGAGGCAGACCACGTGCCGAACTCGCTCCGTCCACCGGTGGCCCTCTGCCTGCCCGTAGTGGGAGGCGCTTCGCGCCACGAGGCCGCCCATCGAGTGGCCGATCACCGCCACCTGCTCGACCTCGGTCGGCCATCCCGCCGTCAGATCCTCGAGGGCCGCCGCCAGCGCGCGGCCATTCTCGGAGATGCGACGGCCGGTGTTGTAGCGGACGTAGACGGGGGTGTAGGAGAGCTCCTCGTGCAGGAGGGCGCCATAGGTCGGGCGCGGATCGGCGCCAGGAGGCCGGAAGCCCCAGGTGTGCTCGGTCCCGCACAGCCCGTGCACGAACACGGCGAGCCTCGGCGTGGCGTCGGCGAACGCTTCCGCAACCCCATCGGCATCCAGGCGCACATCGCGGCCGTGACGCCGGATCGCGAGCTCGAGCGACAGATCGGGATGGTCCCGCGCAAGCCGGTCGCCGAAGACGCCGTTCGCCGCGCCAAGCGCGAGCGCCCCCAGCTCCGAGTCGGCCAGGCGTCGCGAACTCGGCGGCGCCAGCCGCGCCAACGCTCGCCCGCCGGCGTCGAGGGGGGCGCGCAGTGCGACCCGAACGCCTCGATACGACGCGCGGGAGACGGTGTCGTGCACGATTCGGGTCGGTGCCCCCAGCGGCCCAAGCGCGCCGAAGACCCGCTGAGTGACCGCGCCGTGGACGTCTCGCGCGACGACGCTCGGCCGCGCGACCGATCGACCGGCGATGTCGCCGAGCGCCCGGATCTCCCCTTCGAGCACGGTTCGAGACTCTACGCCCGCCGGCGGCGGCCGGCAAGGGGTCTGGTCAGCCGATCGAGCCGACCAGGTGGGTCCGCGCCCCGTCGGGTGCCTCGACCCGGAAACGCCACGCATCGCCGCGGCGCCCCGACAGGAACCGGGCGCGACCGGGGATGCGAAGCGGCGACATGAACTCGACCTCGATCGCGTATGGCTCCGCGATCCGGCCCTCGAACGCGGCGAGGCATCTCGCTTTGGTCCACATGCCGTGGGCGATCGCCGTCGGGAAGCCGAACAGCCGCGCCGACAGCGCATGCATGTGAATCGGGTTGCGGTCGCCCGAGACCGCCGCGTAGCGGCGCCCCGTATCTCCCGGGACCTTCCACTCGGCCGTGACCGCGAGGTCGCTCTCCACCTGCTCCCCGGGCTCACGCTCGGCTTCTCGCTCGCCGTCGGCTCCGCTCTCGCGGTGCAGGTAGGTCGTCCTCGCGTTCAAGACGGTGGCGCCGTCCAGGTCCCCTTCGGTCACCAGGTCGAACTGCCGCCCGCGCCGATGCGGCCGCAGGTCCTCCGCCCGGACGGCGATGTCGAGACCGGCGCCCAGGGGGATCGGCGAGGAGACCTCGATGCGGTTGGCGATGTGGACGAGGCCGAGGATCGAGAACGGGAACGAGCGATCGGTCATCAGGCTCATGTGCAGCGGGAACGCCATGACGTGCGGATAGGTGCCCGGCGCGGAGCTCCGTACCCCGAACCCGCAGACCCGCGCGTATGCGGCGATTCGATCGGGGTCCACCGAGGTGTCGCGGAGCACGAGGGAGCGGTCGGGAAGCTCGTCGCCGCCCCCCGGCAGCACGGGCGCGGCCACGGCCTGCGCGTAGAGGCGTGTCAGCGACGGCGACGAGTCGAGCTCGGTGGTCTCCCCCGCCGCCGAGCTCATGCGCCGATGAGCGCCTGCCCGCAGACCCGGACGACGTTCCCGTTCACGCCTCCCGATGCCGGGTTCAGGAGCCAGGCGATCGTCTCCGCCACGTCCACTGGGCGACCCCCCTGGATGAGGCTGTTGGTGCGCCGCCCCGCCTCGCGCGTGCCGAGAGGCATCGCGGCCGTCATCGCGGTCTCGATGAAGCCCGGTGCCACGGCGTTTGCCGTCGCGCCGCGCTCGCGCATCACCGGGGCCAGGGCCCTGACGAGCCCGATGACGCCGGCCTTGCTCGTCGCGTAGTTCGTCTGTCCCCGGTTCCCGGCGATGCCGCTCACCGAGGAGACCGAGACGAGCCGGCCTGCCTCGCCGATCAGCTCGCCCGCGAGCAGGGCGTCGTTGATCCGCTCCTGGCTCGAGAGGTTGACGTCGAGGACCGCGTCCCAGCCCTCGGGCGGCATTCGAGCGATGGTCCGGTCGCGGGTGATCCCGGCGTTGTGCACGAACCCGTCGATGCGGCCGTGGCGCTCGCGCACGTGTTCGGCGATGCGCTCCGGCGCCCGGGCGTCGGTGATGTCGAGCGCAAGCGACGTGCCACCGATCCGGTTGGCGACCTGAGAGACGGCCTCACCCGCCGCCGGCACGTCGATGCAGAGCACGTGCGCGCCCTGCTCGGCCAGCGTCTCCGCGATCGACTCGCCGATGCCCCGGGCGGCGCCGGTCACCGCGGCCGTCCGGCCGGCCAGGGGTCGCTCCCAGTCGTCGGGTGCCAGAACCCGCTCACGGTCGATCGCCTCGATTGCGATCGCCTGGCCGTCGACGTACGCCGAGCGAGCCGATAGCAGGAAGCGAAGGGTCGACTCCATCGCATCCTCGCCGCCCTGGGCGACCTGGACGAGCTGGGCCGTTGAGCCATAGCGTCCGATCTCCTTGGCGATCGAACGGACGGACCCCTCGATCGCTCGCTGGGCGGTCGCCGCCCGCACGGACTCCGCCTCTTCGGGCGGGCCGGCGAGCAGTACCACGCGGCCGTTCCGCGAGAGCGAGGCGATCGTCGGGTGGAAGAAGTCGTACAGGGCGCTGAGGCGGGTGCTGTCGTCGATGCCCGTGGCGTCGAAGACGAGTGCCGCCGGGCGGGCGTCTCCATCGAGCGACCCCTCTCCCTCCAGCAGGTGGGCGCCGATCGAGCGCAACGTCTCGCGGAGCGGCTCGGCCAGCCTCCCACCGTGTGCCCCTCCGATCAGGACGGGGCCCGAGACGACGGGCATGCCCGGCTCGTGGCGCTTCAGGGTCGGCGGCGCCGGGAGGCCGAGCCGCTTGACGACCGCGCCGCCCAGGGCCGAGTTGGCGAGCGCCTGGTAGCGGTCGTCGCTCATGTCGGCCGCTCCATGATCGCCGTCACGCCCATCCCGCCGGCCGCACAGATGGAGATCAGGCCGCGACCGGACCCTCGCTCGGCCAGGAGCTTCGCCAGCGTCGCCACGATCCGCGCGCCCGTAGCTCCGAACGGATGCCCCGCCGCCAGCGAGGAGCCGTTGACGTTCAGCTTCTCGCGGTCGATCTCGCCGAGCGGCTCGTCCAGCCCGAGTCGGTCCTTGCAGAACGCCGGGTCCTGCCATGCCTTCAGCGTCATTCCGACCTGCGACGCGAACGCCTCGTGGATCTCGTAGAAGTCGAAGTCCTGCAGGCTGAGCCCGTTGCGCGCGAGCATGCGCGGAACCGCGTAGAGCGGCGCCTCGAGCAGCCCCGAGTCACCGTGGACGTAGTCGACCGCACCGGTCTCGGCATCGACGAAATGGGCGAGGACCGGCAGGTTGTGCTCGGCCGCCCAGTCCTCGCTCGCAAGCAGCACCGTCGCGGCGCCGTCCGTGAGCGGCGTCGAGTTGCCCGCCGTCATCGTGGCGTCGGGGCCCTCGCCGAACACCGGCTTCAGCTTCGCGAGCTTCTCGACAGAAGCGTCGGGGCGCAGGTTTCCATCGCGCTCGAGCCCGAGATAGGGCGTGATGAGGTCGTCGAAGAAACCGCGGTCGTACGCCGCCGCCAGCCGGCGGTGGCTCTCGACCGCGATCTCATCCTGCTCCAAGCGGGTGATCCCCCATCGCTTGGTCGAGATGGCCTGGTGCTCGCCCATCGAGAGGCCGGTGCGCGGCTCCTCGTTCTGCGGGATCGCCGGTACGACCTGTCCCGGGCGCACCCGTCCGAGCAGGGCCAGGCGGCCCGCGGTTGACCGGGTCCGGTTCAGGTCGAGGAGCAGCCGGCGAAGGTCCTCGTTCACCTCGATCGGGGCATCGCTCGTCGTGTCGAAGCCGCCGGCGACCCCGCTCTCGATCTGTCCCAGGCGGATCTTGTTGGCGACGTGAATGGTCGTCTCGAGGCTCGTCCCGCAGGCCTGCTGGACATCGTAGGCAGGCGTATCCGGCGAAAGGGCCGACCCGAGAACGCACTCCCGGGTGAGGTTGAAGTCGCGGCTTCGCTTCAGCACTCCTCCGGCGGCGACCTCGCCCAGTCGCTCGTCTTGGAGCGCGAACCGGCTCACGAGCCCGTCGAGCGCAGCGGTGAGCATGTCCTGGTTCGAGGCGTGCGCGTACTCGCGGTCGCGCCGCGCGAACGGGATCCGGTTGCCACCGATGACGGCGGCTACACGCGTATCGCCGCGACTCAAGTCGGGACCTCCTCCCCCACCCGCTCCAGAACCTCCCTGACGTTCGGCAGCTCGTCGCCGATGTCGGCGCTCGAGGTCCGGCTGGCCTCGCCGCCGGGGAGGCCGATCGGGGCGGCGAGGACCTCGTCGGGGATGCCGAAGGCGTCGACGAGGTCCTCCGCGTGCGGGCGCAGCTCAGCACAGAGCCCGTTCACGGTCCGGGTGATCATCTTGGCCCTCGTCGAGGAGATCCGCCCGTGCTCCTGGAACCACGCCCGCTCGCGCTCCAGCTCGCCGAGCGCGTAGAGGTCGCAGAGCCGGTTCAGGACCGCTCGCAGATCCTCGTCGTCCGTGCGCTCGATGGCGCCGCAGAACGCTTCCAGGATCTCCCTGTGCACGTGAGCCCTGGCGGCCACGAGCACGTGGTCCTGGCAGTCGTTGAAGACCTCGAACGGGTCGGCGCCGTTCCCCATCCCGCGCCGCAGCCGGCGAGCGGCGCCTGAGAGGACGTGCTCCTCGCGCCAGCGGAAGAGCCCCAGCTGATACTCGCGGTCGAGCAGGTCCTCGTCGCGCTCGCGTCCCGGCACGAGATCGTCGGTCAGGCGCTGGAGGATCTCGCGGCCCGCGCTGCGCTCGACCATCGTCTCCCAGGCCTGAGAGGCGACGAACCCGGCGGTCGCCACCGGGCCGAGCTCCTCGAACTCGTCGCGGTAGCCCGTGAGCAGGCTCTTCGCAACGAGCTGGAGCAGAATCGTGTTGTCGCCCTCGAAGGTGGTGAAGACGTCGGTGTCGGCCTTGAGCTCGCCGAGCCGGTTCTCCGCCAGGTACCCGGCGCCGCCGCAGGCCTCGCGGCAGGTCTGGATGGTCTCGGTGGCGTGCCAGGTCGCGATCGCCTTGAGCCCCGCGGCGCGGGTCTCGAGCTCGCGCCGGTCCCGCTCGGCCTCATCTTCGCCCTCGCCCAGCGAGCCGAAGATCCGGTCGAGCTCGGCCACCACCCCCTCCTGCGCGAAGTGCAGCGCGTAGGTGGTCGCGAGCGGAGGCAGCAGGCGGCGCTGGTGGACGCGAAAGTCCAGGAGGGGAAATTCCTCGTCCGAGTCGGGAGGCCCGAACTGGCGGCGCCGCGCTCCGTGGCGGATCGCGATCGTGAGAGCGGACTTGGTGGCGCTGATCGCCGCGCCTCCCACGCTCACCCGCCCCTGGACGAGGGTTCCGAGCATGGTGAAGAAGCGGCGGTTCTCGTTCTCGATCGGGCTCCGGTACTCCCCCTCCGGCGTGACCTCGGCGTAGCGGTCCAGCAGAGCGTCGCGGTCCACGCGAACGCCGTGGAACGCGAGGCGGCCGTTGTCGACGCCGTTCAGGCCGAGCTTCTCGCCGCAGTCGGAGATCTCGACCCCTTCGGCGGGAGAGCCGTCGTCGTCGCGGATGGGGACGAGGACGGCATGAACGCCCCTGGACCTCCCGCCGACGAGGAGCTGGCAGAAGACGGCCGCCATGTGACCGTCGCGGGCGGCGCTCCCGATGTAGTCCTTGCGCGCCGACTCGGACGGGGTCTCGATGACGAACTCCTTCGCCTCGTCGTCCCAGGTTGCCGTTGTCTCGACGCGCTGCACGTTGGAGCCGTGCCCGGTCTCGCTCATCGCGAAACACCCGACCAGCTCCAGCGAGGCGATCCTCGGCAGGTACGCCTCGTGGTGCTTGCGGGTGCCGAGGTGGTGGACCGCGCCGCCGAAGAGGCCGAACTGCACGCCGCACTTGACGAGAAGCGACAGGTCGCTGTGGGCGAGGGTCTCGAACGCGGTGATCGCGGCCCCGACGCGCCCGAGCCCACCGAATTCCGGCGGGTAGAGCAGCGAGGGCCCACCCGTCGCGGCAAGCGTCCGCGCTCGCTCGAGCACCTGCTCGCGGTAGCGCTCGGTGGGCGGCGCCGCGGGTGGCTTGGTGAAGTCGGGTCGCGCCAGCACGGCACGGACGTGCTCCCTGACGATCGCGTAGTCGCCGTCCAGGAACCGCCGCAGCGCGACTGCGTCCACCGAGTTGAGCCCATCTTCATTCGGCACGGCGCAGGGAAACTACCCGGCTGGCCGTCCCGCACGCGGGTACCGCCGAAGGAGCCTGCGATGGTGCGACGCCGTCTCGGCCGGACCTGCGTGTCTCGACCGCCTGACCGGGTAGGGGCGTTAGGGAGGAGGCTTCATGGCACAGGTCCAACACCTCCATGAACGCACACGCGCGCAGCGCCACGCCGACCGCGCAAGGCGGGCGGCGGACGAGCGTCGCGAGCGCGAGTCCGGCGTCACCGGCTGGGTGGCGGACCGCGCCGGAGAATGGACGCTTGAGGAGCCTGACTGGGAATTCATCGAGCGGCAGAAGTACTTCTGGAATCCGCTTCTCGACTACTGGTTTCGGATGGACATCTCGGGCTGGGATCGGATCCCCGAGCCCCCCGCCCTCGTGGTCGGCATTCACTCCGGCGCCCCGTTTCCATGGGACGCGTGGGCCATCGGCATCCAATGGTGGCGGCACTTCGGCCAGACCAGGCCGTTCCACGGCACCGCCCACGACGCGCTCATGGCCTTTCCGGTGATCGGCGCCTACTTCCGCAGGATGGGCGTCCTCCCCGCGGCGCCCGACAGCATGTCCGCGGCGCTTGCGGCCGGGCGCGACGTCGTGCTCTATCCCGGCGGCGAGCGCGATTCGCTGCGGGCGTGGACGAAGCGCGACGAGGCGCTGCTTGCCGGGCGCACCGGGTTCATCAAGCTCGCCATCAACACGGGCGTCCCCATCGTCCCCGTCGCGAGCGTCGGCGGGCCCGACGCGATGCCCGTCCTGGCCACCGGCCGGCGCCTGGCCAAGGTCCTGCAGCTGGATCGCGTGGCACGGTTGAAGATGTTCCCGGTGGCGCTCCAGGCGCCGTGGGGAATCTCGCCTGCCCTGCTTCCGGAGATCCCGCTCCCGACCAAGATCCGCACCGAATTCCAGGAGCCGGTGGAGCTGGACGTCGATCCGGACCGCGCCAACGACCGCGGGTACGTCCAGGCGAAGTACGAGGAGGTCCGCCGCAGCATCCAGGAGGGCATGGACGCGCTGGCGCGCAAGCGCCGGCTGCCGCTGTTCGGCTGACCCCTCCCGATCCTTCACTCGACGCCCACCGGCCTGCGGTAGGTTCCGCGCCGTGATGGCCACGAACGGACCTCGCGACGTCGCCCCCGGCGCGCTGCCCCCGCTCTCCCCCCACGTCATCGTTCTGTTCGGGGCGACCGGCGATCTGGCCAAGCGAAAGCTCCTGCCGGGACTGCTGCATCTGACCCAGGCGGGGCTCATTCCGGAGTCCAGGATCGTCGGGACGTCGCTCGAGGACATCGATGACGACGAGTTCCGGAAGCTGGCGCGCGAGGCCTGTGAGCAGTTCGGCAGGAAGGTCAAGGACCGGGCGGCGCTCGATGCCTTCGCGGCGACGCTCACCTATGTACCCCAGGGCGCTGGCCCGAGGGCCCTGGCCGACGCGGTGGCGCGCGCCGAGGCACAGCTCGAGGGGACCCCACGGCGGCTCTACCACCTGAGCGTTCCGCCGGCCGCGGCGACCGACGTCATCCACACCCTCGGCGAAGCTGGACTGGCGGAGCGCGCCGGCGTGATCATGGAGAAGCCGTTCGGGACCGATCTCGAGAGCGCCCGCGAGCTCAACGCCAAGGTCCACGAGGTCTTCGACGAGTCGCAGATCTTCCGGATCGACCACTTCCTCGGCAAGGAGGCCGCGCAGAACATCCTGGCGCTGCGGTTTGCGAACGGCCTGTTCGAGCCGATCTGGAATCGCAACCACATCGAGCACGTGCAGATCGACGTTCCGGAGACGCTCGACGTCGGAACGCGCGGCGGCTTCTACGACCGGACCGGCGCCTACCGGGACATGGTCGTGACGCACCTTTTCCAGATCCTGGCGTTCGTCGCGATGGAGCCGCCCACCGCGCTGGCGCCGGGGGCGATCACCGAGGAGAAGACCAAGGTGTTTCGCACGATGCGCTCGCTCGATCCAAGCCGTGTCGTCCGCGGTCAATACGAGGGCTATCGCGACGTGGACGGGGTGGCGCCGGACTCCCAGACCGAGACCTTCGTCGCCCTGGAGTGCAGGGTCGACAACTGGCGGTGGTCGGACGTGCCGTTCTACCTTCGCACGGGCAAGGCGATGGCAGAGAGCGCGCGCATCATCTCCATCGCCTTCCGCGAGCCGCCTCAGAACATGTTCCCCGCCGGGTCGGGCGTTGGGGACTACGGTCCCGACCACCTCACCTTCGACCTCGACGAGTCCTCGCGCCTATCGCTCTCGTTCTACGGCAAGCGCCCCGGGCCGTTCATGAACCTCGAGAAGGTGAGCATGCAGTTCTCGCTCCACGAGGTGCACCGGGAGGAAGACACGCTGGAGGCCTACGAGCGCCTGATCCGGGACGCGATGAACGGCGACCACACCCTGTTCACCACGGCTCAGGGAATCGAGCGGCTGTGGGAGGTCTCCACCCCGGTGCTGGAGCACCCGCCGGAGGTCATTCCCTACGCCCGCCGGAGCTGGGGCCCGGGACAGATTCGCGACCTGATCGCCCCGCGCCGCTGGCGGCTCCCGTTCGAGCGCCGCTGGCGCGACCTCGTGCCGGAGCCGGCGGTCGAGAAGACCTAGCGACCCGGGCGCTCGGGCCGAACCGAGCTCAGTTCGACGGCTCGTACTCGAACTGATTGAGCGCGGCGGGCGGCGGCTCGGATGGCACCGGCCCGGTCGGACTGAGGGCGGCCGCCTTGCCGCTCTTGCGCCTCACCTTGAAGATCTCGACCCAGCGCGACGGCTTGTTCCTGCGGTACCGGTCGTCGTGATTCCACGACAGGTGCAGGTGGTTTCCGCAGCCGTGGTTCTCGTCCTTGTTGTACCCCACCCACCGGAACGGAGGCAGCGGCTCGTTCTGGTGCGGCTCAGCCCACTTTGCGAGCTTGGTGACGGACGCCCAGCGCTTGTTGCACCGGCCCGAGTAATCGTTGTGCAGCGGGACGATGTCGACGGCGAGCCCGATCTTGTGCTCGGAGTTCTCGACGTGACAGTCCGGGCAACCGACCTTCTTGCCGCTCGGAAGCCTGCCGGCGAAGCCCTCCACCACATAGATCCTGAAGTGGCGCTTGATCCAGATGAGCTGGCGCTTGATCCGCTTGTCGATGTAGGCGCCATCGGCGTGCGGGACTCGGTCCGGGATCGGCACGAAGCGACCCTGCTTGTCGTTGATCCTCGTCGGACCCGGCGTGTCGCGAAGCGCCGACGCGAGTGGCGACGCCAGCAGCGCGACGACCGCCGCGAAGGCGATTGCGCAGGCAATCGACACCCTGCGTCGCTCCCTTACCCCCACCATTGAAGGTGCATGGTACGGCCTTGGCGAGGCTCGTCGCGACCCGTGTCGGATATCGAACACCGAGCCCGCCGGCGCTAACTATTAGAACGGTCGTGCTATAAGCTCCTCATTGTGGGCGCCCAGGCCAAGACCCCGTCGACGCGGGATGGCCGGCGGGCGCGGGGAGAACGGACCCATCGGGAGATCCTCGGCACCGCGGTCGACCTCGGCTCACGTGAGGGGCTGGAGGCCCTGACCATCGGGCGGCTCGCCGCATTCTCCGGGGTGAGCAAGAGCGGCCTGTTCGCTCATTTCGGCAGCAAGCAGGAGCTGCAGCTGGCGACGATCGACGCGGCGCGCGCCATCTTCGTCAAGGAGGTGATCGTGCCCGGCTCCTCAGCCCCGGCGGGCCTGCCGCGGCTTCGCGCGACGCTGGCGGCGTGGCTCGACTATTTCCGGCGTGACGTCTTCCCGGGCGGGTGCTTCTTCCAGGCGGCGTCGCTGGAGTTCGACGGGCGGCCGGGGCCCGTCCGCGACCGGATCCTCGAGGTCATGAGCGAGTGGCTGGCGCGCCTGGCGGAGCTGGCCCGCCAGGCGGGCGTCCGGAGCGATCGGACCGCGAATCAGATCGCTTTCGAGCTCAACGCGATCGGCCTCGCGACCAACTGGCAGCGCCAGCTCCTGGGAGACGACCGAGCGCTGGATCACGCCGAGGCGGCGTTCATCCGGCTGCTCGAGCCCCTGGGCTCTTGAAGGAGAACGCGTGAAGATCGAGAGGCTGAACGCCGGTTGGTTCACGGCGCCGGCCGGCATCTTCCGCAGGGGCGACGATCTGGATCGAACGGTCCGCTTCCCCGTATCCGCGTACCTGATCGAGACGGCGACCGAGCGGATCCTGGTCGACACGGGATTGAACCCCGCCGCCATCGCCGATCCGGGCGCCTATTACGAGCGGCCGGACATCTTCGGGATGGTCGCTCTCGAGCAGGAGCAGAGCGTCGCCGAACAGCTCGACCTGAACACGATCACGAGGGTCGTGCTGACCCATCTGCACTGGGACCACGTCGGCGGCCTCTCCCTGGTCCCCGGATCGGTGCCCCTCGTGATCCAGCGTGCCGAATGGCAGGCCGGCCGTGAAGACGCGGCGGTGAAGCGCAACCTGTTCTGTCCGCGCGACTACGTGGCCGACGATCGAGAGGTCAAGCTGGTCGAGGGCGACCACGACCTGCTCGGCGACGGCAGCATCGAGCTCCTGTTCACGCCCGGCCACACGCCCGGCCACCAGTCGATCCGCGCCGGCGACGTGGTCATCGGCGCCGACGTCGTCCACTACGCATCGGGCCTGGACGACCACCGGTTCCCGGTCTTCGCGGACGATCACGAGGAGCAGGGCCGTTCGGCGGACCGCCTGCGCGCGCTGCGTGATGCCGGCGTCGAGGTGATCCCCGGCCACGACCCGGAAGCTCTGCGAACCGGGGCCGTGACCGCACCCGCGAGATAAGGCGCCTACCGGAGTCGAACCGGTGTAAACGGCTTTGCAGGCCGCTGCGTAACCACTCCGCCAAGGCGCCGTGCCGGGCAAGCGTAGCGAGCGTCAGCAGGCATACGACCGCGCTCGCGAGCCGCGCGCTAGGGTGCCCGCGTGCCCGACGTCGAGCTGAAGCGCGCGGGCGAGATCGCCTATCGCGAGGCAAATGGGGAGGCTGACTCAGGCCGGGAATCGCTCCCGGTCCTGCTCATCCACGGCTACCCCGAGAGCTCGTTCATGTGGCGCGGGCTGCTTCCTCCCCTCGCGGGCTCCGGGCGGCGGGCGATCGCCCCGGACCTGCCCGGATATGGCAGTTCTCCCCCCTTCCTGTCGGGAACGTGGGAGAGCCACGTCGAGGCGGTCGAGGGCTTCCGCCAGGAGCTCGGGCTGGACCGCGTGGCGCTCATCGTCCACGACTGGGGCGGGCTCATCGGCATGCGCTGGGCATGCGATCACCCGGATGCGATCGGTGCCCTCGTCGTCAGCAACACCGGCTTCTTCCCCGACGGGAAGTGGCACGGGCTGGGAGCTGCGCTGCGCACCGAGGGTGCCGGGGAGGCCGTGGTCGACGCGATCGACCGTGAGGGATTCGCGGCGATGCTCCGGGAGACCGGTCGCGGCTTCGACGACGAGGCGATCGAGGACTACTGGAAGGCCTACGAGACCGAGGAGGGCCGCCGCGCCCAGCTCACGCTCTACCGCTCCGGAGACTTCGACAAGCTCACCCCCTACGAGGGGCGCCTGGCGGAACTGAACGTCCCCACGCTCGTCCTCTGGGGAGAGCGCGACACGTTCGCCCCGGTGGCGGGCGCGCACCGATTCCACAACGAGATCCCCGACTCGAAGCTCGTCCTGATTCCCGAGGGCGGCCACTTCGTCTTCGAGGACGAACCGGAGCGCTGCGCCGGCGAGATCGTGGCGTTTCTGGACGAAAGCGCCGTCTAGCCCGTGGCCGTGGAGCTTCGGCCCTACTCCGACGACGATCTGGCCCTGACCGAGGCGCTGGAGCTCGATCCCGAGATGATGCGCGAGCTGGGTGGACCGGCCGACCCGGCGGATGTGCTGCGGGTCCACCGCGTGCGAGTCGAACTGGTGGCGAACGGCGGCTGGTGGTTCGTGATCGTCCCCGAGCCCTCGGGGCAAGCCGCGGGAACGATCGGGGTCTGGGAGTCGGAGCTCGACGGCTCGCCGGTCCACGAGATCGGGTGGATGGTCCTCCCGGAATTCCAGGGCCGCGGGATCGCGACCGAGGCCCTGGCGACGATCGTCGAGCGCGCCCGATCGGACCCTCGATACAGCCGGATCCACGCCTTCCCGGGGGTCACCAACGAGCCGTCGAACGCGCTTTGCCGGAGAGCGGGCTTCGTCCACATCGACGAACGCGAGGTGAAGTTCCGCGACCGGCCGCTACGCATCAACCACTGGGAGATCGACGTCTCGAGCTAGCTAGCGGCGCGCCCGGCGGTGGACGAGGCGCGTGAGCTGCGCGATCCGCCGAGCAACAGCTGGGCCGAGTCCAAGCGGCTGATCTGCGCGAAATCCCCGGGCATCAGGGTGAGGCGCATGGTTGTCAACGACGAGGTCTGGGTGGGCGAGAGCCTGCTCTCGTTCGACGGCCGGGTCCTCGAGGTCTTCGGCCACCAGGGCCAAGACAGCGTTCGCTCAGTAAGACGACCTTTCGAGACTGGCGGCCTGAGTGGCTGGCAACTCAAGTCCGTCGCGTTTGGCGCAGGTTCTGAGAGAAGCGGCTGATGGGATTCGAACCCACGACCTTCTGCATGGCAAGCAGACGCTCTAGCCAACTGAGCTACAGCCGCGTGACGCCGGATTCTAGCTGCGGGTGAGCGTCCGCCCGGGGCGCCCTAAGCGTCGGCCAGCTGGGCCTCGAGCGAGATGTCGACGCCGGCGAGGGCCCTGGATACGGCGCAGCCTGCCTTGGCGGCCTCTGCCTGCCGTTGAAACTCTTCAGCGTCGATGCCGGGAACCTCCCCCTCCGTCTGCAGCTCGATCCTCGTGATCGTGGGACCGCTCTCGGTCGGATCCAGGTGGACGCGGGCACTGGTCTCGACCCGCGTCGCCTCGTGCCCTGCTTCGGCGAGCGCGTGGGCGAGGGCCATCGAGAAGCAGCCGGCGTGAGCGGCGCCGATCAGCTCCTCGGGGTTCGTCCCCGTTCCCTCCTCGAAGCGCGAGGAGTACGAGTACTGGCCCTCGAAGGCGCCGCTCCCGAGGGCCACCGTCCCCGTCCCGCTCTGCAGAGCGCCCGTCCACCTTGCATTTGCCGTGCGAACAGCCATCGCGCCTCCTTGATCGCCGTGGGCACGCCGACCGCGCACCCGTTCGCGGATATTCAATAGAACTCCCGGTGTGGCCGGCCACCGGAGGTCCGCCGGCCAACCTGGCAACGAGCGCAGGGAGGCGAGGAGGATGGGATGTCACGCATCGCCAAGCTCGGGTTGCTCACGCTGGTCGTGGCCGCGCTCTGCGCCGCGCCGGCGACCGCCGCGCCGTACAAGGCACATCAGCTCATCGTCAAGCTGAACAAGAAGGGGTCGGCACTCGGCACCGCGCTCGCCGCCAAGCGCCTGGGCCTGGGTCAGCGGATCGGCACCATCCGCCGGGTCGGGGCCAACGTCTTCCGGGTCGCGGGTGACCCGCGCAACGTGGCCGCGCGAGTCAACCGCTCGCGGCTCGTCGCCTACGCGGAGCCGAACAAGCTCCTGCGCACGGGCGCGATCCCGAACGATCCCCTCTTCGGACAGCTCTACGGCCTTAACAACACCGGCCAGACGGGCGGGAGTCCCGATGCGGACATCGATGCGCCCGAGGGCTGGGATGCGGCCGGGCTGGGCACGTTCCCCGCGACCGGCGGCGTCAAGGTCGGCATCGTTGACACGGGCATCCAGGCCACGCACGAGGACCTCGCCGGCAAGGTGGCCAACTGCGCGCGCTCGCAGGGGCTCATCCCCGGCGTGCTGGGCGGCAGCATCCAGGTCGGAAGCTGCGCCGACGACAACGGGCACGGCACCCACGTCGCCGGGACGATCACCGCCAACGCCAACAACGGCAAGGGCGTCACCGGCGTGGCGTTCAACTCCCCGCTGGCGATCTGCAAGGCGCTCAGCGGGCCGCTCGGAGTCGGTTCGACCTCCGACGTCGCCAACTGCATCACCTGGGTCCACGACCAGGGCGCCAAGGTGATCTCGATGAGCCTGGGCGGCGGCGCGTCCACCACGCTGCAGCAGGCGGTCAACTACGCCTGGCAGAACGGAGGGGCCAACGGCTCGGTGCTCGTGGCCGCCGCCGGCAATGACGGCGACTCCACGCAGAACTACCCGGCCGCCTATCCGAACGTCGTTTCGGTCGCGGCGACCGACGATCGCGACCAGCGGGCGAGCTTCTCGAACGCGAACAGCGACGTCGAGGTCGCGGCGCCGGGCGTGGACGTGCTGTCGAGCTACAACAACGGCGGCTACACGACGCTCTCCGGTACGTCGATGGCGACGCCGCACGCCTCGGGCACGACGGCGATCATCTGGGACCGGAACCCCACGGCCACCGCGGCCCAGATCGTCGCCAAGCTCGATGCCGCCACCGACGACCTCGGTCCCGCCGGACGGGACCCGAGCTTCGGGTTCGGGCGGGTCAACCTGCAGAAGGCCGCGACCGGTTAGTCAGGGCTGGGAAGGGCGCGCGTCGAGCGCCTCGTTGACGAGGCGGTCGGCGCGCGCGTTCTCCTCCCGCGGGACGTTGCGGATCGTCCAGCGGTCGAAGTCGTTGAGGGCGTCGGCCACCTGAGAGTGAAGGCCTCGCAGGTCGGAGTTCTTCACCCGGTACTCGCCCCGGACCTGGCGGGCGATGAGCTCGGAGTCTCCGATCAGGTCCAGCTCGCGGGCACCGAGCGCCCGCGCACGCTCGATCCCCAGCAGGAGGGCCCGGTATTCGGCGACGTTGTTGGTCGCATGCCCGATCGCCTCGGCCCGTTCCTCGAGGACCTCTCCGTCGGGATCCGCCAGGACGGCGGCGATGGCGGCCGGCCCCGGATTGCCGCGGGCGCCGCCGTCCACGTGAACGACCAGGCGCTCGCTCAAGCTTCCCTGGCGGCTTCTTGCCTTTGGCCCTCGGCCGCCGAGCGGAGCCGCAGCGTTCCATCCTCCTCGACCGAGGCGTTCCAGGACCGCGCCTCCTCGGCGAGCTCCGACACCTCGGCGCCCTTCGCCACCTCGCGCACGGGCTCGGAATCGTCGCCCTCGCCGTCGGCGCCGACCTCCCACTGGTACCAGGAGAGCTCCCAGGCAACGGTCACGAGAGCCAGCTGGCGACGTTGATCGGGGCGAACGCCGGCCTGCGGCTCGCCGAGCGACCTGATCAGACCGGCCACCTTGCGGCGCTCCTCGCTCGAGTTGAAGCGCTCGACTGCCCGCCTCATCAGCGCCTCGGGCCCTCGCCTCGCGGCCTTCTTGCGTGGCCGGGTGCGCTTGGCTGCCGGCTCGGTGCTGCGCTTCGCGGACTTGGCGCGCGGCTGGCGCCGAGCCCGTGGCTTCGCGGGCTTGCGCGACTTCGGCTGCTCCTCGGCCTGCGGCGACTCGGCGGGCGCGGGCTTCTCGGCGGCAGGTGACGCGGGAGGTGCCTCGGGCGCCGCGGGCCGAGGA
>Ga0075365_10000192_pt1 | contig 20075 bp, 21 predicted proteins | sample EndMetdeltDD1765_FD_71387 | JGI IMG/M metagenome (GOLD analysis project Ga0075365, IMG submission 71387) | Populus endosphere microbial communities from Tennessee, USA - Endosphere MetaG P. deltoides DD176-5 | ecosystem: Host-associated > Plants > Roots > Endosphere | place: USA: Tennessee... | reverse complement strand
GCCGTCATCGGGGGGGTCATGAGGACAATTCCAGTCCACGCGATTCTGTGATTCGGCAAAGAATCGTCAAGGATTGGTCAAGGAATGCTTGTCGGGCTCAGGCCCGTTCGTCGCTCCCGGGCGGTGCGGGGAAGTGGCGCCACTCCCCCTCCGAGACGACCTCGACCTCGCCGTCGACCACCCGGATGGCCGTCTGGTCGTCCACGGCGTACGCCGGTCCGCCGATCGTCGCGGCCCACCGCTCGGCCTCCGCCAGGGTGTTCTCCGGCATCGCCTCGTGGCCGAGGTGCGGGAAGATCGAGAAGTCGACGAGGCCGAGTGTGCGGTCGTCCGGGGCCTGCGCCCAGGTCACGAAGTCGGGGCCGATCCGGGGCGTCAGCACCATGCTGCCGGCACTGACACCGACCCAGACCGTGTCGTCGAGGGACCTCAGCAGGTCGGCCAGCCCGGACTCCCCCAGCCAGTGGGCCAGGTACGTCGCGTCGCCGCCGTCGACGTACAGGACGTCGGCCGCCTCGACCCACGGCACCCAGCGCTCCCGGCCGAGGGTGGGCAGCGAGGTCAGCTCCAGCAGGCCCACCGAGCCCCAGCCGAACCTGCTCTGCTCGGCCACGAAGCGCAGCGCCGACTCCGGGGTGCACATCACGTGGCCGTACTCGGCCGTCGGGATGCAGAGCGCCCGCGCCTCGGAGACGGGCTTGCCGAGCAGCTCGGTCAGGGACGCGTGGAGGGTGGGGTTGGTGATGCCACCGGAGGTCAGGAGGAGCTTCACGGACCTACCGACCGGCGGACGCCGGAGAAGTCATCGCCGCGGGCCGGGTCGGTGCGGGTCAGCCGGCGAGGGCGGTGGCGCGCAGACCGGTGCTGCGACGAGCCGAGACCTGGCGGGCCGCGACCGCGGCCACGTAGGCATCGCGACGACGAGCCACCACACCACCGGGACGAGCGTGGGGCTTGACCAGCTCAGGATCCAACGCCGAGTTCAACGCATCGCGCAGCAGCACCAGCGCCTCGGCCCGCATCTGCGAGATCCGGGACTCGGTCACGTCGAGCTCCGCGGCCAGCTCGGCCATCGGCCGCTCCTCCAGGAAGTAGCCCTCCACCACCAGCCGCAGCCGCTCCGGCAGCTCCACGATCGCCGCCTGGAGATACTCCAGACGCTCCGCGATCTCCAGACTCCCCTCCGGACCCGGCTCACCCGAACGCACCAGCTCAGCCAACGGGAACTCCGAACCCGCATCCAGCGACGCGACCCCGGCCCGCGCCACATCGTGCTCGGTCCGCGCGATCTCCTCAGCATTGATCCCCAACGCCCGCGCGACCGCGACATCGTCGGGGAACTGCCCCAACGCCGTCGCCAACCGACTGCGCGTCTCCTCGATCTCGCGGGCCTTACGACGCACCGAGCGCGACGCCCAGTCCACCGACCGCAGCTCATCGAGCAGCGCACCCCGGATCCGCGCCGCGGCGTACGCACCGAACGCCACACCACGACCCGGCTCGAAGCTCCGCGACGCCTTCACCAACGCCACCAGACCAGCCGACCGCAGATCGTCACGATCCACATGCGACGGCACCCGCGCCATCGTCTCCCGCACCAGGTGCGCCACCAACGGCACATGCGACTCCGCCAGCTCGTTCGCAGCAGCGAGGTCGACGACCTCGAAGGACACATCAGCAGCGGGGGCGGCGGGGGCGGCCGTCGTCGGGGTCATGGGAACAGTTCAGTGGCCACGATTCTGAAGATTGACAAAGAACCGTCAAGTTCTCGTCAAGACCGGCGAGCCTCCACCAGCACGCCGACCTTGTCGATGCGGTGCTCGGGGTTGCCGAACTCGTCGGACCAGTAGTTGCCCTCGGCGTGGTCCTCGATGGTCGCGCAGGTGGACAGGGTGATCATCGCCGCGGTCGGCGCCAGGCCGGGCCGCCCGGGGACGGCGGCCCGCTGGGCACGCAGCGACCGGGGCGAGCGGAACGACGTCTCGCGGGTCGCGGTGATCTCGTAGGTGTAGCGCACTCCCCCGGCGTCCACGTGCACCCGGGCGCCGGGACGCAGCCGCGGCAGGAACTCGAACGCCCGGGTCGAGGAGAGCCGGTGCGCGGTGACCTGGTAGTTGCCGATGCCGCCCGGTCCGGTGCCACCCCGCACCCCGTGCGGGCTGGCCGCACGGCCGCGGTCCTGGATGCGCGTGCCCGGGGCGTCGTCGGTGACGCCGACGTAGGGCACCACGAGGAGGTCGTCGAGGTCGAGGGCCGGGATGCTGAGCACCGCCCGGCGCGGGGTCCCGTCGCTGGGAGCCGGGCCCACGGGTGCCTCGGAGGGCGGGGACGTCGCCGCCGGCGGGGCAGGCGGGGCAGGCGGGCTGCTGGTCACCGGGGCGGACGTCGGCTGCTGGCGCGGGGCCGGTCCGCTGCCGGACGTCGAGCAGGCCACCAGCGCGGGCGCCAGCAGGAGCAGCGCGCCACGGCGTCGGAGCCGGTCAGAGCCGGGCAAGTCGGGGCAGGACCGATCCGGCGAGGTCGCTCGTCCAGGCCACGGGGTCGTCGCCGCCGGGGACCAGGGTGACCAGGGTGATGCCGAGGGCGGCGTAGGCCTCCATCGAGTCCAGGAAGGCGTCGACGTCGGCGAGCGGGTCGGACATCGCGATGACGGTCTTCTCGATCGCGTCGTAGTCGCGGCCGAGGTCGTCGCAGTGGCGGCGGAGCACGTCGAGCTTGTGGGCGACGGTCTCGGGCGACTCACCGAACAGGTTGCAGGCGTCGGCGTACTGCGCGACCAGGCGCAGCGTCTTCCGCTCGCCGCTGCCGCCGATCAGGATCGGCGGGTGCGGGCGCTGGACGGCGGGCGGGACGTTGACCGTCTCGGCCAGCCGGTAGTGGGCCCCGTCGTAGGGCCCGTCCTCCTCGCTCCACATCTGGCGGCAGACCTGCAGCGTCTCCTCGAGACGCTCGAAGCGCTCCTTGAGCGGCGGGAACGGGACGCCGAGTCCCCGGTGCTCGCGCTCGTACCAGGCGGCGCCGATGCCGAGCATCGCCCGGCCCCGGGACAGCACGTCGAGGGTGGTGACGGTCTTGGCCAGCAGGCCCGGGTGGCGGTACGTCGTCCCCGTCACCAGCAGGCTGAGGCGGACCCGCTCGGTGATCGCCGCGAGGTAGCCCAGGGTGGTGTAGCCCTCGAGCATCGGCTGGGTCGGCCCGCCGAGGTCCTCCATCTGGAACCAGTGGTCCATCACCGTCAGCAGCGAGACCCCGCCCTGGTCGGCGACCCGCGCGGTCTCGGTCAGTCGCTCGGCGAGCCGCTGGTCCCACCCGGGTTGGGAGAAGTTCGCGTAGTGCACGCCGACGTCCATGCTGGCGAGGTTAGCCCGCGGGTCGAAGGGTTACCGCGCGCCATGAGCGAGAACAGCACGGAGAAGCACGAAGCGGTGCAGGCCGTCGTCGATCGGGTGTCCTCCTGGCAGGACGGCGCCACCGAGGGCACCGTGGCCAGCGAGCTGCGCAAGGGCGCGACCGAGGTCGGCGTCGAGCTGACCGAGGACGAGATCGAGAAGCTGGCCGACGCGATCGAGTCCCAGCACGGCGCGGTGTCGGCCGCGGACGTGCTCTCCTCCTGAGGTGGGCGGCCCGGACCCGGCGCACCTGCGGCCCGACGGCGTCTCGGACGCCACCGTCGCCGCGCTCGGGAAGCTGTCCGAGGCGCTCGAGGCGGCCGAGGCCGCCCGTGGCTTCCTCTACTCCTTCCACCGCCTCAGCGGCACCGCCGACCTGACCCTGGGCGAGGCCGTCGACGCGCTGCGCGAGGAGGGGCACACCGACCTGGCCGACCGGCTCCAGCGCGAGCTCGTCGGGCGCAACGTGCTCCCCGGCCGGTGGACCTTCCAGGTCGTCGAGGAGTACGACGACGGCTACTACACCGTCTTCCGCGACCTCGAGCGCGCCGCCCGCGACGAGCTGGTGGACGGTCGTCGCCACCTCTTCGAGGCCGAGATGAAGGAGGACCGGCGCACCCACGGGGCCCACCGGCACGCCGCGACGCCCGAGGAGGGCCCCTAGGACCAGTGCCCGGGCCGGTTCAGCCGGGTCGGGAGGCGGGTCGCCGCGCTCCCCCGCGCCGCGTTGGCCTGGGGCTGGGTGAGGAACAGCGCCCCCGTGAGGTCGGCGCCGCCGACGTCCGCCCCGCGCAGGTCCGCGCCGAGCAGGTCGGCCCGGGTGAGGTCGACGTCGCGCAGGTCCGCCCCGACCAGCAGCGCACCGCGCAGGTCGGCGTCGCGCAGGTCGCGGGTCCGCAGGTCGGCGCCCGCCAGGTCGGCGTGCCGGAGCCCGACCCCGCCGGTGCGGACCCGGCGGCTGATCGCGTCGAGCACCGGCCCGACCTCGTCGCGCAGGGCGAAGGGGTCGACGCCCTGCACGGTGCCCGGCTCGCCCGCCGCCAGCGCGGCGACCCGCACGCGCAGGGCCCCGACGTCGGCCCCGAGACCGGCGGCCTCCTCCAGCAGGACCAGCAGCTCGTGCAGGTCGCGGACCCGGGCGAACACGGCGAACATCTCCGCGGCCGTGGCCGGGTCCTCGCGCCACGAGACCCCGCCGTAGGTCTCCTGGGAGACGCGCTGACCCGCCCCGAAGCACTCGAAGACGGTGCAGCCGGTCATCCCGTCGGCCCGCAGCGTGGTGTGGATGCCGCACCCGAACGACTCCCCGAGGTGGCGGCACGCCTCGTCCGGGCGCTTGTCGAAGGCGAAGTCCGCCGAGCGGCGGAACGGCAGCGCCGTACAGCACAGCCCGAAGCACCGCGAGCAGTCGGAGGCGAGCTCGAGGGGTTCCATGACCCTCCTAGTCTGGACCCATGAGCGTCCCCACCCGCACCCTGAACGACGGCCGGACGATCCCCGGGATCGGCTTCGGCACCTACCCGCTCACCGGCGAGGACGGCACCGCCGCGATCGTGAGCGCGATCGAGGTCGGCTACCGGCTGCTCGACACGGCCGTGAACTACGAGAACGAGCGCGAGGTCGGCGAGGCGATCCGGCGCTCCGGCATCCCCCGCGACGAGCTGTTCGTCACCAGCAAGCTGCCCGGGCGCCACCACGGGTACGACGACGCGGTGGCCAGCGTGCACGGCTCCCTGGAGCGCCTGGGCCTCGACCACCTCGACCTGCACCTCATCCACTGGCCCAACCCCAGCGTCGACCGGTACGCCGAGGCCTGGCGCGCCCTGGTCGACCTGCGCGAGCAGGGCCTGGTGCGCTCCATCGGCGTCTCGAACTTCACCGAGGCCCACCTGGAGCGGATCATCGCCGAGTCGGGCGTGACCCCGGCGGTCAACCAGCTGGAGCTGCACCCCTACTTCCCCCAGCGCCCGATGCGCGAGGTGCACGAGCGCCTCGGCATCCAGACCGAGTCGTGGAGCCCGCTCGGCAAGCGGCAGGCGCCGTTCGAGGAGGCGCCGGTCGCCGCCGCGGCCGAGAAGTACGGCGTCACCCCGGGCCAGGTGATCCTGCGCTGGCAGGTCCAGCTGGGCTCGATCCCGATCCCCAAGTCGGCCACCCCGGAGCGGCAGCGGGCCAACCTCGACGTCTTCGCCTTCGACCTGACCAGCGACGAGGTCGACGCGATCACCGCGCTCGGACGCCCCGACGGCCGGCTCTTCGGCGGCGACCCGGACACCCACGAGGAGATGTGAGCCAGCCGCTCACGCCGTACCTCCGGGTCGACGTGGGGCGGCTGGACACCAACCTGCGGCGGGTGGCGGACCGGGCGGCGGGCGCCGGGGTCGCGCTGCGCCCGCACGCCAAGACGCACAAGTGCCTCGAGGTGGCGCGACGCCAGCTGGCCGCCGGCGCGGCCGGGCTGACCGTGGCCACGATCGGCGAGGCGGAGACGTTCGCGGCGGTCTGTGACGACCTGTTCATCGCCTACCCGCTCTGGGTCGACGACGCCGCGGCGCGGCGGCTGCGCGCGCTCGCCGACCGGGCGAGCGTCGCGATCGGCGTCGACTCGGTGGCGGGCGCGGAGCAGGCCGCGCGCCTGCTGGCCGGCTCCGGGGTCGAGGTGCTGGTCGAGGTGGACAGCGGCCACCACCGCACCGGGGTCGCGCCCGGGGGCGCGGCCACGGTCGCCGCGGCGGCGCGCGGCCTGCCGGTCCGGGGGGCGTTCACCTTCCCGGGCCACAGCTACGCCCCCGACGCCCTGGTCTCCGCCGCGAGCGACGAGGCCGCCGCGCTGGCCGCGGCCGGGCTCGGCCCGGTGCTCAGCGGCGGGTCGACGCCCAGCCTCGCGGCCGCGGACCTCGGCGTCCTGACCGAGCTGCGGCCCGGCGTCTACGCCTTCGGCGACGCCCAGCAGTGGGAGCTCGGCGTCGCCGACCCGGTCGACGTCGCCCTGACCTGCCGGGCCACCGTGGTCAGCCACGCCGGCGGCCGGCTGGTGCTGGACGCGGGGAGCAAGGCGCTCGGCGCGGACCGGGCGCCGTACGCCTCCGGGTGGGGCCGGCTGCCGGCGTACGACGGGGCCCGCGTCGTGCTGCTCTCCGAGCACCACGCCGTCGTGGACCTGGCCGGCGCGCCGCTGCCGGCCCTCGGCACGGGCGTCGACGTCGTGCCCAACCACGTCTGCGCCGCCGTCAACCTGCACGACACCCTGTGGGCCGACCAGGACGGCGCGCTCACCCCGTGGGCCGTCGCCGCCCGTGGGCGCAACGCCTAGGACGCTCCCTTACGATCAGCGCCATGCGCTCCCTCCGCCGGCCGCTGGCCGCCCTCGCCGTCCTGGCCGCCGTCAGCTCCCTCGCCGCGTGCGGCGACGACACCGACACCGGCAGCGAGGAGGCCGGCGGGGTCTCGTGCGACTTCGCCGAGGACCCGATGGGCGCCTCCAAGGAGGTGGACCCGCCGTCGTCGAGGGCCACGGAGACCGGTGCGGTCTCGGCCACCATCTCCACCAGCATCGGCGACCTGGCCGCCACGCTCGACGCGGACGCGGCGCCGTGCACGGTCAGCTCGATGGTCTCGCTGGCCGAGCAGGGCTACTTCGACGGCACCACCTGCCACCGGCTGACCACCGACCCCGAGTTCGGCGTCCTGCAGTGCGGCGACCCGTCCGGCTCCGGCGCCGGCGGCCCGGGCTACACCGTGCCCGACGAGATCACGGGCGAGGAGACCTACCCGGCCGGCACCCTCGCGATGGCCAACACCGGGCAGCCCGACAGCGGCGGCTCGCAGTTCTTCATCTGCTACGTCGACACCCGGCTCGACCCGGCGTACACCGTCTTCGGCACCATCGACGCCGCCAGCATCCAGCTGGTCGCCGACGTGGCCGCGGCCGGGACGGTCTCGGGCGGGGTGGCCCCGCTCACGCCGGTGGACATCAGCACCGTCACGATCGGCTGAGGCGCTACAGCGCGAACCCGACCCCGGTCAGCTCCTCCGAGCGCGCCCAGAGCGCCTGCGCGAGGTCGGGGTCGAGCGCGCGCTGGCTGCGCCGCGCGGCCGCGGGCCAACCGCGCATCTCACCGGGTCCGTGCGGGCCGACGTAGGTGTTGCCGGGCACGTCCATGGTGGCGGCGTACAGGGTCGGCAACGCGCCCTGCCAGGCGGGCATCCCGACCAGCGGGTGGCCGTAGCGGCCGATCAGGGTCTTCAGCGCGCTGCCGGTGTGGGCGGTGATCGCGGTGACCGTCGAACCCGGGTGGGCCGCGGTCGCGCGCAGGGTGGAGCCCGCGGCGGTGAGCCGGCGCTGCAGCTCGGCCAGGAACAGCAGGTTGGCCAGCTTGGAGGCGGCGTACGCGGCGTAGGGCTGGTAGCCGCGCCGCTCCCACAGCAGATCGTCGACGTCGACGTCGCCGGTGAGGTGGGAGCGCGACGCGACCACCACGACCCGGTCGGCGATCCGGGGCAGCAGCAGGTTGGCCAGCGCGAAGTGGCCCAGGTGGTTGGTGGCGAGCTGCAGCTCGAAGCCGTCGGCGCTGCGGCTGAAGGGCAGCCCGAGGACCCCGGCGTTGTTGACCAGGACGTCGATCTCCCCGGTCGCGTCCGCGAACGCCCGCACGGAGGCCAGGTCGCTGACGTCGAGCCGCCGTACGTCGACCTCGCCGCTCATCTGCCCGGCCGCCCACTCCCCCTTCTCCGGGCTGCGGACCGCGAGGGTGACGCGGGCACCGGCCGCGGCGAGCGCCTTCGCGGTCTCCAGGCCGATGCCGCCGCTGGCGCCGGTGACGACGAAGCGGCGCCCGTCCTGGCGGGGGACGTCGCGCCAGCGGCGGACCGCGCCCATCAGTCGTCCGAGCCGGCCCGGTAGCGCACGGGGTCGCCGAGCTGGACGGTGCGACCGACCGAGCAGAGCCGGCTCTCGATCCGCTCCAACGCCCGCGGCAGGAACTCGCGCGCCCGGTCGCCGCCCTCGCCCTCGGGGAACGTGACGTCGAAGGTGACCTGCAGGTCGACCAGGTGGTTGCCCTGCTCGTCGCGGACCTTGTGCCCCTCGGAGCGGGCGGCGAAGGACGCGAAGGGCGCCCGCTTGCCGGTGAGGTGCTCCAGGTCGATCGCCCCGCACCCGGCCAGCGCCACCAGCAGCAGCTCGACCGGGGTGAACGTCTCGTCGTCCCCGCTGCCGACCGGGAGCACTCCCCCGCGCACGTTGGTGGCGGCGAAGGTGAAGTCGCCGGTGCGCTCGAGGGTGACGCTGCGGTGGGTCTCGGGCTGGGTCTCGGGCTGGTCGCTCATGGTCGAAGCGTGCCAGAACGACACGCCCGGGATCGGGCCCGACTTGAACGAGTCCGGCTCACCGGGTTGCGTAGGGGGTGACCTGCCCGCCTATCGGAAGGCGAGATCTGATGCTCACCCTCACCGAGAACGCCAGCACGATCGTCAAGGACATCTCCACCCAGCCCGGTCTCCCGGAGACCGCGGGACTGCGGATCACCTCCGAGGACTCCGCCGAGCCCGCCTTCGCCGTCAGCGCCGCCGACGCGGCCTCGCCCGGGGACCAGGTGGTCGAGCAGTCGGGGGCCACGATCTACCTCGACGAGACCGCCGCGGTGATGCTCGACGACAAGATCCTCGATGCGGCCGTCGACCCGTCCGGGAAGGTGGAGTTCGCGCTCGGGCTCCAGCCCTAGGCACTCCTCGAGACGTGAAGGCCCGGGTCCCCCTCGTGGGGCCCGGGCCTTGTCGTGTGCCGGAGCGTCGGGGACGCTCAGCGGCTGCGGCGCGCCGTCCGACGGGCGCGGCGGGCGGCGGCGATCTCGCGGACCAGGTCGCGGGTCTGCGCGGCGTCGTGGCCACGCAGGATCCGGCCCTCGACGATGCCGCGGGCCAGGTGGAGCTCGGTGTGCACGGTTCTTCTTCTCCTCTTGCCCGTCATGGGCAATCGACGTCTTTGTCTCTTACAGAGTAGATCGGCAGGCCCACCCGGACCTGCATCGTGGACGGGGTGATCTCGCCCACCTGTCAGGATCGGTGGCATGACCACCAGCACTCGCGAGATCCACCTGGCCGCCCGTCCCCAGGGATGGCCGACGCCCGAGGACTTCCGCACCGTCGAGGTCGAGCTCCCCGACCCCGGGCCGGGCCAGGTCCTGGTCCGCAACACGGTGCTGTCGGTCGATCCCTACATGCGCGGCCGGATGAACGACGTGAAGTCCTACGTGCCGCCGTTCCGGCTCGACGCCGCGCTCGACGGCGGCGCCGTGGGCGAGGTCGTGGCGTCCGGCGACGACTCGCTGCAGCCGGGCGACACGGTCCTGCACCAGCTCGGCTGGCGCGAGCACGCGCTCGCGCCCGCCCGCTCGTTCCGCAAGGTCGACGCCTCCCGCGTGCCGGCCTCCGCCTACCTCGGGGCGCTCGGCATGCCCGGCCTCACGGCGTACGTCGGGCTGACCCGGATCGCCGAGGTCCACGAGGGCGACACCGTCTTCGTCTCGGGCGCGGCCGGGGCGGTCGGCTCGATCGCCGGGCAGCTCGCGCGCAAGCTCGGCGCGGCGAAGGTCGTCGGCTCCGCGGGCGGGCCGGAGAAGGTCGCCTGGCTCACCGGCGAGCTCGGCTACGACGTCGGCCTCGACTACAAGGCGGGGAAGATCGGCCGTCAGCTCGCCGAGCACGCCCCGGTCGACGTCTACTTCGACAACGTCGGCGGCGACCACCTCGAGGGGGCGATCTTCTCGATGGCCGACTTCGGCCGGATCGCCGCCTGCGGGATGATCGCCGACTACAACGCCGAGGCGCCCGCGCCGGGTCCGCGCAACCTGATGATGGTGATCAGCAAGCGGCTCAGCCTGCGCGGGTTCATCGTCAGCGACCACGGCGACGTCGCGTCCGAGTTCTACGAGCGCGTCGGGGCCTGGCTGGCCGCCGGTGAGCTGACCTACCGCGAGACGTTCGAGGAGGGCCTGGACCGCACGGTCGAGGCGTTCCTCGGCGTCCTGTCGGGAGCCAACACCGGCAAGATGCTGGTCCGGCTCTAGGGTCGTCGACGTGACCGCCTCTTCTCGGAGCCTCCTGCACACCGAGGCCCGGGCCCGGGCCGACCTCCTCACCGTCGACTCCTACGACGTCCGCCTGGACCTGACCGCCTCACAGGAGTCGTTCGGCTCCGTGACCACCGTGCGCTTCACCAGCCGCGGCGGCCCGACCTTCGTCGACCTCAAGCCGCTCGGGATCAACGCGATCCGCCTCAACGGCGCCCCGCTGGACGCCGACCTGCTCGAGCGCGGCCGGCTGCGGCTGGCGACCGTCGAGGGGCCCAACGAGCTGGTCGTGGACGCCGTGATGCCCTTCCGCCACGACGGCGAGGGGCTGCACCGCAGCGTCGACCCGGTGGACGGGCGCGCCTACGTCTACGGCATGTCGTTCATGGACGCCGCGCCCACGATCTTCGCGTGCTTCGACCAGCCGGACCTGAAGGCGCCGTACACCTTCCACGTGCGGGCCCCGCTGGACTGGACGGTCATCGGCAACGCCCCCGGCACACAGGTCGAGCCCGGGGTCTGGGAGCTGGGGACGACGCAGCCGCTGTCGACCTACTTCGTGACGCTGGTGGCCGGTCCCTACCACCTCGTCGAGGCCGAGCACGACGGCATCCCGCTCGGCCTCAGCGCGCGGCAGAGCCTCGCGGGCGCGCTGGAGAAGGACGCCGAGGAGCTGCTGACCCTGACCCGGCAGTCCTTCGACGAGCTGCACCGGCTGTTCGGGATCCGCTACCCGTTCGGGCGCTACCACCAGGCGTTCGTGCCGGAGTTCAACGCCGGCGCGATGGAGAACCCGGGCTGCGTGACCTTCCGCGACCCGCTGCTCTTCGACACCCGGGTCACCCGCGGCCAGCGCATCGTGCGGGCCACCACCATCGCCCACGAGATGGCCCACCAGTGGTTCGGCAACATCGTGACGCCGCGCTGGTGGGACGACCTGTGGCTCAACGAGTCGGTCGCCGAGTACCTCGGCAACCGGGTGATCGCCGACGTCACCGAGTACGCCGACGCCTGGGCCGACAACGCCTACTCGCGCCGGCAGTGGGGCCTCGGCGCCGACCAGGGCCCGGGCACCCACCCCGTGGCCGGCAACGGCGCGGTCGACGCGGTCTCGGCCCTGCAGGACTTCGACGGGATCTCCTACGCCAAGGGCGCCACCATCCTGCGCCAGCTGAACACCACGCTGGGCGACGAGGTGTTCTTCGGCGGGATCGTCGACCACCTCGACCGGCACCGGTTCGGCAACGCGACCATGCACGACCTGATCGGCAGCTGGGAGCGCGCCGGCGCGGGCGACCTGGGCCCGCTCACCGAGCAGTGGCTGTCCACGGCCGGCGCGGACACCCTGGCCCTGGACCGGACCGCGGGCGTGCTGCGTCGTACGCCCCCCGCGGGCAGCGGCGCCGACCGCGCCCACACGCTGCGTCTCGCCGTGCGGGGACCCGGCGGCTGGCGCGACGAGCAGGTCACCCTGGGGTCGCCCGAGACGCCGTACGACGCCGGCGGCGCGCCCGTCCTCGTCGACCCGTACGGCGACACCTGGGCGGTCACCCACCCCGACCCGGTCACCGTGGGGGCGCTGCGGGCCGACCTGCCCGCGATCGCCGACCCGCTGCTGCGCGCCGGCGTCTGGGACACCGTCCGCAGCGGCGTCGTCGACGCGGTCCTGGACCCCGCCGACGCGGTCGACCTGGTGGTGGCGTCGTTCCCGGTCGAGGACACCGAGGACACCCCGCACCGCAGCAACGCCCGGCGCACCCAGCCCTGGGTCTTCCAGTTCCTGCTGCCGGTGGCGCCGGCCGGCTCGCTGGAGCGCGTGCACGCCGCCACCACCGGTCTGGTCGGCTCGCTCGCACCCGGCTCCGAGCACCAGCTCGCGGCGTACCGCGCGGCGATCAAGTCGGCCACCTCGGTCGACCTGCTCCGCGACTGGCTGGCCCAGGCCCCGGCCGGCATCGAGGCCGACCTCGACGTCCGCTGGCGGGCGCTGGTCCGGCTCGCGGCGCTCGGCGGCACCGATCCGGGCGAGCTCGACGCCGAGCTGGCCGCCGACCCGACCGGCCTGGCCCGGGTCGAGCACACCCGGGCCCGGGCGTCGCTGCCGACCGTCGAGGCCAAGGAGTTCGCCTGGGCCCGGCTCAGCGGCGAGACGCCGGCCAGCAACTACGAGACCGAGGCCGCGGGGCTGGGGCTGTGGACGGCCGGGCAGGACGACCTGACCGCGCCGTACGTCGAGCGCTACCTGGCGGCCGTCCCCGGGCTGGCCGAGGTGCACAGCGGCTGGGTGCTGGCCGAGGTCGTCGAGGCGTTCTTCCCGATCACCGTGCTGGACGCCGGCCTGGTCGAGCGGGCCTGGGCCGCCTCCGAGCTGCCCGGCCTCGAGCCCGCCGTGCGGCGCCGGCTGCGCGACGTCACCGCCCGCCTGCGCCGGATGGTGACGGTCGTGGAGACCTACCCCCGGTGAAGGCCCGGCGACCCGGCCCCACCGTGCGGACCCGTGTGCGCGAGCACCTCGCGACCGGCGAGCGGCGTCACGAGGACCGGCTCGCGACCGAGGAGCCGTTGGAGATCCGGCTGGCGTGGCCCGGCTCCCCCGCGCGCCGGGTGTGGGTGACCATGCGGACCCCCGGGCACGACTTCGAGCTGGCGGCGGGCTGGCTGCGGCACGAGGGGATCGCACCGGCGGTCCGCGGGGTCGCGTACTGCACCGACGAGACGCTGGCGCCCGAGCAGGAGTTCAACGTCGTCACGGTCAGCCTCGACGCGCCGCCGCAGGTCGATCCCGGGCACCGGCACGACGCCGCGTCCGCGGGCTCGTCGGCCTGCGGGGTGTGCGGCAAGGACAGCGTCGCCGCCGTCCTCGACGTCCCGCGCGGCGCGCGCTGGTCCGGACCGGTCCCCGCCCCCGAGGTGGTGCGCGGGCTGCCGGACGCGCTGCGCGAGCACCAGCAGGTCTTCGCGCGCACCGGCGGCGTGCACGCCGCCGCGCTGGCCGATGCGACCGGGCGGCTGCTCGTCGTACGCGAGGACGTGGGGCGGCACAACGCCGTCGACAAGGTCACCGGCGCCCGGCTCCTGGGAGGAGAGCCGGAGGCCGGTGCCTGCCTGGTGGTGAGCGGACGAGCCGGGTTCGAGCTGGTCCAGAAGGCCGTCGCCGCCGGCACCGGCTCCCTCGTCGCCGTCGGTGCGCCGACGAGCCTGTCGGTGCGGCTGGCCGAGGAGGCCGGGCTGGTGCTCTACGGCTTCGCCTCCGCCGATCGGTGCGTCCGCTACGCCTGAGGTCGCCCCGTGTGCCGACCCCAGGGCCCACACCCTAGGGGGTGACCGGCGCCGCTGCGGATAGTCACTTCTGGCTATGGCGCCCAGCGGGGTCGCCCGGGGTACGGCGTGGGTGCGCCGGGCTGTCGGTGCCACCTCCTAGGGTCGAGGGGTGCGCATCCTCCACACCTCCGACTGGCACCTGGGCCGGTCGTTCCACCGCGAGGGGATGCTCACCCACCAGGCGTCGTACGTCGATCACCTGCTGGAGGTCGTCGCCGCCGAGCAGGTCGACCTGGTCGTCGTGGCCGGCGACGTCTACGACCGGGCGCTGCCGCACGTCGACGCCGTCCGGCTGGCCGACGAGACGCTGGCCCGGCTCGCGGCCTCGCGGGCGAAGGTGGTGCTCACCAGCGGCAACCACGACTCCGCCCAGCGGCTCGGCTTCAGCGCACGGCTGATCGACGCCGCCGGCGTCTTCATCCGCACCGACCCGGGCGGCATCGGGACACCGGTGCTCCTCGACGACGAGCACGGCCCGGTGGCCGTGCACGGCCTCCCCTACCTCGATCCCGACGCCGTCCGGGAGCCCTGGGGCCTGGCCGGCCGCTCCCACGAGGCCGCCCTCACCGAGGCGATGCGGCGGGTCCGCGCCGACCTCGCCGGCCGGCCCGGCGTCCGCTCGGTCGTCCTGGCCCACGCCTTCGTGGCCGGCGCGCAGCCCAGCGACTCCGAGCGCGACATCAGCGTGGGGGGCGTGTCCCTGGTGCCGACCTCGGTCTTCGACGGCGTCACCTACACCGCGCTCGGCCACCTGCACGGGCGCCACACCCTCACCGACTCGGTCCGCTACAGCGGCTCGCCCCTGGCCTACTCCTTCTCCGAGGCCGAGCAGCGCAAGGGCTCGTGGCTGGTCGAGCTGGGGGCGGACGGCCTCACCTCGGCCACCTTCGTCGACGCTCCCGTGCCCCGGCGGCTGGCCCGGCTGCGCGGCGACCTCGACGCGCTGCTGGCCGACCCCGACCTGACCCGCCACGAGGACGCCTGGGTGCAGGTCACCCTGACCGACCCGGGGCGCCCGGCCCAGGCGATGGACCGGCTGCGCCGACGGTTCCCGCACACCCTGGTTCTCGGCTTCGAGTCCGTGGCGCCGGCGCTCGGCAGCCTGCCCGCGGAGCGCACCCACGGCCGCACCGACCACGACATCGCCCGCGAGTTCATGACCGAGCTGCGCGGCGCTCCCCCGGCCGACGACGAGGCCGCGCTGCTCGACCGGGCCGTCGACGCCTGCTGCGACGACCCCGACCTGCGCGCCGAGGTGCGCTGATGCGCCTGCACCACCTCGAGATCACCGCCTTCGGCCCGTTCTCGGGCACCGTCGAGGTGGACCTCGACCATCTCTCCGGAGCCGGGCTGTTCCTGCTCTCCGGCCCCACCGGTGCCGGCAAGACCAGCGTCCTCGACGCCGTGTGCTTCGCGCTGTACGGCGACGTCCCCGGCGACCGCAGCACCGCCCGCCGGCTCCGCTGCGACCAGGCCGCGCCCGGGGTAGCGCCCCGGGTGCGGTTGGACGTGACGCTGGCCGGCCGCCGCTTCCGGGTGGTCCGCTCGCCCGCCTGGGAGCGGCCCAAGAAGCGAGGCACCGGCACCACCACCCAGCAGGCGTCGGTGACCCTCTCCGAGCGGATCGACGGCGACTGGGTCCCCCTGTCCAGCCGGCTCGACGAGGCCGGACACCAGATCAGCCACCTGGTCGGCATGAACCTCACCCAGTTCACCCAGGTCGCGATGCTGCCGCAGGGCCGCTTCCAGGCCTTCCTGCGCGCCCGCTCCGAGGAGCGCCACCAGCTGCTCCAGCAGCTCTTCCGCACCGGTCGGTTCGAGGACGTCGAGCGCTGGCTGCGCGAGCGCCGCCTCGACCTGCGCCGCTCCTCCGACGCCGCGCACCAGGACGTCGCCGACCTGGTCAGCCGGGTCTCCGAGGCCTCGGCCGGCGCGCTGCCCGAGGACTGGGACGTCCGCGACCTGACCGCCCCGGCCGCCGCGGGCGCGATCACCGCGTGGGCGAGCGCCCTGGTCACCGAGGCCCGCGCGGCCCACGCGGCCACGGTGTCCGCGGCCCGCTCCGCCGTGCAGGCCGAGAAGGCCGCGCTGGCCGCGCTCGACGCCGGGCGCAAGACGGCCGACCAGCAGGCCAGGGTCGAGGCCGCCGCGGCCGAGCACGCCCGGCTGCTCGACGCCGCCGACGAGCAGGACCGGGCCCGGGACCGGGTCGTCGCCGCCCGCCGGGCGGCGACGGTGCTGCCGCTGTGGCGCATCGAGCGAGACGCCCGGCGCGCCCACGAGCTCGCCGCGGCCGACGTGGCGACGGGCGTCGACCGGGTCGCGGTGGAGACCACCGTGGCCGAGCTCGCCGACGCGGCCGCCCGGGTCCGGGCGCTGCGCCCCCGGGCCGAGCGGCTCGGCGAGCTCGACGAGCGGATCTCCCAGCTGCAGCGGCAGGGCGCCGAGAACGGGGAGTCGCTGCGCCTGGCCGCCACGCGGGTCGCCGAGCTGCCGGGCCGGGTCGCCGAGCTGCGCGAGCGGCTCGAGGAGGCCCACGCGGCGGCGGCCGTCGTCACCTCGGTGGCGACGCGCCTGGCCGCCCACGACGACCTGACCCGGTTGACGGTCCTGCTCGACCGGGCCCGCGCCGAGCACGCCGAGGCCCGGGAGGAGACGCTGACCCGTCGGAGCGCCTGGCTCGACCTGCGCCAGGCCCGGCTGGAGGGCATGGCGGCCGAGATCGCGCACGCCCTCGCGGTCGGCGAGAGCTGCCCCGTCTGCGGCTCGCACGAGCACCCCCACAAGGCGGCCCGGTCCCAGGGCGCGCCCGACGCCGCGGCCGAGCAGGCAGCCCACAAGGCCGTCGACGCCGCCGCCGCCCTCGAGCACCTGCGCGAGGAGGAGGCGCGTGACCTGGCCACCCGGGTCGCGGTCGCGACCGAGCGGGCCGGCGACCCGGCCGAGCTCGACGACCTGCGGGCGCGCCACGCCGACCTGCAGACCGCGGCCCGCGCGGTCCCGGCCACGGAGCGTGCCCTGGCCGCCGCCGAGGCCGAGCTGGTCGCCGTGAGCGAGGCCGTGCGTCGCCTGGAGTCGGAGGCGACCGAGACCACGGCCTCGCTCCGGCTGCTCGGCCAGGAGGCTGCCGCCCACCGGGCCGAGGTGGCCCGGGCCCTCGAACCCACCGCCCACGGCTCCCTCGACGAGCTCGACGCCGACCTGCACGACCGCGACCGCGAGGCCCGCGCGCTGCTGCAGGCCCTCGACGCGCGCGACGCCGCCGAGGCCCGGGCCACCGAGGCCGCCGCGGCCCTGGGCGCCGCGGCCCGCGAGGCCGGGTTCGACGAGCCCGACGAGGTGCTTCCCGCGTCCCTCTCGCCGGCCGAGCTGGAGAGCATGGCGGCCGCGGTGGCCGAGCACGACCGCCGGCTGACCAACGCCGAGGCGGTCCTCGCCGAGCCCGGCGCCGACCAGGTCGGCCTCTTCCCCCCGCCCGACCTGCGGGCCCTCACCCGCAGCCACGACCGCGCCCACCGGGTGCTCACCACCGCTCGGGCGACCGAGGAGACCTGGACGGGCCGGGTCGAGCGGCTGACCCGCCTCAGCGACGACCTGGCCGCGGCGCTGGCGAGCTGGGTGCCGGTGCGCGACGAGCTGGAGCTGACCACCCGGCTCTCGGGCTTCGTCGAGGGCAAGTCGGCCGACAACCGCTGGCAGATGCGCCTCTCGGCGTACGTCCTGGCCTATCGGCTGGCCCAGGTGGTCGCCGCCGCCAACGAGCGGCTCGCCCGGATGAGCGACCAGCGCTACTCCCTCGAGCACACCGCCCGCCGGGGTGCCGGCGAGACCCGCGGCGGCCTCAGCCTGCTGGTGCGCGACGACTGGTCCGGGGAGAGCCGCGACCCCGCGACCCTGTCCGGCGGCGAGACCTTCGTGGTGTCCCTCGCCCTGGCCCTCGGCCTCGCCGACGTGATCACCCAGGAGGCCGGCGGTGCCGACCTCGACACCCTGTTCGTCGACGAGGGCTTCGGGGCCCTCGACGCCGACACCCTCGACGACGTCCTCGACACCCTCGACTCCCTGCGCGACGGCGGCCGGGTCGTCGGCGTGGTCAGCCACGTCGCCGAGATGCGCGACCGGATCCCCACCCAGCTGGTCGTCCGGAAGTCGCGCGACGGATCGACCCTGGCGGTGCGAGGCTGATCGCATGGCGATCGGCACCGTACGCACCTGGGACGACGAGCAGGGCTGGGGCGTCCTCGACTCCGACGCGACCCCGGGCGGGTGCTGGGTGCACTACTCGGCCGTCGAGACCGACGGCTTGCGCGCTCTCACCCCGGGCGACACGGTGAGGTTCACCTGGGAGGCCGCCGAGCAGGACGGCTTCGCCCGGCGCGCGGTGACGGTCTGGCCCTCCTTGCCGGCCTACCGCAGCTCGCTGCGCCTCGACGGCGTGGAGGTCGACCTCGCGGACGTCGAGCACGCCGGCCTGCGTGCCGCGGCCCAGGCGCGGGCGGCGGCCCTGGTCTCCGGCGACGCCGACAACCTCCTCGGCGTGCTGCACCCGGCGTTCACCTGGACCAGCCACCGCGGCGACGTGCTCGACCGGGCCTCGTACGTCCGCGCCAACACCGACGGTTCACTCACCTGGCTCGAGCAGCGGCTCACCGACGTCCGCACCCACCTCGTCGGCGCCACCGGCGTGCTGGTCTGCGTCGCCCACGACCGGGTGGTCCGCGACGGCGTCGAGCTGGCCTTCACCATGCCGCTCACCCAGACCTGGGTCCGCGAGCAGCACCGGTGGCGCTGTCTCGCCGGCCACGCGGGCCCCGCGCTCCCCGACGGCCCCTGACGTCGCGGGCTCGCCGTGGTGCCGAACGTCAGGAGCCATCCGGGCGCAGCGAGCGCCAGGAGGAGACGTCCAGCCCCCAGTCGCGACCGAGCCGCTCGGCCTGCGGGCGGTAGAGCAGCTGCAGCGACTCGCGCAGGCCGGGCGTCCACTCCCAGTCGGCGACGGAGGAGGACGAGGACTCGCGGGCCACGTCGGCGAGCGGCACCGGGTCCAGGCCGAGCAGGCGCCACACGCCGTCCACGGCCGCCTGGGGGTCCTCGCGGACCTGTTCGTAGACCATCACGTGCAGCCGCGCGCGACCGATGGCCGCGGCCCACATGTCCAGCTGGTCGGCGTAGAAGCCGGTCCAGGTCTGCATGCCCATCGGCACCGGGTAGGGCCACGGGGACTTGCGACCCTCACGCAGCCGCATCGCCGAGCGGTAGCGCTCGACCGGGTCGCGCAGCAGCACCAGCACCGGTACGTCGGGCAGCAGCCCGGCCACGCAGCCCGGCGCGGAGGGGTGGCGCATGGTCTGGGGGGTCCAGTCGCCGCGGCGCAGGTCGCTCGGGAACAGCTCGAGGTACTCGCCGGCCGGTCGCCGCCCGTCGGCGACCTTGTGCAGCAGCTGCTGCTCCTTCTTGCCGTTGGTGCCGAGCCCGACCTGGGGATGCTGCACCAGCAGGTCCGTGAACCAGGTGGTGCCGCTGCGCTGGGCACCGATGCCCAGCCACGCCGGAGAGCTCATGGCGGCACCCTATCGACGGCCCGGGCGGGTCACCGCAGGGGCGCGCGTCCGGTAGGTTCGGATGCCATGAGTGGCCAGCAGGTCGACCCCACCTTCCTCTCCCTGCCCTACCGCAGTCTCGGCGACACGGCCCTGGCGCGCGCCCAGGAGCTCGGCGTCAGCCACGCCGACTTCCGGTTCGAGCGGGTCCGCTACCAGGACCTCGCCGTGCGCGACGCGGTCCTGCAGAGTGCGAGCGACAACGAGGACCTGGGCTTCGCGGTCCGGGTGATCCACCGCGGCGCGTGGGGCTTCGCCGCCGGCGTGATCCTGACCGAGGCGGAGGCGGTCCGGGTGGCCGAGACCGCCGTGGCGGTGGCGCAGGTCGCCGCCGAGATGACCCCGGTGCCGGTCGAGATGGCCCCCGAGCCGACGTACGCCGACGTCACCTGGGTCTCGGCCTACGACGTCAACCCGCTCGACGTCCCCGTCGCCGAGAAGGCCGCCGTCCTGATCGACTGGACCGAGCGGCTGCGCACCGGCGCGGCCGTCGACCACGCCTCGGCCTACCTCCAGCAGGTGCAGGAGAACAAGTACTACGCCGACCTGGCCGGCACCCGCACCACCCAGCAGCGGGTGCGGATGCAGCCCGGCTTCGAGGCCATGGGCGCCGGGGCCGACACCTTCGACTCGATGGCCAGCATCGCCCCGCCGGTCGCCCGCGGCTGGGAGTACGTCGTCGGCGGCGGCGCCGG